>OIXL01001280.1_pt1 | contig 10028 bp, 5 predicted proteins | sample 1587761 | NCBI WGS metagenome assembly OIXL01 (sample SAMN03283246) | human gut metagenome | biome: human-associated habitat; material: feces | host: Homo sapiens | place: Peru | collected 2012 | reverse complement strand
TCGTCATCCTGAGCGGCGAGAAACGTCGTAGGTGAGATAACGAATGCCAGAACAGCTGCGACCTGAGTCGAAGGATCGCGGCGAAGCCGCCACCTTCATTCCTAATTCCTCATTCGAGCAGAGCTTTCACCAACAATCAAAGGGCAGCACGTCCCATGGGCTAACCCTGCCCCCGACAGCCTTTAAATTTAGGAGCTTTTTATGAAACTGTTGCACACGCGTTTCCCTTACCTATATATATGCTTTTCTTTCTTCTTGGCGGCTGCGCTCTGGTACACGGTGAAGATAGACTGGCTGGATCAGAGAGGAGCACTCAAAGAAGCAGGGGACGCGCTTCTAAATTTTGGGGACGTGCCGATCCTTCTTCTGGGGACGGCGTTCTTTTCTCTGTTGCTGCCAAGACTGACCCATTGCCTTTCAGGATTTTCTTATGCGAGGAGAACGTCGGTGGATCGCACATGGTTTCTCCCTGCGTTCCTTCTGATGGCGCTTTGGCAGCTCCCCTTCCTTCTTTCGTTTTACCCGGCACCGGGGATGAATGACACGGTCTTCATGATGGAGAATCCGCTCTATGCCAGTGTGCAGTTTCCGTGGCTGTATTCGGTGATATACGGCTATGGCGCGAGCTGGGGGAAGGAGGCGCTGGGAAGCCGTGAGCCGGTCATCTTCTTCTTTTCTCTGCTGCAGCTTCTTTTGATTTCCTATGGACTGACTGCTTTTGCCTTCTGGGTGAAAGGGCGTGTACATGTCCTTGCAGGATGGGGACTATACGGGTACTTTCTCTTTTTTCCGATGGTGGGAAATTACAGCATCGCGGCGGTGCGCGATGGCCTTTTCTCGCTGGGGCTGCTCTTCTTTGTATGGCTCTTCCTTCGACGCGCGGAAGGGGAGCCATGGGGGAGGGCGTCTCAGGGGATTCTTATTGCGGCTCTTCTTTCGATGCTGCTTCGCAGCAATGGGCTCCTTGTCGCGCTCTTGGTATGCCTTGCCCTCTTTTTTCTGGAGAAGCGGAAGGAGATCCTCCTCTTTTTTGTGATTTTTGCGTTGATCTCCATCGTCCCCGCACAGATCATCCAGCGCACCCATCACTGGGAACCGCTCTTTCAGGAGTCTATGGCGATCCCGCTCCAGCAGCTCGGGCGCACGATGGTGCTTGGCGGTGAGCGAAGCGAGGAAACGAAAACGCTGATGGAAAACCTTCTCACCGAAGAAGAGTGGAAGAAAGAATACTCACCCTATACCGTGGACTTTGTAAAGTGGCATGACCATTTCCATAGAAACTGGCTGAATGGGCAGAAAAAAGAATTCCTGTCGGCATGGGTGGATACAGGCCTTCGAAATCCGCGGATTTATGTCGAAGGCTGGCTGACGGAGACATATGCCCTTTGGAATCTGGATCCCTTCGAGTATGACGTGCAGTCGCGCTTCGGCTGGGCGCTTTCGGATGAGAATACAAAGGATATGAAACCGGCGGATAACGACCGCATGGCGACGGGGGATTTCCCGATGCCGCTTTGGCTCAAGGCGGGACTTGCAAATGTCTCGTATGAGGGAAGCCGGTTTATTGGAACAGGCCTTTCCCTCTGGCTTACACTCTTTCTGGGGCTCCTCTGGATCAGGCAGGGAAGAACAACGCTCCTCTTTGCACAGCTTCCCCTTTTGGCAAATACAGGGACGCTTCTTCTTTCCACGCCGGCCTCTTCCGTCTTTCGCTACTCGTTCGCTTACGTTCTGTGTTTGCCGGTGTTAGTCGCGGTCACCTTGTGCCATGGTACGAGAAAAAGTGAAGCGTAAAGGTACGGCGCTAAAAACAAAAGCGCCGCAGAGCTTCATGCAAATATGAAACGAGCGGCATTTAGTCACCAGTCACTAGTCACTAGTCCCTGGTCACCCGTCTCCAGTCACTATTTTCCAAGGAGCTAAATCATGAATGATTCTCAGAAAGCTGCAGTTTCCTCGACCGGCCCTACGCTCTTGATCGCGGGACCGGGGACGGGGAAGACCTATACCATCATTCAGCGCGTGCTTTACCTCATCCGCGAGAAGGGGGTGAAGCCGGAAGAAATCATGCTGGTCACATACACGCAGAAGGCATCGAAGGAGCTGACGACGCGTCTCACGGATGTGATGACGAAGGCGGGCATCGAGGTGAATCTGCATGAGATGTACATCGGTACCTTTCATCACATTTGCCGAAAGATTCTGAAAGAATTTCAGGAGTATACGCATCTTCCGAAGAATTATCTGGCAGTGGACCAGTTCGAGCAGCAGTACCTGGTGTACGAGCATCTTTCGGAATTTGCGGCCATCCCGGATTTCCGCCGTGTGGTACAGGATTCCTATCTGAAGCGGGGGGAGCTGGTGGGGATTTCTCCATGGCGCCAGTGTCAGACGCTCTGCCGCTATGTGAATGGTCTTTCCGAAGAGCTTCTCTTGCCCGAAGAAATGCGGCGGACCTGCGGGAATGCACTGGGCGGGCGCGTAGAAGTGCTCGCGCGGATGATGATGAAGTACACGCGCCTCGAAGAGGAAAGGCATTTCATTGATTTCTCCCGCCTGCAGAAGGAGACCTATGCGCTTCTTTCTTCCCATCCGGAGATTCTTGCCAGCTTGCAGAAGCGGATCCGCTACATCATGATCGATGAGTATCAGGATACGAATTTCATTCAGGAGCAGCTCATCCGTCTTCTGGGAGGCGATTCCCAGCAGATCTTCGTGGTGGGGGATGATGACCAGAGCATTTATCGCTTCCGAGGGGCGTCCATCGGAAATATTCTGGGATTTTCGAAGACCTATGAGACATGCCATACGTTCAAGCTGGATACGAATTATCGTTCGCATCCGGGCATTGTCCGCTTCTGCATGGACTGGATGCGCGGGCTCAAAAGCTGGCGCGGAGCGGATGGGCGGATGTTCCGCTATGTGAAGGGGGACATTCATGCCGCGTCAGAGGAAACGGGGACGCCCGTCCTTCGCATCACGGGGAAGGATCTTTCTGAGTGCCACGCGCGGATCGCTGATTTCATCGAAGGGCTGAAAGAACGGGGGCAGATCACGGACTATAACCAAGTGGCGGTACTCTGTTCGTCCGTGAAAAGCAATGCATCGCGCGCTTTGCAGCTGCAGCTTCGACGGAAGGGCATCGCTTCCTACGCGCCGCGGGCGGGCTGGTTCTTCAAGCGCCATGAAGTCGAGTGGCTGATCGGGACGCTCCTATTGCTCTTTCCCAGTTTTTCGGATTCCATGGAAAATCGGGACGACATGCAGGAAACGAGGGGGATTCTCGATACATACTTCGAGTGCATGGGCGTCGCGCGGATGATGCTCGCAAAACCCGAACACCGAGCGCTGAAAGACTGGCTGGACCGCACGCGGAGTGTCATTTCCTATGAGAAGAAACTCCCCGCCTCTTTTTTGCACCTCGTCTACCAGATGCTCTCCTATGCACCATTTTCCGACATTTTGGACAGCGCGGTCCGGGGTGAATCGAATGCAGCCAGAAATCTGTCCGCCATCACGCGCCTGATTGCCCGTTTTGGCTTTTTCCTGCCGGAGAATCACGGGCATGGCGAGGAGACTCTGGAGGACGTGCATCTCTTCTTTTCCCGCTATCTGCGGCTGTGGTTTGAAAACGGCGTGAATGAGTACGAAGATGAAGAGCGCTATGCGCCCTCGGGCTCCGTATCCTTCCTGAATATCCACCAGGCAAAGGGGCTCGAGTACCCCGTTGTTATCGTGCCATCGCTTGACGAGCGGGCGCGCTGGGATGCGGAAAGTGACCTGATTTCCCGCGTGGTGGAAAAGGTGAGCGGACGAAAGCCTGCCGAGCCGCCGAAGGAAATGAAAAATTTTGATTTATGGCGCAAGTACTATACGGCCTTCTCCCGCGCGGAAACGCTCCTCGTCCTCGCATCTTCTCAAAAGAAGGGGGACACCTCGGAAGAATTTCAATGGATCATGCCCGCTCTTCCTGCATATAATGCGAAAGAAGCGGACTACCACCACCTCACCTGCCGCCCTGTGGGGCGGAATGTGTTCAAGCCGCGTTTCGCATTCACGTCGCAGATCGCCCTTTATGAAGAATGTCCGATGAAGTATCTCTGGCATCGCGTCTACGGCTTTGCGGGCACGCAGGGGAGCCATGCCATGTACGGCGAGCTTGTCCATGAGACGATCGAGGACATCCACCGCGCGGTCCTTCGCGGAGAGGCAGAACGCGTGACGCCCTCTGCCATTTACGGATGGATGATGGCGAATTACATTTCCCTGTCTGATAAAGAAAACAGCTGGCTCCCTGAAGCAAAACTGAAGCAGGCCTTTGCAGAAATTCGTGGATATGTGGATTTCCGGAAAGGAAACTGGAATGATGCGCTCGCTGCCGAGTGTCCTCTTGAGCTGGTCAAAGATGACTACATTCTGAATGGCACCATCGATCTGCTCTCGGGAAATGGGGATCAGGTGCGGGTCATAGACTTCAAGACAGGAAAGAAACCGCCGATGGACAGTCCCCTTATGGAGAAATATCTGAGCCAGCTCGAGGTGTATGCCTACCTCGTCGAAACGAAACTCGGCCGCTCCGTGGAAAAACTCGTCCTGTACTTCACCAGCGACGCCGAGAACCCGTGTGTCGTTTTTCCTATGAGCAAAGAACGCGTGGAGAAGCGGATGGAAGAATTCGATGCGACGGCAAGGCGGATTCTGGCGCGTGATTTTGCGCGCCGCTGTGAAATGAAAAAGAACGAGCTCCCGACGGCGTGCCGGTTCTGCGACTTCAGGAAATATTGTGGAAGATAATGGGTTCAGGGTTAGCCCGTGGGGCGGCTCGTCCACTGATTGTGGATGAAAGCTTTGCTCGCCAGTTAGGAGTTAGGAGTGCTGGTGCGGCGCATAAAAATATGGAGGCGCCGCGGAGTATAAATAGGGCGATGCCCGAAAGTCTCTCGATAGCAGGTTTCCCATTTTAAACTTTCTAAACATTGCCACCTGACCGCGAATGACAAAGATTTTTCGCTTCGCTCGAAATGACGATACGGGAGTCTAATGTCTTCTAGTCTCCTAGTCACCAGTCACTCGAGGATCCTAATCCCTAGCTACTAATCCCTGGTGACTTGTGATTGGTAGCTAGGGATTAGGTTTGCGATACGAGAAAACCGCCAGTTTCAAACCTCCGCGGCGCTTCTATTTTTTATGCGCCGCACCACCCCCTTTGAACCTCTTGAACCCATAGAACCCGCTGAACCTCTTTCGCACGTAATCAAAGGGCAGCACGCCCCAGGGGCTAACCCTGAACCCTGAATCCCGAACCCTGAATCCCGAACCCTGAACCCTGAACCCCGAACCCTGAACCTTAAATAATAAATTTACAGTTATGATAAACATGACATATGATGAATACCATATCATTACCCATCTATTCATATCATTTATTAAAACCATGATTGATACCAATTCATACAGACTATTGATTTTGCGGCTTTCACTGGTTAAAATAGTACTATCAAACGCTAAAAGCGCATCAGAATGACGCGGTCATCGTGTTCATTCTATTTTATTGAGAGGGAGAATCTCATGAGACGAATCCATAAAGTACTGGTAGCCAACCGCGGCGAGATCGCGATCCGCGTATTCCGAGCCTGCAGTGAAATGGGCATCCGCACCGTGGCTATCTATTCGAAAGAAGATATTCTGTCCCTGCACAGAAACCGCGCAGATGAAGCATACCTGGTCGGTGAAGGGGATAAGCCGATCGACGCCTACCTTGATATCGAAGACATCATCCGCATCTGCAAGGAGCATGATGTCGATGCCATTCATCCGGGCTACGGCTTCCTCGCTGAAAACGCGAAACTTGCTCAGCGCTGCGAAGAAGAAGGCATCATTTTCATCGGACCGAAAGTCGAACATCTCATCATGTTTGGCGACAAGGTGAATGCCCGCATTCAGGCGGAAAAAGCACAGATCCCGATGATTCCGGGGACCAAGGGTGCGGTTCACAGCTTTGATGAAGTGAAGGCTTTCGCCGAAACCTATGGATTCCCGGTCATGATCAAGGCTGTCAACGGCGGCGGCGGACGCGGCATGAGAAATGTCGATCGCATGGAAGATCTGGAAGAAGCGTACAACCGTGCGCGTTCCGAAGCGAAGATGGCTTTCGGTGATGATGAGGTCTATGTGGAACGCTGCATCATGAACCCGAAGCATATCGAAGTACAGGTCATGGGCGATGAACACGGCAATGTGGTCCACCTTTTTGAACGTGACTGCTCCATCCAGCGCCGTCACCAGAAGGTCATCGAAATGGCACCGGCGTGGTCTCTTCCGAAGGCACTCAGAAAGAACATCTGTGATGCGGCTGTCAAACTGATGAAGAATGTCCACTATGTGAATGCCGGTACGGTCGAATTCCTGGTCGATCAGGATGAAGAGCATTTCTATTTCATCGAAGTCAATCCGCGTGTCCAGGTCGAACATACCGTCACTGAAATGATCACCAATGTGGATATCGTAAAGAGCCAGATTCTCATCGCAGAAGGCTATGCGCTTGACGGGCCGGAAATCGCCATTGGCCAGCAGGATGAGATCTGGTACAAAGGCGTTGCGATCCAGTGCCGTATCACCACGGAAGATCCGCAGAACAATTTCATGCCTGATACCGGCAAAATCATTGCCTATCGTTCTGGCGGCGGACCGGGCATCCGTCTCGATGCAGGCACGGCTTACACCGGTGCTGTCATCACCCCGTACTATGATTCTCTCCTCGTCAAAGTCACCGCGCATGCTCTTCATCCGAAGGACACCATCCACAAGATGCTCCGCTGCCTCGAAGAATTCCGCATTTCCGGCGTGAAGACGAATATCTATTTCCTGCAGAACATGCTTCGTACCCGTGATTTCCAGGAAGGGCTCTGCGATGTCAATTATATCGACAGAAACCCGTGGCTCCTGCAGGAACCGGATATGATTTCCGACCGCGGCACGAAGCTGCTCTCCTACATCGGCGACATCACCGTCAATGGCTATGCCGGTGCCGGCCATCAGGAAAAACCGGATTTCAATCCGCTTCCGCTGCTCGATGCAGACAAGATCGAAGCGCCGAAAGGCACCCGGCAGCTGCTCGATGAAATGGGGCCGGAGAAATTCTCCAAGTGGGTCATGGATCAGAAGGAAGTCATGTTCATGGATACCACGTACCGCGATGCGCACCAGTCTCTGCTCGCGACCCGTGTCAGAACCCATGACATCATGAATGCCATCCACTACACGGCTGTCCATGTCCCGCAGCTCTTCTCCTTCGAGAACTGGGGCGGCGCGACCTTCGACGTGGCTTATCGTTTCCTTGATGAAAGCCCGTGGGAACGCCTTCGCCAGATGAGAAAAGCTGCACCGAACATCCTCTTCCAGATGCTGACCCGCGGTGCGAATACCGTCGGCTATACCAACTATCCGGAAAATGTTGTCCGCCACTTCATTGACCAAGCGGCTGACAATGGCGTTGATGTATTCCGTATCTTCGACTGCCTGAATCAGCTCAGTCATATGACGGTCACCATCGATGAAGTCCGCAAGAAAGAAAAGCTCGCCGAAGCCTGCTTCTGCTACACCGGCGACATCATGGATCCGAACCGTCAGAAATATTCCCTGAAATACTATACCGACCTTGCGAAACAGATGCAGGATGCCGGTGCGAATATCATCGCGATCAAAGACATGGCGGGTCTTCTGAAACCGGAAGCGGCCTATGCCCTGATCTCTGCGCTGAAAGATGCTGTCGATCTGCCGATTCACCTCCACAGCCATGAAGGCGGCGGATGCACCCTGTACTCCTATGCCAAAGCCGTCGATGCAGGCGTCGATATCTTAGACGTTGCGACCGGCGCACTCTCTGGCGGTACCAGCCAGCCGTCCATGACCTCCATGTACTACGCACTGCAGAATAACCCGCGCCAGCCGCAGCTGGATATCGATGCGCTTGAGACCATCGACCGCTACTGGCAGGGCGTCCGTCCGTACTATGCAGGTGTCGACTCCAAGATGACGAATCCGAATACGACCCTTTACCAGCATGAAATGCCTGGCGGACAGTACTCGAACCTGCGCCAGCAGGCAACGGCTGTCGGCCTCGGAGCCCAGTGGCCGGAAGTCTGCCGCATGTATGCGAAGGTCAATATGATGTTCGGCGATATCATCAAGGTCACCCCGTCCTCCAAGGTCGTTGGCGATATGACCCTCTTCATGGTACAGAACCATCTGACCGAGAAAGACATCTACGAAAAGGGTGATACCCTCGACTTCCCGCAGTCCGTTGTCGATTTCTTCGACGGCAAGCTCGGCATCCCGTATGGCGGCTTCCCGGAAAAACTCCAGCAGATCATCCTGCGCGGACAGAAGCCGCACCTCGAAAGCCAGCCGGAAAATGTCGACTTTGAAGAAGTCAAGATGGAAATGAAAGAGAAGCACATCCCGACCCGCGAAGAAGATGTCTCCTCCTACTGCATCTATCCGAAGGTCTTCTCCGACTACATGGACCGCTATCATAAGTATGGCGATCTCTCGCTCCTTGATACGCCGACCTATTTCTTCGGCATGAAAGTCGGTGAAGAAATCCGAATCAACATCGATGAAGGCAAGATGCTCCTCGTTCGCCTTGACAATGTCACAAAACCGGACTTGGAAGGCAACAGAGAGCTTCAGTTCGAGCTGAACGGCATGCCGCGTGAAATCAAGATCCACGACGCTCATGTCGCAGAGTCTGCGAATACCTCCAGAAAAGCAGACAAGGACGTACCGGGCGAAGTCGGTGCGACCCTCTCCGGCTCCGTCGTGAAACTCCTCGTCGAAAAAGGCTCCTCTGTCAAGAAGGGCGACCCCGTCATCGTCACCGAAGCGATGAAGATGGAAACCACCATCACCGCGCCGATGGATGGCATCGTGAGTGAAATCCACGTCAAGGCTGGTCAGCGCATCGAATCCGGCGACCTCCTCATGGTTATCGAATAAGAGAAATACATAGCGCTTGAAAAACCGCTCTGCCAAAGCAGGGCGGTTTTTGATCGTGAGAGCAACTAGGAGGCGCATTGATTTTCCTATCCTTTTTTTGCTAAAATATAGGCAATAAAGGAGGATGAAAACAGTGTTCACATTTTACAAAAATTCGCAGAAGGGGCAGGATCTTGTCGAGTATGCACTGATGCTCGCGATCATCATCGGTATCGGATGGGGGATCTACTCCCAGACAGGAGTCACAGACTCGATCAAGAATGTGTTCGGAAATGCGTCGAGCCTTATGGAGACGGCAAAGAAACAGGGCGTGAACCTGAATTGGGATGAGATCTTGAAGCGTCTCCGTGAATTGCAAAGCAAGAAGGAATATAACTCAGGAAATACGACAGCGGGAATGAGTTATAAGCGTGGGATGATTCAGTCTGGTTGGCTCACGGATGATGACAAGAAGGACAGCACGATCGGGAAGCTGGCTTCCGAACTGGGTGCGACCATGTGGACATTTTATAATGGCGAAAATACAGGAAAGTTGGGAACTGAAGGTGGCGGATTGTATTGGACGACGGAAGATCTGAAATCCGCTAATTTGCATCGCGAGGGGGATAACTATTATAGCCAGGAAACCGTTCTTTCCTATCGCTATGATCCATCGACGGGTCAGTACTCCGTGATAGAAAATCGTGCCTGGCTAAATCAGATTGGTCGTGATTGGAAGTTCAATCATAATGCTTTAGCGCAGGCACCGGCAGAGCTTGGCAAGCCGCCAGCGACTGTGTTCGGTCCCTACAGCACCTATGAGGAAGCACAGAAAAAGTACGAGGCAGTGAAGGCCGAGCATGGGGGAAATTACATTTATACGAAGTAAAGCAGAAAAAGGATTCTAATTCCTGTCGCAGGCGGATTGCTTTGTTTTCAGTTTGCTGACAGGTTAGAGCATTATAGTCTTTGCACAAAGGCGATGTGAAATAACGATCATCTCATTTTCGCGTTCAATCTGCCGCGGGGGACTTGCAGCTCTCATAGGAGTG
>OIXL01001278.1_pt1 | contig 10034 bp, 18 predicted proteins | sample 1587761 | NCBI WGS metagenome assembly OIXL01 (sample SAMN03283246) | human gut metagenome | biome: human-associated habitat; material: feces | host: Homo sapiens | place: Peru | collected 2012 | reverse complement strand
CCACCGAGGACACCTCCACCGAGGACACCACCACCGAGGACACCACCACCGAGGACACCACCACCGAGCCACGGGGGGCGCGTCTATCTTATTATATAATAAGGTGTAAGAACAAAATAATATAAAAATAAATATTTGTATGAAAATAAATTGATTTTTATTTTGTGGTGTCAGATTATTTTCGTACCTTTGCAGCAGTTAAATAAAACCAAATAGTAACAAACAAAATACAAAAGATTATGAACAAAAAACAAACAGCGGTTTTAATCGCGCTCGCAACAATAGCGATTAACAACAAAGAAGGTTTTACGGTAAACGCGAAAACTTTGCAGCCTGTAACACGCGGTTACGCTGTTGCCGTTGCAGACACTCAAAACTCGTTTGGCCTCGAAGGTCTTGCGAACGTTGTAAAATATGTTAGTGAACATCCAGAAATAAATGCTTTTGGCGGCTGGTACAATAGTAAAAATAACATGTATTATTTTGATGCTACCGTAATAGTAGAGGATTTAGCCGCTGCCATTGAGCTTGGACGTATGCACAAACAATTAGCGATTTTTGATCTTGCGAACGGCTTAACTATCGACCTTTAGAAAAACAAGGACCGGCGGCGCCGGTCCTTATATATAGCAATAACAAATACTTTATATTATGATATATAACAAAGAAATAAATGGCGTTAAATTTACAATTGTTTGCGAGTCCTGGCAGACTCGAAACAGTTGGGGGCATAAGGTTTCGTTATATAGAAACGAGTCTTTTTTTGTTGGTAGCGCAAAAATCCGCTATTATAATAGGACGTGGGAAAGATACCAGTATCAAAGTGCAATAAAAAGCGTTATTTATAACGTTATGGAGGAAATTAAAGCGGCTGCAAAGAAAGTTTTTTTAAGTCTTCATAACTATAAAGTTATGACAAAAAAACGCGCTGCGGCCTTCCTCGAGTACCTGGAAGAAGATAATGAATATAATATGTATAAAGAACTTTTTAAAATGTTCTAACAGTTCACGGGCTGCAAGTAATTGCAGCCCGTTTTTTTTGTCGTTTTTTGTGCCTCGTTGGCATCCGGCACGGAGTATTGCCGCCGCTCCACCTTTGCGCCGCCCTGGTGCCTACTCTATTACATTTACACGTTATACAATATTACTAATATTAGGGATTTTGCAGCCGTGCCCACTCCTGGCGGCTCGTTACAGATCTTATAGAGTATCACAGATATTAGGAATTTTATATTGTTTGCATTATATAATGTGTAATAATAAAATAATACGAAAATAAATATTTGTATGAAAATATATTGATTTTTATTTGGAGGTATTAGATTATTTTCGTACCTTTGCAACAGTTAAAGAAATAAACCAAAATAGTAACGAATAAAATACTTTATGATTATGAGAAAAATGTATCTAATTGAACATTATGCCATCAACCGAAAAAACGGTGTTTGGTCGCTAATAGGTTATTCGCGTGTTGACTATCGCGTAAAAAACCTCGTTATGAAGTCTGTGAAAAAACAGGGCTATCAGTACAATAGAAGCGAGAAGGCTTATATCCTGGAAACAGATCCTGTTGAGTTTTGCGCCGACAAGGCCATCACAGTGAAGTCTTATGCTATATAATTATAACAACTTTAATACTTTACAGATTATGGCAAAAATCACTAAAAAACAGGAGTTTGACGAGCTTTCAAAGTTCGGCTGCGCTTTCCTTCAGACCAACAGTTATGGCGGTTATTGCATCGTTATAGATGATGGCGGCGAGTTCGTATTGTGGCGCGACTGCACCAGCAGAAACGAGCATACGGCGCGACGTTGGCAGCGTATTAAATATACCTGTCCGCGTGATCCTGAAACCGAATCGCGTCCGTACCTTACTATATACGGCATCCGCTATTATTTGGACGACTTCATGCGCTGCGCCTAACCATACCAGGGAGGCTCCGGCCTCCCCTATTATAGAAAACATATAACTTCACCAAATTTATAAATACTTTACAGATTATGAGTACACCGAATTTTTCATTAACAAATGCTTCACGCTATTTCGTATTAGGAAAGCCTGTATATTACACACAGGCAGAAATCGACGAGCGAGAACTCGACCAGGACCTTTTAGGCGAGTTTGACGAGATAGGCACAGAAAGTCTTTTCCAGGACACACAACATAATGTAGCCTACGAACTGAAGGTGAAGGGCTGGCACGATATAGAAGTATGCGACGGAGATCGCAGCTACCCTACATCTTTATTCTCTGAGAAAACGGTATCTATTAAGTGCGGCGATAATACCATCGACGTTACTATTCAAGCGGGCTGCACGTCTGGCTACTATCAGGCAGCCAATTTTGATTGGTTCGTCAGCATCAAGACCTATAGAAGAGTTGATTATTATTACGAGACGAGCGATTATGATTACAACGACTTGACAGCCGACGACGTGATCCGCGATGATTGGTATGAGAATAAAGGCTTGAGCAAGATTCACGCTGCGCACATCATCCGCAAAATTGAGGCCGTTATAGACGACTTGAAAAACGAGGCTGAATGCGCATTTTCAAAGTATTGCGACGAGGAGATGTTTTGCGCCTGGAAGGCCTTCAATGGTGAAGCCGGCTACAGCACAGCGGGCAAACGTCTCTGGCAAGAATTAGAAGAATTAGAAGAACTGAATAAGAAAACCGCTTAAACAATATATCATCATGGCACAGAACATCACAATATCACGCACAGCGGACACTCGTGCCCTTCTGACGGCTTTGTTCGCTGTCATCGTGTTACTCGTCACTCGCATGGCTAAAAACACCTTAGAAGCCATTAAAACGGCCCGCCAGTGGCTCCGGGCTCAGCACAGCTTTTATGGCCAGGATGGCGACCCTATCCAGTGCACCGGCTGGCAATTCATCGGCTACAACATCATGGCAGCTGTAGTGGCAATATTGCTCTGCATTAAGTATTAATTAACGCTTTATTATAGGCATATAAAAACATTACCAACTTTTAAAATTTATAGATTATGGCACAGATAACATTATTCAACGTTACTAACGATACACAGTATTTACCGCAGCGTCGCGACATGTTCAACGAGGCACGATGGAAGGAGGCGAAACGCCTCATGGCACAGGCCCTGAAACTGACAAGCAAGGAGGCAGGCAGATATACGTCGCGCTTCCTCCAGGATAGAATGGTCGGTGCGGACTTTCCGGCACCAGCCGGAGGCTATCACAACGGCATCACGTGTATAGCCAACGGTGGCGAACACAGCCAGCAGAGAGGCGAGTTCACGGTGTACGATATTATCGGCAGCTCGTATATTTACGAGGCTCCGACAGGCGATTTGTGTATTGCCAATATTCCGGAGGAAGGCCAAACGGAATACTACCGTATAGCCGCATTGTCTTACTAATCATCATTCACGGGTTGCGCCTGGCATCAGGGCAGCCCTATTATAGAACATCTAAAAAATTGAGAAATTATGTATCAGATATTTGTTGAAGCAAAAAATCTAATTTGCAAAGATGGCGAGGTCTGGTTGTGGAAGGCAGATACCACGGAGTTCGTAAACTTTTTCGCCACAAAGGAGGATGCACAGAAGTATATAGATTTGCATCACCAGTTTAGCCGTGAGCGTGGTATGAAGGAAGAAGCCTACAGCATCGGCACGGCGGCGGACTTTTTGGCGGCTGCGAAGAAGTATGAAGCCGACAAGAAGGCCAACGAGGTGAAGGAGTACGGAAAGCACGTTGACGCATTGATAGAGCGCAGACAGCTCGAAATTAAGGCCCTGGACGGACTTGTTCAGGTGTGCCGAAAGTTTGATGGCAAGGTGCTTAATAAACGCTTCCATGATGCAGTGAAGGAGGCGACGGGCTTTTATAGTTCGTTCGGTGAATGCCGCTTCGAGCTGAACTGCTACGACTATTACAACTTTATCGAGTATCGCCCTAATGTCTCAATGTCCGCCGACTGGAGCCACGGCATCAACCGCTACACCGGCAAGAAGAAGGAGATGAATCCGAACGACTGGCAGTGGGACACTGGCGACCGTCTGGATGCCGAAAAAGCGGTTGCCGTTATAGATTTTTACAAAAACGGCCGACTTGCCAAAATTGAGGAACTGAAGGCTTCAAAGAAGAAGTATGCAGCCTATCTGCGGCTGGCACGAAAAGCAGAGGCTATTATGAAAGAGATGGAAGGTTACGACTACGAGATCCGCGAGTATGCCAAAGAGAAAGCATTAAGCCAGTATAGCCACCACTCCTACTTCTGGAAGGGCTATTAATCATCATTCATGGAGCTGCGCCTGGCAGCAGGGCAGCTCCCTATTATAGAACATATAAAATTTTGAGAAAATCATGGATAAAAAGAAGTATATCGACGTGTTGACAGAACAGGCAAGTAAGCACGGCAGACCGCAGGAAATGGCCCTGAGCGACTTCTGCGACTACCTTTTAGAGTTCTTCAGCATTTACGCCTTTAAGGCTGGCACCGCTGAATACAGCCAACATATTTTGAGCTGCACGAAGAAGAATCCCGACTTTGCCGGACTCACCTTCCAGTGGCTCGACGATGTGGCAACAGCAATGGAGCGTGGTGAGTGGCTGGACGTGTTCGGTATTCTGTATGAAGAAATGTATCTGAGCCGTGGCAAGGCATCGAAGACGGGGCAGTTCTTTACGCCTCAGAGTGTGTCGGACCTCATGGCACGGATTAGTGCCCTGGGAGCCGAAGACCATGGCAAGGTGAACGACTGCGCAGCAGGTAGCGGACGTTTGCTCCTGGCTCACTACATGGAGAAGAGCAAGCTGGACCATGCAGCCGGAAGGCGCTTCGAGTATGTGGCACAAGACAGCGATCCTATTGCTTGTAAGATGTGCGCCCTAAACTTCATGGTACATGGCATGTATAGCCGTGTGGAGTGTCGCGACACATTGCGCATGAGTGAGCCGACGGTGGTGTATTATATCAACGAGGTGAAATATCCTTTTAACACGCCTTATTATAGCGTGAGAACGGTATTAGCGAAAAATCAGAAATAAGGTATCACGGGGGTGGAATACCCCCCTATTATAGAACATTAAAAATACTAAGGATTATGACTTTACAGGAGTTTAAGTACGAGGCGCAAAGGAGAGGAAACTATTACGACAACAGCGCAAATGCAGCTGAGCATTGGGCTAAAACGTGGGGCTTGACTTATCACAGTCTGTTGTGGTATTACAAGAGTTACACCATCGGCAATTTAACGTGGAAAGGTGGCAAGGTGCGCCTTCGTCACGGATCTTATCAAAGTGTGGACTGCTTTATTGGCGACGAGCCTGTAAGCGAGTACCGCTTCAAAAAAGCCCTTGAGTCTTTTGTACTACCTCCGTTGACTGACGAGGAGAAAGAGCACATCGAGGCAGAACAGCAACGTCTGGATGCCATTATGAGAATTAAGGCGAGCAGAAGAAAAAATCGTCGTCAAGAAGTCAATATCCGTCAACTTTCATTTAACTTTGCAGTATGAAAACATCAAGCACAATTCACTCCTTCCTGCTTAGTGAGCAGGAAGGACACACACTCCTCACGGCTCAGGAATACCCATGGAGCGTGCTGCAGGTGATACCGACCACTCCAGCGGACTTTGACCGCATAGTAACAGTTCTCAAGAAGCGAGGCATGGTAGCCTATCACGACATCGACCGCACATTCTGTATCATCCATTTGACAAGCGGTGACCATGACGGACAACACCCGGAGCGACATTTCACTATCACTCAGAACAACCACATGCAGATTATCGAGGAGTTGAAGAACGTAATGGCGCAGGCAGCAGTGTGGTACGAGTCTAATGTTATACAACGTTTGAAAACTTACTAAATCACGGCTTACTGGACTCCGTCCGCTGTCCGGTCGGATTCCGTTCGCCGTCCCTTCGGTTTCCGTTCGGTTCCCGTTCGGATTCCGTCCGCAGAACATCATCGTGTATTTAAGAACTATATTATAGACCATTTGAAATATTAGAAAATTATGGCAAGAGTTATTATATTGAGCACCTGCGACGAATGGAAGTCTTATGCTTCCTTTCGACTTTATGGCACTTGGGCATCATCTAAAGTCGGTTGCCGCCGACTGTTTAAGACCATTATAGCAGGCATCAAAGAAGGCTTATTTGTGTACGAAGACGAGAGTATATCTTGCGAGGAGCAGATCTTGAATTTCAAGGAGGACGAAAAGAGAGAATGTGCAACAACCTTCTTGCGTGATCTTCAGGACAAGCTAATATACGGGCATCTGGAATTGTGTCAACTTAGGTAGCCCTACCCTACCCGCGCCCGGCATGGCCTTGCGGTGGTTCGACTCCGCCGGCGGGAACGTCAAGTAATTATTAATTTTTAATTAGTAATTATTAATTGGCATTAATCATAATCAAAAAAGTATTTTGTTTCTGCTGTTGCAGTCCGTGAGGATAGCGGCAGCCACAACGCCCACCATGCAGGCATGGCGCCAGGTTCGAGTTCATGGATGGGCGACTGAAAATAATAAAATACGCATAAATTATATATTAATGCGTCATTTATTTGGTAGTTATAAATATTATTGCTACCTTTGCAACAGATAAAGAAAGCAACTAATTTAAACTTAAAATTATATGCGTAAATCAATAGACACATACATCGAAGCGATTGCTCACGACAACGAGCTGTATATTCGCGAGAGCTATATGACAGTAGCAGACTACATCATCAACAACGCAGAGAACTGCTCCGGCTATTACGAGTTCTTTGACGACGAGGAACTCGACGAGACTGGCGAACCGACAGAGGCTCAGATTGACGAGCTGAAGGCTTATCTCTGCGAACACTACACAACGCCGATAGAACACCGCATTGAGGATGTTGTACTCACAAAACACAGCAACGGCAGCGATAATCTTCAGTATGTAGCCGACGGTAAGAACTTCGAGGTTGATGGCGAGTTCTATGTTGATAAAGAATACCGCCTTCACCACACCCACATCTTCGAGAACGGCGACGAGCAGGAGATAGTAATACCCTACGAGAACGGCGAACACAAGTTATAACTCTTTCAGCCCTACCGCAACACGGTGAAGCGGAACAACATGACAAGAAACGAAGTATTAGCTTTGATTAAGCAGGCAGAGAAGAATATGAGCGGTAAGGACGTAGATTTCGTTGTTACCGATGACATCAAAATTGACAATACAGCGCATTTGTATCTGTTTGAGAACGACTCTTGCAAGTCGGCGGCTGTAGGCTACGAGAGCGGAGATTTGTTCGTTATGCGTGATTGGCAGGAGCCTTCGCGTCCAGAGACCGCCGACGAGATAGCCGAATACAACTGGTGTACCGTTGACTGGCAGGATGCCGTCGTATTTGCCGGTTTGCCAAGAATATTATAAATTATGTACGAGATTATAGATGTAATACACGACTATCTGTTTGTTACGCTCCGCCTGCGCGATGTACGGACGGGCGCGACAAGAGACTGGGGATTTTGGGACGACCTGGAAGAATGGATGTGCAAGGAGTACGGCGTGAAGGATCTGAAAGGTCTTGTTATAGAAAAGTTGCCTAATTATGGCGATTGGGTAGAATCAGAGAAATAAAAATCATTCAGACCTACCGTATTATTAACAAAGATTTAGGAATTATGAAGAAGGAACAATTAAAACTTGTGGTTTAAATAAATTTTGTTATGGCAGAACAGATTAGAGTGTGGAAGTCGAAGAACTTGCACTCCACCTACATGCTTGTATATCGAGACGAGCTGACGGGGAGGCTGCGCGTCACTCGGATGGATGGCAGGAAGTGTGACAATGAAAAGGGCCTAATAAACAGTTATAACATGTTTGGTGGTGGTCTTTGGGCAGCTTGCAGGGACATGGGTAACGATGTTGCAGAGATACGCGCTGCCGTGGATCGTGAGATAGCCGAGGAGACAGCACAGCGAGAACGTGAGGAGCTTCGACTGAAAGCGGAAGCCGAAGCTAAAGCGAAGGCTTTACAGGAGGCTCAGGAGATTAGGGCTGCGCTTGCCGGCACAAAGGACAGCGTATGTATCAAGCCTATTGAGGTGTTGCAGCGGTATGACCTCTTAGAGGAGCGTCTGGAACAACTGAAGTCTGGTGAGTATGTCGTTTGCATCAACTATAAGAAGAAGGGCGTTGTTGAGCTGCGCACGAAAGCACGAACGACCGACCATCTGAAGGTGTTGGCAAAGGTGACGAAGGAGGAAAGAAATAGTAAAGCCTCTTTACATCGTTTTGCCGTGAAGGTGCGCAAAGCGTATCAGTCGGCATTTTTATCATCGGCAAGACTCACGCCCTTAAAGGCTTCGGCAAGCGCATTGTGGACGCTGCTCTCTGCGTCAAGAAGAGCCAGAACACATATTATTCATCGTCTGCGCCACGTCAGTATTACGACAAGAACACGCTTGTGTATATGAAACTGGAGCAGATAGAGAAAAATGACTTATAATGTTATAGACTATGGCAGAAAACAGTAAAACGACGAGATCGGCAGGTAGACCTGCCATCGGTGGCAAGAGACGACAATATGTAGTGACCGACGATGTGCACGAGTGGATAATGTCACACGGTGGGGGAAAATATCTCACGGACACCATGCGCTGTGTGCGCGTTACGAGCGGAGGTAAAGGTGCTGTGACAGATTATGCGATGTGCATTCTTCGCGCTGCCACTTGCTTCGATTTTGAGGTAGACCTGACCGAGCCTTATGCTGACTTAGGATTGAAGGCCCGCGACATGATATTGTCGGAGGTAAAAGAGCCTGAAACTTACCATGTTTACAAGGAGGGAACGTGGAAAGATGGTGTTTTCAGCAATAACATTTGCTCCCTTGCTATCAGTTCATCGTCAGAATGCCCTGAAGACGAAAGCAAGCGACGTTATTACAGACCGTCGGGAAACTTCGGGGATTATAAGCGTATTCCTTACAAGCGGGTGAAGGCAGGAGACTATTGTTTGGTTAATCGGTATATCGACGACAAAGCACGAGTCGTAGGAGTATTGGCACAAGTAGAGAAGTGAGAGAACGAAACAAGGACAAGAATAACATTTTAAATACTTTATAGAATATGACTAAGATTAAGAATTTTGAGGATTATTGCGCGTTGGTAGACGTAGTGAAGATGCACGACTATAGATATTTCGGGCTGAACTGTCCGACCATCAGCGACGAGGAATATGATGCTATGTACTTTGCTTTGCAGGAGTACGAAGAGCAGCACGCAGACGAGGTATTGCCCGACTCACCTACTCAGCAGTGTTACAGTGAGAATGGCAACGGCAAGCGTACCGTGGCACGTCGTACGGCTTGTCTGTCGATGAAGAAGCTGCATGATGCCAAATCGGTGGTGAAATACCTGAGAGCACAACAGAAAGCTGCCAACATCAACGGCAAGGGCACGGAGGTGGATGTAGAGTGGAAATTCGATGGCGAGACGGTGAGCCTTGTTTATCGTCGCGGGAGACTCTCGGAGGCCACTTACGGACATGGCAAAGAGCTGTTCGGTATCGACTGCCTGAATCATATGAAGTATGTGAATGGCGTTGAGGGATATGTGGAGCAATGGAAGGATGAGGACCGTGTGGAGCTGAGAGGCGAGGTTATTATCTCGCTTGAAGAGTTCGCTCGTTATAGCAAGGCAGGTAAGTCGCCAAGATCTACAAGCAATGGCATTATGTCGAAGAAAGAGGTTGTGCCGTCGGAGTGCATCCATCTGGAGTTTCATCCTTTCCGTCTTATTATGGACGGCGTGACAAGACACATGTCGGCGATGCAAGCCTTGGAACGTAACGGCTTTAAGACATCGGGTTTTGTGTCGGCTCTCAATCTTGAGAAGACGGATGCCGAACTGGAGCAGGACATCGAGAACATCGTGTGCTCTGCCGAGGTGGAGCGCGAGGTGCTGCCCTACCCTACCGACGGACTTGTGTTCAAGTTCGACAACTACGACTATTACGATCGCATAGGGCAGACCGACCACGACGCCAAGTATAACTGCGCG
>OIXL01001277.1_pt1 | contig 10046 bp, 8 predicted proteins | sample 1587761 | NCBI WGS metagenome assembly OIXL01 (sample SAMN03283246) | human gut metagenome | biome: human-associated habitat; material: feces | host: Homo sapiens | place: Peru | collected 2012 | reverse complement strand
TCCGATTTTGCAACGATTTGCACCCTTTGCACGTTTTGAAACCGTGCAAAAACCGTGCAGAAACCGTGCACTTACTCTCAGACAAATGAAAAATCAATCCGTCCAACCACGACTTGACGGCATTGGTTCGAGTGACCGCACACCATAAATCAAGTCTTGGAGGATACTATTATGACGAAATTGCTTTCCTGCCGCTACAACATGGACACCAACCGGGTGGAAGCCCTGTTCGAGGATGGCACCATTGTTGCCATCGACTGCATTGCCATGGAGGACGAGTACGGCAACGCCCCGGCGCAGCGGGCAGAGCTGGACTGGCTGCTGTATAATAAGCCCTTGGAGTACGCACAGATGGTGCTGAGAGGGGAGATGGAGCGTTATCTTTCTCTCGGCTGTGACCACGGCAGGCTGGAAGATTGAGCCTTAGAAAACGCGCGGCAAAATCGCTAATCGCGCGGCGCGCGTTTCGGCGCGCGATTAACGATTTCTGTTTTTATCGAATTGCAGTCATTTTCTGCTCTTTCCCAAGAAAATCGCGCGTTTCTTTGCGCGTAATAATCGCGCGGCGCGCGTTTTTATCGCTGATTTTCTTTTAAGCAGTATCTTCTTCCGCGACCTGCTCCTTTTACTTCAATCTTCCCTTCTTCTACAAGTTTTCGGAGAATACGGTATGCCTGATCTTTTGTGTATCCACACAGCTCTTGTGCTTTCTGATTCGTAATCCACGGCTTATGCTTCAGATATTCAAGAATCCGATCCTTTGCCTGAATCTGGCTGACCGTCTTATCCTGCACATAGGCCACATCGGTTTTCACCGTTTCGTAGACCTTGAGGGACAGCATATAGGTTTTGCCGTTGAGTTCCAGAAGCCCTTCGTCCCGGAGAGCGTTCAGAACCTTGTGGGCATTGTCATCGGTTTCCTGAATCGTCTTTGCCGCCTGCTTCAGGGTGATTTTTTGGTGCTCCCGCAGATAGTGCAGAATCATCAGCTCCGACAGCGTGAACATCTTGGACCGCTTATCCTGCGTCTCTGCGATGAAACGCACGAAGTTCTGGTTCTCCATCGTGCTGCGAAGGGTCAGCCGGACAGAGTTGGGCGTGCTGGCATACTCCGGGTAGGGTTTGCCCTCGGTGAGCATACTCTGGAACATAATGTCCACGCCCTGCCCGGAACGCTGCACATACTTCAGGTGCTGAAGGGTCATGGCGATCAGCTTGTTCCGGGGAATGGACTGGTGGGTGATGATGTTGCTTTCGTTGATGTCCCCCGGAAAGCCGCCGGGGTTTTCAATCACGATCTTTGTGGGGTAGTGCTTGACGTAGATCGGTGCCATATCCTCATAGGAGCGGTGCGCCAGCGCATTCAGCAAAGCCTCCTGAAAAACCGCTTCGGAGAAATCGTACACCTCCAGCCGGAACAGCCCCACCTGCACATTGGTCAGGCGGTTATAGGTGCGGATGCGCTCGGTCAGCTTATCCAGAATCGAGATCACCGGCTCCTGCATATCCATGCGGTTGTCGTATTCCGTCTGCGCTTCATCGCTGTAATGGAGGTAGATCACCTCTGCCTGCGGCAGCAGCCGTGCAATGGATGCCTCCTTGCCCACAAACAGCAGCCCTGCTACCGTCACACGCACCTCGTCCTTGTCCATGCGGATCAGGTTCAGGTTGTCCAGAAAGGTGGTATCTGCCAAATCCGGCAGAGCAGAGCCTGCATCCCGAATCCGCAGTTTCTCTTTCAGGCGGTATACTTCTAGCAGGTCAATGTCGCTTTCGGTTGCGCCCTCCACGATCTTTGCCGAAAAATCCGGGTTATCGGCAGGGGAGTACACATCGTTTGCCGGGTAGTCGGGCTTTGTCACATTCCCCAGCCGCCTGTAATAGATGCCGCCGGTGGTGGCAACATGAGAATTGGATTTCTCCACCGATACCACCAGCACCACACCGTCAGAGGTTTCCACAGGCTCAATTTCGGTAAACAGGCTGGGCCGGGTCATATCGTAGATGGCTTCCATCAATGCCTGCGGGTCGCTTTTAGGGCAGCCCGTAATGGTGCCGTCATCTTCTACGCCAAACAGCAAAACGCCACCCTTTGTATTTGCCAGCGCAACCGCACTTTTCACCGCAAGCTCTTTCCGCTGCCGGTAGTCCTTGCACTTCACCCACGACTTAAACTCCTGCCGAGTGCTTTCCCCGGCAGCAATCATTTTACGGAGTGCTTGTTCGGTCATGGTGGGGGTCCCTTTCGTTCAAAAAACAAATCTCTTCCAGTTCTATTTTCTCCCAAAAATAGAAGCCCTACCGAAAGGTAAGGCTTCTATCAAGCGTTTTCTTTCGATTCGTTGAATCTATTCGGCTTGTGGTTTCCGTTTACCTCATGGTCTGGCTCCGCAAGCAGCTAATGCCAAACCAGTCTGCTACTTCATTGCCATCGATAGCTGGTCATCGCCGCTATCCTCTAGTTTTACTATACCACAAAAGTCTATGGATTCAAGTAATTGAACAAGGTAAGCTGAAATTTCTTTCCAACGCCAGATTCTTCTTTCGCAAATTAATCTTGCACAGGTTGTTCGGATCTTTCTTGAATTTGTTCGATATTCAAATCAACAATTTCTTTCAAAACCAAATACGCATTTTTGAAAATAATCTGCCACTCCTCATCCAAGGGATCTATAATTTCGTGAAAAAGCGCATTTCTTAATCGGTAAATAAAATCCAGAAACCACAAAACACTATCTTTTTCCAAATCCTTCTGTAGTTCTTCATACCATCGTTCTTCACTCGCAGTCATTTCTGCCCGTTCAGGTTTCAACTTAACATCCATGTGGTAAATAAAGTAATTCAGCGGTCTTTGGCGAATGATCTCATACGTGTTTCGACTCCGTTCCATTTCCTCTTTTGTTTTAGATGACTCATCTTTGGCATTAAGAGAAAATATTGCCCAAACTGTTGCTATCGCTTGCTTCATAAGATCATTTATTTTTGCCGTTACTCTCTTTCCGTAATTTTTCTCTTTAATCACCGCCTCGAAAGCTTCCGTCATCTTGTATGTAACTTCAATATTAATTTCTCGCAAAAGCCACGCCAAGTAATTTTGTTCATTTATATCTGGATGCTCTGCCACGTATTGCTCGGACCCTTTTAAAACATCTGATACGTTTGCCTGAAACTGAATGTTGGCATCATAGCTTTCTCCATAATATTTTCCAAACAGGCGAACAAATCCATGAACAATAAAACTCCATTTTGTCCCACGATTTCTATGCATCTTCAGTCCTACAATGAAACACTCAGACCTGTCTGGCGGCACTTGTCGATAGCTAAATTCAAAATCATCGTTAATTTTATAAAAATCCCAAAGATAATATTCCGGATAATTATTTATAATAACATTCCGTCCCTCCTGATAGACTTTTTCAATAGAAGCCATAACATTTTTATCAACATTAAACCTTCTATATCCTTCCGTTCGATAAAACTCTTTATATTTATTTAAGTATTTCTTATCTCCTCGACGATTATATGCTTCCGGATACATTATCCGCAAAGTTGAGATATAGGCAAACCATGTTTTTATAAATAGTGAAACAAAATCCGCTTCTGTTACAGCTTTCCAGTTTTTATATGAGTCATTCCGTTCCATATTATACCTCTTCAGGCATCATTTTGCTTTCCAACCATTTAAGAGCGATATCCTCTCCTTGCTCAATGGCCATTTCAACAGCGCACTTTGCATCTTCAAGCAACTGTTTTGATTGTTTCCGAAGCGCAAATGATTTTTGAACCAGCTCAACAATTTTTTTCTGCTGTTCCATTTCCAAAACAGGGACAACAACATTCTCAATTTCCGAAGGTTTCCAATGTTGTATAATGGCACCGTTTGAATCACGCTCTGCCTGCATCTGTACAATATTGGAATTTAATACCAACGTTAAATAATCCGGCAAAACAGTCCCCTTGTCTTTAACAGTCAAGTGCAATAATGCCCCAGAGGTAATAATTTTTTTATTTTCTGCAAGTTTATACGCAATTCCTACACTTCCATCTTTGGAAAACAGAATTGTATCTTTCCGGGGATATAAAGTTTCTACATTTTCTACCACATTCTCTGAAAGATAAATTTCAGGTTGTATCACTTCAAAATTAGAAATATCACTTACTCTAACAAATGGAATTCCGCTGTCTTGATATGCTTCACTACCTGGTTCAATTGACTTTTTTATCGTAACAATGTCTCCAAGACGTTTACAAGGAAATTTCCTTAATGTATCAAAAAGCTCATCGTATTTGGGTAGATAATATTCTGCATCTAGACGTCCTGTCATTTCAAAGCTTTCGCTCAACGTCTTTATCGAAGATGCAGTTTGATTTTGACAAGTTCCATTTAGTGCTATCGCCCCATTTAATTTATTTTGGGCCACATTATAAGCTTTCGCTGCCCGTTGTGTGCATTCATAAATCGCTTTCACCGTCTGGCGTACTTTTCCCTGAAAATCTTTTCCAAATACAGGAATCATTAACTGGTCAAAATCTTCGAGTAACAAACCTGTTTGCGCCGCTCCTCGCTTAAACTTTTGAATTTGAATCTGCCCATATTTTGTCTTTATATACACAAGGAGAAGTTCGGGTAAAATGTCATAGCTTTTAGAGCGCATTATCGAAAGTTTACAACTACATGTGGCAGGTTCAGAAGAAGTCACGATTGCGCTATTTCCCACAATTGCTCCTACAATCGACATTAAGACATCGCCCTTTTTCAGATGAGATCGCCGCATTTGAGGCTTATCAAATGTTCTTTGATCAATTGTTAGCGGTTCTGCATTTTCAATAAACAAGTGATAAATATCCTGTCCTCGATAATATGGAATTCCATTTTCACAGAAGCTATCTGTAATTCCCATATGATTACCATCCGAAACATAAAAGCATTCGGCAATCGATTTCTTATCCCACAAAGACAAAATTGAATCCACTGCAATATTTTCTTTTTTATAAAATTCCGAATCGATACGTTTTGTTCTCTCCAACTGAGAAAGATTCAGTTCGCTAACTTCCAGCCCATCCATCAAAGCCTTATACTTCTCTTCATTAAAAGGCTCAACAGATGGGCTCATTGAAAAAAACTCAGTCCTTCTTTCTTTGCAAACTCAATAAATGCTTCTGCAATACCATCCTGCGTCATTCCATCATGATTATAAAGATCATGATCAACAATCAGGTGACCATGACTATCTAATTTGTTTTCACCAGTAACCGGGTCTTTCACATAGATCTTTTCACCTGAGTTATCTTTGCTCGGTTTCTGCATCGTCGCAAAGAAAATCGGATAGTCTTCTTTTTTCGGACACAAAACATCATCCCATTTCTGAACAAACAGAACTGAGGTTTTGGTTCCTGTATGAGGTTTAAATACATTACCGTGCAGCCCAACAACTGCAAGGATTCGGCAACGTTCAGCAATGAATTCACGAATATACTTATCGCTAGAATTATTGAATCGTCCCTGCGGTAAAACAATCGCCATTCGCCCGCCCGGTTTCAAGAAATTCAAATTACGTTCAATGAACAGAATATCCCGACCAACTTTATTTTGCCATTTGCCAGCACTATTTTTTCCAAGTTCATAGTGCGAAATAATAGTATTCTCCTTAATGTCCCCTGCAAAAGGCGGGTTTGCCATCACAAGATCAAACTGGAACTGGCTATAATCCTTAATCCCTACTGGTTGAAGTTTTTTCAGTTTCTTAAATCCTTCATTATAGGTATCAATCCAGTCTTCCTGCTTTGTTGTCTCATTCCAACGCGAGTAATCCAAAGTATTCAAGTGCAGCACATTGGTCTGGCCATCGCCTGCAATCAAATTCAGCGTACGCGCAACACGGACAGTTTTTTCATCAAAGTCAATCGCGAACACGTTATCCCTGACGAAATTTGTTTCTTCAGGAATGCGCTCTGCCGCTGTAAAACCATCTCCCTCGGGAAGTCCTTTTGCACGTCGAATATCTTTCCACACCTTAAAAATACTGTGCACCGTAAAGCCAGCACTACCACATGCAGTATCAATAATTTTGTCATTGACCGTAGGATTCATCATCTTAACACACATATCAATGACATATCGCGGAGTAAAATACTGCCCTTTTTCGCCTTTTTGAGCTTTACTCATCAGATATTCAAAAGCATCATCCACAACGTCCAGATTATTGTTGAACAACTTGATATCTTGCAGCGATGCCACGCAAACCGCAAGGTGCGATGGTGAAAGTAAGATTTTACTTTCGTCTGTAAAAATGCCTTCCCACTTCTTTTTGGCATCGTCGAAAAGACCCTGAATTTTTTCTTTCAATTCATAGTCTGTACCACCATTATTACGGAACTGCAAATATGCAGTCGAATCGTTTGCGCACACCAATTCGTCATATAGCTTTGCAAAGATCAGTTTGAAGATTTCTTCAAAAGAATCAACGCCGGCACTTGCCAGAACTTCATCTTCCATTTCCTTAATAAGAGATCTCAGTGACTTTTTCTGTGTACTAATTTTGTCTTTCTTCTTTAGATCTTCGTAAGTAAACTTCTCGCTGATAATATCCGAAAGCTTCTGAGTTGCTTTGGGAATGTCACTGATTTCTTCAAAGAAATTTGGGTCTTTTCGATTATAGCAAGAAATTTGCTCACCGTTCGTCCAGACACCAATGGGAGCACCCGTTGCATTGCAGTAAGATTTCAGCTGTTCCTTTCCATCCGTCAACTTTGGTTTTTTCAGTTCCACAATAATATAGGGAACCATTGGACGGTCTTTATCCATAATGGCAATATCCGCTCTCTTTATTTCACGACCAAAATGAATCGGCGTCTCCAGTTGAATGCGACTTGCAGCGTAGCCATAATCATGCATTAGTTTGTAAATATAAAGCTGCCGAACCGCTTCTTCAGGCGTAAGCTTGATTTCCTTTTTCCGGATTTCGCACGTAATATAGGGCACTTCGCTTCCACGAACTGTTTTTTGTGAAATTTTAGATTCTACATATGCCTTAGATTCTTCCGAAAACAACGTCCCATCATATGTAGTATTTTTGAAGATTTCATTTAGCGTCATGATCCGTTCCTCCTATATTCGAAGCAATCATATCAATTTCTTTTGCAGTTAAATGTCGATCTTGAATAGCTCTTATCAAGTTTCGAATAGCAGCACTCTTGCGGACAAATGTCGATATATCCTCCGCTACCACACGGCTATCCGAGTTACTTATCGCTGCCAGATCATCAAAAAGAAGTTCTGGATATTCATCACACGCCAACAACTCTTTTATCCTTTTTTGGGTTTCTAGTGATGGCAGTCTTCGGCCTTTTTCCAAATCGGTCACAAAAGGCGGCCTCACATCAATTTTGTCGGCGAAGGCTTTAGCCGTCATTGGCGGATCATGTTGTTGTCTGGCAGCACGAATTAGTTGCCCATAAGTTTCAATCACTCCCGCACCTTCCTCCGAAAATTAACAAGTAAGCTAATTAACATATTAGTTATAATATATCAAACAATTTTTATCGCGTCAAGGATTTATTTTACATATCAAGCAAAAAAACACTCCAACCCTGTTTATAAAGGATTGGAGTGTTTTTTCTTCGACTATAGTCGAATACATCCTGGGTTTCCAAAGGGGCCGCAGCACCCCTTTGGCACACGACTTTGCTTGCAAAGTCTAGTGTGTTACACCTTGGTTCCGGCTGATGCGGAAAAGGGGCTGCGAAAGGCTCCGGCAAGCACCTGTTCTGTGGCAGAAGGATGCGCGGATGGGCGTGGCAGTTGACGGTCTCTGCCCACCCAGCGCAGGCTTTCAGAGGAACCAATGGTGTACGTTCTCCCGTCCTGCCGCAGCAGCGTTTTTCCCCTATAAGCCGCAAGGTAAATAATCAACGTCTGTGCTTTCCCCGGTTGCCTGCAAGTGTCCCCGGTTTCAGCATTGCCGTTTTATAAAGAATCTTCTTTATCAGCTTTCTTTCATCCTCTGTCAGCTTATCGTAGTTGATGCCGATTGCCTTCAATGCCGTTCGAATCTTCTTTTCATCCGCAGACCCTTCATGTTTCTGTGCATCCTCCAGTTCCTTCATCAGGTTATCGATCATTGAACCATCCGAAGTGGTCTTGTCCTTGCGGTGTTCCGTCTTGATGTTCTTCAGGATGGCCACCAACTCATCGTACAAGACCCGGCCAAAGTACTCATCTTCATCGATCTGCCCCAGCTTCAAGGTGCTCATGTACAAATCGTTTTCATCTGCTGCATACTTCTTTTTCAGCATTTGCCGGGTCGCTTCCAGACCAGCATTGAGGTTTTGAATGTTTGCACTGACATATCCATCCACATAGATTTCCAGATCGGTCATGAACCGCCGGAACTTCTCATGCACGATCAGTTCGCACAGCAGCCGATGATTGAATTTTCCATTTCTTAATACGTCCACTGCGCCATCGCTCAGATGCAAGTCCGAAAGGACTACATCTGGGCGTTTTTTGTTTTCCGTCACACCCAGCAGGTAGTCCGTGGTCACGCCATAAAACTCAGCCAGTGTTGTTACCGCATAAATGCTGAGGTCGGTCACATCATCGCTCTCGTATTTCGACAGTGCCGATTTGGACAGACCCGTCTGCTCTGCCAGCGTTTCCAGCTTCAACTGCCGCTCCACACGCAGGTCTTTGAGCCGTTCTCCCAGTGTCAGCTTGATGTTCATGGTCGCACCTCCGATGTTTTTTGCACAGTATACCACTTCCGGCGGTTCCTGTCCATAAGCGTGGAATTTTGCAGTTTCTGCACCTGTTTTCCGACATTATGGATATACGGCACAGCGGCCATGGAGGTGCTATCCTATAGACAGAAAGAAAACATAGTAACTCCCCCAGCAGCGAACATATTAAGGGCTTCCCGCGAAAGCCCTCCTGAATTATATAACCGAACCTTGACAACAGAATGACCGTCCGAACTGCCCAGACCGCCAAGACCTCCCATCGGGGGAGCGAGCGCCCTGCATGGGGCCGACACAGAGTCCAAAAAGATTTCCTGTCGGGAGGCAGCAAGGGAGACCGGCTTTGAACGTGGCAGGGATCAAAACGACCCGTGCCAAAGCCTTTGAGCAAAGGAGAAATTTTGAGTTTATATCAAAAGATCAAGTCCGCAATCACCGTTCGGCAGGTGGGAGAGATGTACGGCATGGAGCCCGACCGCCATGGCATGGTGTGCTGTCCCTTCCATTCCGACAGCGACCCCAGCATGAAGCTGAACGACACCTATTATTACTGTTTTGGCTGTGGGGCCAACGGAGATGCCATCGACCTCACCGCCAAACTGTTCGACCTGAACCCCCGGCAAGCCGCCGAGAAGCTGATACACGACTTCGGGCTTGACCCGGACAAACCGCCCGCCAACGCCATCGCCCTGCCGCCGCCCAAGCGTGGCCTGACAGATGAGCAGTGGGCCGACATCGCCTACTGCCTGCGGGTGCTGACCGATTATCTCGACCTATTGCACGACTGGCAGGAGCGCTACAAGCCCGCCACCCCGGAGGAACCGCATGACCCACGGTTTGAAGAAGCCCTCCACACGACCGAGATCATCGAGCACCTGACGGACTGCGTTGCATTTGGGACGCCCCAGCAGAAAGCCGATACCGCTGCACGGCTGCTGTCCGGGTCGTACCTGCTGATACTGGAGGAGCGCACCGACCGCCTTGCTCTGGCGAAGTGCGCCTGACGATTTATTCACCTGAAGTGGCAAGTCTCACGGTGAGACCTGCCACTTCACTTTTCTAAAGGAGAACGATCACATGAAGAAAAACATTTCCCGCAATCCCTTATGGCCGGACTGGTACAACGGCAAAAAGATCGATGAAGTCCAGTTTGGCCGTGCCTTTCTGGAACAATGGCCACTGAAATGCGTCAACGGAACGCTGTACACGCTGGACGGCCCGGTAGAGGATGAGAGCGAGATCAAGCAGCGCATCTTGGAGAACATCGAGGAATATGTCACCTCCGGCCTGTCCAAAAAGGTCACCAACAT
>OIXL01001274.1_pt1 | contig 10058 bp, 10 predicted proteins | sample 1587761 | NCBI WGS metagenome assembly OIXL01 (sample SAMN03283246) | human gut metagenome | biome: human-associated habitat; material: feces | host: Homo sapiens | place: Peru | collected 2012 | reverse complement strand
TGGCAGACATTTTCTGAAAAACTCTGCTGAACTTTTCTTCTTCCGCAGATGGAATTTTTACAATCGACTTTGAAGACCGGGCATAAGCTTTTTTTTCGCAGCCTGCAAGACAAAAAATCCCGGCGACCGCAAAAATCTCCAAAAGTGTTTTTTTATTCATAATAAACCTCATTTTTTAGACAAAAAATTCAAAGACAAAGTAGCGACGGTCTAATTTTCCGAAAACGCCGCATAAAGTTACAGCGGTCATTTCGACAGGCTCAATGACCGGACGAAGTCAATTACCACTGCAAGCGATTTTTTTATAGCCCCTTATCCCCTAAGCTAAAATATGCTAGAACTAGTTCAAGGCTTCTTTCAGAACGGAAAGGTTTTCTGTCATTGTGCCAAGATAGTTTTTTCCACCTTTGATGTCATTCTGGTTCACTGACTGCAATGAGTCCATCTTCAGAATCTTCCGGTTCTTTTTTGATGTGTTTTCAATTACAGTGCGCGCGATTTTTCCGTTTGAATTCTCGATTGTAAGAACGCTGCCAAGTCCAAGCTCGTCAACTTTCTTCGCAAGAAAAATCACAGTCTCAAAGCTTGCCTCGCTTTCCGCGCTGCATCCGACAAAAGCCGCGTAATATTTCAGGCCGTAGTCGTCAGCAAGATAGCGGAACGGGAATCTGTCGCCAAAAAGAATTGTCCTGAACTTTGAGGACGCTACGGTTTCAGAATACTTTTTGTCCAGAGTGTTGAGTTTTTCAACATAATTTTTTGCATTTGCCGCGTAAACAGAAGCGTTTTTTGGGTCAAGCTTTTCAATCTGGGAAGCAATCGCATTTGTCAAAACGGCAGCATTCTTGACAGAAAGCCAGACGTGCTCGTCGTATTCAACTTCGTCATGCTCGTGGTCATGTCCGTGTCCATCTTCGTCCTCATCGTGGCTGTGTCCGTGTCCTGCCAAATGCTCAGAGATTTCCTCGCCACTCATGCTTGCAGGAAAGAATGTAGGGAAAGAATTTTCAGGATCAACAATCTCGTCAAAGCTCTCGTTGCTCATTCTGATGTGGAAATGCTCCGCAGTCGCAGGCTCAATCATGTGGTCGTTGAATTCAATGAAAAGCGGCGCGCCTGACTTCTTGTTTTTTGCGACAAAGCGGTACATCGCGGCCTTTGTTCCTGTTGACCAGTTCTGGATGTAAAATCCGACATTTTTGTATTTTGAGCTTGCTTTTCTTCCGTCAGCGTAAGTGAATTCAATTTTGTCTTTCTTTATGCTGATTTTCGCGATGTCAGTTTTATAGCCTTTCTGATAGTAAGCCTTGTATTCTGCGGCAGTCATTTTTCCGGATTCTGCCTTTTCCTCAAAAGCCTCGTCCAAAGTTCCGTCAAGAACAAGCGGATAAGCCGACTGCCATTCGCCTGCCCAGTCAGAAAGATTCCTGCTTTTAACCTCGCTGTCCTCAAAAGTTGAAACTTCCTTGCTGTGGTCGTGGTGATGTCCTTCTTCGCCGTGTTCATGCTCGGTTTCCTGCATTCCTTCCACAACTTCCTCTTCCTTTACGCGCTCTCCAAGAACTTCCATCATATTGACTGGAACAAGGTTCTTGTTCTTCGCTTCCTTTAGAACTCCGTTAACCCAGCCGTCGCTCTCGCCGCCAACGTAGATGAACATATCGCTTGCAGAAATTTTCGCGATGTCGGAAAAACTCGGCTGGAACGAATGAAGGTCAGTCCCCTTGTCAAGAAGAAGAGTAAGGTCAAAATCTTTCGCTTTGTCTCCAAGAATCTCGCGGCACCAGTCGTACTGCGGAAAAGTCGTGCAGACGATTGATTTTTTTGATAAGATATTTTTGTCCGTCTTTGCGGAAACATAAAAACACAATGTAAAAGCGCACAATGCGGCGATGATGAATTTATTTCTTTTCATATTTACTCCAGTTTGTAAAAAATTGTAAAAAGTTCGCATCCCAAGTCTTTCAGAGATTTGACAGACGCGATTTTTTCTCTTTTTGAATACGGGCGCTTCTGCCTAAAGGCAGACCGGGCTTTTCGGGGTTCCGTACGCACTTCGTGCTACCTCCATTGCTACACTTTGCGTTGCTTAGTTCCGCAACGGCTCCGCCGCCCCTACAATCCCTAGCGCGCAGTGCAAGGACATTCGCAGCATTGCGAATACAAAATCCCTGCCACATAAAGATGAAAAGAGAATTTTCAGTTGTTAAGACGTGTCTTTAGGGAGATTAAAGAATTATTGAAAGAAGTCTGATATGAGTTTTTAAAGGGAATTTTCGAGGCAAAACAGTGCCGGGCAAGAGAAACGCCGGCGGCGCAAAGGGCAAGGCTCAAAAGCTTTACGTTCTGAGCGGCAACATGAATCACAAAGCAGATTGGACAGTCGTCGCCTGAGCAGTCGTGTCCGGCTTCAGCAGCCGCAAAAAACACTGAGAAAACTGTAAATGCAATGAAGAGCGCCGCAAAAACCGCGCGCAGTCTGTTAAATTTTGAATCCAGATTCGCTCTCATTCAAAAGTCCTGCATTTTTCGCAAAGCCCGTTCAATGATGACAAAGAAAAATCAACCTTGAAGCCGAAATTTTCAGAAACCGACTTCAGGTAGTCCGCCGTAAGCCTGTCCGAAAGATGAATCATCGCGCCGCATTTTTCGCACTGAAAGTGAATGTGCCCGTAGCACTGTCCGTCTTTTTCCGCCGTCTGGTAAACAAAACCGTCAGAAACAGCCGACTTGCGTTTTATGAGCCGCCCGCTTTCAACAAGCTTGTCAAGGTTGCGGTAAACAGTCGTCTTGTTCACACTTTCCCCGCGCTCAGAAAGAAAGGCAAGCAGCTCCATCGCAGAAAATCCGCTTTCCGTTCTTTCCTGAACAAACTGAGAAATCAAATCCGAAGTTTTAGTGTGGTAAGATTTTTGCAACACGGTTGCATATTAACGGGATGAAAAAGAATTGTCAAGAAAAAATTTCGGTTTGCTATGCTTTTGCCGCAAGATTTAAAATTTTCGGGTGAAAAATGTGCAAAACGTGTAATTTTGTTCAAAAAAAACTTACAATTATGTGTAAAAACTGTACGTTATAATATGCAAAAATGTGTAAAAATATAAAAAAAACAGTGCAAAAATGTGTATAATCTGCTATGCTAATTACAAAGTATGGAACGCAAAGCATTGCAGAAAATGGAGGAGTGGAAAAACTCTTCTCATAGAAAACCGCTTGTTTTAAAAGGCGCCCGTCAGGTTGGTAAAACCTGGCTTATGAAAGAATTCGGCAGGCGCAAGTATAAGAAGACTTTCTATTTTTCTTTTGACAAGGAAGAAAGCCTCCATGAAATTTTTAAGGTAAATAAAGAACCGCATAGAATTATAGAGATTCTCGGCACAATTAGAGGCGATAAAATTCTTCCTGAAGAAGATTTGATTATCTTTGATGAAGTGCAGGAGTGTCCAGAAGCTCTGAATTCTCTTAAGTATTTTAATGAAGAGGCAAACGGCTATCATATTGTTGCCGCAGGAAGTCTTTTAGGAACTCTTCTTGCAAAACCAATGTCTTATCCTGTTGGAAAAGTGAATCTTCTTGATATATATCCTATGGATTTTGAAGAATTTCTGAATGCTGTGGAACCTGTGCTGTTTAACTATATTGAAGAAACTCCTCCGGCGGAAATATTGAAAATTCAGCATGACAGATTGATAGAACAATACAGAAATTATTTGATTGTCGGCGGAATGCCGGATTGTGTATGCTCCTGGATGACAGAAAAAAATTCCGGAGTCGTTTTGCAAATACAAAATGAGTTATTGGCTCTCTATGAAAATGATATTTCCAAATACAATGGAAAGGTAAATGCCGGGCGCATACTTCTGGTAATGCGAAGCATTATTTCACAGCTTTCTAAAGAAAATGAAAAATTTGTTTATGGCTGCGTCAAATCTGGAGCAAGGGCACGTGAATTTGAAGAGGCAATCGAATGGCTTGTCAGCGCGGGAATTGTCATACGCATCTATGATGTTACAAAACCTGAACATCCTTTAAACGTTTTTGAAGATTTTTCCAGTTTTAAGCTGTTCTATTTTGATGTTGGACTTGCAAAATGCGCCGCAGGTGTAAGCAATGAGGCAATAATACTGAATTCAGATTTTCAGTTTAAGGGAGCGTTGACAGAAAACTATTGTCTTCAGCAGTTAAGAGGACAGTTCGATGTTGCTCCTCACTATTATTCTCCTTCCAGAAATTACGAAGTGGATTTTCTTTTACAAAATGAAACGCAGATAATTCCTGTTGAATGCAAGGCTGGCGGAAATGTGTCTTCTGCCAGTTTCAAGCGCTACCGAAGGGAAGAAAATCCTGACTGTGCGATAAGATTCTCGGCATTGGAATACAAAGAACAGGAAGATATGATAAATGTTCCGCTTTACCTGGCAGACAGGATTAAACAAATTGGAAAAAAATGATTCTTTCATGTTTCTGCAAAATTTCCCTACTTTTTTCTTTATTTGCCGTGATATTTTCCTCTCCATGCTGTATAATAATAAGACAATACAAATCTGATAAGAAGCTGTTCAAGGTTGGACGGCAAATGGAGAAAGCGATGAAAATTAACCACAAATTCTTTACCCCCCCCATGTAATTTTTACATTATTCTTAACTTTATCTCTGCTCACCGGTTGTATGACCGGAGATGACAGCAAAACTACAGAATACAAGCTCTCGTTCAGCGCAAACGGCGGAACAGGCGAAATGGAGAGCATAATAAAAGAGGAGAACGAGAAAATAAATCTTCCTGCCATAAAGTTTTCCAGAACAGACTTTGAGTTCTTGAACTGGAATACTGTGGCAGACGGAAGCGGCACAGCATACGCAGACAGTGCGGAATTCATATTCAATGCAGATACAACGCTCCATGCGCAGTGGAAGGAGAAAAAGGCAGCACCTTCAAATCCGGAAACTCCTTCAACGCCAAAAACAACTTACACCGTAATTTTTGACGCGAACGGCGGAAACGGTACAATCGCAAACATTTCCGTGGAAGAAGGAATCGAAATTACACTTCCAGAAAACACATTCACAAAAAGCAGCTATATCTTTGCAGGCTGGGCGACATCTGCCGACGGAAATGTTTCATACTCCGACAAGGCAAAAATCCCCATAACCGGCAACATCACACTTTACGCAAAATGGACTGCAATCACTTACACAATCACCTACGAACCGAACGGCGGAACAAACGCGGACGGAAATCCTGCAAGCTACACTTCCGAAACGGAAACGATAACTCTCCTTGCTCCGTCAAGAGAATATTTTGACTTCGGTGGCTGGTACACAGACAGCGAATTCTCAGATTCAAGCAGAAAAACAGAAATCGCAAAAGGCTCAAGCGGTAATATTACACTGTATGTAAAATGGACGGTTGCGGCGGAAAATGCAGTCAACGCAATAAACAGTCTTCCAACCGGCGAACACAAGATTGCGGTTACAGGTCAAATGACAAAAGACAATCTGAACGGCGTAATAGCGGCAATCAAAGGCAATTCAAACGGTGCAAAAGTTTATCTTGACCTTGGCGGAACAGCAATAGATTTTTATGACTGGCAAAGGTGTAAGTTTGCGGACTGTGAAAATCTTATTGGCATCGTAATCCCGGCAATTGAGTCGCCGGATAAAAACAATCCAATTATCTTGATTCCCGACTTGATGTTTGAAGGATGCAAGAATCTAAAATCCGTCATCATTTTAAACAGTTCAGGTGAATATAAGATAATTACATTTAAGGACTGTACATCTCTTGAATACGTGGAGATTCCAACAAGCATTGTTTGTATATATGGTGATGCTTTCGACGGCTGCACGGCACTTGAGACAATCACATATAAAGGCACAGTCGAGCAATGGAAGCAGGTCAAAACTGATTATAAGAAAGAAAACTATAAACTCATGTCCTTGAATGTCCAGTGCGAAAACGGAACAGCAAGCGGTTCTGATTTAATAAAAGAGTAAGAAAAAATGGCGGCTCGTTTGGGGCTGCCTGAATAAAAATATCAAATAGGAGAAATTTATGGCAGAAACATCATCTTCAATAGCGCAGCAATTTACAGGACTTCCGATGTCAGATCTTATCGGAGGACCGCTTATGGCTGTTCAATCTGATTTTTGTTTATAATAGATGTTCAGGCAAAGGTTACCGTTTATAAATGAAAATGCAACAATATCTACAAAAGAATTATTTTCCTGAGAAATTTTATAAAAGCATTCCTGCAAAAACTCAACGGTGAAACTATGGATATTTTTTAGCAACACATACAATTTATCAATACACGAAGAATCAGACAATTTTAAATAAAATTTATATTTCTTGCTACCTTCCAAAGTTGCATCAAATCCAAAAAGAAAAAGATATGCGTAATTGCTCAAAATCATTGGATTCAAGATGTTCTTAAAAAGATTTTCATATTGTCTGGATGGATAATAATGTAAGAATTTATCTCGTATATAAAAAAAATATTCTAAATACTTTGTTTCTTTATAAGGTGGATTTAAATATAAACCTATAGCATTTATATTTTTATTCAAATATTTTATCCCAAGAACTGGTGGATAACAGCAAAATTCATTTCTTAAATTATCGATAAATTTTATCATAGTATCGTTTTTTTCAAGAAAAATTGAAAATGGCTGGAATAAAAATAGACTTAATATGTTTTTTTCATTTATTAAATATCCGAAACTTTGCTTTTTTCCATCTACAGAATAATCAAACACTTTCAACATTCTATTTTTTATATACTTAAAAATAGACATGTCAAAACTTTTCTTTTTAGCGGTTTCTTTTTTATAATAAATTTTATTAGAAATAATTTTATTTTCTAATACATCTATTCCAAAATATTCAACATCACTGTTCTGCGGATAAAATACCATTTTTGGTGTTCCTTTTATTTTTTGAAAAAATTTTCTAAAGTCAGGTCAGAATCAAAGAAATTCAGCAATAATCTGTTTTTATCAATATCAGACAGCAGTTTTTTTGTGTCAGGATGCGCATACTGAACAAGATAGTCAGAACCATAGAGCATTTTATTCCTTGTATTTTTATCCAAAATTTCATTTAGTTCAGACGGATTCATAAAAGCTGTATCCAAATAGCAGTTTTCATATTTTAGAATCATATATTTTGCCTCTTCTGCTGGATGACCATGAGCAAGTATCGTTTTTACATTCGGATATTTTTTTATAAATTTCACAAACCTGTAACAAAAGTCATTTCTGAAAAATCCAGTATGAATGATAATCGGCAAACTATTTTTTGAAGCATATCTGAATACAAATTCCAATTCACCGTTTTTCCATTTTTGGGAATATGGATGTATTTTCAGAATTTCCCATTTGTAAGAATTCACATAATAATCAAAGTTACTTATCATTTCAGGCAGACACCACAATCCGGGATGCACTTTTATCTGTGATTTTTCAACCTCACTGAATTCATGTAAAACTTCTGAAAAACTGTCGATTCCTGAGTTTTGAGTTGTTGACATAAGAATCACTTCTTTTATTCCGACACATTTCAAATCACTTAAAACTTTTTTCGGCTCAAAATAAAATGTTCTTGTTTTATTCTTGAAAACACCTATATGAACATGACTATCATAGTTCATTCAGATAATCCATAACCAATTTCTTATTTAATGCGGCAATTTTGCAAAAGTGCTGAGGAACATTGTATATATCTTTGGTTTCATTATAATTTCTTTGAATACATAAAAGACAAAATTCCTTGCTGCCGCAACTGATACATTTTGAAATTTCACATCTTTTTAAAGAACGCAGCCAATTAAGTTTTTCAGAACCATACCAGACATCTTTTAAAGATTGTACATGTATATTTCCCAAAATCATTTCATGCCATCCCGGACAAGGATAAAAATTTCCTGTACTTGAGACACAAATTTTATCTCTGCCTATATTGCAAATCGGTGCTGACTCATCAATTTTTATTATCTGGCCCACTTTTCCTTTTATCAGTTTTTTATAACTTTCATCGTATCTTATAATTGAATTGATTACGGTAGCAGCCTCATCTTCTGAAAGCCGTTGCTTAAGGTTATCCGTTGAAGTGTCGCTTCTTGCCATAATATTATAATCAGTCAAAACCTGTATATGATTTTTATTTCCCCAGACAAGCAAGTCTTCGAAATCCTTGTAATTGGCTTTCATTGTTGGACATGAAATTTTTATATGAATATCATTACTTAGGCATTTTTCTATGTTCCTCATAGTTTGTTCAAGAGAGCCTTTTACCTGTGTTATGTAATCATGAGTTTCAGGTTGCAAACTATAAACAGAAACATGGATTTTATCCAAATCTATTTTCTTTAGACATTCTATAATCTCATCTGTCAATAAAGTCAGATTTGAGAGAATAGAAACAGAAAAGTCATGTTTTTGCAGTAAATGAAGTATTTTTATTATGTCAGGATGTGTAAAAACTTCGCCGCCGGACAAAGTAATTGACAAACACCCCATAAGAGCAAGCTGATTTAGTAAATCTTCAATTACATCATAAGTCATAAAATGATTTTTTTGTTCATGTGGAATGTAGCAATGTATGCACCTTTCATTGCAAATATCAGTAATTTCTATCTGGCAGCTTCGTAAAACAGGACTTTTTGAAAATTCCTTATGAAAGAACGAGTCTATATCATCATCTGATTTTAAATTAGAAAAATGGTTCAAGTCAGAACAATTATTTACCTCTGTGTCACTTTCAACATATCCAAATTTTACTAATGAAGAATAAAAATTGTATAAATCATGTTCAAAAATACTTTCTTGGATTTTTAAGACGGACTTTACTTTTGAAACAAGGATAGCGAAACCCTGCTTTTCATGAGACAATACAGAAAGAAAAACAGCCCCGGTTCTGTTAAAAATATGAGCTTTATGGAATTTAGGAGAAACAATATACCCATAAGATCCATAACTGCGAACGTGAGCATGTAAAAGCAATGCGAAATACATTTATTCTCCTTTTTATAAATAAAACCTGCGATTATCAAATAAAATGAAAATCACAGGTTCTATTAGTTTAATCAAAAAACTAGTTTGTTCTTTCACAAGATAAACAACATCCCCAACCACCAGTTCCTTCTGCAGGACAATACGAATTATATTTGTCATCAGAAACATCTGAAACCTGTTCCAAAATCAATGCCGGAGCCTCATATTTGTTTTCAGCAAACAATTCTTCTACAGTCTTTTCCATAATAATTCTCCTTAAATACTGTTATTTTTATTGTTTAAATCACAGTATTCTGTTATCAATTACAAATATAACACAGTATAATGTAATAATCAATCACTATTTATCATTATTCTGATACTCTGAAAAAAAATGGATTTCAGAACACGTTTAAAGGAAGAAATTTCGTTTTCCGGTTTAACAAATAAAGAGATTGCAGCAAAAGCCGGCATCACAAAAAGGGCGGTTGACAGTTATGTGAGCAGTCAAGCATGTATGCCAGCAGCGGATGTTGCGGTGAAATTAGCAAAGGTATTAAATACCAGCGTTGAGTACCTTATCACAGGCAGGGAAGTCGAATCTCCGGCAAAAACAGAAGAAAATGCACGGAAACTGCTTCACATCTATTATACTCTCTCCGAAAAAGAAAAAACTCTCTTGCTTTCAGTCGCATCAGATATTGAAAAATTTCTGAAATGATTTTTTCATAAAAACAAAAAAAATTTTGCTTAATAGAGAAATTTCTCTGATAAAATTTCTTCCTCCCGAAACTGCATTGCAAACATCACGTGATAAATCGTTGAATTACAAAATGACATATCATTGCTATATGCAAAATTATTTTCACAAGCGAAAAATATGGAGAGGAAGTCGTGAAATTATTCTTTTACATCAAAACACGCTGTTTTGCTTTTCAAATCCGCTCTCATTGGAAGCAGGTCAAAACTGATTTTAAGGATTCAAAATACAAACTCATGTCCTTGAATGTCCAGTGCGAAAACGGAACAGCAAGCGGTTCTGATTTAATAAAAGAGTAAGAAAAAAT
>OIXL01001273.1_pt1 | contig 10078 bp, 9 predicted proteins | sample 1587761 | NCBI WGS metagenome assembly OIXL01 (sample SAMN03283246) | human gut metagenome | biome: human-associated habitat; material: feces | host: Homo sapiens | place: Peru | collected 2012 | reverse complement strand
TGTAGACAGCGAGGATCAGGATCGGCAGATACAGAAGGAGCAGCATCACCACAAAAAATATGGATTTCCAGAGCTTTTTCATCACAGTGCCGAGCCTCCTCTCGGGTTCGCGTCCTCACCGGTACCGGTCAGCAGGGTGAAGAGGCAGATAAATGCCAGCAGGATCAGTGCGATCATGGAGCCTCCGTGCCAGTTGTACGCGGAGAAGTAGCTTCCGATGAGGGATCCCATGATATAGGTGCTGTTGTACAGCATGTCGAGCACCACATAGTTGGTCATAGCCGGAAGAAATACCATGGAAATTCCGCTCATGATTCCGGGAACCGACAAGGGAAGCGTAACACGCAGGAAGGTCTGCGCCTCATTGGCGCCAAGATCCATGGCCGCCTCGCGAAGCGCTCCGTCCAGACGGGACACGGTCGTGTAGATCGGAAGGATCATAAACGGCAGAAAATCATAGGTCATTCCGACAACCGCATTGAAAAACGGATACATCGCAAGATTTCCTTCAAACACCGTCAGGATCTCCTTCAGCGCCGTGATGCGCAAAGAGAAATTGATCCACATCGGAAGAACGAAAATCATGACAAGCGCAGATTTTGCCTTCAGCTTGCTGAATGCAAGGATGCAGGCAATCGGATACGCAAGCAGCAGGCAGACCAGGGTCGTGACTACCGCAACCGCAAAGCTGTAGAACAGGGTTCCCATTGCGTTGGGATCCGTGAAAAATCCGGTAAAATTCGACAGTGTAAACTGTCCGGAGCCATTTGTGAACGCATAGTAAAACAGAACCAGGAGAGGCGCCACCACAAACAGCATCAGATACACGGCATACGGAATGCCGAGTGATTTTCTCGTAAATTTAAAATGCATGTCGCCGCTCCTTACTTCTTCAGACTGAAGGTCATCTTCTCCACCGGCATAATCAGACCGACGCGGTCCTCCATGTTCCAGAGATCTTCATCATATACAACAAAATCCTGCTCCAGTTCGGTATGAATGACATACAGGTAGTGATCGCCCTGATAGATCAGGTTGCTGATGTTTCCCTGTACCAGACCCTCTTCCTGGTTGTCCGTCATTTCAATATCGCCGGGCTGAATGGATGCCAGCACGCGGGTGCGGTTCAGGTCGATGGCCTCTCCGTTTCCGTCCACCAGCGTTCCGTCCTCCAGACGCTTTCCTCCCTTGATGAGCTTCGTGAGGCTCGCGTGCAGGAGCTGACCGTTGTACTCCAGACGATAATCGCGGTTAATATCCACCGGGAAGGTATTCGTGTGGTCCTCTGCGATCATGATATGAATGTTCTCGGGATCCAGACGCATGCCGACGCGCTCTCCCACCTTCGGCGCATTCACGGACTGGATCATCATTTCGCTGCGTCCGCACTGCACGGTAATTTCATAATGAATTCCCTTGAAAATAACAGACGTCACAACACCCTGGATGATGCCGTTCTCCGGCTTTGTCACCTCGACATCCTCCGGACGGACCACTGCCGTGATGTGCGTTCCCTCCGCCACATCATCCACGCAGCTGAATTCGCCTCCGCAGAAGCGCGCCTTCAGCTTGCCGGTCATAATGCCGCTGAAAATATTACTTTCTCCGATAAAGTCCGCAACAAACGCATTCTTCGGCTCGTTATAGATATCCTCCGGTGTTCCGATCTGCTGAATGCGGCCCTCGCTCATGACAACGATCTTATCGGACATCGTCAGCGCTTCTTCCTGGTCATGCGTCACATAAATAAAGGTAATGCCGAGCTTGTCGTGCATATCCTTCAGCTCGATCTGCATCTCCTGACGCATTTTCAAATCCAGAGCGCCGAGCGGCTCATCCAGAAGAAGAATCTCCGGCTCGTTCACAAGTGCTCTTGCAATCGCGATTCTCTGCTGCTGTCCGCCGGAAAGCGTTGCAACATTTCTTTCCTCGAAGCCCTCCAGATCCACCAGCGAAAGGACCTTTTTCACCTTATGCTCAATGATATCCTTCGGCGTTTTCTTCTGCTTCAGGCCGAACGCAATGTTTTCATAGATATTCATATGCGGAAACAGCGCATAACGCTGGAAAACCGTATTGATCGGTCTCTCATACGGCGGAAGATTGGTGATGGACTTCCCGTTCAGAAGGATCTCGCCCGAGGTCGGCAGCTCAAAGCCGGCAATCATCCGGAGAGTGGTTGTTTTTCCGCATCCGGAGGGCCCGAGAAAGGTGACAAATTCTCCGCGGCGAACCTCAAGGTTGAAGTCATCCACGGCTGTGAATCCGTCGCTGAACGATTTGGTGACGTGCTTCAGTTCGATGATGTTGCTGTTTTCCATAATTCTCTCCTTATAATCAAAACTCCGGCGGTGTGCTGATCCAGAGATATTTTGCAGGGCGGTTGCCCGGATTGGAAATACGGTGTCTTTTGGTTGTACGGTAGTAAAAGCTCTCTCCGGCCTTCACCTTATAGACCTTGTCGCCAAGATACACATTCAGCCGTCCGCTCATCACATAGCCGAACTCCTCCCCGGTATGCGGCTTGTCCTCTTCCAGCGTCTGATGCGGCTGAATTTCCACAAGGAGCGGCTCCATCTGAAACTTCTGTGCCGAAGGGATCAGCCATGTCGTCCGGTTTTCCTGATCGTCCACCTTCTGAAAACAATCTGCTTCCGTAAAAACAACCTGCTCCTCTGCGCCTTCCTTGAAGAACTCCGCAGGCGAGGACCCCAGGCATTCAATCAGATCCAGAAGCGTCACGACGGAGGGAGAAACCTGCCCCCGCTCCAGCTGTGAAATAAAGCCCTTCGTCAGCTCCGTCCGGTCCGCCAGCTCCTGCTGCGTAAGCCCGTTCCGGTTGCGCAGGTCCTTGATCTTGCGGCCTATTTGTTCATTTATCTGTTCCTGTTCCATATCTGCCTCCCTTGCGGCCCCGGAATTTCTCTCACAGACAGTAAACCCGAAATATTCTATTGCTAAACTTTCAGTCCACGGACGATTATACTATTACTAAACTCCATGTCAATTATCAGCGTGATCTTTTCTCCGGGATTTTCCCTCCTCTTTAATTGTCTTTTCGGAGAAGCCTTCCTATAATAGTAACGTCACTTTCCAAAACAGATTCGAAACAGATTCATTGTGGATATTTTTATGATGCAGACTTTTGAACTGATTGCTCCCTGCCATTTCGGTCTTGAGAGCGTTGTAAAAAATGAGATTTATGACCTCGGATATGAAATCACCGAGGTCGACGATGGCCGTGTCACCTTTGAGGGCGATGCGGAGGCCATTGTCCGCGCCAACCTTTCCCTGCGGACGGCGGAGCGCGTTCTTCTGAAGATCGGTTCCTTCCATGCGGAAACCTTTGAGGATTTGTTCCAGGGAACCCGCGCACTTCCCTGGGAGGAGCTTCTCCCCAAGGATGCCAGATTCTGGGTCACCAAGGCTTCCAGCGTCAAATCAAAGCTCTTTTCTCCCTCTGACATTCAGTCGGTGATGAAAAAGGCCATGGTTTCCCGCATGTCCGAGCACTACGGCCTGACACAGTTCCCGGAAACCGGGGCTTCCTATCCGGTTCGTGTTTTCATCAAGAAGGATGAGGTCACCGTCGCCGTTGATACCACGGGAGAGTCCCTCCACAAGCGCGGCTACCGCAAATACAAGGTGCAGGCACCCATTGCTGAGAACCTTGCCGCAGGCCTCATTGCACTTACGCCGTGGCGCCCGGGGCGAATGCTGGTGGATCCCTTCTGCGGCTCCGGCACCTTTTTGATCGAGGCCGCCATGATCAGCGCCCACATTGCCCCCGGCCTAAGCCGCAGCTTCACCGCCGAAGCCTGGACCGATCTGCTTCCCGCTTCTTTATGGGCAGAAATCCGCGAAGAGCTTCGCGGAGAAATTGATCTCTCGGTTCCCTGCGATCTCCAGGGCTATGACATCGACCGTGACGCCGTCTACGCGGCCCGCGAGAATGCAAAGCTTGCCGGCGTCGCAGACCTGATCCACTTTCAGGTGCGGCCGGTCGCCGAGCTTTCCCATCCCCGCTCCTATGGCTTTATCATCACCAACCCGCCCTACGGCGAGCGTCTGGAAAAGGGACAGGATCAGGATCTCCTGCTTCTGTATAAAACTCTAGGCGAGCGTTTTCAGGCTCTTGCGTCCTGGTCACTGTATGTCATCACCTCCTTCTCCGGTGCGGAGAAGGCTCTTGGACTGAAGGCACAGAAAAACCGCAAGATCTATAACGGTATGATCAAGACCTATTTCTATATGTTCCCGGGTCCGAAGCCCAAGGCCGGCATTTCCCGCCGCCTTGACAGCAATGAAGAACATTGAGATGACATTAGCCTGACTTTGCTCCGGCGTCCAGGCGGCGCCAAGCTGATATTGAGGTGACAGCATGAAGGTACAGATTGTTTTTGCAACAGGAAACGCAGATAAGGTCCGTGAGATCCGTGAAATCATCCAGGATCCGGAGGCCTCCGTCTACAGCATGAAGGAGCTTGGCATTTCTTCCGATCCGGAGGAAAACGGTACAACCTTTGAAGAGAACGCACGGATCAAGGCAAGGGCAGTTGCAGACATCCTGCTCGAAGACCCGGCCCGTTATCTGCAGGATCTCTCCACCCCCATCGCCGTCCTCTCGGATGACTCCGGGCTTGTGGTCGATGCACTCGGCGGAGCTCCCGGCATTTATTCTGCACGGTTTCTCGGCCGCGACACCTCCTATACCGAAAAGATGAATTACATTCTTTCCGAGCTGAAGGACAAAACCGGCAATGAGCGGAGCGCACGTTTCGTCTGTGCCTGCGCCGCCGTCTTACTTCCGGCTCCGGAAAGCGCAGCATCTGGAGCCGCAGCTCTCGAACCTGCAGACCGCGAAGGCGCAGCTCTCGAACCCGCAGACCGCGAAAGCGCAGCTCCTGAAGCCCGGGAAATCGTCGTAACCGAAACAATGGAAGGACAGATTGCCGACCGCATTGCCGGCGAGCACGGCTTTGGCTATGACCCTGTCTTCTATCTTCCGGAATACGGAAAAACCAGTGCAGAGCTGACCGATGAAGAGAAGAACGCCATCTCTCATCGCGGCAAGGCCTTCCGCGCCATGACGGCCAGCTTAAGAGAGCTTCTGTAAAAGGCGCGTCCCCGGGGAGCAGGCTTCCCAGCTACGGATTCCCGGAAAACTGCCTGCAGAAGATCGATTTGGAAGAATGATTGGAAAGCTTATTGAATATGAAGGTTCTGATTATCAGCGATACGCACCGGATGGATGATCGTTTCCTCCGGGTTATGGAGCAGGAAGCTCCGGTTGACATGATCATACATGCAGGAGACGCCGAAGGGTCCGAGGATTATTTCGAGGCAATCGCCGGCATGCCGATTCTCTACGTCTCCGGCAACAACGACTATTCCTCTCTCGCCCCCAGAACCCTGGTCTTCCCGATCGGAAGCCGCAAGACACTCCTTACCCATGGCCATCTGTATCAGGTCAGCCGCTCCACTGCCATGCTGGAAGCCGAGGCCGAAAAGCGCGGCTGCCAGATTGCCATCTACGGCCACACACATTATCCGGAGGTGCACCGGACAGAAGGCGGCCTTCTCGTCATGAATCCGGGCAGCCTTGCCTATCCCAGACAGCAGGGCTACCAGCCCTCCTACATCGTCCTGACCATCAATGACAAGGACGAGGTGTCGGCAGAGATACGGTATCTGAAGAGATAATTCACCGATACCAAGCAACAAGGAATCGAGATCTATGGAGCAATTATTGATCATTGAAGATGATATCGGTTTGAATCAAGGTTTATGCAAAGCTCTGAAAGCAGATGATCGGCAGATCATTTCCTGCCAGAACCTGAAAACAGCGAGGGAACAGCTGCTTTGCGGCAGTGTATCCCTGATCCTGTTGGATATCAATCTGCCGGATGGCAGTGGGCTTGAGCTGCTCCGGGAGATCAAGGAAAACACGCCCAGGATTCCTGTTATTCTGCTGACTGCCAATGACACCGATCTGGACATCGTAGACGGACTGGAGAGTGGCGCTGACGATTACATTACCAAGCCCTTTTCTCTTTCGGTTTTGCGGGCAAGAGTAAATACCCAACTGCGAAGGCAAGCGTCAAACCATAAAAATGCGCCGATCCGTATGGATCTTTTTCAATTTGACTTTGAGGCAATGACCTTTTATGTGGGAGATTCAAAAGTGGAATTGAGTAAAACAGAGCAGAAATTACTGCGTCTGCTTGTTGAAAACCGCGGCCGAACCATCCCCCGCGGAAACCTTGTAGACCGGGTCTGGACAGATGGCGCAGAATATGTGGATGAAAATGCTCTGTCTGTTACGATCAAACGTCTGAGGGATAAGCTTGGAGCACAGAAATACATTAAAACCGTCTATGGAATCGGTTATAGCTGGGTGACAAAAGATGAATAAAACCGGCATTGTGATCATACTGCTGTGTTTTCTGGCGGCGGCAGCTGTTGTGTTATGGGAGCGGAGAAAGACCAGAAAAACGATGGAAGAAATCGAAAGGATGCTGGACGCTGCCATGACCGGCTCCTTTTCTGAAACCAATTTTGATGAAAGCCAGCTATCTGCATTGGAAACAAAGTTTGCGCACTATCTTTCCGCCGCAGAAGCATCTTCTCAAAACATAGCGCAGGAAAAAGACAAAATCAAAACCTTGATTGCGGACATCTCCCACCAGACAAAAACGCCGATTGCAAACCTGCTGTTATACAGCGAGCTTTTGATGGAGGAAACTCTGCCTGCATCGGCGAAGGCAAATGTGGAGGCGCTGTACAAACAATCGGAAAAGCTGCGATTTCTGATCGATTCTCTCGTAAAGCTTTCCAGACTGGAAAACGGGATCATTTCACTCTCCCCTCAGCAAGCAGCGCTGCAGCCGCTGCTTGAAAGCGTAGTAGAACAATATACCGCCAAGGCTTCTGAAAAAGGATTGTCTTTGCAAATGCAGGATACCGATGCTTTTGCTGTATTCGACTTCAAATGGACAGCGGAAGCGCTGGCTAATATCGTAGACAATGCCATCAAATATACAGAGCATGGCACCATTACTATTTCTGCCGTAAGCTATGAAATGTTTGCAAGGATCGATATATCGGATACCGGTTCAGGCATCCCGGAAAGTGAGCAAGCGAAGATATTTGCTCGCTTTTACCGCTCAAATAGTGTGCAGAAACAAGAAGGTGTGGGCATCGGCTTATACCTTGCCCGACAGATCATATCCGGCGAGGGCGGTTATATCAAGGTTGCTTCCGTTCCGGGAAAAGGAAGTACGTTTTCCATATTTCTGCCGAAATAACAACAATTCTATCAAAACTGTTAGATTTCATTTTCCGCCGGAAAGAATGTGGAAAGATTCCTATGCGATAATCTGTATGTATCAAAGGATCATTTCCTTTCATACATACAGATTTTTTCATGGAGGTACTCATTTATGGAAGTTTTACAGGCAAAAAACCTGAAAAAGATTTATGGCTCCGGCAATAACGCAGTTCATGCGTTGGATGGAGTTGATTTAAGTGTAAAGAAGGGCGAATTTGTTGCAATTGTCGGCACATCCGGCTCCGGCAAATCCACGCTGCTGCACATGCTGGGCGGGCTGGATCGCCCTACAAGCGGCACGGTCATGGTGGACGGACAGGATATTTTCTCCCTGAAGGAGGAAGCGCTGACCATCTTCCGCCGCAGGAAAATCGGCTTTGTATTTCAGAGCTACAATCTTGTTCCGGTACTGAATGTATATGAAAACATCATTCTGCCCATTGAACTGGATGGTGGAAAGGTAAACAAGGCTTTTGTGCAGCAGATCGTGCAGACGCTTGGACTGAGCGACCGTCTGGATGCGCTGCCCAATCAGCTCTCAGGCGGTCAACAGCAGCGAGTAGCCATTGCCCGTGCGCTGGCGGCAGCACCCGCTATCATTCTGGCAGATGAACCCACCGGCAATCTGGATTCCAAAACCAGCCAGGATGTATTGAGCCTTTTGAAAGTCACCAGTCAAAAGTTCGCCCAGACAATCGTAATGATCACTCACAACGAAGAAATTGCGCAGATGGCAGACCGCATTATCCGTATCGAAGATGGTCGGATCGTCTCCCAGAACTAACGGGAGGTGGCTACGATGAATGTCAAAAACAGAAAATGTATTCGAAAGCTCAGCTTAAAATCTCTTTATGCGAACCGTCGCCGCAATCTGATCGCTATTTTTGCCATTGCGCTGACAACGCTGCTATTTACGTCCATGTTCACCATTGTCTTGTCACTGAACGCCAGCTATGAAACCTACCAGTTTCGGCAGGTAGGCGGCTATGCACACGGCACCTTTAAGGATGTTTCCCCCGAGCAGGCGGAACGCATCGCTGCCCACCCAAAGGTGAAGGCTACGGGGGCACGGAAGGTAATCGGTATCACTGCGGAGGGGGTCTTTGCCAAAATACCGGCAGAGATCAGCTACATGGATGCCAACTGCACTAAATGGAGCTATGCAACCCCTACTACCGGACGGATGCCCGAAAGCGGCAAAGAGGTAGCCATGGATACGGCAGCGTTGCAGCTGCTTGGCGTAACGCCGGAGCTGGGCGCCGAGGTCACGGTTTCCTATTCCATTACGGACAAGGATCAAACCGCCTTTACTGTAACAGATACCTTTACGCTGGTGGGCTATTGGGACTATGATGAACTAATGCCTGTTCATTACATCAACATCAGCCGTGATTACGCAGATGACATCGAAGCGCAGGCAGTGAAAACAGGTTTACAGCCTTTCCGCACCGATTTGAATGTCATGCTGGCCTCCGGCACAAACATTCAAGGGCAGATGGAGCAGGTGGATACCGATCTTGGCTACACATGGGACAGCTATACCGATCCCAACAGCGTCCGAATCGGCGTCAACTGGGGATATACCTCATCCCAGCTGGAGTCGCAGCTCGATCCGGAACTTGTGATCGCCATAGCAGCTTTTTTGCTGCTGGTGATTTTCACCGGGTATCTTATCATCTATAACATTTTCCAGATCTCTGTTGCGGGGGATATCCGGTTTTACGGACTTCTGAAAACCATTGGCACAACGCCCCGGCAGCTCAAACGCATCATTCGCCAGCAGGCACTTCTGCTTTGTCTGATCGGCATTCCGGCAGGACTGCTGCTGGGCTACGGCATCGGCGCTGTTCTGGTGCCTGTTGTCTTGCGCTCCACCCAGTTGGATGCAGGCATCACCACCATCAGCACTTCGCCTGTGATCTTCCTTGGTTCCATGCTGTTTGCCCTGTTGACGGTGCTTTTGTCCTGTTCCAAGCCCGGAAAAATGGCAGCCAAGGTCTCTCCGGTAGAGGCTACCAAATATACGGATGCGATACAGACTAAGAAAAAACAGCGCAGCACCCGGGGAGCCAAGCTCCATCAGATGGCCTTTGCCAATCTGGGACGAAACAAGAAAAAGACGGTGCTGGTGGTGTTGTCTCTGGCACTGTCGGTGACACTGTTCAATGCACTGTGTGCCTTTGTGGGCGGCTTCAGCATGGAGAAGTATGTATCCACCATGACCTGCGCCGATTTTATCGTCAGCACGCCCGACTATTTCCGTTACAACCCGGCAGATGAATTCATCACGCCAGAACAGATCGAGGAGATCGCAGCAAACACAAAGGCCAGTCTTTCCGGCACGGGATATGCTGTGCGAAAACCCGCATATCTGTGGATGACGGAGGATGCTCTGCGGCAGGACTATGCAAGGTACGAAAGCGCCGAGCAGTTGGACAGCCATATGAGCCGTCTGGAGCACCGGGGCAATATGGTGATGGGAGATACCAGAATCGAGGCTCTGGATAACAGCCTGTTTGACAAGCTGCAAGTGTTCGACGGAGATATTTCTCCTATGTTGGAGCCGGACAATAACGCCATTGCCATTGCGGTTTCCTTAGATGACTACGGTAATCTGCCCAATCTTGAATACTACCCCAAGGTGGGAGACACGATCACCGCTACCTATGCGGATGATGTGAAATATATCGACAGCCGCACCGGGGAACTCCGCACCGAAGATACACCGGAGGAGTACATTCAGAAAAA
>OIXL01001271.1_pt1 | contig 10081 bp, 6 predicted proteins | sample 1587761 | NCBI WGS metagenome assembly OIXL01 (sample SAMN03283246) | human gut metagenome | biome: human-associated habitat; material: feces | host: Homo sapiens | place: Peru | collected 2012 | reverse complement strand
AAATCATAAACCCTCTAATAAAATAAACAAAAGTATGCTAAAGAATTTATCTCTCATTGCCCTTTTGGGCATCGCTGCCGTTGGTGTTCCAAGTGAACTCAGCGCCAAGAGCGTAAAGGTGGCAGGCACTCATAAAGGTGCGGCTGCCAAGTCTATCACCCGTCAGGTGGCTCAGCAGAATGTAACCATCGAATTCTATTCTCCATCCATCGTCCGCATCTTGAAATCAGATGCCGGATTTGGTGCTTCCGTTCAGAAGAAAAGCTATTCTGTCATCTTGAAGCCTCAGCAGCTTAAGGATGTTCAGATACAGGAAAATGGTGATATTGTAAATATTAAGTCCAGTTTTATTTCCGTCGAACTGAATCAGCAGACTGGCGAAATCCGTTTCCTTTCGAAGGATGGAAAACTGCTGCTTACCGATACGAAGACCCGTCTGGAAGCTCGCAAGGATGAAGCCAACAAGGGCAAGTACCGTATAGAGCAGGACTTCCGTCTTGCCGACGACGAGGCCATCTATGGCTTGGGACAGCTGCGTGATGTTTACATGAATCAGCGTGGCCGCCAGAATATTGAACTCTGGAATCATAACACCTATATCGCCATCCCTTATTTCACCAGCGAGAAAGGCTATGGTCTTTACTGGGACAATGCGGGAAAAACTTATTTCAATGATATCATAGCATCTAAGGATGATGGTAATCAGGCATCTCGCACTTCCTTCACCAGTGAGGTAGGAACCTGCGCTGACTACTATTTCATGTACAAGGATGGTACGCAGGATGGAGTCATCGCCAGCATCCGTGAACTCACCGGACAGGCTACGATGTTCCCGAAATGGGCAATGGGCTTCTGGCAATGTCGTGAGCGCTATAAAACCAGCGATGAACTGGCAGGCGTATTGGATAAGTATCGCGAACTGAAGATTCCTACTGATGCCATCGTGCAGGATTGGCAATATTGGGGATGCGACTCCAACTGGAATGCGATGAAGTTCCAGAACCCATATTATATTAATAAGGTGGGCGACCCAGCTTATGCCAAGTATCTTCCTACAGATATGAAGCAGATGAAGGCACAGGGCGAGCCTCGTTTGAAGAGTCCGGAGGAAATGGTGAAGTATGTTCATAAGAACGATGCTCACCTAATGATTACCATTTGGGCAAATTTTGGTCCTTGGACCGAACAGTATCGTGAGCTGAAGAAGATGAATGCTCTCCTTCCTTTCGATACCTGGCCAAGAAACAGTGGCGTGATGCCATACGATGTCTTCAATCCGAAGGCTCGCGACCTCTATTGGAAATATCTTTCTCATCTCTACCAAATGGGATTCGATGCCTGGTGGACCGATTCTACGGAACCAGACCATTTTGAGAAGCCGGGTGATGAGAACTATCAGACCTACGACGGTTCATGGCTGGGCGTGAAGAATGCCTTCCCTCTGTTGCATAACAAGAGCATCTATGAGCACCAGAGAGCGATGAAGGGCAACACAAAGCGTTCGCTCCAGATGACCCGAAGCGGCAGTTTTGGTATACAGCATTATGGCACTATGTGCTGGAGCGGCGATGTGTTAGCTTCCTGGGACGAGATGAAGAATCAGATTCCATCGGGTTTGAATTTCTCCCTCTGTGGTATCCCATTCTGGAACACCGACCTGGGTGGTTTCTTCTACTGGGAGTTCGAACAGAATCCAAAGAATCCTGCTGTTCAGGAATTGCAGACCCGCTGGATGCAGTGGGGAACCTTCATGCCATTGATGCGCAACCACTGTTCTTCACCGATGGTAAGCGAGCTGTATGAATTTGGAAAGCAGGGCGACTGGGCTTATGATGCCATGATCAAGACCATCAAGCTGCGTTATCGCCTTCTGCCTTATATCTACAGTACGGCAAGCGACTGCGTGCAGAATAGCGGAAGCATGATGCGTGCCCTGGTGATGGACTATGCGGCAGACAAGAAGGCTTCCCGTCTGAACGATGAGTATCTCTTTGGCCGCAATATCCTGGTGAAGCCGGTAACTGATCCTTTATACACCTGGAAGGATAATGAGAAGAAGGGTCATACCATCTATCCTGATGTAAGGAAGGCAGCTGCGCCAGTGAATGTTTACTTGCCAAAGGGTAATAAATGGTATGATTTCTGGAGCAACACCCAGTATGAGGGTGGTCAGGATATCCAGCGCCTTTGTCCTATCGACATCATGCCTGTATTCATCAAGGCTGGTACCATCCTGCCATTCGGTCCTGAAGTGCAGTATAGTTCAGAGAAGCCTTGGGATGAGTTGGAAATCCGTGTCTATCCAGGTGCAGACGGTTCGTTTACGCTTTATGAGGATGAGGGCGACAACTATAACTACGAAAAGGGTAAATTCTCTGAAATCAAGTTTGTGTGGGATGAAGTAGGAAGAACCCTGAGCATCGCCTCCCGTAAGGGCAGTTATAAGGGAATGCTCAAGCATCGCAGATTCCACATCGTGCTGGTGGGTACTGAAAGTGGTGCAGGCGATCAGCCTATGCAGGCAAGCAAGAGTGTAGAATATGATGGAAAGGCTGTAAAGGTACAGCTGTAAGAGAATTACCAGAAAAGGTTTAGTCGTACTCATTCTATACCTGTATCAGGAAATAAGAATATGGGTCGGAATGTTCCATAAAACGTCCCGGTCCATAAAAATACCCTTAAGACTTTGCCGTTTCAGTTTTTTTTCTTACTTTTGCAGCAATTATTGCATTGATGATACTTAATTGCAAAATGGAAATAGATAGAGAAACGATATTATTAATGTCAAAAGGAGACAAAAAAGCATACGAAACGATGTTCCATAGGTTTTATCCTAAGGTACATCGTTTTGTTGCTATGCTTTTGAAGAATAGGGATGATGCAGATGATGTCTGCCAGCTCATCTTCTTGAAGATATGGAACAAGCGGGAGAAATTCACTGATATCAGAGATTTTGATTCATATCTTTTTATTCTTACCAAAAATACTGTCATCAACTATATATCATCAAGACATGTAATGCCTATTGATATCGATAGCTTGCCTGACAGATACTGTAACGAGTTTTCGCCCTTTGAGGACGTAGTAGCCAAGGATACCCAACTACTCATTGATATGGTGGTAGAAAATATGCCCCAACAACGCCAGATGATCTATCGTATGAGTAGAGAACAAAATCTTAAGAATGAAGAAATAGCTCTTCGTTTAGGTATTCAAAAGAAAACGGTAGAAAATCATCTGAACTTAGCTCTTAAAGAAATAAAAAGAACCTTATGTTTTATTTTTTTACTATCCCAACTTTGGGTGTAACAAATTCAAAATATGTCTTTAAAACAAAAGAATATCACTATGGCTACAAAAATAAAGGATATCATAAAATATTATATCGGACACAATGTGTCTGACAAATTGAAAGAAAGGGTGTTGGAAAGAGTTTCTAATACCCAGGATGATGGCGAAACTAATGAAGTCCTTCGAAATTTATGGAATCAGGCAGATTCTGCTGACATGGAAGAGGAAGAAATCGCTAACGCATACAACCGGCTCTTTTTAACAAAAGAAACAAAGAAAAAGACAGAGATAAAAAACCATAGAATCCTCTATATTACAAGAGTTGCAGCTATTGTTATTCCTCTGCTGATACTTATTGTTTTCGGCAAACTATACGTTCAGATGAGTCAACAGCTCAAAGAAGTCCAGACGGCAAAAATCCTTCAGGAACAAACCAACAATGAGGAGACAAAAAATGTGGTACTCCCAGATGGAACCAAGGTAAAACTCTATCAGGGTTCTGTACTGCTCTATACTTCTGCCTTTAATAAAACAGAAGAACGTAAGGTTTTCCTATCGGGAGAAGCATTCTTCGACATCAAGCATATTGATGCACGGCCTTTCCACGTTAGAACTCCTCATTTTAAGATAACAGACTTAGGAACTTCCTTTGCGGTTTCTTCTTATACTGACGACAACGAAGTATCTGCCACCCTTAAAACCGGTAAGATAGAACTTTGTATCTTGGGACATGAAGACAAAATTTATCGTATGAATCCCAACGATCAGCTAATATATAATGTGAAGACCAAGGAAGTAAATCTCCGTAAAGTACCAGACGACTTTGACGGCATGAGCTGGCACAACAAAAAAATAGATCTGAATGATGTAACATTGTTGGAGGCAACCAGAATTTTAGAACAAAACTTTGGTATCAAGTTTACCTTCCAATCAAAGCTGCATCAAAATACAAAGATTACCGTCCACTTCAATTGTGGCGAAACACTGAAAGGTACGATGTCGATAATCGAAGACCTGATACCGGGATTACAATACGAAATAAGAAATAATGAAGTTTTCATAAGATAATCCTCTTATATAAACACCTTCTAAAGTTCAGATACATAAACTATCTATACTTTTGAAGGTGTTTCTTTATGAGAAAGCATTGTGTTTTCGTACACAAATATTTTTTTTCAGAAAAAAGCCTTTTTTCGAATTTATTATTAGGTGTAACACATACAATGGTTGTCTTCAAGACAGAAACAACAACAATTAATAACTTAAAAATAGACAGAGTATGAATCTTAAACGAATCTCAGTGTCATTCTTCAGCCTGCTTTTAGCAAGCCAAATGACCATTTTGGCTCAGAACGTCAGCTTTAGCACAAACAAAGTAACGCTCAAGTCAGCTTTTGAGAAGATTGAGAAGGCATCTAAGTATAAGATCGCCTACAACTCCTCACAGTTAGATGCCAACCGTTCGGTGACATTATCCAAGAAAAGTGGTGATGTCTTCGGAATGTTGACCCAGTTACTCAAAGGTACCAACTGTACCTATGAGATGGAGGGAAATTACATCATTATCAAGCCTCAGCAGAAGACCCAGATTTCTGGCAAGAAGGTAAAGGTGCGCGGTGTCATCAAGGATGAAACCGGCGAACCAATCATCGGTGCTACAGTAAGGGTTAAAGGCAAGAGTGAAGGTACCGTATCCGACTTTGACGGAAACTTCAGTCTGGATGTTACAGGCGATAACACCCTTCAAATCTCTTATATTGGCTATCAGACGCAAGAATTAGCGGTAGGCAAACAGCATCATTTTTCTATCGTACTTGAAGAAGATAAAAAGATACTCAATGAAGTAGTTGTTATTGGATATGGTACTCAGAAGAAAGGTGATATTACCAGCTCTGTAGGTAGTGTCAAGAGTGAAGACTTCACTGCAGGTGCCATCAATGATGCAGGACAGCTGATTCAAGGCAAGATAGCAGGTCTTTCTGTTACCAATCCTAGCGGTAACCCTGTGGGCGGTACAGAAATATCACTTCGTGGAAACACCACCATCCTGGGTGCTTCTACCAATCCACTGATTCTCATTGATGGAGTGCCTGGAGATTTCAACACAGTAGCGCCTGAAGATATTGAGAGCATTGATGTGCTCAAGGATGGTTCTGCTGCTGCTATCTATGGATCTCGCGGTACAAATGGTGTCGTGCTTATCACAACAAAGAAATCAAAAGGCAACAATATCAATGAGGTACAATACAGCGGATACCTCAGTCTCTCTACAATTGCCAAGAAGCCTGACTTCTGTGATGCGAACGATTATCGCCAGCAGATTAAGGATGGATTGAGAGATGCAGCCTGGGATTTAGGAGATAATACCAATTGGATAGACGCCATTACCCGAACTGGTCTGAGCCATGTACACAATATCTCTTTCAAGGGTGGCAATGCACAGACGAATTATATCTTCAATGTCAACTACAGAAATCTGCAGGGTATTTTCAAGCGCTCTGACAAGGAGGAATTTCAGGGACGTGCAGAGGTAAACCACTCTATGTTTGATGACAAGTTGAGATTCAACTTCCAGTTGTTGGGCAATCAGACTGGTTATACAGCAACAAGTGATGGCGGCAGCTTCAATACCTATAGCTGGCGCCAGGCCCTTATCCACAATCCTACAGAGCCTATTAAGAATGCTGATGGATCATGGCATGAGAACACTGGTATCTTCAACTATGACAACCCTGTTTCCCGTATCTATGAATGTGATGGCGAACAGAAGATTTCCCAGACACGCTTCAGTTCAAATATCACATTGGCTCCTATCAAGGAACTTACCTTCAATGCACTCTTCGCTTACGACAAGATCAATCAGGAAGGTGGATATTATGAAACCAAAAAGCATATCTCTAATGTTCGCGACGGTATGAACGGCTATGCTTCTACTGGTGGAAGTAGCACGGTTACGAAATTGGTTGAGTTGACTGCACAATTCCACAAGAATTTTGGCGATCATACAATTCAGGCACTTGCTGGTTACAGCTATCAGGAAAGTACCTATAGCAACCAATATGAACGTAACTACAACTTCCCTACCGATTTGTATAGCTGGCATAATATCGGTGTAGGACAGGCTTTGAAGGAAGGTTTGGGAACAGAATATAGCTACTGGCTTGATACGAACCTGATTGGTTTCTTCGGACGTTTGAACTACAACTACAAGAATCGCTATCTGTTAATGGCCAGTGTTCGTCATGAAGCTGCCAGTCAGCTTGCTGGTACCGACAAGCCATGGGGAACCTTCCCTAGTGTGTCACTCGGCTGGCGTATTACTGAAGAAAAGTTCATGAAGAATCAGAAAGTGTTCGATGATATCAAACTGAGAGCAGGTTATGGTGTTACTGGTTCACAGCCTAGCCAGTCATTCCTCGGTGTGCCTCTGTTGGGCTATGGTGATTATTACCTCTATAATGGACAGTGGATTCGCGCGTTGCAACCTACCCAGAACTCTAACGACAAGTTGAAGTGGGAAGAGAAGCATGAGTATGATATCGGTGCAGACTTCAGTGTCTTAAACTATCGTTTGAATGTATCTATTGACTGGTACTATCGCCTTATCAAGGGATTGCTCTACGACTATTCCGTACCATCTCCTCCAAATCTCTACACCACTACACGTGCTAACGTTGGCGAGATGAGTAACAATGGTCTTGAAATCATGGTGAATGCCATTCCTGTTCAAACCAAGGACTTCAAGTGGGAAACCACGATAACGTTCTCTACCAACTCCAACAAGTTAAAGAGTTTATCTAACGACCTGTACCAGACATCTTCTGATTACTTTATGACAGGCTGGATAGAAGAACCTATCAAGACAGAGTCACACATCGTACGTATAGGTCATAAGGTGGGAGACATCTATGGTTTCAAAGTAGTAGATGTAGATGAGAGTGGTAAATGGATCTATCTTGACAAGAATGGCAATCGTGTGAACTATGATGATTTCACACATTCATTCGAAGACAAGCAGATTTTAGGTAATGGAGTACCAAAATGGTATCTTGGTTTCAACAACCAGTTCCGCTATAAGAACTTTGATCTTGCCATCAATATGCGAGGAGCCTTTGGTTTCCAAATCATGAATGGTATGAGAATGTTCTATGAGAATAGAAGCCGCCAAGACTGGAACCGTCTGCGCTCTGCTTACGATAAGGTATTTGGCAAGGCTGTACTCAACACTCTGTGTTCTGAGGAATTTAACAGCTATTATGTAGAAAATGGTGATTATTGGAAGATTGACAATATTACTTTGGGCTACAGTTTCAGCAAGATCAACAAGTGGATCAAGGCACTTCGCCTATATGCATCTGTCAATAATGCCATCACCATCACCGGCTACAAGGGAATCGACCCTGAGGTTTCAACTTCCGGTTTGGCTCCTTCGTACGATAATCGTGACAGCTATCCTCATACCCGTGCATTCACTTTCGGTATGAATGTTACATTCTAATGATAATCAATAGATATAAAGTCATGAAAACAAAAATTATATATACTTGCCTTATCGGTGCAGCAGCACTCTTAGGCATATCTTCTTGCACAGACCTGAAAGATACAAATTATACAAACGTCGTTGCAGATGGTTTTCAGCCTACTGATGAAGACGTTGCATCATTATTGTCATCTGCCTATGTTTCTTGGCGAAAGACGATGCTTCTGTGGAATGGTGTGGCACGTGCAGAAATGCTTTCTACCGACCAGGACGTAATCCCTGCACGCCCTAACGGATGGGTAGATGGTGGCGTTTACAAACGAATGCATCAGCATAAGTGGACCAGTGAGGATGATATTCCTTTGCAATCATGGGTCCGCACTTATGATGGTATCAATGCATGCAACCGTGTACTATACCAGATAGAATCGGGTCAAATTCAACTGGGCGACAGAGAGACAACCATCATCTCTGAGCTGAAAGTTTTGAGAGCTTCCTATTACTATCTGCTCGACGATTTGTTTGGCAATGTGCCTATCATCACCAAGTTTGATGTACCTGCCGGCTACTTGCCTGAGCAAAGTACCCGCAAGGAGGTATATGAGTTTATTATTCAAGAACTCACCGAAAATATTCCAAACTTGTCGGAAGAAGTAAATAGCGAGTATTATGGTCGATTCAACAAATGGGCAGGCTATACCTTACTTGCCAAAATGTATCTCAACTCTGAGATATTCAGTGATGGGGCTCACAAGGATTACGATAAGTGTATTGAGGCATGTAACAAAGTCTTGGAATGCGGAAAATATAGTATGGAAACTGTTCGCAAAAATGTGTTCATAACCAATAATGAGAACAGCAAGGAGATAATTTTTGCACTTCCTTTCGACGAGACTTATGTTACCGACTGGAATGCATTCGATTTCCATATGTACAGTTTGCAGCCTGAGAATCAGGCTACCTACAATTTCAAGGCCACTCCATGGGGTGGTGCATGTGTACTCCCTCAATACATTGAATCGTTCGATCCTGATGACCAGCGCTTGAAGGACGACTTCATTTCCGGTCCTCAATATGACAAGAATGGAGGAGTTTTGTATTGTACAATGGGTAATATGAAAGATAAGCCTCTCGATTACGTCAACAAGGTGAACAGTATTGATGACTCTGACGAAAATCAAGGATGGAGATGGGGTAAGTTTGAGTATGCAGAAGGTATAACAAACCGCCTGAGTAACGACTTCCCATTATTGAGATATGCCGATGTTTATCTGATGAAAGCTGAAGCACTCTTAAGAACAGGGCACGCAGACGAAGCTGCGGAACTTGTTACGAAAGTAAGAGAACGCAACTTCACGGAACATCCAACCAAAGCCATCGTCACTGGAAAGCAATTACAGGAAACCAGTTGTTATGACTACGGACGCAGAGACAACGTCAAGTCAACTCATGATAATGCTATTATTCAATATGGCAGAATGCTTGATGAGTTAGGTTGGGAATTCTCTCAGGAAGGACGTCGCCGTCAGGATATGGTCAGATTTGGAGTATTCACTACTCGCTCTTGGTTCTCTCATGATGCAAGTAGTAAGGAAAAGAATTTATATCCAATTCCTAATAGTCAGATACTGACCAATCCAAAACTGAAGCAGAACCCTAGTTATTAAAGAGGTTTCAATAATTCTGTCTTTATCAAGGACTAGAAAAGAAATCTTCTGAAGAAATTTACATATTATACTGCACTATTATGCGCGAATCGATACTTTTATCTTAATTCGCACAAAATAGTGCAGTAATATTTATATGATATGAATTTCTAAGTTACTTTTTGAGTGTTACATAATATAAAGTATTTGATACATGTGATAAAGTAGAATTCTGCTTTTTTGTTTACCTTTGCAGCACAAATAACAATTTAGTACACTAATAGCTTATAATTACAATGAACAAGAAGGTTATATACGTAGCTTTGATGTTTGTGCTGACTATGTCCTCCGGCAATGCTTCTGCACAGCAGTTGCCTTATCAGAATCCTGCTCTCTCAGCTCATGAGAGAGCGGTAGATTTATGTGGACGTCTCACGCTGGAAGAGAAAGCTTCTCTGATGTTGGATGATTCGCCGGCTATCCCACGATTGGGAATCAAGAGATTCCAGTGGTGGAGCGAGGCACTGCATGGTGTGGCGAACATGGGAGATGTTACCGTGTTTCCGGAACCTATCGGAATGGCTGCTTCGTTTAACGACAGAATGGTGTATAGAGTCTTTGATGCAACATCTGATGAGATGCGTGCCAAATGGAATGAACTGCA
>OIXL01001270.1_pt1 | contig 10100 bp, 9 predicted proteins | sample 1587761 | NCBI WGS metagenome assembly OIXL01 (sample SAMN03283246) | human gut metagenome | biome: human-associated habitat; material: feces | host: Homo sapiens | place: Peru | collected 2012 | reverse complement strand
CTGTTGTTGAAGAAACTGTTGAGGAAGAAGAGGAAGAAGAAGAGGAAGAAGATGCAGAAGAAGAAGCAGCAGCTGGGTTAGGGGCTCTCTTCGGTTAAAATAATTAATTAAAATTTTTTATTATTATAAACCTTACAAATTAGATTATAAAACTAATGGTGATAACATGGAATATATATATGCGGCAATGATTTTGCACAGTGCAGATAAAGATATTAACGAAGAAAATGTTAAAAGTATTATAGAGGCAGCAGGAATTGAAGCTGATGATGCTAGAATTAAAGCATTAATCGCAGCTTTAGAAGATGTTGACATTGATGAAGCAATGGAAACTACTGCTATGGCAGCAGCTCCTGCAGCAGCAGCTCCAGCAGCAGCTGAAGCAGCTGTAGAAGAAGAGGAAGAAGAAGAGGAAGAGGAAGAAGAAGCTGAAGAAGCAGCAGCAGCTGGTTTAGGAGCTTTATTCGGATAGATTTTTTCTATCTTTTTCTTTTCTTTTTTATTAACTACTATTTTTATTAATTAAAACTTATTTTCAACTTAACACTTATTTTAAGCACTTACTAATGTGATTACTTTTTCTAAAAATATATTTATTATATTAAAAACAAATAGTAAATTATAATAAATAGATTTTAAATTGATTGAAATGCTTGAAATATTCGATAAACTTGGTTATAAAAAACAAAAATGTAAAACTTGTGGACATGAATTTTACGCACAAGTTGACAGGGATACCTGTGGGGATGCTCCATGTGATGAATATGAATTTATTGGAAATCCTGCAACTGATAAACCTTATACTTTATATGAAATTCAACAAGTTTTCAGAGAATTTTTAGAAAAAGAGGGACATACTCCTATTAAGAGATATCCTATTTTAGCTAAAAGATGGAGAGATGATGTATTTTTAGTTGGAGCTTCTATATTCTGTTTCCAGCCTTGGGTTACTTCCGGTATGGTTAAACCGCCAGCAAACCCTTTAGAAATTGAACAGCCTTCTGTTCGTTTAAATGATGTTGATAATGTTGGAAGAACAGGTAGACACATGACCTGTTTTACAATGGGATCTCACACTGTAATAAATACTGAAGAAAATTTCATTTACTGGGAAGATGAGACAATAAGACTTTGTCATGAGTTCTTTAAATATATTGGAATTAACACTGAGGAAATCTGCTTTATCAAATCATGGTGGAGTGGTGGAGGTAATGAAGGACCTTGTTACGAAGTTTGTGTTCGTGGTGTGGAATTAGCTACTTTGGTTTTCATTCAATATAAAACTTTAGACAATGGCGAAAAAGAAGAAATTCCAATTAAAGTTGTAGATACAGGTTATGGTTTGGAAAGAATAGCTTGGATTTCTCAGGGAACTCCTACTGCTTATGATGCATGTTTTGCTCCTGTAGTGGATAAGTTAAAAGAATTAACTGATGTTAAGGTCAATACTGATATTTTGGCCCGTAATGCTCAAATAGCTGGTATGATGGATATTGAGGATATTGGAGATATTAAAGAGCTTCGTCAACAGGTGGCTAATAGTTTAGGCATTACTTTAGATGAACTTTTAGAATCTGCAGAACCTATGGAAGCAATTTATATTATTGCAGACCATACCCGTTGTCTTGCTTTCATGCTGGCTGACGGAATTATTCCTTCAAATGTAAAGGAAGGTTATTTGGCCCGTTTAGTTTTAAGGAGAACTATCCGTTTCATGAAAGAGTTAAACATGAAAGAGTCTTTGGCAGAGGTTATGGGAATTCAGCTTGAATTTTTAACTAAATTCTATCCTGAAATTAAAGATTCTGAAGATCATATTATGAATATTATTTCTCTTGAAGAGGAAAGATATCAATCTACTATTAAAAAAGGAACCAGTATTGTTAAAAGATCAATTAAACGTCTTAAAAAAGAAGGTAAAACAGAAATGCCTTTAGATATGTTAATGGATTTATATGATGCTCATGGAATTCCTCCGGAAACAGTTGTTGAAATAGCCGGTGATAATTTTACTGTAAATGTTCCTGATAATTTCTTTACTCTTGTAGCAGGGGCTCATGAAAAAGACACCTCCAATAAAAAGGAATCTTTTGAAATTGATTATCCTGAAACAGATTTATTATTCTACAAAGATTTTAATCAGAAAGAATTTGAAGCAGAAGTTTTAGGAGTAGTTGAAAAAGACGGTAAAAACACATTGGTATTTGATAAAACAGTATTTTATCCTGAAGGAGGAGGTCAACCTTCTGATGTAGGTACAATTTCTGTTGATGGTGCTGTTGTTAATATCAATTATGCTGAAAAAGTTAACAATGTGGTATTGCATCATATAGATGGGGATGTTGATTTAGATAACTTTGTCGGTAAAAAAGTTGAAGGTAAAATCGACTGGAACAGGAGAATTACTTTAGCCCGCCATCATTCAGCAACTCACCTTATTGTAGCAGCCGCCCGTAAAATCTTAGGTGAACATATTTGGCAAGCAGGTGCTCAAAAAGGAGTATCCAGATCCCGTATAGATTTATCTCATTATAAACGTATTTCTCAAGAGGAACTTAATGAAATTGAGAAATTAGCTAATGAATATGTAATGGACAATATTGAATTGGATATTAAATTTTATACAAGGGATGAAGCAGAATCATTATATGGATTTAAACTTTATCAGGGTGGTATTGTGCAGGGTAAGTCAATTCGTGTTGTTAAAATACCGGGTATTGATGTTCAGGCTTGTGCAGGAACTCATGTTTTAAGAACTGGTGATATCGGTCCAATTAAAATCAATAAAACCGAAAGGGTTCAGGACGGTGTTGAAAGGATTGATTTCTCAGCAGGAATAGCTGCAGTTGATTCAATTCAGAACGAAAACAAACTGCTTCGTGAAAGTTCAGGAATATTTAAAGTCGATGATGATCAACTTCCAAAAACCTGTGACAGGTTCTTTTCTGAATGGAAAGCACAAAAAAATGAAATTGACAAGTTAAAGTCTGAAATAGCTAGTTTAAAAATGAATTCATTAGCTGATGATGTTACTGAAATTAATGGTCTTAAAGTTGTTAAACAGTTAATTGATGCTGATTTTAAAGAGCTTCAAAAGATTGCAACTGACTTTACAGATAATGACAAGGCTGATGTTGTTTTAATGGGTAACAATGACGGTAAAATTGTTGGTGCAAGAGAGGGCAATCAGCTTGTAACTGCTTTTCATCCTGAACTAAATAACGACTTAACAGTACATAAATATTTTGTAGATATTGTAAAAGAAAATATGTGATTTTCCCTTGGATGTTTTCTGTTTCATTCAGAAAGCATCCATTTTTTACTACCTATTTATCCATATACACTCACAATAATAAAATCATTACATAATTTATAGTGACTAAAAATTTTAAGGTGATTGTATGTCACAAGTAATAGATTTATGTAAAGCCGAATTAAACAAAGACTATATTGTTCACAAGATAAAAAATAACAACAAGGTATATGAGAATTACGGAATATTTGAAAATGCACCTATTGTACCTTTATACAGAAGTATGGGCAAAAACATCTCTGCTTACAAAACTTATTACGGTATCTTTGCTATTAGAAATGAAACTGCTGAAAACATAAAGGTGAGAAATGTGCGATAATAATTTAGTAATATTAATTGGTAACCCGAATGTGGGTAAAAGTTCTATATTCAACAGGCTTACAGGGGACAATCAACACACAGGTAATTGGACAGGTAAAACTGTTGAATGTGCAGAAGGCAAGTTAAAATGCAACAAGGATATTTGTATTGTTGATTTACCGGGTATATACACTTTATGTGCTGCTAATGCTGAAGAAATTTGCAGTAAAAACTTTTTGTTACAACACAAAGATGCACTTGTAATAGTTGTCGTTGATGGTAATAACATCTACAAAAGCCTTACACTTATTGAGGAAGTTTCCAACATAACAAGTAATGTAATTATATGTATCAATCAATATAAAAGTGCAACAAAGTCAGGCACTAAAATTAACATAGATAAGCTAAAAGAAATACTGAAAATTCCAATTGTTACTACAGAGGCTACTGACAGAAGTTCACTTGATATACTTAATAATATAATAAATATTAATATAAAAAATCATTTTCCTACACCTATAAAACATAGAAAACTTGATAAGGAAAATATTATTAAAGAAGTTGTTGATGACAGGTGCAATGACAGGCAAAGAAAGTTAGATAAGATTTTTACTTCAAAAGTTACAGGTATTCCTATAATGTTTTTGTTACTTGCAATGGTACTGTACATTACTATTATTGGTGCTAACTATCCCAGTGATTTTTTGAGTTATATATTTGCTAAAGGTGGAGAATATCTATATGAATTTTTAAACTATATTTCTTTGCCTAGTTATATAATTTCTTTAATATGTGATGGTGTATATAGGACAGTAACATGGGTAGTTGCAGTTATGTTGCCACCTATGGCTATCTTCTTCCCTATATTTTCTTTACTTGAGAATTTCGGGTATTTACCTAGAGTTGCATTTAATTTAGACAGAGTGTTTTGTAAAGCTAATTGCAGTGGAAAACAAGCATTAACTATGTGTATGGGTTTTGGTTGTAATGCTTGCGGTGTTACCGGTTGTAGGATAATTAACAACAGAGAGCAAAGGCTAAATGCTATTGTTACAAATAACTTTGTACCTTGTAACGGTAGATTTCCTACACTTATTTCCATTATCACTATATTTATGACTTCTTACTTTAGCAGTAAATTACGGTCACTTGTATCTGCATTAATACTTACGGGTTTTATTATATTAAGTATTATTGTTTCTATGGGTATTTCATTTTTACTTAGCAAAACTATATTGAAAAATGGAAACAGAGATTTTGTAATGGAAATGCCTAAATACAAGAAACCTAAAATTTTTGCTACTATTTATGAGTCAATTAAGAATAGAGCAGTTTTCGTGTTGCTTAGAGCATTAGTTGTAGCTTTACCTGCCGGTGCTATAATTTGGTTATGTGGTAATATTAAAATCAATGACTACACTATACTAAGTTATATTGTTAATTTTCTTAATCCGATTGGAAAAGCATTTGGACTTGACGGTGAAATACTTATTGCATTGTTACTGGGCTTTCCGGCTAATGAAATTGTAATTCCCATTATGTTAATGGCTTATTGTGGCAGTAGTACACTTGTTGAATGTAGTGACCTAGGAGCATTAAGTAACCTACTAATCAGTAATGGTTGGACTATTAAAACTGCAATTTGTATGATAATTATTGTATTAATGCACTTCCCTTGTTCAACAACTTGTCTTACTATTTATAAGGAAACAAAAAGCAAATTATGGACTTTGATTTCTATTTTATTACCGACTATAACAGGATTAATATTTTGTTTTCTTATAAATATAGTTATGTAAAAAAGGTATCTCACTTACTTACTAAAGTTTGTGAGATACCTTTTTAATTCATATTAAATTTTAAAAAGCTACTTAACACATAAATATGCAAAATATCCGGCATAACAAAGTAACATTAATATACCACAAGGTCGTCTCAATTCTTTATGTTTAATTGTACCTAACCAAAGAATTATACCTGCACCGATAGCTACACAAGTATCAATTAAGAACTTGCTTTCAAATGGCACATCACAGATAAGACCTGTAATACCGATTACAAATAATATATTAAAGATATTACTTCCTACTATATTACCGATAGCTATACCAACATTACCTTTCTTTGCTGCTGTAATTGAAGTTACAAGTTCAGGTAGCGAAGTACCAAATGCAACAATAGTTAAGCCGATAACTCTATCACTCATACCAAAGAACTTTGCTATGTAAGATGCACCATCTACTGCAAAGTCACTGCCCTTTACTACCATAATGCCACCTATAACCATAAGCAATAGGCATTTCCAAACCGGAAAATCTTTTGCAGTTTCTTCTTCGGTAGGTGAACCCTTTTTAGCCATATAAAATAGATAGCCAAGAAAAGCAATAAATAAAATACATAGAATTACACTTTCAAAGAAAGTAATCTTCGAATCTGTATAACCGAATATCATCATTACAACAGTAATACCTATCATAAAGGGTATTTCATAATATAAAGTTGATTTTTGTATAGCAACACTTGTTATAACTGAAGTAATACCTAGAATAATCAATATATTCATAATGTTACTACCTACAACATTACCTACTGTAATTCCGGCATTACCGTTTATTGCAGCAGTAATACTAACTGCTGCCTCAGGCATACTTGTACCCATTGCTACAATGGTAAGCCCTACTATTAACTGAGGTATTCCCATTTTCTTTGCAATACTTGCAGCACCTTCTACAAACCAATCAGCACCCTTTACAAGTAATAGGAAACCAACCAGCAATAAAAGCACTTGTAATATCATCATAACTGTTCCTCTTTTCGTTCTAAATCACTACTTAATCAAGTAATATAATAACATAATCAACATATAAAAACAATCAAAATAGTAACATAAAATTTGTAAAAATAATTGTAATATCTTGACTATTTTTAGGTATTGTAATAAAATAAAAACAAGCAGTTAGTTATAGCTTACTAACTGCAAATATAATCACAAAAGGAGTTTTTAAAATGTTAGACATTCTAAAGAATGAAAAATTATGGTGTGCAGTTGCAGGTGCAGCAGCAATAGTTGTAGGTAAGAAAGTTCTTAAGTCTGAAAAGACAAGAAACCTAGCAGTTACAGGTCTTGCAAAAGGTATGAAACTACAAAATGATGCAAAGGCTACATTCCAGAACATTAAGGATGAAGCTTCTGACATTTGTTATGATGCTAAAACTGAAGCAGGTATTACAGAAGAACCTAAAGCAGCAGCTGAATAATTAAGAAGTGAATATTAATGAAATTCAAAATTGTATATGATAAACCTTGTCGTATTCGTTTTAGATGTGGCAACTATGCAATACCTAAAGAATATGAGGAGAGTATTCGATTTTATATTTCTACAAGTAGTTTTGTAAAAGAAGTTGATGTTACAAGCATTAACGGTGGTATTCTTGTTATGTACAAGACCGGTTTCAGAGATAAGGTTGTTGAATTAGTTAAGAACCTTAATATAAACACTCTTGCTCCTATGACAGAAAAAAGAGAATATGGCATAAAAGAAATTGATAAAGAATTTAAAGACAGTTTACTTAAAATTGCTTTAAAGAGAGTATTTTTCAAAGCATTTGTGCCTAACCCTATTGCCACAGCACTTACAATTTACAACAGTGTTAAGTACATTAAAAATGGCTTAAAAGCACTTAGTGAATGTAAGCTAAATGTTGATGTATTGGACAGTGCATCTATTGTCGCTTGTTTTGCCAGAAAGAACTTTAAAACTGCAAGTACAGTTATGTTCTTACTATCAATTTCCAGCTTACTGGAAAAATATACCAGAGAAAGAACAAAAGCTGTATTAACTGACAGTCTAGTTATTAAGACTGATAAGGTATGGCTGGTAACTACCGGTGAAGATGTTGAGATACCTATTACAGAACTACAAGTTGGGGATAAAATCCGTATTCATACAGGTAATGTTATTCCTATTGACGGTATTGTTACTGATGGTGAAGCTACTGTTAACGAGGCATCTATTACAGGTGAATCTCTACCGGTAATGAAAGTTGCTGATACTTCTGTTTATGCAGGTACAGTAATTGAAGAAGGTTCTGTTGTTGTAAAAGTTAGAGAACTTTCTTCTAACACAAAGATTAGCAAGATTATTGAACTAATTGATAATTCAGAAAATCTAAAGGCTAGTGTACAGAGTAACGCAGAAAACTTAGCTGACAGAATTGTACCATTCAGTTTCTTAGGATTCTTCTTAACATTGATTTTCACAAGAAATGTAAACAAGGCTCTTTCACTTTTGATGGTTGACTATTCTTGTGCTATTAAGCTATCAACCCCTATTGCAGTAATTTCTGCTATTAGAGAGGCTGCAGTACACGATATTACTATTAAAGGTTGTAAATACCTTGAAGCATTCTCAAATGCTGATACTATTGTATTTGACAAGACAGGTACACTAACTAATGCTGAACCTACTCTTGAAAAGATAGTTTCATTCGACAAATACAGTGAAGAAGAAATACTAAAAATTGCAGCTTGTCTTGAGGAACATTTCCCTCACAGTGTAGCAAATGCAGTTGTAAATGCTGCTAACGAAAGAGGTATTGCTCATTTAGAAGAGCATACTGAAGTTAACTATGTTGTAGCACATGGTATTTCTACTACACTACATGGCAAGAAAGCTATTATCGGTAGTAAACACTTTGTTGTTGAGGATGAACACATTACTGTTACAGATGAACAAGATGAACTTATCAATGAAAAGTCCGGTGCTTGTTCTGTACTTTACCTAGCTATTGGTGATGAATTAGTCGGTGTTCTTTGTATTAGTGACCCTCCTAGGGCTGATGCTAAGGATGCTATTACTGAACTAAAGTCACTAGGTATTGATAACATTGTTATGCTAACAGGTGACAGTTATAAGGCAGCAAAAATGACTGCTGAACAACTTGGCATTACAGAATACAAGTATCAGGTACTACCTGAGGACAAACATAAATACATAGAAGATTTGAAAGATAAAGGTCACTGTGTAATTATGGTTGGTGACGGTATTAATGATACCCCGGCTTTGGCTGCTGCTAATGTATCTGTTGCAATGAATGATGCATCAGATATTGCAAGAGAAACTGCTGATATTACTATTAAAGATTCTTCACTAAATCAGCTGGCTAGAGTTAGAATTTTAAGTAAAGAATTGATGGAGAGAATTCATAAAAACTACAGATTTATTTTAGGGTTTAATTCTTCCTTACTTTTACTTGGTTTTATGGGTGTTATTACTCCTTCCCTTTCTGCTTTACTTCACAATGCATCAACAATGATGATTTGTGCAAAGTCTATGACTCCTTTATCCGATAAGAAAAATAAAGATAAAGAAGTTAAGAAAATTGAAGAAACATCATCAACAGAAGAATGATGATACATAAAAACAGACATCAACTGTAAAAAGTTGGTGTCTGTTTCTTTTTAATAATTATGTATGTATTTAATTCTCTTTATATGTTTTAAATCCGATAACTTGAAGTGCAAGGCATGCAACTGCAAGTATTAATAAGAAAATAAAACTATGAGTAGAACCACTAGCAGTTTTCTCAGCAAAATTCATAGAATTATCCATACTTTGTGCTGATGAAACTAAAGCTGCACATACGCTTGTACTAACTGCTCCTGCAAACTTCATTAATGTATTAAAAGAAGTATTACCATATGCCTTTTGCTGAACAGGAAGTCACAAGTTATCGATAGTCATAGTATTACCAAAAGCTATACCGCAACCGATACCAAAAATAATATAGAAACCTATTACCATATATGTATTAAGTGACATACCGAAAATTGTAAACAACAGTACACCTACTGTCATTAAACCTGTACCAATAATAATAGGAATCTTTGCACCTATTTTATCTAGTGCAGTACCACCAATAGGTCCCATAATTGCATTTAGGCCAGCACCGGGTAGTAACATAAATCCAGCTAACATAGACTCACACAATAATGCAACCTGTAGATAGTTTGGTAATAGGAAACTAACACCAAGCATAATCGCATTGATTAGGAAAAATGCTACCAAGTGGCAAGTAAAAGGAATATTCTTGAAAATGCTTATATCAATTAATGGATTCTTACGCCTAATTATTCTATCAAATATATTATTTTAATTCAAGTGACATTTTGCATAACATTTTTTATGTTTTAGTCATATAAAAATATGGTAATTTGTTAATAGACCCACAAATCAAGTTGCAAATCCTTCATACTGTGTCATATAGAGTTCGTAGTATTTTCCCTTTTTCTCTAGTAACTCATCATGGGTACCATTTTCAACTATACGTCCATTATCCATAACAACAATCATATCTGAATCCATAATAGTAGATAGACGATGAGCAATTATTATGCTAGTTCGACCTTGCATAATCTTCTGCATTGCACTTTGTATTGCTTTTTCGGTTCGTGTATCTACATTTGAAGTAGCCTCGTCAAGAATGA
>OIXL01001269.1_pt1 | contig 10100 bp, 5 predicted proteins | sample 1587761 | NCBI WGS metagenome assembly OIXL01 (sample SAMN03283246) | human gut metagenome | biome: human-associated habitat; material: feces | host: Homo sapiens | place: Peru | collected 2012 | reverse complement strand
AGTATAACGTGCCGCAGACCATCGACGGCGTCAGCATCGTGCCCACGCTGAAGGGCAAAGCGGACAGCCGCATAGCCAACAGAAGCCTTATCTGGAACTTCCCTAACGTGTGGGACGGCTACGGACCGGGCATCAATCTGAACTGCGCCATACGTCGCGGCGACTGGAAACTGATATACTATTACGCCACCGGTCGCAAGGAACTGTTCAACATTGCGCAGGACATCAGCGAAAGTCGCAATCTTGCCGAGCAGTATCCGGCGAAGGTGAAGCAGCTTTCGGCAGAACTGGGCAAGAAGCTGCGCAGCATGAACGCACAACGCCCGTCGTTCAAGACAACGGGCGCTGCGTGTAAATGGCCAGATGAGTAAACAAAAGTAGCGGAGGTCTCCGGCCTCCGCAGCACCAAGTCGAACTAATCGTAAGACTATCTGCTGCGGAGGCCAGAGACCTCCGCCACTATCAATATTACTCTTTTTATTTTTTATCTGTTTTCTCTTCCTTCTTCTCCGTTCCTTCGTCCTTCTTCTCCGGATGAAGTATATTCTTCACGGTTTCGCCGATGGGCAGCTGGTCGAGAACGCCGAGACTTGGCGCTACGGTTTTCACGAGCGAGTTGAGGAAGTTGCCGGTTGCACCGTCGCCACCGTCGAACACCGTGACGTTGCCAAGCTGCATCTTCTCGAACGCCTTCACCTGCTCGCCTGCAATCTCCTTCCACTGGTCCACCATCTTGTACTGGATAGCGATGGCCGGGTTGAGTTCGGCAGCTTTCACCATTGCCTGGAAGCCGTCAGCCTCAGCCAGAAGCGACATCTTCTTACCCTCTGCCTCGGCTTCGAGACGCATGCGTATCGCCTTTGCCTCAGCCTCAGCCTGCGCCAGCGTAGCCTTTGCCTTCGCTTCAGCCTCGCGTATCACCTTCTCTGCCACGGCGTCTGCCTGCAAGATAGCCTCCTGCTTAGCCACTTCAGCCGGCACAATCTTCTCTGCCTTCAGCGACGACTCCACCTTCAGAGCCTTCGCCTCCTCCACTTCCTTCTGCGCCTTCTCGCGTGCGGTCTGCACGGCAGCCTCCGAACGCGCAGCAGCTTCGCCAGCCTCTTTGTCGGCGTTTGCCTGAGTAACCGAGAGTTGGGCGTTTGAAAGCGCTATTTCTTTCTGCGCCTCGTTGCGACCGATAGCGGCTTTCTTTTTCGCCTCCGCCTGCTTAATCTCCATATCCGAGTTAAGCTCTGCGATGCGACTCTCCTTCGCCGTGTTCGCCTGCTCCACATTGATGTTCATTTCGGCCTCAGCGCGAGCCACCTGCGACTCCTTGTCGGCGTTTGCGAGCGCCACCTGCGACACACGCTCCTTGTCGGTCTGCGCAACGGATATCTCCTGCTCCTTGCGTGTGGCGGCGATAGCCACCTCCTGGTCCTTGCGCGTCTCGGCAACGCGTGTCTCACGCTCCTTAATCTGGTTCGCAATCTTTATCGCACCGAGCTTCTCCTGCTCCTCAATGTTAGCCTGAGCCTCGTTCTGCGCCTTCGATTCTGCCTCCTTACCGAGGTTGACGATATAGTTGGCGGCGTCGCGGATGTCGCTGATGTTGATGTTCATCAGATACAGACCGAACTTGCGCAGCTCGGTGTCGATATTATCTTTCACCTTGGCGAGGAACTTGTCGCGGTCGGAGTTGAGTTCCTCAATGGTCATGTCGGCGATGACGAGACGCATCTGTCCGTAAACCACGTCGGTGATGAGGTTCTGCTTGTCGTCCATCGAGAGTCCGAGCATACGCTCAGCGGCGTTCTGCATCACTTCGGGGTCGGTGCTGATGGCAACGGTGATGGTCGTGGGCACGTCTACGCGGATGTTCTGCGCAGAGATGGCACCCGTGAGCTTGCAGTCTATCTGCATCGGTTTCATCGAGAGGAAGTCGTAGCCCTGGATGATAGGCCACACGAAGGCTGCTCCGCCGTGGTAGAGTTTCGCCGACTTCGATCCGCCGGTCTTACCGTAAACGACGAGCACCTCGTCTGACTTGCACTTGCGGTAGCGCGAAAAAACACCAATGATGCCGAGCAGCACGATTACGACGAGCAAGCCGGCGAGAAGGAAAATGTTTGATTCCATAGCATTTTTTTAGTTATTAGTTTTTAATTATTAATTATTAATTTTTAGGCGGAGAAGATGAGGAAATAAGCATTTGTCAACACATCAACATCTCACCACCTCAACACCACACCATCTCAACACCTCACCACTCAAAACTCCCCTTCGCCCGACCGTCGCTTCCTCGATACCTTCCTCAAGGCAATGGAGAAGCACATGTCGAATACCAATCTCAAGATAGAAGATCTGGGCGGCGAAGTAGGACTCTCGCGTGTGCAGCTCTATCGCAAGGTGAAGGCGCTTACGGGCATGACTCCCGTAGAGATTTTGCGCGAGACACGACTCAAGCACGCCATGCAGCTGCTCAAAACAACAGATAAAACAGTATCAGAAATAGCTAACGAAGTGGGATTTGCCACCCCAGGCTACTTCTCCTCATGCTTCAAAAAGCAGTATGACAAGTATCCGACAGATGTCAGAGAGGAGATGAAGGTTTAGCTTTTTGTAAAAAATATGAAAAAAAACTCAACGTTTTTGACTATTTAGTCAACGATTGTTGCATGTAACATGAGTGATATTTTGTGAACGATTCATGAAATATCACTCATTTCTTGTTTTATAACTTTGCAACCGTAAAACTTAAACCCACAACAAAAAACGTAAAACTTATGAAAAAAGCAAAAGTAGCTTTAGTAGGTATGCTCATGCTCGCTGGGTCAGGCGCATATGCTCAGACCAACGGCATCGGTGGAACAGTGACCGACAACGCCGGTGAACCTATTATCGGTGCATCGGTTAAGGTTAAGGGCTCCACGAACATGGGTACAGTGACGGATATCGACGGCAACTTCAAACTTGACGTGAAGCCAGGCGAAACTCTTATCATCTCTTATATAGGTTGCAAAGACCAGGAGGTGAAGGCAGGCGAAAACCTCAAGATTGTGCTTCAGGACAACTCAGAGGTGCTCGGCGAAGTGGTAGTAACGGGTTATCAGGTGCAGCGCAAGGCCGACTTGACCGGTTCTGTATCTGTAGTAAGCACCAAAGATCTCAAGTCGACAGCCGACACAGATCCTATGCGTTCGCTTCAAGGCAAGGTGCCGGGCATGACTATCACCACCGACGGTTCGCCAGTTGGCACCGGTACGGTTCGCATTCGTGGTATCGGTTCGTTCAATTCTTCTCAAGATCCTCTCTTTGTTATCGACGGTGTGCCTACCACCACAACCCTCAACTCGCTCAACATGAACGATATTGAGAGTATGCAGGTGCTCAAGGATGCTGCTTCTGCATCTATCTATGGTTCGCGTGCTGCCAACGGCGTAATCATCATCACCACAAAGCATGGCAAGAAGGGTAGCAAGCTGAATGTAGACTTCTCGGCAAACCTTACTGCTCAGTTCTACAACTCGCAGTCGATGATGAAGCTCTGCAACACCTCAGAGTATGCAACGGCAATGGCTCAGGCTGCACTCAACGATGGTCTCGACCCCGTGGCTTATGCCCACAACTATGGTCTTGACTTCAATGCCTCTACCGGCCGCACCATCAAGGCATACGATCCTGCCTCAAAAAGCTATAAGACATATACCGTAAACGGTGCATACGACGGCTATATCAATGCAAAGAAAACAATGCGACTGTCGGACACCGACTGGCTTGACGAGATTTCGCGCACCGGTTTCATGCAGAGCTACGACCTCTCTCTGTCGGGTGCCACCGACAAGTTCACTGGTCTTTTCTCTGCAGGCTACAAGAAGAACGACGGTATCTTGAAGTATTCTAACTTCGAGAACTTCTCAGCCCGATTCAACTCTACATACAATGTGAACAAGATTGTAAGTGTAGGCGAGAACGCTACGGTTACTTACTCGAAGCAGGTAAATAGCGCACCGATGGAGAATGCGTTGAAGATGTCGCCTACGGTGCCCGTATACGAAGAAGACGGCACTACATTCGCTGGTCCGGTGGGTGGTATGAGCGACCGTCAGAACCCTCTGCGCGAGATGTACATGAACCGCGACAACGCACTGAAGATATGGCGTGTGTTCGGCAATGCCTATGTAGATGTGAAACCGCTGAAGGGCCTTGTGCTCCGTTCTAACTTCGGTCTCGACTACTATCATTCGTTCATTCGCTCGATAAACCACACGTTCAAGTCGGACATCGTGAACAACAACATACCGAGCACCACACTCTCTGCCCACGACGACGTGCGCTGGACATGGAGTAACACAGCCAACTACAACTTCAAGATTGCACGCGACCACGACTTCACGGTGCTTGCCGGTATGGAACTTCACAGGCAGACCGTAGAGGATATGGGTGCGTATGCACAGAGCTACGTGATAGAGGACAAGGACTATATGTGGCCTGATGCCGCTACGGGTATTGAGCGCGCTACGGGTATCGGCTCTGGCTACTCGCTGGCTTCGTTCTTCGGTAAGGTCGACTACAACTGGCAGGATCTTATCCTTGCTTCGTTCACCATACGTCGTGACGGCAGCTCGCGTTTCGGCAAGAACAATCGCTATGGCAACTTCCCTGCAGCTACTTTGGGCTATCGTCTTTCGAAGAACCTCAAAGCAAACTGGATTGACGATCTTAAGATTCGTGCCTCATGGGGTAAGACTGGTAACCAGGAGATTTCCAACACAGCTCGCTACGGCTTGTATGTAGCCGACTACGGATTAGACCGTGTTACATCTACCGCTTACGATCTCTATCGTCAGGGTACAGGCATCTTCCCGTCAGGTTTCCGCGCAACTCAGACCGCGAACGACAACTTGAAGTGGGAGACAACAATACAGTATAACGTTGGTGCCGACTTCTCTTTGCTCAGCCAGGAACTCTACGGATCGGTTGACGCATATATTAAGGATGTAAAGGACATGCTTATCTCGCCGGCATTCCTCGGAGCAGTGGGCGAGGGCGGTTCTACATGGTCGAACGGTCCGTCGCTTCGCAACGTGGGTATGGAGGCAAGCGTTGGCTACCGCCACATCACGAAGTATGGTCTGCGCTACGACGTGACTGCCAACATCGACTTCTTCCGCAACAAAGTGACGTATCTGCCTTCTACCACAACCGGCTCGTATGCACACACAGTGAAGGAGAACCTCGTGCAGTCGAAGAAGCCTTACGGCTCTATCGTGGGCTACGTTGTAGATGGACTCTTCCAGAACAGCGAGGAGGTAAAAGCCTCTGGTCAGCCTAACGCTCGTGTGGGCGGATTGAAGTATGCCGACCTCGACCACAGCGGCACTATCGACGCAAAGGACCAGACATGGATATTCGATCCGGTGCCCGACTTCAACTGGGGTCTTAACGTGCAGCTCGGATACAAGAACTTCGACCTCTCTATGTTCTTCCAGGGAGTATGCGGCGTAGATGTTTACAACAACCAGAAATTCCAGACCGACTTCTGGAGCCTCACCGACGCCGGAAGCAACAAGGGCAACCGTATGCTTGGCGCTTGGACCGAGGACAACACTTCTTCTAAGATACCGGCGCTCACAACCAACAACACCGGTGACGAGGGACGCGCCTCTACTTACTTCGTAGAACACGGCAACTGGATGAAGCTCCGCACGCTGCAGCTTGGCTACAACTTCAGCGACTCGCTCCTGAAGAAGCTCCACATGACATCGGCTCGTGTATATGTTTCTGGTCAGAACCTCTTCACATGGAAGAGCAGCAGCTTCACTATCTCCGACCCCGAGAACCCCAACTGGGCATATCCTCACTCTTCATCAGTGTCGTTCGGACTGCAGCTCAGTTTCTAAGGAGCTATTGATATTACAAAGAAGTCAAAACAATTTAAAGAATCAGAACAATGAAAAATTTATATAAATATATATTTGCAGCGATGCTCACGCTCGGCACTGTAACATCGTGCAGCGATTTCCTCGACGACTCTCCGAAGGGCGTAGTCGATCAGGACAAGGCTTTCAAACTCCCCGACGATATGGTCAATTCGGCATACGCCATGCTCGGCGACTGCTGGTACTCTTATCCGTTCAACCTCTGGCCTTACGGCGATTTGTCGTCAGACGACTGCTTGAAGGGCGGATCGGGCACTACCGACACTGGTTATCATCCGATGGAGATTTGGTCGACCATGACTTCTACACCGGGCGAGTTCGACGAACTTTGGTATCGCCTCTACTGTGCTGTTAGCCGCTGCAACCGCGCGCTGCTCTCGCTTGAGCAGTATGGCAACAGCAAGCTTGGCGAGGAGATGACGAAGCAGCGTGTGGCAGAGGTGAAGTTCCTGCGCGCCCACTTCTACTTCAAGCTCATCACCATGTTCCGCCAGGTGCCTTGGATTGACGAGAACGTAATGAAGAACAATCTTCAGGAGAAGACCCGCAACGACGAGTTTACATACCAGGAGTTGTTCGGCAAGATAATAAACGACTTCAAGGAGGCATACGACGTGCTGCCCGAGATGCAGAAAGACCAGAACCGCGTCAACCGCGTTGCTGCTGCGGCATATCTCGCCAAGTGCTATCTGACGCTTGCCTACGGCGACGGCTACGAGGCAACCAACGGCTACGACCACGTCAACAAGGAGTATATGCAGAAGGTGATTGAATACACAAACGTGGTGAAGAACTCGCCCTACTTCGGCTATCTTGAAGACTACGGCGACATCTTCCTGCCCGAACATAAGAACAGCAAGGAGAGTGTGTTCGCTGTGCAGACTTCCGACTACAAGGACGACAATACCACCTTCGGACGCGCCAACTGGAGCAACGTGCTCAACGGTGTTTGGGGAATGTGGTCGTGCGGATGGGACTTCCACAAGCCGTCGCAGGACCTCGTGAACGCCTTCAAGACAAAGAACGGACTGCCCGAGTTTGACGACTATAACAAGCATATCGACTATCCCGTCAACGGCCAGCCGACCACACAGAAATGGGATCCGCGTCTCTTCCATACCGTGGGTATGCCTACTTTCCCGTACAAGTACGAGAAGGAGTATACGCTCACAAAGGCTAACAGTCGCACACCGAACACTTACGGCTACTACTGCTCTATGAAGGAGGTGCCGCAGCGCTCTAAGGGCGAGACCTACAACGGCTCATGGCAGGCGTTTGATATGAACGACTATGTGTTCCGCTTCTCTGATGTTATGCTCATGCGTGCAGAGGCTCTCATCGAGACCGACCAGCTTGCAGAGGCTCGCACCATAATCAACGACATTCGCCAGCGTGCGAAGAACTCTGTTGACAAGCACATCGCTTACGCCAAGGATCAGTGCGAGATAGCGCTCTATCCCGAGTCTTACTTCAAGGACAAGGAGACGGCACGCAAGTGTCTGCGCTGGGAGCGCCGTCTGGAGCTTGCAATGGAGAACGGACGCTACTTCGACCTGCGTCGCTGGGGATTGGCTTCAAAGACTCTCAACGCCTACTTCGCAACCGAGAAGAACGACGTGTACGACGGACAGACATACGCTACGTATCTTAAGGATGCCCACTACACGGCTGGCAAGAACGAGTTCTATCCGATTCCTTACAACCAGCTCTACTATGTGCCTGGCTTGTATAAGCAGAACAAGAATTACTAAAGGACGTAACCGATATTCGGAGTAAATATAAAAACCCTTAATACAAAAAAGCGGAGGATACCATACCTCCGCTTTCTTGTACTGTGTAAAGCGCAATAGTACGAATGTTGCATCTGTAGCAAATATGTTGTGCAATGCGATTATTACAACTTTATGTAACATAATTTTCGCTCTGCTCGGCACGTTTAGTGTAATTTTGCTGCAGAAATTAATTCTCAACTCAACTAATAACTAAAAGTTTCATACGCAATGAACAATTCCAATCAAAGCAAACTGACACTCATTCCGGTGATGATTGCCTTCTTCACTATGGGCTTCGTCGACCTGGTCGGTGCGGTTTCTAACAACATGCAGGAAGACTTCGGACTCTCCGACTCCGCTGCAAACTTCTTTCCTTCGCTCGTGTTCTTCTGGTTCCTTATCTTCTCTGTGCCCACGGGCATGCTCATGAATAAGATAGGTAGAAAGAAGACCGTTCTGCTCTCAGTAGTGATTACAACATTGGCTGTGTTCCTGCCGCTCTTCGACAGCTTCATGCCTACCAAGGAGAGCCAGCTCTGGCTGATGTACATCTCTTTCTCGCTGCTCGGCATAGGCAACGCCATCATGCAGACCGGCATCAATCCGCTCGTGACGATGCTCGTTAAGGGCCATCTCGCTTCTACGCTCACCTTCGGACAGTTCGTTAAGGCTATCGCTTCGTTCATCGCTCCGCTCATCGCTGCTTGGGGCGCTACCACTACAGTTCCTATCCTCGGACTCAGCTGGCGCATCCTCTTCCTGCTCTTCTTCGTTATAGGTATGGTGGCTACGCTGTGGCTCGGCATGACACACATCGAGGAAGAACCCATCGAAGGCAAGGCTTCTGGCTTCGGCGACTGTCTGAAGATGCTCGGTTCGCCTATCATCCTGCTCTCGTTCATCGGCATCATGTGCCACGTGGGCATCGACGTGGGTACTAACGCTGTTGCACCGAAAGTGTTGTTCGAGCGTCTTGGCGGCGCGGGCGACTCGCTCAGCCAGTTCGAGTACGCCACATCAATCTACTTCGCATTCCGTACGCTCGGCTGTTTCACCGGCTCAATCCTTATGCGCAATCTTAATATCCGCACCTTCTTCACAATCATCGTGCTGATGATGGCGCTCTCTATGGTCGGCTTGGTGTTCGGCACAGAGAAGTGGGAGCTTTGGGCAGCTATCGCTCTTGTAGGCTACGGCAACTCTAACGTGTTCTCTATTGTCTTCTCGCAGGCTATGCTCTCTGCTCCGGAGAAGAAGAACGAGGTTTCGGGCCTTATGATCATGGGTCTGTTCGGCGGCACGGTGTTCCCGCTCTTCATGGGCTTCGCCAGCGACGCCGCAAAGGCTGCCGGCGCTCAGTATCCGCAGGTTTGGGCTGCTGCTGTTATGGCTATCGGCGTGCTCTATCTGCTCAGCTATATACCTAAAGTAAAGCAGAACTAAAGCCCAAAGCCCCTCCCAACCCTAAAGCCCCTCCCAACCCTCAAGCCCCTCCCAACCCTCCCCGTCGGGGAGGGCTTAGGAAGGCCCAAGAAGGCTTAGGAAGGCTTAAACGCTGCCTTAGGAAGGCTTAAGAAGGCTCGGCTTATTCAAAAAAAAACAATAACTGAAAACAATAAAACTATGGAAAAGAAATATGTAGTAGGACTCGGTGAGGCACTCTGGGACGTGCTTCCTGAAGGTAAGAAACTTGGTGGTGCACCGGCTAACTTCGCGTTCCACGCCGGTCAGTTCGGCTTGAACTCTATCGCTGTGAGCGCTCTCGGCGAGGACAAGCTCGCTGACGAGACCGTGCAGCAGCTCGAGGAGAAGGGCTTGCAGTATTGCATGCCGCGCGTGCCTTATCCAACCGGCACCGTGCAGGTGAAGCTCGACGACGAGGGCATACCTACATACGACATAAAGGAGAACGTGGCGTGGGATAACATCCCGTTCACCGACGAGGTGAAGGCTATCGCTGAGAACACTGAGGCTGTGTGCTGGGGCTCGCTCGCCCAGCGCAACGTGGTGAGCCGCGAGACTATCTACAAGTTCCTCGACACTACACCTGCCGACTGCATGAAGATTTTCGACATCAACCTGCGCCAGGACTTCTACACAAAGGATGTTATCTGCGAGAGCATGAAGCGCTGCAACGTTCTTAAGATCAACGACGAGGAGCTTGTGCTCATCGGCAGAATGTTCGGCTATCCGGGCTTGGACATCGAGAATAAGTGCTGGCTCATTCTCGGCAAGTACGACCTCGATATGCTCGTGCTCACCTGCGGCGTAAACGGCTCGTATGTGTTCACACCAGGCGAGATGTCGTTCCAGCCCACACCGAAGGTAGAGGTGGCTGACACTGTTGGCGCAGGCGACTCGTTCACGGGTACATTCTGTGCTTCTATCCTCGCCGGAATGACGG
>OIXL01001267.1_pt1 | contig 10121 bp, 7 predicted proteins | sample 1587761 | NCBI WGS metagenome assembly OIXL01 (sample SAMN03283246) | human gut metagenome | biome: human-associated habitat; material: feces | host: Homo sapiens | place: Peru | collected 2012 | reverse complement strand
AAGGAGAGAAACTATGCAAATTATAGAAAACTTACAAGTCAAAGAAAAATTATATACCGAAAAATTAGAAAATGGCTTAAATATAATGATTATACCTAAAAAGGGTATAAAGAAAAAATATGTAATGTGGGCAACACATTATGGTTCAATGGACAATAAATTTGTTGTGCCAGGAGAAGATAAAGAAACAGAGGTTCCAGACGGGGTAGCACACTTTTTAGAGCATAAAATGTTCGAACAACCAAATGGAACAAATAGTTTAGATACATTAATGGCACTTGGTATTGATGCAAATGCATATACAACAAATGATCATACAGCATATCTTTTTGAATGTAGTGAAGATGAAAATTTTTATAAGGGATTAGATGAATTTATGGATTATGTACAGCATCCATATTTTACCGATGAAAATGTAGAAAAAGAAAAAGGAATTATAGGACAAGAGATTATGATGTATGATGATTATCCAGAATGGAAGGTATATTTGAATACATTAGAGGCAATGTATCATGAACATCCGGTAAAACTTGATATTACAGGAACAATAGAAACAATAAGTCACATAGATAAAGACATTTTGTATAAATGTTATAATATATAATTTGTAGGGGGCGAACATTGTTCGCCCGTTTTTATTCATTTATATCCGTATTTTCGTCTGATGGCTGTTGCTCGTTTTCGTTATCCTGAACTTCAACCGAAGGAATTTCGTCATTTGCCTTAGGCGATTGAACGGTAGGATGATAATATTCATCAACCTCGCTGTTTGCCGCCTCGCTTGGTGCGCTGTCGCTTGCGGCTGCTGTATCGTCAGTATTCGCATAAGACGGATATGAACCGCTTTGAACAGGCTCTTGCTCTGTCGGTACACTGTTTGGATTGTAGGAATAAAACGGAGCTGCATTTTGATTTTGTGCAGTTTCGTTTTGAGCACTGCTTTGTGTATTATCACAATTATTAGGATTGTAGTAATAATTGCTTTGATTATTGCCGTCGGCATAGTTTTGATTGCCGTTTTGAGCACCAGCAAAAGCATATTTAGCCGCTCTTTGCTCTTGCGAAAGAAAATCATCCTCGGTAATTTTTCCCTCTTGAAGCGCTCTGAGTTTGAAGTTTTCATAATAGAGTGCCTGAGTGGTGAAATAATAAGGAATTACATAAATGCTTGCAATGCCGAATGTGATGCCGGTAAGAATCCACCAGCCGATAAAGCTTAAATCAAGAGCGAAAAGCTCGCCTCTGTTGCCGGCAACCATTTTTTTAGATAACTTGAGAGCCTCTGTCGGCTTCAAATTCGGGTTTTCGCACATAAGCTGGAATGCAAAGTATGAACTGTAGTGGTAAACTATTCCGGGGATTACGAAAAGAAGCGACCAAAGGAATTCAAAAACACCTCTTAAAATATAAATAACGATTTTGTTGCCGTATGTCGGACCAAACGAAATCTTGAAAATATTTTGAATTTCTTTGCCGAGCCCCAATTGCTCGTTAGGGTCACGCTTAATAAGCAAAACGTAAAAGCCGCAAAGCGAAACAAAAAGAGGCGAAAGTATCACCGAAACAACAGTAAGGCCTTTTAATCCTATATCTTCAAGACTGATGTTACCGTTTACAAGCATTGTTGTCGGCTTGGCTGAACTGCCGATTATTTTATCTGACGAAGTATATTTTTGACCGAAGCTTTCAATCGGGTTGTCGCTTGAGCTGTCGCCTGAATCGTCACCGTCATCGTAGTCATAATCGTGATTGCTGTTTCCAAAATAATTAAAGAAATCCTCAGGCGTGTTTTGACCTGAACTGTTATCGCTTGAGCCGTTGCTTGGGCCGAAAATGTCTTCCAAATTATTTCTGCTGTTGTATGCGGAAATGCCTACCGTTAAGCCGTTTACCAAAAACAAAACAATTGCGCTTAACACAAACAGTGCAAATATCTTTTCTTTAATAATCTGCTTAGCCTGCGATTTAACTAAGCTCCTGTTGATTTTGTTCATAATTTTATCCTCCTTTGGATAAACTAAAACTCAACCTTTTCTTCAATAAACTTTGCAAGTTCATCAATAGAAATTCTAACCTGCTCCATAGTGTCACGGTCACGTACTGTTACGCAGTTATCCTCAACCGAGTCAAAGTCATAGGTTATGCAGTAAGGAGTACCGATTTCGTCCTGACGGCGATATCTCTTGCCGATAGAGCCGGCGTCATCATAATCAATGTTGAATTTTTTAGAAAGCATTGCATAAACCTCGCCTGCCTGCTCGTTAAGCTTTTTTGAAAGCGGAAGAACTGCAGCCTTAAACGGCGCAATAGCAGGGTGGAAGTGCATAACAATTCTCTTGTCGTTCTTTTCTTCGTCAAGAACCTCCTCGTCGTATGCTTCGGTAAGAAGTGCCAAGAATAAACGCTCAACACCGAGTGACGGCTCAATAACGTAAGGAACATATTTTTCGCCTGTTGTCTGGTCAAAATATTCAAGGTTTTTGCCGCTTGTTTTGATATGCTGAGTGAGGTCGTAGTCTGTTCTGTCTGCAACGCCCCAAAGCTCACCCCAACCAAACGGGAATTTATATTCAAAGTCTGTAGTTGCTTTGGAATAGAAGCAAAGCTCCTCTTGGTCGTGGTCACGAAGTCTGAGGTTATCCTTGCTGATGTTAAGAGAATAAAGCCAATCACGGCAGAAGCTTCTCCAATAATCAAACCATTCAAGGTCAGTGCCCGGTTTGCAGAAAAATTCAAGCTCCATTTGCTCAAATTCTCTTACACGGAAGATGAACTTACCCGGCGTAATCTCGTTACGGAAGGATTTGCCTACCTGTGCAACACCGAAAGGAATTTTCTTTCTTGTTGTTCTTTGCACGTTTGCAAAGTTTACAAAAATACCCTGCGCAGTTTCAGGACGGAGATAAATTTCGTCCTTAGCATCCTCAGTAACACCCTGAAAAGTTTTAAACATAAGGTTGAATTGGCGGATATCGGTAAAGTTGTGAGCGCCGCAATTAGGGCAAGGAATATTGTGCTCTTTAATATAAGCAGCCATTTCCTCGTTACTCCAACCTGCAACATTTGTGCCGTCAAAGCTTTCAATCAAGTCGTCTGCTCTGTGCCTTGTTTTACATTCGCAGCAGTCCATAAGCGGGTCAGAGAAGCCGCCGAGGTGACCTGAAGCAACCCAAGTCTGCGGGTTCATAAGAATTGCACTGTCAAGGCCTACATTGTATTGGTTTTCCTGGATGAATTTCTTTCTCCAAGCTTTTTTGATGTTTTCCTTAAGTTCAACGCCGAGCGGACCGTAGTCCCATGTATTTGCAAGACCGCCGTAAATCTCAGAGCCGGGGTAAACAAATCCTCTTCCCTTGCAAAGAGCAACAAGCTGGTCTAAAGTTTTTTCTGAATTATCCATTGCATTTTCCTCCGTTAGTTATATACACTTTATTTTACTATGTTTTTATTAATAAGTCAATTATAAGTTGTGAATAAGCATCCATAGCGTCGAAAGAAATGCCGATGATATGATTGTTACAGCGGAATGTGATTACACTATTAAAAATCAATTTCTAATAATTATAAATATTGGGGCGCAGTTATGGCTATTTATTCGCAACCGTAAAAAAAGAAAAAGGGAAAGCAAAGCTTTCCCTTAAACGAACCTTAATTAATTTAATACTTACCAGCCTAAGCGCATAATTGTAAGTGTGCACTTGCCGGTGCCGTATCTGTAGCAAGCTCTGTGTCCTTCAGGTGTGAAGATATCTACTCGACCTACCTGTGAAAGTCCTGAGCCGCCTCTGTCAACTACTGTGTAGTTTGTGCCGTCAATATTGACGATTGAGCCCATAGGAAGCCAATTGCAGGCAATGTAATAAGGATTTTTCATTCCGTTTGATACATGTCTGCCGCTTGCAGTTTGACCTGAGCCTGTGCCGCAAGTACCGCATGCACAATAGTGGGTGTATCTGCCTGTAATAACTTGGCCTACCTTGTAGCCTCTTTTTTTCGATACGCCGTTGGTTTTAACCTTTGCGCCGTCTGTTTCTTTAGTGCCAACCTTTACTACCTTGTTTTTTGCCTTGGTAATAACCTTTTTGCTGACAACCTTTTGAGTTTTCTTTTTGCCGTTTACATATTTAACTTTATATGTTACGTTGGCAGTACCTTTTTTGCCCTTTTTAACTACGGTTTCAATACCTTCGTAAATATCGTCGTTTTCTTTTTCAACGGTTTTATATTTGATTTTTTCTTTTTTGGTAACTTGCTTATATGTTACACGGTTTACCGTTACCTTGGTTTTTTTGGTAATCTGCTTGTTTTCAGCCGGAGTGGTGTAGTCGTTGCTTCCCAATTCTACGTTTGCTGCGTCAAGAAGGTCTGATACCGTTCCGCTTACAACAGGCACCTTGTATGTTTCGCCGTCAACCTTAAGTGTGGTTGTCTTAGATGAAATATACTTGATTACCATACCGCTTGTAACTGTATCGCTGAGCTGGCAGTTAAGAGTAACATTGTTTGTGTTAAAGCCGATTTCGTCGAGCGCCTCTTTAACTGTGTCGCCATATACGTTATAAGTGTTGATAGTTCCATTGAATTCTACATTAACATCATTAAGTCTGTCAATTTTGATTACTCCGCCCTTACCTGCGTTAAAAGAGCTGATATCGAGTTTGTCTGTATCGTTCAATGCAATGTTTGCTTGCGACAGGATTTCGATAGGTTCCGTTTCGTTTGTCGTAATTGAATATGTGTTATTATCAACGTCAATTTGAACATTATAGTTAGAAGCCATTTGAGCAAATGCTGTTGATGCAAAAATTACGATTGCCAACACGAATACAATTACTGCCGTTACGACTTTGCGACTTAAGCCACGTATGTCGCCGGTTGTTGATTGGTTAGTCATCTTAATCTCCTTTTGTGATAGAAATATTAGGGTTTCGCTTTGAAACATAGTTCCTAATACCGACACGAATGTAGCTACATAAAATTTCGTATCGAGCAGAGTTGTTTTTTCTGCTTCACCGTTATTATTTCCTCGAGCGATTGCCATTATAGTGACAAATGCATAATGTGTCAATAATTCAGAAGTTAAGATTTTGTATAATATGCACAAACGTTTTTAACATTGTAGTATGGTTACAAAAGGGTTACACCATATCTTGTGGTTATATTCTTTAACGATTTAGCGTACAAAAGTATTTTTTTGTAAAATCCTTAGAAATGCCACTTTTAAATCTTACAATTTGTAACATTTTTATTTGTAACTTTTTAAAAACCCAATATATTGTATAAAACGGCAAAAATAAGAAAATGCACAACATTATATAGATATTGTACGATAAGCTAACTGTTAGTGTTTCGTACAATTATTTTTGCTGTATTTTAAGCACTTTTGTTCGATAAAACGCTTTGAAATCGCACCGTTACTTATATATGATATTTATTATATATTATATTATTTAAAACTATTATATATAGAAGTGCAAAATGCAGACAAGAAAAAAGTCTGTAACCGTAAAATCAGGTTACAGACTGTAATTATTTGCGATTTTAAGTCGCTATTTTGAATCGAGTGATTTGGTGATTTTAACATTTGCAAAAACAGAGATTGCCGCAAGCAAAACTCCCAAAACTATGCTTACACAGCAAGCACCGTTTACCGCCGACGTAAATGCCGTTTGATAAATTTGCGGTGAAATGTTAAGCCCTTGCGAAATTCTTGCAATAAGGCTTGCTATGCCTGCTGCGGTGAATGTAAATCCTGTTACGGTAAATGCAACAAAGATATTAAACATAATTTCACGTGAACGCCTAAACAAAACAAGAAGTAATATTATAGGTAAAGCAACTAAAAGAATTCCGATTGAAAGAAAATGCAAATAATTGCTGTTGAAAGTGCTGATAAAATCAGCGATAGCTTCCGTATTCTTCAGCCCAAAGCAGTCGGAATAAGCTTGAGCCGCCTTTACCGCCGTGTTGTGAATAAGCGCTTCGTCATATTGCATATTGTTGCCCTCAAGATATTCCTTGCAAAGAGAGTCAAACTGCGCAATTTGATTGTTTGAATAAAGGTCAGGGTTGTCCTGATTGTAAAGCCTTGTAAGTGCGCTTGAATTTGAAATGTCATTATTTTTGTATACTGCGTCAAAAACTCTTGACGGAATACCGCTTTGCGCCTCAAGCACGCTTATTTGGTCCTTAAATGCTTTTTCGCATTGCTCGCTTACATTGCATTTGTCAAAAACATAATTCATATATTTTTGCGACAAAACGGTAGATTTTGTTATTGAAATTCCGAATAATAAAATCGAACCTGCGGCAATAAGCAGGGTAAGGATAAAGCATATTGCTTTTCGTGATTTTGAAAGTGTCATCTGCTCCTCCTTATGCGTTTACCTTGGCGCCGCTTTTCATAACCGCAACGCAAACATAGTATTCGTTTGATATTCCTGCTCCGACGCTATTGTCTGTATAAAGCACAAGTGCTCTTGAAAGCCCTGCACCGGCATTTTTGAGCTCGTGCTTGTTGTGAGCGGTGTATATGCTTTTAATTGTGTATTCATAAGAGGAATAGAAAGTGTCAATATTTATTGTGTCACCCTCGCTTGCAAGTTTGATTTTTGCACTGTTATTTTTGTAAACCTCTGCAAAGCAGGTGCCGATTTCACCCGGAAGCGATGAGCCTATATTAATGTTAAATCTTTCGTTTGCATTGACTTTGTCTGCCTTGTAAATAAGCGGCAGGCTCTCGTCGCCGACGCTGATTTTGCCGATTACAGAGTTGTTTTCAAGCTTGTTAAACGATGATTTTTTTATATTTCCGTTTTCCTCTTTAATGTCAAAAGAGGTTATTTCATTAACTTGCTTGCCCTGCTCGGCTGCCATTTGAAAGCCTTTATCAGGGGTAAGTGCGTTGATGATTCCCACATACAAAACGGAAAGTATAATCGCTGTAAAAATCGGCAAAAGTATCCCGTTAATTAATAATCTTTTTTCATTTTTTGTCATATTTTTTGTCCTGCTATCTGTTGATATCCTGCGCCTGAAGGGCGTTTTGCATAAAATTATTCTTTTTCTTCTTAGGCTTGTATGCAGGTGGGTTTTTAAGCTTCTTCATAAGGCTGCTGCCTTTTTTTGCGGTGAGCTTGTTAATCTCGTGAACAGGGCCTGACATATAGTCTGACATATACTTGTCAGCCACAGCCATCATATCCTTGTCATTTTGCATAGCACCCAAAATGGTTACGCCGATAACGTCCTGAACCTCATTTGTGCCGTCCTCATAAACTTCGTTGAGCATTTTAAAAAGCCTTTTTTGGTCAGCGCTGTTTCCGTTTTTGATTACATCTATTACCTTAGGTGTGCCAATCTCCGTGAAAAATGTTTCAGGTAAAAATTCACCGTATTTTACAATATTTTTCTTGATATCTTCTTTAAATTCGGGATATAAAGCGCCAAATCTGTTTGCAAGTGAGTCGCAATCATAGCTGATAACTCCGTTTTTAGCCTTTGTTCTTGAAACAGCCTTAGGCATTTTAACCTTGTCAAGATTAACCTGCTTTCTTGCCTTGAAAATTCCGCTGATTTCGTCGTTGATTTCGTTGCCGAGGCTCTTTGCGTCTTTTTCATTGTAAGTCTCTGCATCAAAAAGCGAACGTGAAATAGTATCAAACTGAGGTTCACTAGCCTTGTAATCGTAGCAACATTCAAAAGCCATCGTGCTTGCGTTGATGTCGTACATAATTCTGTATGCGCCTTTTTCGCCTGCAAAAGTTATGCTCTTTTCGTCCTCGTTAACTTTTTTGAAGTCAAGCTCCTCGTTAGTTTGGATGAGCTGCTTTTCTGCAATCTTAAAAACTTCACTTATTTCCATATCTTTATCGTTCTCCAATTAAATTTTAAATTAAAAGCTAAATATTTTAATCAGTTTATTATAACATTAAAGTGTGTGCTTGTCACTATATTTTTTATTTGTTAATAATTATTATATTATAAATATAAAATCTTTATTATAAAATTAACTATTTGTATATAATACATTATTGATTATTGAATGTGATTGTGATAAAATATTATGAATATATATAGATTTAGGTGACTCAAATGATAAATAATGATAAAAAAATAACCCTTGCGGTTATATTTGGCGGCGTATCGTCGGAGCATGATATCAGCTGCATTTCGGCTAAGGGTATCGTTTCAAATATTGATTATAACAAATATAATTTAATTCTTCTCGGTATTACCAAGGACGGAAGATGGTTTATTTTTAATGATAATATTGAACTTTTGCCTGAGGATAAGTGGCTCAATTCAAAAAGCCTTGTTCCTGCCTATATTTCGCCGGACTCCTCTGTCCACGGCATAGTTACGGCTAAGGGTGAAATCATTAAGCTTGACTGTGTATTTCCTGTTCTCCACGGCAAAAACGGCGAGGACGGAACTGTTCAGGGGCTTTTGCAGCTTGCTCAAATTCCTTATGTAGGATGTGATGCAACCTCGTCAGGTGTTTGTATGGATAAGGCTGTTGCAAATGCCGTTGCAGATGCATTTGGCATCAATCAAGCGAAGTGGTGTGCTTTTACCCAGTATGATTTTAATAAAAACAGGCAGGAATGTATTGATACTGCCGTTAATAAGCTCGGCTTTCCTATCTTTGTTAAGCCGGCAAATGCAGGTTCTTCTGTCGGAATTACAAAGGCTCACGATATTCCTGAGCTTATTGAAGCTATGAACGTTGCGTTTAATGAGGATAAAAAGGCTGTTTTGGAGGAATTTATTGACGGCCACGAGGTTGAGTGTGCCGTTTTGGGTAACGAAGAACCTATTGCAGCCGAGGTTGGCGAGATTAAGGCTGCGGCTGAATTTTACGATTTTGACGCTAAATATAATAATCCTGCAAGCGAACTTTGTATCCCTGCCGATATTGACATTGAAAAGAGAAATGAAGTTAAGGCACAGGCTGTTAAGGCGTATAAGGCTCTCGGTTGCGAGGGTATGTCTCGTGTTGATTTCTTTGTAAGAAACAGTGACGGCGCAGTTCTTCTTAACGAAATAAATACTATTCCCGGTCAAACTCCTATCAGTATGTATCCTAAGCTTTTTGAAGCAGCAGGCGTACCTTATAAGGAGCTTATTGACAGGCTTATCGGTTGTGCGTTGTCACGTGGCGGCAAGTTTTAATTATGGAAAAGGTATTAATTGAAGTAATAGGAACTCAAAATATCGACAGTCAGTTTGATAAAACGGAGCTTAAAACAGTCGGAACATTTGAGGAACTTGAAGAAAAATATATTATCAGATATAAGGAAGAGCAGGGCGAAGGGGAAGCGCCTGTTGACGTAAGCGTTGTTGTTTTGAAGGACGAAAGCGTTGTTGAAATGACTCGTGACGGCGCAATTTCCTCAAGGCTTGTTATTGAGCGCTCGCAGAGAAATCTTTGCCATTACGGCACAGCTTACGGCGATATACTTATGGGCATTTCGGGCCATTCAATTGAGCATGAGCCAAATGAAAACGGCGGCAAATTCTCATTTGGATATGATATTGATATCAACGGCGCTCTTGCTTCCAAAAATCGTGTTAAGCTTACATATAAAAAGAAAAAGCAACCTAAATAACAGGAGTAAATAAGATGTCAAAAATAGTTAAAAAGACAGAAATTGAATTAAAAAATATAATTGAGCAGGCTGTTAAAAAGGCTGTTTCAAACGGTGCTTTGCCTGAGGCTGAAATGCCGCAATTTAACATTGAAAAGCCGGCTAATAAGGATAACGGCGATTATTCAACAAACGTTGCAATGGCGGGCGCACGTGCTTTTAAGAAAGCGCCGAGAATGATTGCTGAGGCTATTGCCTCTTGCATTGACCTTGACGGCACAGCATTTGACAGGGTAGAGATTGCAGGCCCCGGCTTTATGAACTTCTTTTTATCTCAGCAGTTTTATTCAAATGTGCTTAAGGACGTTTTTTCTTGCGGCAAGGATTACGGCAAAAGCGATTACGGTCAGGGCAAAAGGGTGCTTGTGGAATTTGTATCCGCCAACCCGACAGGCCCTATGCATATCGGCAATGCCCGTGGCGGTGCAATAGGCGACTGCCTTGCAAGCGTACTTGATTGGGCAGGCTTCA
>OIXL01001266.1_pt1 | contig 10127 bp, 7 predicted proteins | sample 1587761 | NCBI WGS metagenome assembly OIXL01 (sample SAMN03283246) | human gut metagenome | biome: human-associated habitat; material: feces | host: Homo sapiens | place: Peru | collected 2012 | reverse complement strand
GTGCGCGCAGCGTTTGTCGCCAAGGCAGGCTGCGTCATCGTCTCGGCAGACTACTCGCAAATTGAACTCCGTCTTATGGCGCACCTGTCGGGTGATAAACGCCTGATTGCCGCCTTTACGGCGGGCGATGACGTGCACCGCGCCACGGCAAGCGAAGTTTTCGGCGTTGCCATCGATGCCGTGACCGATGAGCAGCGGCGTATGGCTAAAGTCATTAACTTCGGACTTATTTACGGAATGAGTGCGTTCGGGCTCGCTAAGAACCTCGGCATTGATCGAACGAGCGCCAAACGCTACATGGACGAGTATTTTGCTCGGTATCCCGGGGTGGCCCGATACATGGAAACATCGCGCCGAGAAGCCGTTGAAAAAGGATTTGTGCGCACGATTTGGGGGCGCCGTCTGTGGATTCCGGAATTAAAAAGCCCGAACGCTCAGGTCCGGGCTGCTGCCGAACGCGCTGCCATCAATGCGCCGGTTCAAGGGTCGGCAGCCGATGTTATCAAGCGTGCGATGATTGCCGTCGATGCGTGGATTCGAAAAGAAAACCTTAAAACGCGCCTGATTCTTCAGGTGCACGACGAACTTATCGTTGAATCGCCGGAAAACGAGGCGCAAAGGGCGCTTGAAATCGTGTGTGAGGAAATGGAAAATGCCTGCAAAATGAAGGTTCTCCTTCGTGCAGACGGCAAAATCGGCAACACGTGGTTTGATGCTCATTAATGTAATATGATTAGTATAGAAAAATTTAACATAAAATATCTTGATGATGTTTATAAAATAGAATGTGCCTGCTTTGCTCACCCGTGGAGCAAAAAAGACCTTGAAAATCAGCTTTCGCTTGACACCTCTCACTTCCTTGTTGCACTTGAAAATGAAAAAGCAGTCGGCTATATGGGACTTCAGATTTTCTCCGGTGAGGGTTATGTTACAAATGTTGCCGTCTTGCCCGAATATCGCAGACGTGGCATAGCTCAAAGTCTTATATTTGCCGAGTTTGAAAATGAGATGGATTTTATAACTTTAGAGGTGCGCAAAAGCAATACCCCTGCAATAAGGCTTTATGAAAAAGCAGGCTTTGAAAATGTCGATATCCGCCCTCATTTTTACACTTCCCCCGACGAGGACGCAGTAATTATGACTAAGAATTTTAATATATAAATTCAATTAGAAATGCAACTTATATATCGTAAGGGCGATATCGTCAACATTGGCTTTAGTGAATAATACATATAAGTAAAAAGGAAACAGAAAATGAAAATTTTGGGAATTGAGTCCTCTTGTGACGAAACGGCATGCGCTGTTGTTGAGGACGGACGAAAAGTATTATCAAATATTGTTGCAACCTCGCTTGAGGAGCATAAGCTCTATGGCGGAGTTGTGCCTGAGATAGCATCAAGGCGGCACGCCGAATCAATCAGCGGCGTTGTTAAAGAAGCGCTTGAAAAGGCTGACTGCACTATGGATGACATTGAAGCGATTGCGGTTACTTATGCACCGGGCCTTATAGGTGCGCTTTTGGTGGGCGTTAATTTTGCAAAGGGTTTATCGTTTGCAACAGGTACTCCGCTTGTACCTGTTCATCATTTGAGAGGTCATATTGCATCAAATTACATTTCAAGCGATGTTAAGCCGCCGTTTTTGTGCCTTGTTGTCAGCGGAGGTCATTCGCATATTGTTGCGGTTAACGATTATACGGATTTTGAAATTATCGGCAAAACACGTGATGATGCGGCAGGCGAGGCGCTTGATAAGGCAGGCAGGACTATGGGTCTTGCGTATCCAGGCGGAATAAGCATTGACAAAATCAGCAAGCAGGGAAATGAAAATGCTTTTAAATTTCCTCATCCGAGAGTTACGGGCAGTGAATACGATTTTTCGTTTTCAGGTCTTAAAACAAGCGTTATCAATACCGTTCATAATGCAAAGCAAAAAGGCGAAGAAATAAATATACCCGACCTTGCGGCTTCGTTTCAAAAAAGCGTTGTTGATTGCCTTATTCAAAATCTTGAAAAAGCGGCAATTGACAAAAACTTCAAAAAAATTGTAATAGCAGGCGGTGTTTCTGCTAATTCTAAATTAAGAAGAGAAGCAGAGAAGCTTTGCCAAAAGCATAAATGGCAGCTTTATTTGCCCGAACTTAAATATTGCGGCGACAATGCGGCAATGATTGGCTCGCAGGGCTATTATGAGTTTATAAGCGGTGTTGAGGCTGACGAAAGTCTTAACGCTTATGCCACAATGCCTATCGACGAAGCGTACAAAAGCAGTAATTGACAAAAAATTCACATAAAGTGATTAATTTGATTTTATGTTATTGTTACATTTTAATGAATTTTTGGCAGTTCTATTGAATTTTAAGGATTTTTTGGTATAATTAATGAGAATGAAATTGGGGAACTTTGATTGTTTTTCAATGAGTTCAATTTGTTTGTAAATAATTTCAAAGGAGAATAAAGATATGGAAACAAATCTTACTTCTAACAAGTCACTTCTTGATTGGCTTGACGAAAAAGTAGAACTCCTTAAGCCATCAAACATTGTATGGATTGACGGTTCAAAGGAACAAATCGACGCTCTTAAAAAAGAGGCTGTTGAAACAGGCGAAATGATTAAGCTTAACGATGAGCTTCTTCCTGACTGCTATCTTCACAGAACAGCAGAAAACGACGTTGCACGTGTTGAGGACAGAACTCTTATCTGCACAACTAAGGAAGAGGATGCAGGTCCTACTAACCACTGGATGGCTCCTGATAAGTGCTACAAGATGCTTTATGACATCGCAGCAGGCTCTTATGAAGGCAGAACAATGTATATCATTCCTTATTCAATGGGCCCTGTAGGTTCACCTATGTCTAAGATTGGTATTGAGATTACAGACTCAATCTACGTTGTTCTTAATATGAATATTATGACAAGAATCGGCAAGAAAGTTCTCGATACTCTCGGCGATTCAAACGACTGGGTACGTGGTATGCACTGTAAATGTGACGTTGACCCTGAAAAGAGATGGATTTGTCAGTTCCCTGAGGACAACACAATCATTTCTGTAAATTCAGCTTACGGCGGAAACGTACTTCTCGGTAAAAAGTGCTTCGCTCTTCGTATTGCTTCTTACCTTGGTAAGAACGAGGGCTGGCAGGCAGAACATATGCTTATCCTTGGTCTTCAAAAGCCAAACGGAGAAATCAAGTATATCTGCGCTGCATTCCCATCAGCTTGCGGTAAGACAAACCTTGCTATGCTTATCCCACCTGAAGGATATCAGAGAAAAGGCTACAAGGTATGGTGCGTAGGCGACGATATTTCTTGGATTAAGAAGGGTGAGGACGGACGTCTTTATGCTATCAACCCTGAAAATGGATTCTTCGGCGTTGCTCCCGGTACTAACGAGAAGTCTAATCCTAATGCTCTTGCATCAACAAAGAAGGGCACAATCTTTACAAACGTTGCTCTCAACCTTGATAACAACACAGTTTGGTGGGAAGGTCTTGACAAGAATCCACCTGCAAATGCAATTGACTGGAAGGGCAATCCTTGGAACGGTCAAACAAGCGAGGAAAAGGGTGCTCATCCAAACTCAAGATTCACAGCTCCTGCTGTAAACTGCCCTTGCATTTCATCAGAATTTGAAAATCCAAACGGTGTTCCTATTTCAGCATTCGTATTCGGCGGCCGTCGTGCTAAGCTCACTCCGCTTGTATATCAGTCAAAGAGCTGGAATCACGGTGTATTCGTAGGCTCAATCATGGGTTCTGAAACAACTGCTGCTGCTACAGGTCAGGTTGGCGTTGTTCGTCGTGACCCTATGGCTATGCTCCCATTCTGCGGCTACAATATGGGCGATTATTGGAAGCATTGGATTGAAATCGGCGAAACTCTTGACGAGGATAAGGCTCCTAAGATTTTCAACGTTAACTGGTTCCGTAAGGACGACGAAGGCAACTTCTTGTGGCCGGGCTTCGGCGATAACCTCAGAGTTCTTGATTGGATTATCGACCGTTGCGAAGGTAAGGTTGACGCTCAGGAAACAGCTATCGGCTATCTTCCTTATGCTAAGGATATCAATCTTGACGGCCTTGATATGACTGAGGCTGACCTTGAGAAGATTCTTGACGTTGATAAGGACGCTTGGAAGGAAGAACTCAAGGGTGTTGACGAGCTTTATGCTAAGTTCGGCGATAAGCTTCCTAAGGAGCTTGAGGACGTACTTGAAGAAGTTAAGTCAAACCTTGACAAATAATTATCTCTTTTGAAATAATATAATACAAAACACGGTACAAAATTTTGTACCGTGTTTTTGTTTTTTGTTTTTTGTTTTTTGTTTTAAATATTATAAATTGTTTTTCTTCTTTATTCCTACTAAAAATGAAAGTGAGATGATAAACGTGATTGCTTCGGCGACGGGGAATGCAAGCCATACGCCTGTCATTTTGAAGAGATATGAGAGCAAAAATACGCTTGCGATAATTACAACAAAGCCACGCATAATTGAAATGATAAATGCCGGAGCCGCCTTGCTCATAGAGCTGAATGCAAGAGACAGGAAAATATTAAGCCCTGCAAAAATGAAGCCTATAAAGTAAATTCTCAAACCTTTGACTGCATAATCGGTAAGTGCGGCAATATGCTCGCTGTTGAAAACATTTGCGATTGGGGCAGCAAAAATATTTACTGTTACTATTATTATTCCTGCAAGGCAAAGGCAGGTGATAATGCCGAGCTTGAGTATTTTTGAAACATTTTCGTTTTCATTTTTAGCGTAATATTTGCTGATAAGCGGCTGCGAGCCTTGCGCAACACCGTTGAATACAGACACGGCAACGAGCGAAATATTAGCAACAACGCCGTAAGCCGCAACGCCGATATTGCCGACTAATTTTAATATAATCATATTAAACGCAACGGTGATTACACCTGAAGAAAATTCGCCTACAAAGGCTGAAACACCGAGCTTTGCGCAGTTAAATAATTTAACGAAAGACGGCACGCAGGGCTTAAAGCTTATGTTGTTTTTCTTTGAGAAAAAGTGAATACAGCAGATTGCACAGCCTACAACAGGACTTAAAGCAGTAGCCAAAGCCGCACCTGCCATACCCATTTTAAGCGGAAACATAAGCACCCAGTCCATAACAATGTTGAAAAGACTGCTTATAACCGTAGCCGCCATTGCGATTGACGGTGCGCCGTCATTTCTGACGAATGCGTTGCAAATGTAATTCCACATAAAAAGCGGAGTAAAGCACATAAATATTTTTGTGTAAGGAGTGCCGACCTTTACAATCTCACTGCTTCCGCCTAAGATAGCAACAAGTTTATCGGGTATAAAAACACCGATTGCCATAAAAATCAAGGCAAAAAGCGTTGTGAAAAACATTGCGTTGAAAAAATATCTGTTATTTTTTTCTCCCTGATTTTTAGCTATTGCAAATCGGATTGCCGAGCCTACGCCAATCATCGAGCCTATGGCAAATATTAAATTATATAAGGGTAATACAAGATTTAATGCGGTAATGCCGTTAGCACCGACTGCCTTTGATATGAAAAAGGTGTCAGCCAAAATGTAGCACGACATTCCAATCATGGCAAATACGTTTTGCGATACGTATTTTGCAAACTCTTTTGACGCACTTTTGCTTTTCATAATAGATTCCTTTACTTGTTTATATATTATGGCGATTTTAACATATATATATTTAATTGGCAAGTGTTATTTAAAATGTCGTGTTTTTATTTATTTAACATATTATTTAATAATGTTCATATTTATTTCACACGCAGTATATTTATGAATATTATAGTTGTAGTTGCAAAGGGAAAGGTGCTACTTCCCGATGCGTATAAAATATTTTTCATCCTTACCTCCTCTTTTTTATATTGATAAAAAGAATAGAAACACCGAGACGTAAAAGCCTCGGTGTTTTTATTTTGCGTAAAAAGGCGGTCAGCATTGCTGATTGAGAAATAATCCCTCCACCGCTTACACGGTCCCCCTCCCTTTACAAGGGAGGCTAAAATTCGATTTTCGTTTGTTTATAATCCTTATCGTGGGCAGTCAGCACCGCAACGCAGTTTTCGTTTTTATACATTTTATTAAGCCAACGAAGAGAAATTTTCATATTTTGAATATTATGTATCGGGCCGGAAAGAATAAGCTCGCTCCACGATTTTTCGCTTATTCCGTTGTCGCCGGCAATTACTGCCATTTTGCCGTTTTGCTTAATCACAACGCAAACAGAGCCTGCCGAATGACCGGGAGTATAAACAATTCTGACGCTTCCGTCGCCGAATAAATCGCAGCTTTTGCCGAAAGGTGCACGGGAGTCGTAATTCATTTCAATCGGCTCAATTTCAACACCCTGCCAAAGCGCTTTACGGTATCTTGGGTTTGGAAGAAGCGATATTTCAAGTTCTTCTTTTGTTGCATAAATATGCTTAGCATCCTTTAAATCCTTAAGCCCGCTTACGTGGTCGCAGTCAAGATGAGTTAAAATTACAGCATCAAGCTGCTTTGGAGTAATGCCGAGTGCGTTAAGCTGCCTTGCAACACTGTCGTTAAGAGTAACGGTAGGTTGACTTGAAAAGTAAAGAGCAAGTCCGAGATGATGACGTGGGTTTATTGCGCATTGCTCGCTCCAGCCGGTATCAACAAGAACGTTTTTGCCGTTTATTCTTATTAAAAATGCTTTGACGGGCACGTCGTTTCTGCCTTTTTTGCTTTGAAAAAGACCTGTATAAGCAAATTTTCCGCTCTTGCTGTCCCTGTTATGAACGGCACTTGATACAAGCATTTTGCCCGTTTGCAGTACGTCGATTTCAGCCATAAATTCGTCCCTCTTTTGCCTATAATATAATAATATAATATCATATTCAGTTTATTCATTCAACAGAATTTATACTGATTTATATATTTGTAAAAAAGTTATTTTGAAAGTGACAATCTTACTTTGTTTTGATATAATATAGAAAGCAAAAGGAGTTGGTAGCGTGAAAAATATGCTTGATTATATAGAGGAATACGGTAATTATTCATTTAAAGAAAAGCCTTTTAACGAAATAGATAATCTTATATTTTCACAGCTTGCGTATACGGATTTTAAAAATATTGCAGATAAGCAGAGTGTGTCGCTGTTAAAGGGCGCAAAGCTATTTTTTGCAATGTATACTCAGCAGGAGATTGACGAACTTATTGCAATCAGTGCAAAAAGTGCCGATTTGCTCAGGCGTTGCAGTATGGCAAAGAGGTTTCAAAACATTATTTTGTGTGATTATATTAATAATGTAAGCGACGATATCGACAAGCAATTTTCTGCAATCCATTTTCTTCTTGATGACGGGTGCGACGTTGTTGCATTCAGAGGAACCGACGTTACGGTTACGGGTGTTAAGGAGTCGGCAATGCTTTCCTATATGTTTCCCGTTCCTGCGCAAATCGAGGCTTTGTATTATTTTCAGGAAACGTGTATGCGCCATTCGGGCGATATAATTCTCTGCGGTCATTCAAAGGGCGGAAATCTTGCCGTTTTTGCCGCAGTTAATTGCTCAAATTCGCTCAAAAAAAGGCTTAAAGCGGTTTACGAGGACGATGCGCCGGGCTTTCCGAAATATTTTTTTGACAGATACGATTATTGTCAGATTAAAGATAAAATTCATTTCTTTACCCCGCAAGGCTCAATTATCGGCAGAATGCTTTTTCATGATACAGAGCCTTCTATTGTTCACAGTGAAAATTCGGGTCTTAAGCAGCATCAGGTCTCTTCTTGGGAGGTTGACGGTGACCGTTTTAAATATGAGGAAAAATATGACCGTACAAGTGATTTTGTAAGCGATTATATAAATGAACTGATTGATTATATCTCCGACGAGGAGCTTGAACTTTTCTTTGATACACTTGAATATGTTGCCGAGAATATAGGCATTGAGGATTTTTATGATATCAAGGAACTTGATATTATAAAAGTGTTCGGTTTGATTGACTCTATTACAACTCTTGATGACGAACATAAAACAAAATTTAAGCAAATTTTGAAAAAAGTCATAGCGGATTTCACAAAGGAGTATTTGTCTCAAAAAACCCAGACATATAAGAATATTTTAGAAAGCTTTTCATTGAAGAAAAAAGAAAATATAGACAGCAATACGGATAAAAATGAGGTAATAGCAGACGGCAGGGAGAGATAACGTAATTTTTTGCTTTATTAGTATTGAAAAATGAAATTAACGTGCTATAATATTTTTTATAGTATTATTATAATTATAAATTTCATAGGCATTGGGTAAAAGTCTTTGCCGTAAATATAGGAGATGTTTAAAAATGCAAAAGAAAGATATTGATTGGTCAAGCCTTGGCTTTGGCTATGTTAAGACTGACAAACGTTTTGTAGCTCACTACAAGAACGGCAAGTGGGACGAAGGTCAGCTTGTTGAGGACGATACGATTACACTTAACGAATGTGCCGGTGTACTTCAGTATGCACAAACTTGCTTTGAGGGCCTTAAAGCATATACAACTAAGGACGGCAGAACTGTTTGCTTCCGCCCTGACCTTAATGCAAGCCGTATCGCAGATTCTTGCCGTGGACTTCAAATTCCGGTTATTCCTGAAGAAATGTTTTTAAGAGCTGTTAAAGAGGTTGTAAAGGCTAATGAGGCTTGGGTTCCTCCTTTTGGCAGCGGTGCTACTCTTTATATTCGTCCGTATGTTTTCGGTGTTAATCCTGTTATCGGTGTTAAACCTGCAGATGAGTATGAGTTTAGAATGTTCTGTACTCCGGTAGGTCCTTATTTCAAGGGCGGTGCAAAGCCTATCACTATCCGTGTATCTGACGTTGACCGTGCCGCACCTCACGGTACAGGTAATATTAAAGCAGGTCTTAACTATGCTATGTCACTTCATAACATTGTTGATGCTCATGAGCATGGCTTTGACGAAAATATGTATCTCGACCCTGCAACAAGAACAAAGGTTGAGGAAACAGGCGGCGCTAACTTCCTTTTTGTAACTAAGGATGGCACTGTTGTTACTCCTAAGTCGGATTCTATTTTACCGTCAATCACCCGTCGTTCACTTATGGTTGTTGCTGAGAAGTATCTTGGCCTTAAGGTTGAACAGAGAGAAGTTTATTTTGACGAGGTTAAGGATTTTGCAGAGTGCGGCCTTTGCGGTACTGCAGCTGTTATCTCCCCTGTCGGCAAGGTTGTTGACCATGGCAAGGAAATCTGCTTCCCAAGCGGTATGGATGAAATGGGCCCTGTAACCAAGAAGCTTTATGAAACTCTTACAGGTATCCAAATGGGTGAGATTGAAGCACCTGAAGGTTGGATTTGCGAAATTAAATAAATTGTATAATCGTAGAGGCGAACATTGTTCGCCTCTTTTTTTGTGTTTTTAAATGTAAACTTTTTATAAATCTATTGAATATTATATAACTTTTATTTATAATAATGGCGAAATTTGAAAAGAGGTAATATCGTATATGAAATTTAAAAAGATATTGTCAATATTTTTGAGCCTTGTGCTTGTTTTGTCTGTTTTTGCAGGGCTTGAAATAAACGCTTTCGCCGCAACAAGCGGAACATCAGGCGGTGTAAACTGGAATCTTGATAAATCAACAGGCGTTTTCACCATTACAAAAAACGGTAACGGCAGAGGCGCCGATTATTCAAAATATCAATTTTTTGGCGGAAACAATCAGCCTTGGTATAATGACCGTAAATCAATTAAAACGGTTAATGTTGAAGAGGGCGTCGTTCAAATCGGCTCATATTGGTTTTACGATTGTACTAATTTGACTACGGTTAATTTTAATTCTTCAACACTTGATACCTTGGGCGATGACCTTTTCAGGGGTTGTACCTCACTTCAAAGTATTAATCTTCCTGAAAATGCGACTTACTATTATAGTGAACTTTTCCTTGACTGTACTTCGCTTAAGTATGTTTCGCTCCCGTCAACCAATAATACCGATAACTATAAGGGCAAAATCCCTAATGGTACATTTAAGGGTTGTACTTCGTTAGAGCAGGTTTACGTCGGCAGCGGCCATATGGGTATGGACGTTAATGCTTTTAACGGCTGTTCAAATCTTAAGGGCATTGTTTGGACAAGCGGTAATCTCTCGTCTGTT
>OIXL01001261.1_pt1 | contig 10148 bp, 6 predicted proteins | sample 1587761 | NCBI WGS metagenome assembly OIXL01 (sample SAMN03283246) | human gut metagenome | biome: human-associated habitat; material: feces | host: Homo sapiens | place: Peru | collected 2012 | reverse complement strand
GGCCTGAACGCTTACGAGCGAAAGCGATAAGGTTCTTCATAGAAAGGGATACCTTTCTCTCAGGACGCAACTCTGTAGGCACCTGGAAGTTAGCACCACCGATACGACGTGACTTAACCTCGATCTGAGGAGTTACGTTCTCGAGTGCCTTCCTCCAAATATCTAGAGGAGCCTTGTCAGAATCTTTCATCTTCTCGCCTACCATATCGATGGCATCGTAAAAAATTGAATACGCGATACTCTTCTTCCCCTGCAACATAAGATTGTTCACGAAACGTGTAACCTCCACGTCGTGAAACTTAGGATCAGGAAGTAGAATCCTCTTTTTAGGCTTCGATTTTCTCATTTTACTTAAAAAATTAAAGATTAAAAACCATCCTTCAGACTACTTCTTTGGTCTCTTGGCTCCGTAGAGAGAACGAGACTGTGTTCTACCCTCTACACCAGCCGTATCCAAAGCGCCTCTAAGGATGTGGTAACGTACACCTGGAAGGTCCTTTACACGACCACCACGAACAAGCACGATTGAGTGCTCCTGAAGGTTGTGTCCCTCACCAGGGATGTAGGCATTGACCTCTTTAGCATTAGAAAGACGTACACGTGCAACCTTACGCATAGCTGAGTTAGGTTTCTTCGGTGTGGTTGTATACACACGCACGCAAACGCCACGCTTCTGAGGACAAGCATCCAACGCACGAGATTTTGAACTGAATTCGAGAACCTCGCGTCCTTTGCGAACTAATTGTTGAATTGTTGGCATAAATAATTGTTAATAAAAATGTTTTTTACCCAAAAATTTGGGGCTGCAAATATAAGAATAATTTTTATATTTCCTATCTAAAATCGACAAACTCGACGTCTATTTTGTATTTATCCGCATAAGTTGCATCTACGCAAGCCTTTGAGAGCGCCGATTTGAGTTTCGCCTTATCCCCGCTGCGAGCATAAGCAACTGCCGCGATATAGGCATCGCGAGGAGTGTCGCAAGACGCGTTCGCTACCGCCTCATCTATCTGGCCATTAAGGATATAGGCCAATACCTCATTAGCTCCCTTGCTTCCGGCCAATTCCTTCGCCGCGCCCTCGTAATCTCCGGCCAGAATCATCAATGTGCCCAGATTGCGCTTTGCATCAGCATTTTCACTGCGCAGGAAATATTTTCTGGCCTGCTCGTAATTCTCCTTGCGAAGCTCGACCACGCCACGGGCATTCAGCACGTCAGCATCTTCCGGAACCATATCGAGATAGGTCAGGGCCACATCGTTCTTATTCTCATCAAGTGCGAGCATGGCCAAGTTGTAATAAGCCGTCTGCGAAAGGAATCGCTGAGAGGCGTACCTATAATAGAATTTCTTCAAGCCCAAATCGTCCACGATGCCTGCCAAGTGCAACACCTCCGGCTCGGTCAGCAGTGACAGATGCTTGTCTGCCAATTCGAGGAGCTCCGTATCGGAATAGCCGGTGTGCTCGGCATTTACCACGAATGTGGCACGACGAAGGCTCGGGAACACCTCGGTCTTCAACTCATCATAGATGAATGAGAGATTTTTCATTTCGGACTCTCTGACTGCCGGGTCGGAATACATAGAGAGAACTCTGAGTATCAAGTCCTTCTCCTCTATGTCGGAATTCTCGAGGGCCTCCTTGAAGCCTTCCCAGTCTTGTGCGGTATAGTGAGCATCCACGTCGGTGCCGCCGAGCTTAGCGGCCTTGAGCTGCTTGTTGACATAGCCGGTGGAAACCTTCTCACGGTTCTTTGACAGCTTGTCGTTGAAAGCGAAGCCACCATCAGGAGAAGCGTAAGCTGCAACCTCCACGTTCTTCATGTTCAAGCCCTTGCGGTCAGCGTTGATTGACTGGAGCATCTTGACAAACTCCTTCACGGAATTGTTCTTCAGCTCGCTCTTGCGGAGGTTGGCCTGGTTGATGAGGAACTTCACGTTGGCCTGGACCTTCTGGTCCTTGATGCGCTGGAAGCTGTCTGGTGCTATGCAAGCGCCAGCGTTGTCCATGGTCTTCTTGTAAAGCTCAGCCGTGGCGATAACGCCATTGGCGACCTTCACTGCAGGCACTTTGTAGACCTTGTTGCCCTTGCGAGCGTCGAAAGTGAGATACATCTCGCTCTGCGCCATGTCGGCATTGTAAGGGAAGGCTGTCTTCATGGTGTACTTGCCACCCATCTTATAAGAGATGGTCTGGTTGTTGCCCTGCACCTTCTCGCCCTGGAACGTGGCACCGTTGCCCTTGGTAACGAGACCGTTGCCATAGCGAAGCTCCGGAGTGACTGTCACAACAGCCTTCTTCTTCATGTATTTCACTGGGAATGTGCCGTCAATAGTAGCTGGCACCTTGCCACCGATAGCCTCAAGAGGATTAGGATCTACCGAGAAATTGTCGGCAGAAAGTGGTCCCATCTTAGAGCATGAGGCCAACAAAAGCATAGAACATGCTGATAAAGAAAAAATCAGATGGTTACGCATAATAAAAAAGTGTTATTAATAAGGTTTTGTGCCGCGAGCGGGACTCGAACCCGCACAGCCATTACTGGCCAAGGGATTTTAAGTCCCTCGTGTCTACCATTCCACCATCACGGCAGGACATGCTGCCCATATTTTTATGCAAAGGTAGCTTTTTTATATTAACAAACAAACCTTTGCTTTGATATTTTGCACAATTTAAGATTATCGTTATAAAAAACTGAAGTATTCGGCTGAAAAGATGCCGTGGAGCCATTCGGGGTGAGGACGCATTGACATATCCGATGCGTTGGGCCGTCCCTACCCGCCACTGCAAAGCACACCAATTTATTCGGATAATAATATTTTACAAATGGTCGTCTGAGAATCGTTTTTTTTCAACCAAGGTATCGCTTGCTTGGAAATAGCGCAATTATGAGCTGTTTGGTAAAATGTTGATTATCAAGCGATTGTAATTTTGATGGTTTTTCAACATCGCAAATTGGCTGAAATGGCGTTGCCGTTACAGTGCAATCGCATCGCCGTTACGGTGCAATCGCGATGCCATTACGGTGCAATCGCGATGCCATTACGGTGTAATCGCGATGCCGTTACGGTGTAATCGCGATGCCGTTACGGTGTAATCGCAAAAATTTTGGGCAAAAATCCAGCCGGCGGTGTTGTAGAAGGGCAGAAGGCTACCCTTTTCCTGCTCTATTTGCCACTGTTTCCAAGTGTTAAATTTTGGCAATAATATTTTACAATTTTCCATCCTTTAACGTGGGTGCCAAGCACAACTGCACGTTCAACGTTGTGCGAATTGCCATGGGCCGTCCGCCATTGTGCAATAATTACCGCTAAACATTGGCGCTGGTCAAGAATAATGGTTAACTTTGCATCTGTATGAGCAATTCAGCAATTCAGTCATTACAGCAGCAGCGTCTGCTCCTTCAGTTGGAGTATCAAACGGAGAAGGAGGCGTTTCGCAAGCAGACCGAGGCCATAGGCCTGGGCAGAAAGGTGAAACGTGGCGACGCGTGGTACCCTGTCGGCGTGGGGCAAGCCCACTACAACTCGCTCAACCAGATGACCGTAGACGTGACACGCACACAGGACACCGACGTGGAGCACAACTTCGAGTACGGCAAGCCCGTGATGTTTTTCTCGTTCGCGGAATCGGGCGGCAAGAAGGGCGATACTGCCATACGCTATTTTTCCTTCACGGGCACGGTGTCGGTTGTTGACGGCGACCGCATGGTAGTGGTGGTGCCGGAAGGCCACGCGCTCGACCTGCAAGCCACCGACAAGCCCATCGGCGTGCAACTATCGTTCGACGAGACAAGCTACCGCGTGATGTTCGACGCGCTGGATCGCGTGGTCAACGCCAAGGGCAACAGGCTGGCACACATGCGCGACCTTTTCTATTCGAAAGCACCCGTGGAGAGGTTCTCGTTTGCCCCCATGTCTTTCCCATGGCTGAACAAGGCACAAGAACACGCCGTCAACGAAGTGCTATGGGCAAAGGACGTGGCCATCGTGCATGGCCCTCCGGGGACAGGCAAGACGACGACACTTGTGGAAGCCATCAACGAGACCTTGATGCGCGAGAGCCAAGTGCTGGTTTGCGCGCAAAGCAACATGGCAGTGGACTGGATTTGCGAGAAGCTCGTTGACCGCGGGATAAACGTGTTGCGCATTGGCAACCCCACACGCGTAAACGACAAGATGCTCGGCTTCACATACGAGAGGCGATTTGAGGCGCACCCCGACTACCCGCAACTGTGGGCGATACGCAAGGCCATAAGGGAACTGAGAAGAAAAAAGAAAGGGCGTGACGACAACTTCCACCAAAAGCTGGAGCGTCTGAAGTCGCGCGCCACCGAACTGGAGATTCGCATAAACGCCAACCTCTTTGGCGAGGCTCGCGTAATAGCCTCAACCCTGGTGGGTTCTGCCAACCGTTTGCTCGACGGAATGAAATTTGGCACGCTTTTCATCGACGAGGCGGCCCAAGCCCTCGAAGCCGCATGCTGGATTCCAATGAGAAGGGTGAGCCGCGTGGTGCTCGCCGGCGACCACTGCCAGTTGCCGCCCACGGTGAAAAGCATGGCGGCGCTGAAAGGCGGATTGGGGAAGACACTCATGGAACGGATTGTGGAGAACAAGCCGGAATGCGTGACCCTGCTCAACGTGCAGTATCGCATGAACGATGAGATAATGAGGTTCTCGTCTGACTGGTTCTATGGCGGCAAGGTGACCACGGCTCCGGAGATAATGCAGCGCAAAAGCATTCTCAACTTCGACCGACCGATACTATGGCTCGACACGGGGCAGATAGACTTGGGCGCGGATGAGCCTGGCAGCAAGGAGCAGTTTATCGGCGAGAACTTCGGACGCGTAAACAAGGGCGAGGCCATGTTGACGCTCGACAGCCTGCAAGCTTACTTCACGAAGATCGGGAAGCAGCGCATCCTGGACGAGCAGATTGACGTGGGCGTGATATCACCATACAGGGCACAAGTGCAATACCTGAGGCGACTGATCATGAAGCGCGAGTTTTTCAAGCCCTACCGCAGACTGATTACCGTCAACACCGTGGACGGTTTTCAAGGGCAAGAGCGAGACGTAATACTCATATCAATGGTACGCGCCAACGAGAATGGGGAGATAGGTTTCTTGAGAGACCTAAGACGAATGAACGTCGCCATTACGCGAGCAAGAATGAAACTCATCATACTCGGCGACATGGCGACGTTGACACGACATCCGTTCTATAAAAAACTATGGGAATACGTGGAGAAGCTCAACGGCTCTACTCCTGAGCCTTGAAAGCGTCCACGGCCTTCTTTACCGACCCGTACTTCAAGAGCAGGGCGTTGGCCTCATCGTATGGCAACTGGGTATAGTCCATCACCATTCGCGTGCCGCGGTCAACGAGTTTCTTGTTGGTAAGCTGCATATTGACCATGCGGTTGCCCTTGACACGGCCCAATTGTATCATGACGGTGGTGGAAATCATGTTGAGAATCATCTTCTGGCCTGTGCCCGACTTCATTCTCGAAGACCCTGTGACGAACTCCGGGCCGACAATCATTTCGATGGGGTATTCGCAAGCCTCAGCCATGGGAGTGCCAGGGTTGGAGGTTATGCAACCTGTGAGGCAGCCATGCTCTCGCGCGTCTTTCAACGCCCCGATAACATAAGGGGTGGTACCCGACGCGGCAATGCCGACGACGGTATCATCGGGCCCGATGCCATGCTGCTCAAGCTCCTGCCATCCGTGCTTAGGATCATCCTCGGCCTTCTCCACGGCATTGCGCAAGGCGATGTCGCCACCGGCGATAAGTCCATAGACCATAGTGGGAGGAACGCCAAACGTTGGGGGAAGCTCGGAAGCATCGAGCACGCCAAGGCGGCCACTCGTGCCCGCGCCCATGTAGAAGACCCTGCCACCGCGCTTCATGCGAGGCACGATTTGTTCTACCAAAGCCTCTATCTGAGGTATGGCTTTCTCAACGGCGAGAGCCACTTTCTGGTCCTCGTGGTTGATGTCGGTCAGTAGCTCATGAACACTTTTCTTCTCAAGACTGTCGTACAGTGACGGCTGCTCGGTAATCTTCGTGAATTTTTCCATTTCCTATCCTTATTTCTCTACGTGATATTCTACCATGGCCTCCATAGGTGCCTGGATAATCCTGCCGAGGTGCATGCCTTCTTCCTCAAGAGCCTCAAGAAGGGGCTTCTTGTAAATCTTGACAATGCTGCCGTTGAAGCCTATTGGCAGGGTCTGCCAGCCATCATACTGCATGACATTGCGGCGGAGGAACGAGCGGAAGCTCTCTTTCACCAGGTTGTATATCTTCGGCTCGTCGATATTCTCCTCAAGGAACGGTACAAACGAGGCGAGGAAGGTGTTTGGCTTCGGCTGACGATAGACGCGGTCTATTATCTCGGCAGAGGTGAGCTTGTATTTCTCGAGGAAACGCTTGGTGATGGCCTCCGGCATCTGGTTTTTCAGCACATCCCCCACGAGGAGCTTGCCGAGCACCGCTCCGCTGCCCTCGTCGCCAAGGATGAAGCCTAAGGGCGACACGTTCTTCACGAGGTTCTTGCCATCGTAAGAGCAGGAGTTGCTGCCTGTGCCGAGGATGCAGGCGATGCCCGGCTTGTGGCCACAGATGCCGCGCGCGGCGCCGAGCATGTCGCTCGCCACCTCGCACTCGCCGTTGATGGTGAGGTTGGCACGAAGGGCACGCTCCACAATGGGCTGCTTCTCCTTGGTGCAACCAGCGCCATAGAAGTGTACCTCGTCGAGCACGGTGCCAGGAAGCTCAGGTACGAGATGCGTCTTTATCTCCTCGGTGATGGCCTCTTCCGACATCTGGAAGGGGTTCATGCCACTTGTGCGAAGCCGTTTCACGAGCTTGCCGTTTTCCACTAAGCCCCAGTCTGTCTTGGTGGAGCCACTGTCTGCTAAAAGTATCATGATGAATAAAATGTTTTATAGTTTAATGTAAATCTTCTTCTTGTAAAGCCACAAGCCCACTATCCAGCAACACGCCACGAAGAAGCATGCCCAGACAAGCGAGGCCAAGGGCAACGGCAGGAACGACGAGAGCACATCCTCAAAGCAAAAGTCCTGCAACGTCTTGCCTCCGAAGATTGGCAACATGCAGAAGGGAATGAGCAATATGTCGGAAAACACGTAGAGGGCCAGCGGGTTCACGCCAAAGACATGGAAAAACTCCGTCAGGCGGCCCTGCTTGTGCTTCTTGTCGATGACCCACGTCATGAGCGCGAGCAAGGTGCTGGCAATGCCGCAAGTGGTCATGGCGAATGTCGGGGTCCACAGCTTCTTGCTTATCGGGCAAGCGTAAGAGAGAAGCACGCCGGCGAGAATCAGCGTGGTGCCAATCACGAACAGGCGCTCTATCTTGTCGTTCAAGTCGTTGAGGTTCATTATCACCTTGCCCACGCAGAAGCCTATGAGCACATGGCCAAGGGCGGGCAACGTGGACAACAGGCCCTCGGGGTCTGGAGTGTCCCACCTGTACACGTGGTCGGCGCCAAGCACGATGTTGTCGACGACGGCAAGGATGTTTCTGCCGTCGTGAGCATAGCCGTTGCACAGTTCGAGGAGGATGTAGTAGGCGACGAAGATAAACGCGATGAGCCACGGGATGAACTTGTGCCTCACGCTGATGGCCACGACGGCGGCCAGCCCATAGCAGATGCCCAGTCGGGGCAACACGCCAAGAAGACGGAGATGGGCGAACATATAGCCGAAGCCGTTCCAGTTTTCAGGATGCAAGGCACCGCGAATCATGGTCAGGACCAACGCTATGGCAAGGCCGATGCCCCAAAGCAAGAAGGCACGCTTGGCTATCTTGCGGGCGCACTCCTTAGACCAAGAGAAATTGAACTTGCGAAGCGAGAGGTATGTGGTGATGCCCATGATGAACATGAACGAGGGAAACACGAGGTCGGTGGGCGTCAGGCCCAACCAGTCGGCGTGATTGAGCGGCGCGAAGGAGTCTTCCTCCGGCCCGCCAGGGTTATTGACAAGAATCATGCCCGCGATGGTGAGGCCGCGAAGGATGTCGACTGACAGGACACGCTGGCTCTTTGCCGCCTTTGTTGTCGTATTGTCTGTACTCATTTGCTTATTTGTAAAGGTAGTATTTCTTGGCTGTCTTGCGGAAGTTGTCCACGTCCTTGTCCCAATATTCCTTAGCGTCCTGCCATTGGTGGTGACTCAAGAAGAGCTTGCGAATCTGCTTAGAGCCGCACACCTTGTTTATCATGTCGGCACGCTTGGTGTCATCGCCCATAGGGTCGTGGTCGGGATAAAGCCTGTAAAGCTCTTGCAGGGCATACCACTGCACGTCGCAGAGGCGAGCCTTCTTGTAGTCGGTGAGGTAGATTTGCACGCCTTGAAGCTCCTTGCCCTTGCCAGGTCCATAATAAGGCGTATAGAATATCGGGCGGAACGTGTAGCCGGGCAGACGCAGCGCGTTCATGGCGTCGGCAAACTCTTGTGCCTTAACCCATTCGGCTCCGATGATCTTGAAGGGGAGTGTATAGCCAACGCCGATGGAAATGGTGGAGAGCTCGCCCACGATGCCCGTGACACTGTAGAATGGCGCGGAAGAGGTCTCAGGGATGTGAGGAGAGGAGAGCACCCACTCCAAGCCGGTCTGGTCGTAAGTCATGCGGCGCTTCCAGCCTTTCATCTTTACCACTTGCAGCTTGCACTTGCCGCCAATCATGTTCTCGCCATTAAGCAACAGCGCCACCTCGCCAGGCGTGAGGCCATAGACGTAGGGTATCTTGAACTGCGAGACAAAGCTGACGCAATCGTCCTCGACGAGGTTGCCCTCTATCTTCTCGCCACCCAACGGGTTGGGCCGGTCGAGCACAACCACCTCGATGCCGCGCTTGGCGGCCGCTTTCATGACATTGTAAAGCGTGGAGATATACGTAAACGAGCGGCAGCCAATGTCCTGGATGTCGTAAACGAGAACGTCGATGCCTTTCAGCATCTCATCGGTAGGGATGCGCGTCTTGCCAAAAAGGGAGTAGACTGGCAATCCCGTGCGTGGGTCGTTGTTGCCCGTCACCGACTCGCCGGCATGCGCACTGCCCCTAACGCCATGCTCAGGGCCGAAGAGGGCCACGAGCTTCACGTTGGGCGCGTTGTGCAGTATGTCGATGTCGGACACGAGGTTGTTGTCAACGCCCGTGGGGTTGGTGACGAGGCCAACGCGCTTGCCTTCAAGAACCTTGAAGTTGGTGGCCTTCAACATCTCTATGCCTGTCTTCACTTTCTGGGCGTAGACCAGCGAGAACAGGCAGAGACAACTTATTAAGATAGCTATTCGTTTCATGTCAAATGGTTTTTATTTGCAACCATAATGTTCGTCAATCTGCTTCCTCACCACGAAGGTGATGCCTACAGTGGCAAGACAGCAAAGCATTACCATCCAGAAGAAGTTGACATAGCCTATCGCCTCCTGTATATATCCGGCCACAAAGCCCGGGAGCATCATGCTGAGAGCCATGAAAGCCGTGCAGATGGCGTAGTGGGATGTCTTGAACTCTCCCTCGGAGAAGTACATCATGTAGAGCATGTAGGCGGTGAAGCCGAATCCATAGCCAAACTGCTCTATGCACAGGGCGACGGTGATGATAGCGATGTTTGACGGCTGCGCCACGGCTAAATACACAAAGGTGACGCAAGGTAGGGTTATGGCGGCTGCCATGATCCACAACGAGCGTTTAAGTCCCATCTTCGACGCCACGATGCCGCCAAGGATGCCGCCGCCGAGAAGGGCGATGACGCCAAAGGTGCCATAGACAAGGCCAACCATGTCGGTGCTGAGACCCAGTCCGCCTATGTCGGTGCCATGCACGAGGAAAGGCTGGCACATCTTGATGAGGAAACCCTCAGGCAAGCGGAAGAGAAGCATGAACGCTATGGCCCAACCTACGTTTGGCTTCTTGACGAACGTGGAGAACGAGCCCAACAGCTCGCCCCACGTGCCGTTGCCCGTCGGGTCTTTCGAGGTGTCCACGCGTGGACGGTCGTCGTCGGCATGCGGCAGGCAGAACGTGTGGTAAAGGGTGATAAGGAAGAATATGGCGGCACTCAAGCCGAGGGTCACCTTCCATGAATAAGGTATGTTGCCCGTC
>OIXL01001260.1_pt1 | contig 10151 bp, 9 predicted proteins | sample 1587761 | NCBI WGS metagenome assembly OIXL01 (sample SAMN03283246) | human gut metagenome | biome: human-associated habitat; material: feces | host: Homo sapiens | place: Peru | collected 2012 | reverse complement strand
CTGGACATTGAAAGCCTTGAAGTGTTTGAGAACATCGCCTACATCATGGCAAAACACGCCGATGCAGCCATTCCGGCATCGCCGGACGAGTGGTTGGAGCAGTTTAACACGTTCAGTATCTATGAGATCTTACCGCAGCTGATCGACCTCTGGGGTTTGAACGTAGAAACACAGGTCCAGTCTAAAAAAAACATCGCCCGATTGACCGACCGATGACCACACCACTATTTTTGTTGCGGTGCGTTCAGCTTGGTTTGTCAATGGGCGATTTGGATTTTTTGACCATTGGTCTGGTGAATGATATGTTCACCGAACGAGAAAATGACGATTTCAAGTATGATTCTCTGGCAACGCAGGAGGATTTTGATGCGTTTTAACCTATATGATGTGTTTCCACAGCCATTCCTGCAATTGTCGGTCATCCATTTCACCGGCTGCAATTCCGAGAATCATTTGAATCAATTCATCGTCATCATATTCCACTTCAATATGATTCAGAGAAAGAAATACAAGCATTGTATGCGTGCCGATTCTTTTATTTCCATCTACAAACGCATGATTTTTTATCAAACTGTATCCAAGACGAGCTGCTTTTTCTATGATTGTCGGATATAATTCTGCATCATCAAACGTTTGGAAAGGTGCATTCAATGCCGAATCCAGAAGTCCTTCATCACGAATTTCCGCTGAGCCGCCTGATTCCTTCACCAGTTCTTTGTGAAGCAGCATTACCTGTTCCTTTGTGAGTCGTTTCATTTGGCAAGTTCCTCATAAACAGCAGCGTTGCGTTTCATCAGTTTTTTTGAAACAGAAAGCACTTCTTCATCCGATGCCGTTTCCGCTTCTTCTGTGTCTTCAATCATTCTGACTTCATAACGGGGCTTATTATTTTTGAAAATAACGGCCGTTCCATACCGGTCTACGATTCTTGTTACCATGGAAAAATTCTGATTTGCTTCTGTCATAGAAATAATTGTGTTTGTATCTATCATCATACGAACACCTCCTTGCTCTTATTATACCATATTGTTAGGATAAATTCAACCTATTTTTTGAAAAAGGCAGGTGACCCCCATGGCAAACCGCATCAAAGGCATTACCGTAGAAATCGGCGGCGATACCACCAAGCTGTCCAAAGCACTGGAAGGTGTCAACAAGGACATCAAAGGTACGCAGACGCAGTTGAAAGATGTCCAGAAACTGCTGAAGCTTGATCCCACCAACACGGAACTTTTATCCCAGAAGCACAAACTGCTGGCAGATGCGATATCTGCCACCAAAGAAAAGCTGGAAGTGCTGAAAACTGCCGCAGAACAGGCAAATACCGCTCTTGCAAATGGCGAAATTTCCCAGCAGCAGTATGATGCTCTACAGCGTGAGATCATCGAAACCGAAAACGAACTGAAACGCCTGACCACAGAAGCAAACAATTCTCACACCGCTTTGGAAAAGATGGGTGTTCTGGGTGAAACGCTGCAGTCCGCCGGGGACAAAATTTCCGGTGTGGGACAAAAGCTGCTGCCAGTCACTGCCGGTGTCACGGCTCTGGGCACCATTGCCGTGAAAACTGGTGCGGATTTCGATTCCGCCATGTCAAAGGTGGCAGCGGTGTCCGGTGCGACCGGTTCAGAGATGGATGCTCTCCGGGAAAAAGCCCGTGAAATGGGCAGCAAAACAAAATTTTCAGCGAGTGAAGCTGCCGAAGCCATGAACTATATGGCGATGGCAGGCTGGAAAACCAACGATATGCTCAGCGGTATCGAAGGCATCATGAATCTTGCTGCCGCTTCTGGGGAAGACTTGGCATCTACTTCGGACATTGTCACAGACGCTTTGACCGCTTTCGGTTTGTCTGCCTCGGACAGCGGACACTTTGCAGATATTCTGGCTGCCGCATCAAGCAATGCCAATACCAACGTCAGCATGATGGGCGAAACTTTCAAGTATGCTGCTCCGGTACTGGGTTCTTTGGGCTATTCTGCTGAAGACTCTGCCATTGCCATCGGACTGATGGCAAACGCCGGTATCAAATCCTCACAGGCTGGTACAGCACTGCGTTCCGCCATTACCAATCTGGCAAAGCCGACAGGCACGGTAGCATCTGCCATGGAACAGTACGGCATTTCTCTGACGGATAGTTCCGGCAAGATGTATTCTCTGCGGGAACTCATGGAACAACTCCGACAGAAATTGGGCGGATTGTCTGAGGCAGAACAGGCACAGGCTGCTGCATCGCTGTTTGGCAAAGAGGCCATGTCCGGTATGCTGGCGATCATCAACGGTTCCCCGGCGGACTTTGAAAAGCTGTCCAATGCCATTGACACCTGTTCGGATACAGTAGACGGCTACAATGGCACAACTGAAAAAATGGCGGCGGTCATGCAGGATAACCTTGCCGGACAAGTAACCATCTTGAAGTCCCAGCTGGAAGAACTGGCAATCAGTTTTAGTGACATTCTGATGCCTACCATTCGCTCCATTGTTTCCCGCATTCAGGAACTGGTGGACAAGCTGAACCAATTAGACCCGCAGACCAAAGAAACCATTGCGAAAATTGCACTGGTGGCTGCTGCTCTGGGACCGATGCTGATGGTGCTGGGAAAAACCATTTCCAGCGTGGGGACGGTCTTTTCCGCAGTGTCCAAACTGCCCGCCCTTTTCTCTGCTGTGCAGAGTGGCATTGGAGCCATTACCGGAGCGTTGGGTGTGTCATTAGGTCCGCTGCTCGCCATTATCGCAGCTGTTGCCGCTCTGGTGGCTGCCTTTGTGCATCTCTGGAAAACCAATGACGAATTCAAAAGCAATATCATTGGTATCTGGGAGCAAATCAAAAGCACCTTTACTGGATTGACACAGGGCATCACTGACCGGATAAATGCTCTGGGATTCGACTTTGAGAGTTTTACCGATGTGCTGAAAGCAGCGTGGGACGGGCTGTGCAATCTGCTGGCTCCTATTTTTGAAGGCGTCTTTCAGAATATCTCCAATATTTTCTCTGGATTTGCAGATATTCTCTTAAATTCACTTGATGTATTGATCGGTCTGTTTACTGGTGACTGGGAGCAGTGCTGGGACGGTATCAAGGGTATTTTTACTTCTATCTGGGACTTCATTGTCAACACGTTCCGCAATATCATGAATACTCTGAAAGGCATTGCAGATGTGGTGCTGGGATGGTTCGGAACAAGTTGGAACGAAGTCTGGACTTCCATCAAAACATTTTTCGTGGACACGTGGAACAGCATTGCTTCCTTCTTCACGGGAATCGTTACCGGAATCCGGGACTTTTTCGTCAACACCTGGACGTCTATTTCCAATACCTTCACCACCATTGTCACTGCCATTCAGACGGTGGCAACGACCGTATTTACAGCGATTCGGGATTTCTTCACCACCATTTTTACGGCGATCTACAACTTTTTCAGCACGATTTTCAATGCCATTTACAATGTGGTTTCTACGGTTTTTCAGGCAATTTATAACGTGATTACAACCGTTTGGAATGCCATTTACACCACCTTAGAACCGCTGATCACGGCATTCGGCTATCTGTTTCAGACGATTTTTGAAGCCATTCAGATCATTGTGGGCAGAGTGATGGACTGGATCTCGGAGAAGATCAGTGCCATTTGGAATGCAATCGTGGCGTTTTTAACACCCATTTTAGAGGGCATCCGAACAACCTTTGAAACCATCTGGAATGCCATCTCCGATACAATTTCCACGGTCTTGACGGCAATTCAAGATGTGGTGACTACAGTTTGGAATGCGGTATCTGGTTTCATTTCGTCTGTTTTGTCTGCGATCTGGAATGTGGTTTCTTCCATCTGGAACAGCATCTCCGGCACGATTTCCAGTGTGATGAATGCCATTTTTTCTGTGGTATCCTCTATCTGGAATCAGATCTCCTCTGCGGTTTCCAATGTTCTGAACGCCATCCGGTCGGTGGTATCTTCTGTCTGGAACAGCATCAAGAGTACGATTTCCAACGTGATGCAGAGTATTTCTTCTACGGTGTCCAGCATCTGGGACAACATTCGTTCTGCGGTTTCCGACAAAATCAGCGGCATCAAATCCACCATTCAGAATGGATTCGATGCCGCTGTGGGATATATCAAGGGACTGGCTTCGGATGCCTGGAACTGGGGACGGGATATCATTCAGGGAATCATTGATGGCATTCAGAGTGCCATCGGCTGGCTGGCGGACTGCGTCACCAATGTTGCCGATACCATTCGGGATTTCCTGCACTTCTCGGTTCCGGACAAAGGACCGCTGACAGACTATGAGAGTTGGATGCCGGACTTTATGAAAGGGCTGGCAGACGGCATCGACAAGAGCAAGAAGTATGTGGAGAAAGCCGTGGGCGGTGTGGCGAAAGCCATGCAGCTGACCATGGATTCTGATTTGAATTACAGCTTGCATGGAATCTCCGGAGCAATGCTGCCCGACAGTTCCGGTGGGACGGTGAACAATTATTACAACACGGACAACCGGAAAACGGTGAATCAGACCAATCAATCGCCGAAGGCATTGTCACGGTTGGAGATTTATCGGTTGACGAGGAATGCACTGAATATTTAAAAAGGAGCGATTTGAGTCGCTCCTTTTTCTCGGTAAATCAGAATTTACAGTGCAGAACTGTTTATCCCGTCAAAAGCAAATTCTTTCGATTCATCATCATAAATAAATATCAATTCTAATCCCAAATAATCGTCTGGATATCCAAGATCAGTTCCAAGCAGTGCTGTTTCAATCGAAAGAATATCATCTTCAAATGATACTGACCTAATATACCACTCACCTGTAAGCACCGATCGTTTCGGGAACATTCCCTCTTCATCATTACACAGATCATCATTGTTGATATAATCCCGTATTTCATCTTCAGAAATCTGCAATAAAGTTCTTTGGCTATTTTCAAATAAGGTCTTTGAAACCGAGGATGTGAAAAAATACTGCGGTTCTAATTGATTTTCATAGTTAGAAAACAGGTTATCCGGATTTGGTTTGGATAAACGTATCATTTTTAAATTCATAAGCCACAACTCCTCTAAATTCCGATTTTGCGTAGCGAACCTACGTCTCTGTTGTTTTCATTATACATCATCAAACCCAAAATGTAAAGGGGGTGCAGCCCATGTATTTCACCCTTATTCTCGAAAACGAATCCGGCGAACAAGTGAATCTATCCACCACCGCCAATCAATACATGACCTCCAAAATCGAAGGTCTGAATCCGCCAGCTGGGACGATTTCCACTTCAAGCTATGCAGGCATGAACGGCAGCTACCTCAACAACGCTTTCATTGAAAAACGAAACGTGGTCATTTCCTTTGCCATGCGTGGCATTGGGATCGAGAAACGGCGGCATCAGCTGTATCATGTGGTCAAGCCGTCCCGATACATCAAGATCTGGTACAAGACGGCGAACATCGATGTCTATGCCGAGGGGTATGTGGAAACCTGCGAGGTAGAGCATTTTGAGCAGCAGATCAGCGGGCAGATCTCCATTCTCTGTCCGGACATTTACTGGTACAGCCGGGATATTTTCTATGCCTACTACAGCGGTGTGATCGGAGCATTTCACTTTCCCTTTCCGGAGAGCGATGCTCCGTTTCCTTTGGGTGTGTACTCTAACAGCAACCTGTTTTCTATTACCAATGATGGCGATGAAACTGGATTCACACTGCGAATTGAGGCATTGCCCAGCGACATTCCGCAGGAAGTGGTGGCAGTGACACCGACCATCTACAACGAAAACGGCGAGTATCTGCAAATCAAAGGCGATATTCTGACCGGCGATGTCATTACGGTTACCACGAAAACCGGAAACAAGACCGTTACGCTGACACGCAATGGTGTGGACAGCAACATCCTGAACCGGTTGGTTTCCGGCTCGACTTGGCTGACCTTGAAGGAAGGCACAAATACTTTTCGGGTTGAGGCAGTTCGTGGTGTGAAAAAGCTGCGTGTGACATTGATGCACCGCAATTCTTATCTGGGAGTGTGAGAAATGCAGTTGGAAATTTACAGCTTGATAGCTTTGAAAGATCAGATTTCTGTGTCACTGGAAGCTATCTGCGACAGTTATTCTTCGCTCTTATGGGATATTGAATTTTACCAGTGCGGCTGTTTTGAGGTGTATATCGCTGCCAGTCCGCAGAATGTATCCATCTTTCAGCGTGGCAGAATTGTGGCAAGGAGCGATGATGCACAGCACTTCGGCATCATTGAATCTCTGCAATTGGAGACGGATGCCGAAAAGGGCGATTACCTGACGGTCACCGGACGGTTTCTTGCCAGCCTGCTGGAACGAAGAATCATCTATCCCACCATCACCGCAAACGGCAGTTATGAGGACATCGTCCGCAAGGTGCTGTCCCGCAATGTGATCTCCGCCGGAATCCGCAATCTGCCCGGTTTTTCCATGGGGACGGTTTCCGGCGACTGCTGGCAGAAAACCGCACGAATGCAGGTCAGCTATGACAACATTCTGGAATGGCTGTACAGCCTTTGTGAAACCATCGGTGGTTCGGCAAATGTGCGTCTGGATGGAAATGCACTGAAATGCGACCTGTTTTCCGGAACAGACCGCAGTTTGTTGCAGGACGACAATCCTCACATCGTGTTCTCCGATGCGTACAACAATCTGCTGTCGTTCTCCTATGCGGCGGACGATGCGGTGCAGAAAAACTTCGCCTATGTGCTGGGCTGCGGCGAGGGCAATGCCAGAAAACGAACGACCTTCTGCTCCGGTACAGAGCCGACCTATCTTGACCGCTATGAGGTGTATGTGGATGAGCGAAACACCGCACAGGAAGAAGATGTGACGGATGCGGAATATCTGGAAATCTTAAAGAGCAGTGGTGCGGAGCATCTGGTGCAGCCCAAAACAGCATCGGAATCTGCCATCGCTGCTTTTTCCACCCAGTATCAGTACAACAAGGATTATTTTGTGGGCGATTATGTGACCGTAGAACAGAGAAGATTCGGCTTGATTCAGCCTCGAATCCAGCTAATTGGCATGGTGGAGAGTTTCGACCAGAACGGCAGAAGTCTGACACCGACTTTCAAAGAAACGGAGTGATATTTATGTCTTTTTCCTATGGATTTTTTAACGCACAAAACCTCGACCGGGTGTATACCGCAGAGGATTTCACGGCATATTTGTCCAGTTTAATTTGCAATGGGATTCTGGATACTTACCGGCAGTGTTTTGCACCAACAGTTAAAAGTTTATCTGTTACATTCGGTACAGGCAAGGCGTGGATTGATGGGCATTACTTGATCAGCAACACCTTGCATACAGTTGATCTTTCCTCTTATGTAGATGAATCGTTGAATCGCTATGTGGTTATTGGACTGTTTTGTGATTTGTCCACTCGCACTTGTGGGATTCGTGTTCTGACAGGTACAGCAGCCACCAGTCCAACCATTCCCACCTTTACCAACAACAATGTGACTACCTATTTGACCTTGGCAGCAGTTCGACTGCGAGCCGGAGCAACAGAACTGACAGCAGAAGATGTGTTGGATTATCGTGCAGACGAGAGCAAATGCGGTTACTGTAAGTGCATTCTTGGCAAGTGCAGAGTGACCGAAATGCTCACTGAAATGGCAAAGACAAATGCCACGCTGGACGAACTGCAAAAGCGGCTGGATGCAATGAACAGTCAGATTTCCGAACTGCAAACCAAGGTGAATGACTTGACCGCAGGCGAAATCCTAGCGACCGGACAGTGCGGTGAAAACATCTACTATGTTCTCTATGACAACGGCAAACTGCTGCTGCGTGGCACGGGTGCAACCTATGACTATACTTCTCATGATTCTGTGTTTGATCAAAACGACCAGATCAAGGAAATCGTGCTCAGCAATGGTATTACCGGCTTGGGTGATCGTCTGTTTTATCATTGTGCCAATGCGAAAACGGTATCTCTGCCGGCTACACTGACCAGCATTGGGAATGCCGCTTTTGCACAGGAAGATGCCGTAAGCAACTATACCGCTGGTTTGACTTCCGTTACGATTCCGCAGGCGGTTACTGCAATTCAGTCGTTTGCATTTCAGCACACTGCCATTGCAGAAGTCACTGTGCCTGCCAGCGTGAAAACGTGGGGAAAGTATGCTTTTAGCGGATGTGCAAAGCTGAAGACTGCTCGTGTTGCGTGTGATTCCATTGGTTCTTTTGCGTTTACAAGATGTACAGCATTGTCCAGCCTTACCATTTCTGCGAATTGCAGAACCTTTGGGGAAAATATGCTGACATACTGTGAAAGTCTAACAGCCATCACATATGAAGGAACGATCGCTCAGTGGAACGCCATCACCAAACCGGTCAACTGGATGTCTTCCGGAGAACATTCCTACAACAATTATCTGAAAAAGATCCAGTGTGTAGACGGCTATCTGGAATATGATACGGAAACCCATACATGGAACGAGGTGAAAAACGGATGATGAAATTCTTAGTGAAACAGCAAAAAATCGAAGCACTGGAGCGAGAGGTCATTGCCTCTGACCAGATCGCATTTGTTTCGGTGAAGTTCGTGTTCGATGGGGCTTGGAAAACGCTGCACAAGGTGGTGCAGTTCACGCAGTGCGAAGAAACATACAACGTAGTGCTTGGCACAGAGGGAACGACTTGCTTGCTGCCTGCCGAACTACATCCCGGTGCGGTGAAGATGAGTTTGTTTGGCTACGATGCAGAAAGCGATACTACACTGCGTGCGACAACGGTACCAGTAACTCTTCACATTCGACCGTCCGGTTTTGTGGAGGACGGTGTAACACCCATTCCGGCCACACCAGATTTGTATACGCAGCTTTTGAAAAAGCTTTCGGAGATGCAAACCGGAACAAACGGAAAAGACGGTCGTTCTGCTTACGAGATCGCCACAGAAAATGGTTTTGTGGGAACAGTTGCAGAATGGCTGGAAAGTTTGAAAGGCAGGGACGGTATTGATGGTAAGGATGGATTACCCGGAAAGGACGGAAAAGATGGTTTGCCCGGTAAGGATGGCACAAATGGAAAAGATGGCTTACCGGGGAAAGATGGGCGTGACGGAAAGGACGGCATTTCTCCGAATTTGACAAATTATCCGGATACCGATGCTGTAAAAGCACTGATTCAAGTTGCGGTTCAGCCACTTTTACAGCAGGCACACATTCATAAAAATCTGAATGTTTTAGATGATTTGACGGCAAATGAACTTTCCTTGCTGCGTGCTCTTCAGGCATTCGAGGATGATACAACTTACAATATCCAAACATTCCGGGAAGCCATTGCAGCACTGAATGAAAAAGCACATACCCACGAAAATCAAGCTGCATTGGATCAAATCACTGCCGCTAAAATCGCACAATGGGATGGTTTCGGCACACAAATCAATGGGCTTAGTACAAAGGTTACAGTCTATTCGGAAAAGACAGAACGCACTTTGGAGAGCCTGCAAAAGCAAATCGATAATCTGACAAGCGGCAGAAATTACACCGTCCTGTTTCAGTCCGGGCAGAATGCCATTTCGACCTATGCATCAAATCTCAGTATGATTCTGGACGGCAGGTATCAGACAATGGCGGATTTCCTGACTGCTTATCCGCAGTTTTGCAGTGTAGAAAATGATTTCATGTTGTCCTACTCGCAAACGTGTTTTAACTGGGATAAGTCGGTCTTGACCGTTTGTGCAAAGCCTCTGTCTCTGACGAAAAATGCGGAAATCGTGATGTCCTATCAGTCGGGTTCCAGCGAAGCCGGAAGCCTGTATCTGGTACAGAAACCGCAGAAGATCGACATTCCTATTGGTGTGTATGTGAACACAGAGATCGATGCAAATCGTGCGGTTTCTCTGGATTTCCACTGGCTGCAGTCGGACACCTTTATCACCACCATCACAGAATGCACCGGCATTTCTGACGGCGAATATTACCTTGCCTGGGTGGGCAGAAGCAACAATTCTCATCCGAAAATCCGATTCCTGAAAGTACTGGAGGGTTGAAAATGAAAGATACCATTTGTGTGGCTGTCGGCTTGGTCGGCGGCTTTTTTACTGCCATTTTTGGCGGCTGGGACTCTGCTCTGGTGACACTAGTCGTCTTTATGGCAATCGACTTTTTCACCGGCATCATCACCGCCATAATGAAAAAAT
>OIXL01001256.1_pt1 | contig 10184 bp, 9 predicted proteins | sample 1587761 | NCBI WGS metagenome assembly OIXL01 (sample SAMN03283246) | human gut metagenome | biome: human-associated habitat; material: feces | host: Homo sapiens | place: Peru | collected 2012 | reverse complement strand
AACTCCCCTAATATAATAATCTCTCAGAAGATTTACTTAGAGAATTACATACTTTTTCAGAAATAACCAAAAGTAGTCACTTGAAAGAATTGTTACAAAACTAAGTATGTATAATCTAACGTTAGCAATATAAAATATCCCCCCTGTCCTCCACCCTCAACCAGTATAAATAAAAAATCGGAGGACAAAAGGAGGACAAAACCCAAAAAACAGCAAAAATCCGGCGCTGGATAACCAACGCCGGAAATTTTATTTATCTTGCGGAACCGCTTGAAATCAAGCCTTGAGTGCTTCCTCTACGAGTACTGCGCAAGCAACGGTAGCGCCAACCATGGGGTTGTTACCCATACCGATCAGGCCCATCATCTCAACATGAGCGGGAACGGAGGAGGAGCCGGCGAACTGTGCGTCGCCGTGCATACGACCCATAGAGTCAGTCAGACCGTAGGAAGCGGGACCGGCAGCCATATTGTCCGGGTGCAGGGTACGGCCGGTGCCGCCGCCGGAAGCCACGGAGAAGTACTTTTTGCCGTTCTCCAGGCACCACTTCTTGTAAGTGCCGGCAACCAGGTGCTGGAAGCGGGTGGGGTTGGTGGAGTTACCGGTGATGGAAACATCTACGCCCTCGTGCTTCATAATGGCAACGCCCTCAAGCACATCGTTGGCGCCGTAGCACTTTACGGCAGCGCGCTCGCCGTCGGAGAATGCCTTTTCTTCCTCAATCTTCAGCTCGCCGGTGTAAAAATCATAATCGGTCTTTACATAGGTGAAGCCGTTAACGCGGGAGATGATATAAGCAGCGTCCTTGCCCAGGCCGTTCAGGATGACCTTCAGGGGCTCTTTGCGAACCTTGTTGGCGGTACGGGCAATGCCGATTGCGCCCTCAGCGGCAGCAAAGCTCTCGTGGCCGGCCAGGAAAGCGAAGCACTTGGTGTCCTCGTGCAGCAGGCGGGCGCCCAGGTTACCGTGGCCCAGACCTACATTACGCTGCTCGGCAACGGAACCGGGAATGCAGAATGCCTGCAGGCCGATACCGATGGCTGCGGCAGCCTCGGAAGCGGTGGCCACACCTTTTTTCAGTGCAACGGCCACACCCAGGGTGTATGCCCAGCTGGCGTTATCAAAAGCGATGGGCTGCACGCCCTTTACGATACCGTCTACATCAATGCCCTTGGACAGGCAAAGATCTCTTGCCTCCTCCAGGCTGGAGAGACCGTACTCGGCAAGGCACTTTTCGATCTTGGCAAGTCTTCTTTCCTTGCCTTCAAACTTTACATCATTTGCCATGGTATTGTCCTCCTTCTCTTATTCTTCTCTGGGGTCAATGTACTTTGCAGCGTTAGCAAAGCGACCGTAGTTGCCAATGTTTGCCTCGTAAGCCTCGTTGGGGCTCTTGCCGTGACGAATATCCTCCAGCATTTTGCCCAGTTTTACGAACTCATAGCCGATGACCTCGCCCTCTTCGTCCAGAGCCATGCGGGTCACGTAACCCTCAGCCATCTCCATGTAGCGCACGCCCTTCAGCTTGGTGGAAAACATGGTGCCCACCTGGCTGCGCAGACCCTTGCCCAGGTCCTCCAGAGCAGCGCCGACAACCAGACCGTCCTCAGAGAATGCGGACTGAGAACGACCGTAAGCCAGCTGCTTGAAGATCTCGCGCATAGCCACATTGATGGCGTCGCACACCAGGTCGGTGTTCAGGCACTCCAGCAAGGTCTTGCCGGGCAGGATCTCTGCGGCCATAGCGGCGGAATGGGTCATACCGGAGCAGCCCACAGTCTCCACCAGAGCCTCCTCTACGATACCGTTCTTCACATTCAGGCTCAGCTTGCAGGCGCCCTGCTGGGGTGCGCACCAGCCGATACCGTGAGAGAAACCGGAGATGTCGCTGATCTGGTAGCTCTTGACCCACTTGCCTTCTTCAGGAATGGGAGCCGGACCGTGATGCGGACCCTTTTTAACGGTACACATCTGCTCAACTTCATTTGAATAAGTCATGATGATTTACTCCTTCCAACAATACTTAATAATTTATCAAAATTACCAAGGTTATTATAACCATTTTTTTGCTGCGCTTCAAGACTAAAACCATAAAAAAATGTCGCTATTTGTAAGAATGTTTTAAGCAAGTTGTTGAAAGTTTTGCCCCAATACAGTATAGTATAGGTAAAAGAATGACTTTGAGGTGACTTTTTATGCAGATCAAACCGGGCTTTGCCATGCGCAAGATTGCCGGCAGCAACATAGTGGTGCCTGTGGGCGCCGCCTCGTCGGATTTTAACGGTATGATTACCCTGAACGATACCGGGGCTTTTCTTTGGAACTGTTTTTTGCAGCCCACCACCGAAGCGCAGGTAGTTGAGGCGCTGATGCATGAGTATGAAGTGGAACGGCAGCGTGCTGCTGCGGATGTGGCGCATTTTGCCGCGCTGCTGCGGGAGAATGATTTGCTGGCGGAATGAGAAATTGCGGGCGGCAGGTTGCCATGCCTAAGATAATCCTTTTTGTTTTCAAAGGGATGTGGGTTTGCCGCAGGCAAACCCGCAGGGATTATGCGGTGCGGGCTTGCCACCCGCCGCTGTATTTTTAACACGACACCTTCCCACCGGGAAGGTGTTTTTTCTGCAAAAAAATGTCAAAAACGGGAAAAAAGGGGCGATTTATTGACATTGATTCCGTTTTCGTGTACTGTTATAAGTACAGGTGTTAGTTATTTAGCACTGTATCATAACAAACACGCTCGTTCTGCGGGCACGTGAAAAGGGGTATCGTATGTCCAAGCGGAATTCCGGGAATAATCCGGAGGAAAAAACAGACCTGCGTATTCGGCGCACCAAAAAGTCCATTCGGGACGCCTTTTTTGAATTGATTGACGAAAACGGATTTGATTCCGTTACAGTTAAGGATATTACCGACCGGGCGCTGATCAGCCGGAATACATTTTATTTGCATTATGAGGACAAGTTTGATCTGCTTAACAAAATCAGCAATGAGCTGATGCGCAAAGTGTATTGGCGGGTGAGCAAAGATCTGATAAAGATCAAGGATCTGGACTTTACCATTGATTGCACCGCCGCGCTGCTGATCAGTATTCAACGGGTGATCGACGAGGATCGGGATTTGTATCGGTTGCTGTTGACGGATCCGGGCACCGTGGTGTTCTCTGAAAAGATCGAGAAAACCATTCGCACGGCGTTGGACCTGATCAAAGGGGACATTGAGGGGATCAGTGACCTGAGCATTGAATATATTATTACCGGTATGAAAGGGGTTATTCGTTACTGGGTGACCCATGATGATATGGATATACAAACCGAGGCGTACAATTTTGCCCGGATTCATCTGGGCTCCATTTTGGAGATTATTCGTCACAGCAAGGATGTAAAGCACGGACGGATTCCCCGGGAGAGCGATTGATATGTCCGGCAAAAAGCCAAAGCGTTCTTCCAAGAACTTAAAGATCAACACCCGCATTGTGCTCACCACCGTGCTGGCCATCGCCATACCGCTGGTGCTGGTGGCGCTGGTGTGCCTGGGACTGCTGCACAGCACCTCCCACACCTTTCAGTTGGCGGCGGAGACGGCGGACAGGTACAGCCTGGTCAACCAGATCGGCTGGAATCAGACGGTGAGCAACCTGTCCGATGTGTTGCTGCGCACCAAAGACACGGACGCAGAAAAGCTGGCGGACATTGCCGCCTACGCCGCACCGCTGGAGCAGCGGGGCGTGGCGCTGGAAATTCGACGGGGTAACGAGGTATTTTATCGAAGCGCCGGGTGCAAGGATGTGCTGGGGCGTGCCCGGCAGATCGTGGCCTTTGATTCGGAAAAAAATGTGTACCACTTCGGTCAGGACGGGCTGGTGATCGTCAGTCATGTGCAGGCCGGGGATCAGCGCTGCCGCCTGGTGCTCACCGGCACCGGCTATACGGTGACGGATCAAACAGAGCCGGCGGCGCGGGGCACGCTGTCGCGTCTGTTGATGGGGCGTACCGGATGGGTGGTGCTGGCCATTGTGCTGATTTTTGCCGCTGCGGTGGCGGCGTTCTCTTTCTTTACCAGCCGCACCATTGTGCGCCCCATTCAGAAGATTGCCCGGGGCGCGGACGCCATTGCCGGTGGCAATCTGGATTATCAGATCGACTATGACTCTACCAATGAGTTGGGCCAAACGGTGGAGAGCTTTAACGCCATGCGCCTGCGGCTGAAAGAAACCATTGAGAGCCGCGAAAAAAGCGAGCAACTGCGGCGGGAGATGACCGCCGGCTTTGCCCATGATCTGCGCACCCCGCTCACCAGCATTAAGGGCTACGCCGAGGGGCTGCGGGACGGCATTGCCAACACGCCGGAGAAGCAGCAGCGGTATTTGCAGACCATTTACGACTCCGCTGTGCAGACAGAGAAAATTCTCGATGATCTGCTGGCGCTGTCCAAGCTGGAGCTGGGCAGCACAGGCAACGATCGCTCCATTGTGCAGCTGCAAGCGGTGCTGGATGATGCTGCGCCGGAGCTGACGGCTTTTATGGAGAACCGCGGCTGTACCTTTGCGCTGGAAAATCATTGCCCGGCAGATACGCAGATTGAGATCGACACGGACGCTTTTCGCCGGGTATTTTTGAACATTCTGGGCAATGCGGTTAAGTACGCTCGCCCGGGTGTGCCCGGTCGGTTGGCATTGACGGCCACCGCCTATGATCGGGTGGTGATTCTGGAATTTGCAGACAACGGCATCGGCGTGGATAAGGATCAGCTGCGCAAGATTTTTGATGCCATGTACCGCACGGATCCGGCCCGCAGCCAGGTGAGCCAGGGCAGCGGACTGGGGCTGGCGGTGTGCAAGCAAATTGTAGAGCAGAACGGCGGCTCTATTTGGGCCCGCAGTCATACGGACGCGGGGCTGTCGATTTTTATTTCGTTACCCAAAAGGGAGCGTGTTGCAGATGAAGCAGATATTGATTATTGAGGATGACCCACGCATTGCCGGGCTGGAGCGGGATTATCTGGAGGCGGCAGGCTTACAGGCATCGGTGGCAGCGGACGGCCCCTCCGGACTGCGCACGGCGTTGGATGGTCGGTTTGACCTGATTTTGCTGGATATTATGTTGCCGGGAATGGATGGACTGGAGGTTTGCCGCTCCATTCGCCGGGAGCAGAATGTACCTATTATCTTAGTCAGTGCCAAGAAAGAGGATTTGGACAAGATCAAGGGCCTGGGCGTTGGTGCGGACGACTATGTGGTTAAGCCCTTTTCCCCCGGCGAGTTGGTGGCCCGGGTGCTGGCGCATATCAGCCGGTATGAGCGGCTCACCGGCGACGGCGCTGCGCACCCGCCGACCAAGGACGCAGTGCTGGAGAGCGGTGCCCTGCGGTTGGATCCTACCACCCGCCGTGCTTGGTTTCGGGAGCAGGAGGTGGCGTTGACCAATAAGGAGTTTGAGCTGCTGTATTTTTTGGCCGGCCACCCGGACGAAGTCTTTAGCAAGGAACAGCTGTTTGATCGGATTTGGCAGTACAACAGCTTGGGCGAGACCTCTACCGTCACCGTTCATGTGAACCGGATCCGAGACAAATTCAAGGAACTGGATTCTAATTTAGATCTGATTCATACAGTGTGGGGTCGTGGCTATCGCTTTGTCCCCGCTGCGGTGTGAATACCACTGAGAGCGAAAAAAGAATGACCGCACCATTCCCGGTGCGGTCATTTTTGTATTTTTTGTTTTTGTCACACAAACACAAAGTGGATCAGGAGCATATAGCCGATGGTGCCCACGGCGATGCTCAAAAGGGTGTTTTTGCGCCACAGATGCACCCCGGCGGTGAGCGCCACGGCGATCAGCTGGGGCACAATGTAGTTCACATTGCCCTGCTCAAAATCCTTAAGACAATAGACGATGAGAATGCCCAGGATCGCTACCGGCAGCACATTGCCCAGGTACTGCACGAACTTGGGCACCTGCTTTTTGCCCCCAAACAGGGCAAAGGGAAACAGGCGGGTGGCAAAGGTACAGGCGGCGGCCACCAGCACCATGATCAGCAAATGGGTGTTGGTCATTTGGCAGCCCTCCGTTCCGGATCAAAGAAGGGGCGCCCGGCGGACAGCACCGCCACGGTCAGCACCAGGGAGGGAAGCAGGAATTTGTCTGCCCCGAAGATCAGCAGGCACAGAATGCCGGCGCACAGCCCCAGAGCGCCGATCAGCCCGGCGCGACCCTTTTGGTTGCGGATCAGGTCAATAAAAATCACCACAAACAGGGCGGTCATAGAAAAATCAATGCCGGTAAAGTCCATGGGCAGGGCGGCACTGAGCAGAGAGCCCAGCACGGAGCCGATGATCCAGTACACATGGTCAAGCTCGCCGATGAGAAAGCGCGCCCGGGGCTCGTCCACCCCATCCGGCACAGATAGGATGGAGGCGTTTACCGAGTAGGTTTCGTCCGTTAAAGTAAAGATCATAAAAGGATAGCGCCAGCCGCCGGCCTTGAACTTTTCAATATAAGACAGGCCGTAGAACATGTGGCGGGTGTTGATAAACAGCGTCATCAGCGCGGTGGTGGCCAGTCCGGCGCCGGAGGAGATCAGCGACACCAGCAGAAACTGGCCGGACCCGGCATACACCAGCAGCGAGATCAGCGCTGCCCACACCCAATTGTAGCCGGCCTTAAACAGCATAATACCGAACGCTGCGCCTAAAAACAAGTAGCCGAACAGCACCGGCAGTGATTGCTTGAACGCAAAGCGCAAAGTCGCGCTTTTGTTATATTTCATAATTTCCTCTCCGCATACATAAAATGTGCACAACGATTATACCACCTTTTGCGGAAGAATCAAGGGTGAAGTGAGGTGGCGTGGGGATTTGCAGCGCGTGCTTGCGTCTTTTGTCTATCGTACCGTATTTGATTTGATGCTTGGTAGGGGCGGCAATCTGCCGCCCGCAAATCCCTCAGTCAGCTGCGCTGACAGCGCCTAACTGGCGCCCGTCCCCTCTGTCGCTGCGCCACATCTCCCCGCACTGCGCGGAGTCACCTTTTACAAGGAAGCCTAAGGTGTTGTAACCGATTTGCCTCCCTTGCAAAGGGAGGTGGCTGCGAGCTTGCGAGCAGACGGAGGGATTGGACGGCGGGAGCAAGCCCCCGCCCTACGGCAAGTAAAACAAAAAACTGCCCCTTGAAAATCAAGGGGCGCTGTTATTATACCTTCACTTTTCCGTGCCCAGCAGGGCGGTGTATTCCCGTGGGGTCATACCGAATCGGCGCTTAAACAGGGCGATAAAATGGGATTGGGAGGAGAAGCCCAGGCTGTAACACACCTGCTCGGCGGCGCAGCCCTCCCACAGCAAGGTTTTGGCCAGCTCCAGCTTTTGGGCGGTCATATAGGTGCTCAGGTTTACGCCCAATTCGCATTTGAACAGATGGGAGAGATAGTCCGGCGACAGGCCGCAGTGGGCGGCCACGGCAGCCACCGTCAGCTTGCGGTCCGGGTTTTTGTTGATATAGGCAATGCAGCGGCGCACATGGGGTGAGTAGGTCAGGTCCTTTTGCGCCCGGCTGACCATATTGGTCAGTTCAATGGCGCCGTCCACAATGGCGGCGTGCACGGTGCGCTTGGTGCTGGCCGCGTCAATGCGGCGAATAAAATCGTCCGAATACGCATAGGCGCTGCTTTCGCCCAGACCCCCTTGAATGGCGTAGCGGGTGGCCAGGGTGATAAAGCTGACAGCCATATATTTTTGCTGCTGCAAGTCGTTCTCCGACATTTGGCCTACGGTAATATTTTGTATGCCGATCTGCCCCAATTCGTAGATCAGCTTTTTCAGATCACCCCGTTGCAGGCAGGAGAACAGGCGCACCTCATCCCGGTATGGGGTATGGTGCAGTCGCTCCAGCGCGTGGTGTCCGGTTTCTTCCTTGACGCTTTTCGGGATCACCCGAATACTCATTAAAGATGCACTATCCATTTGAATTCCCCCTAAGTGCAGTATAGCTGCCCGGAGGCTGTCCGTCAACCGGGGCGGCGCAAGTCGATGGGGATTTGTTGTATTTTCTCGGCTTTTTGGTAGACAAAATGGGGGGGTGTGCTATGATAGCGTTGGAAAGGAGTGATCAAAATATGAAAAGTAAGACCAAGACCCTGCCTACTGACGCGGTGCTGCGGGATATGCTGAAACAAGCCGGACTGGACAGCGCGGGGGTGCAATTTCGGCTGCTGGGGGACGGGATGTTCAACGCCGTTTTTGCAGCGGAGACAAACCCGCCAGTGGTGATGAAGATTGCGCCCCGACCCCAGGTGCCGGTGATGACCTATGAGCGGGATATGCTGGCCACCGAGCTGTACTGGTACGATCAGATCCGGCAGCACACGGAGATTACCGTGCCGGATATTCTGTATAGTGACCCGGCGGGCAACCTGTGCGGCGCGCCCTGGGTGGTGATGGAGCGACTGCCCGGGGTGCACCGAGACAAGTGCCCGCTGCCCAGTGCGGAGAAACACCGGCGCACGGCGGAGATGGTGGCGCAGATCCATAATGTATCCGGCACCGGCTACGGTTATGTGCAAAATGGACTGTATGAGAACTGGGCGGACGCTTACATTTCCATGATCGAGAACCTGCTGGCAGACGCCCGGCGTATGGGCAAGACCAGTCGCCGCGGGCAGCGCCTGCTGGCGTATGCCCGGCAGTATCGGGCGGTGCTGGCGGCGGCACCTTGCGTGATGGTGAATTTTGATCTGTGGAGCAGCAATATCCTGTGCCATACGGTGGACGGACAAACCCGGTTTGCCTGGATCGACCCGGAGCGCAGCCTGTGGGGCGACCCGGTGCTGGACTTTTTGCCGCTGGAGTCCTTTACCGCGCCGCTGGACAAAAAGACTTTGTCCTTGGCAGCCCACAACGCCCTTTGCCGGGTACCGGTGCCAGTTAACCGAGAGACCCGGCTGCGCTACGCCTTTGCCCAGGGGCTGCTGGCGTTGATCCAGGAAGTGGAAAAATACTATCGCTTTACGCCTTTGAGTCAGGGCTGGGCGGTGGATGTGACCGGAGCGGCTGCCGGCTACGCCGCTGCCTTTGCCGTGCTTCGCCGTGGGTAAGAGCAGGCGCCAAAAGGCGCAGGACAAGGCGCAGGCGCTGACCACTGCGCCGGTGACCGGCCGTCTGCTGCGGCACCTGCCGTACACCCTGGCGGCGCTGCTCTTTAGTGCCTTTTATAATGTGGCGGACACATTGTTTGTCAGCCACGGGGTAGGCGACCTGGCGGCTGCGGGTATCAGCGTGGTCTTTCCCCTGACGGTTTTGCAGGGTGCTATTGCCCAAATGGTTGGCGCCGGTGCCGGGGCGCTGGTGTCGCCCTGCTTGGGGCAAAAGGACTACCGGGCGGCAGGCCGGGTTACAAAAAGCGCCATGGCGTTCTTTTACACCACAGCGCTGGGGATTACCTGCATTTGCTTGTTGTTTCGCACGCCGCTGCTGCGGCTGTTCGGTGCCACGGCAGAGATCTTGCCTTATGCCCGCACCTATTTTACCATTTTGGCAGCGGGCAATGTGTTCTCCACCGGGTTTTCGTCTATTATACGGGCGGAGGGGCGTATGGATTACAGCCTTTGGATCTGGCTGTTGCCTACCGGGGTGAACTTGCTGCTGGATTGGTTGCTGATCTATCGACTGCACCTGGGTATTGCCGGTGCGGCCTGGGCCACGGTGATTGCCCAGGCGGTGAGCTTTTGTATGAGCGTATTGTTTTTTACCCGGTTTTCCTGCCAGCAATTCCGTGGCGTGCGGGCGGATCGCGCTACAGTGGGGCGGATCTTGACTCTGGGGCTGCCCACCTTGGTGCAAATGGGCAGTCTGTCTGTTGTGCTGGTGGTGATGAACGGTTTGTTAGCCCCTCGGACAGGTACGGTGGGTGTGGCGGCCTTTGGCTATGTGAGCCGGTTGGCGGAATTTGCCTTGGCGCCGTTCTCCGCCCTTTGCTTGGCAGCAGCGCCTATCATCGGCAGCAGCTACGGCGCCGGTCTGCATAGCCGGGTGCGCCAAACGGTGGTGCGCACGGTGCAGCTGGGACTGGTGTATGCGGTGGTTGCTGTGGCAGTGTGTTATGCTTTGAGCGGAGCGCTGCTGGGTATTTTTACTCGTGATCCGGCGATCGTGCAATTTGGTACCCACTGCTTGCGGCGGTTGGCACCGGCTCTTT
>OIXL01001255.1_pt1 | contig 10203 bp, 6 predicted proteins | sample 1587761 | NCBI WGS metagenome assembly OIXL01 (sample SAMN03283246) | human gut metagenome | biome: human-associated habitat; material: feces | host: Homo sapiens | place: Peru | collected 2012 | reverse complement strand
CCGCCGCTCTGACCTCCCCGACCAACGTTTGGGAAGTCTTCTATGAGTACGCATTCAACGCTGTTATGAACGGCGAGTCCTTCGACACCAACTGGAGCCAGGGCTATGAGGCTGACGCTGTCAAGCTCACTCCGCTCGGCGAGTCCTGCGCACCCGGCACCCAGGAAAAGGTCGACGAGACCATCGCAGCCATCAAGGACGGCAGCCTGCACGTCTTCGACACCAGCAAGTTCACCGTTGGCGGCGAGACTGTTACCACCGCTCCTGTTGACCTGACCTACTATGATTACAGCACCGGTTCTCCCGTTGCTGTCTACCAGGGCGAGACCAAGGAGGCTATCTCCGACGGTTACTTCCATGAGGGCGAGCTGCGTGCAGCCCCCACCTTCTCCCTGCGCATTGACGGCATCATCGAAGATGCTGACCCTGTTGCTTAATAGCTGACGGGGATCCAAGAGGGAAGACTGCGGCGATCCGCAGCCTTCCCTTTTGGTGGTTTTATAAATTGTTCCTACCCTATATTAAATAACCTTGAGAGGAGCCTGCAAAATGGCGCAGACCGAATACGCCGTGCGTTTGCAGCACGTCACCAAGACCTTTGGCCCCGTGGTAGCCAACAAGGATGTCTCGCTGGGCGTGCGCCGCGGCGAAATTCTGGCCCTATTGGGCGAAAACGGCAGCGGCAAAACTACCCTGATGAACATGATCGCCGGCATCTACTACCCCGATGAGGGCGAGATCTATGTGGGGGACAAGGCTGTTACCATCCGCTCCCCGCGCGATGCGCTGGATCTGGGCATCGGCATGATCCACCAGCATTTCAAACTGGTGGATGTGTTTACCGCAGCGGAAAACATCGCCCTTTCGATGGGCAGCGGCAAGTATGACCTGAAAAAAGTCCAGGACAAGGCCCGTGCCATCTGCGAAAAATACCAGTTTGCCCTCGACCTGAACCAGAAGGTCTACGAGATGAGCGTCAGCCAGAAGCAGACGCTTGAGATCGTCAAGGTGCTTTACCGCGGCGCGGATATTCTGATTCTGGACGAGCCGACGGCGGTTCTGACCCCGCAGGAGACCGAAAAGCTCTTCAGCGTCATCCGCAACATGAAGGCCGACGGCAAGGCGGTCATCATCATTACCCACAAGCTGCATGAGGTGCTGTCCATCAGTGACCGCGTGGCCATCCTGCGCAAGGGCGAATACGTCGGTGACGTCGCCACCAAGGACGCCGACCAGCAATCGCTGACCGACATGATGGTCGGCCGGGCCGTTTCCCTGAACATTGACCGTCCGCTGAACGAGAACCAGACCGAGCGCCTGAAGGTCGAGCACCTGACCGTCAAGAACAAGGAAGGCGTCAAGATGCTCGACGACGTGACCTTCACCGCCATGGGCGGCGAGATCCTCGGCATCGCGGGCATCGCAGGCTCCGGCCAGAAGGAGCTGCTTGAGTCCATTTCCGGCCTGCAGAAGCTGGAGGCCGGCAGCAAAATTACATACATCGAGCCGGACGGAACCGAATGTCTGCTCAACGGCATGGACCCGCTCGATATCATCCGCAAGGGCCTCCTGCTGTCCTTCGTCCCGGAGGACCGGTTCGGCATGGGCCTCGTCGGCGGCATGAACATCATTCAGAACATCATGCTCCGCACCTACCGGCGCGGCAAGGGCCCGCTGACCGACCGCAAGTTCCCGTGCGACCTGTCGCAGAAGATCGTGGACGATCTTGAGGTCGTCACCCCGGATATCAATCGCACGCCCATCCGCCGTCTTTCCGGCGGCAACGTGCAGAAGGTGCTCGTCGGCCGCGAGATCGCGCAGAACCCGGCTGTTCTCATGACGGCCTACGCCGTGCGCGGTCTGGACATCAACACGTCCTACGTCATCTACAATCTGCTGACCGAGCAGAAGATGAAGGGCGTCAGTGTCATCTATGTCGGCGAGGATCTGGACGTTCTGCTGGAGCTGTGCGACCGCATTCTCGTTCTGTGCGGCGGCAAGGTTTCCGGCATCGTCGACGGCCGCAAGACCACGAAGGACGCCGTCGGCTTGATGATGACGAAGATCGGAGGTTAATAGAGTATGCATATCTCCAAACGAGACACAATTTCCCTCAGCAAGGCCTGGTCGATCCGCGCCATCGCCATTCTGCTGGCTCTGATCGTCGACGGCATCATTATCTATGCCATCGTCAAGATGAACCCCCTGAAGGTTTACGTTTCCCTCGCCTCCGGCGCGTTCGGCACGAGCAAGCGTATGTGGTTCACCATCCGTGACTGCATGATCCTGACCTGTATCGCCATCGGTCTGGCGCCCGCGTTCAAGATGCGCTTCTGGAACGTCGGCGCGGAGGGCCAGATGCTCGTCGGCGGCATTGCCACCGCGTTCTGGATGATCAACTTCGCAGGCAAGATGAACATCGTGATGCTTTTCCTGTGCATGGCCATCAGCGCCATCGTCGCGGGCGGCATCTGGGGCCTCATCCCCGGCTTCTTCAAGGCCAAGTGGAACACGAACGAAACGCTGTTCACGCTGATGATGAACTACATCGCCATTCAGCTCACGTCGTTCGCCGTCTCCAAGTGGGAGAACCCTCCAGGATCGAACTCCATCGGCACCATCAACTCCAAGGGCGACGTCAAGTACGTCGGCTGGATCGGCAATATGTTCTCCGACGGCTATAACAAGGACTTCATGTGGACGGTCATCATCGTGCTCGTCCTCGCGGCGCTCGTGTACCTCTATCTGAAATACACCAAGCACGGCTATGAGATCGCCGTCGTCGGCGACTCGGAGAATACCGCACGCTACGCCGGTATCCGCGTCCCGCGCATCTATGTGCGCACGATGGCCCTGTCCGGCGCGCTGTGCGGCTTTGCAGGCTTCCTCGCCGTCTCCGCCGTCAGCCATACCCTCTCCACCTCGACCGCCGGCGGCCGCGGCTTCACCGCGATCATCGTCGCGTGGCTCGCGAAAATGAACCCGTTCGTCATGATCCTGATCTCGGCGCTGCTGTCGTTCCTCGACAAGGGCGCGGTGCAGATTGCTTCCGACTTCGGCCTGAACGAATACGTCTCGAAGATCATCTCCGGCGTCATTCTGTTCTTCATCCTCGGCAGCGAGTTCTTCATCAACTATCAGGTCAAGACCGGCGCGAAGCACAAGTAAGGAGGAGCTGAATATGTTAGATTTTTTGCTGAAATTCCCTGACCTTCTGCACTCTGCCATCGTGTTCGGCACGGTTATCATGTTCGGCGCGCTCGGCGAGATCATCACGGAGAAATCCGGCAACCTCAACCTCGGCGTTCCCGGTATCATGTATTTCGGCGGCATCGCCGGTCTGACGTCCACGTTCATGTATGAAAACGTCTACTGCGTCAACGCAGGGATCGAGCCGAGCGCGGCGCTGTGCGTCATTATGTGTCTCGTCGCGTCGTTCCTCGCCTCCGCGCTTGGCGGCCTCATCTACAGCTTCCTGACCATCACGCTGCGCACGAACCAGAACGTCACCGGCCTGACCCTGACGATCCTCGGCTCCGGCGTCGGCAACTTCTTCGGCGGGAGCCTCAACAAGCTCGCCGGCGGCGTCGGCCAGGTCTCCGTAGCCGTGACCTCGCAGGCATTCCGCAACTACTCGCTTTCCCTCGTCAATTTCTTTGACGGCTTCACCGGCAAGCTCCGTCTGGGCACGCTCCTGTTCTCCTACGGCTTTTTGACCTATGTGGCGATCATCCTCGCCGTTGCGATCTGGTTCTTCCTGTCGAAGACCCGCACGGGCCTGAGCCTGCGCGCCATCGGCGAAAATACCGCCACGGCTGACGCTGCCGGTATCAACGTCACAAAGTACAAGTACCTTGCCACCTGCATCGGCGCCGGTATCTCCGGCCTCGGCGGCACGTACTACGTCATGAACTACATCAAGGGCACCTGGGAGAACCAGGGCACGATCGAAGCCCTCGGCTGGCTGGCCGTCGCGCTGGTCATCTTCGCAACGTGGAAATCTCTGCGCGCGATCTGGGGTTCGTATCTGTTCGGCGTTCTCTACTGGGCGTATAACTACATCCCCGGCCTGTCCAGAAGCACGCTGGAGCTGTTCAAGATGCTCCCCTACGTGGTCACGATCCTTGTCCTGCTCATGGTCTCCATGCGCAAAAAGAAGGAGGATCAGCCGCCTCAGTCCCTCGGCATCCCGTACTTCCGCGAAGAACGGTAACCGCACCGCACAACACGCCCTGCGAGGCTTCTCGCAGGGCGTGTTCAGCATATCAGATTGCTTCCCTTAGAAGAGGAGCCTTGGATGCTGCTTTCGGCTTTCGAAAAGTCAAGGAATGTTCACAAATCGTTCCTTGACTTTTCATATTTTTCGTGTATGATTTAATTCAATATTGAACAGTTCGATATTGGAGGTCTTAACTCATGCCGGAACCCCTTCTGACCGCGTCTGCCATGTTTGCCAATGCTGCACGCTTTTCTGACGCCTATCACGCCGCGCTTTCGCCGCTGTGCGCGGAAACCGGTCTGCCGCCTGCGGCGGCGGATATTCTGCTGTTTCTGGCGAATAATCCCGGCTGCGAGACGGCGGGCGCGATCTGCCGGATGCGCGGACTGAAGCCCGCGATCGTGTCGTTTCATATTGACCGGCTTGTGGGCGAGGGCTTTCTGCAGCGGCAGCCTGTCCCCGGCGACCGGCGCAAGACGGCGCTCGTGCTGACCGAAAAGGCAGCGCCCGTCATCGAGCAGGGCCGCAGGCTACAAAAGTCGTTCGCCGACCGGCTCACCGAGGGCCTGCGTGCGGAGGACTTAGCGCACTTCCGCCGCTGCGTGGCCGCCTTTGAACGCAATATCGAACGGATCCGCATGGAAAATCCCAAAGGAACGGAGATGTAACCCCCCATGATCAAACTTCTCAAGCGTATGCGAAAGCGCGAGGCGCTGATGGCGCTTTTGTGCGCAGTTCTCGTCGTGGCGCAGGTCTATTTCGACCTGAAGCTGCCGGATTACATGACCCGGCTCACCACGCTCATCAAAACCCCCGGCAGCGTCACAGCGGATATTTTATCCGTCGGCGGCGAGATGCTCCTGTGTACGCTGGCCAGCGCCGTTCTGGCTGTCGGCTGCGGCTATCTGGCGGCAAAGACGGCCTCCGGCTTCAGCTTTTCCGTCCGCGCCGACCTGTTCCACCATGTCATGGACGCGGGCAGCGAGGAAATGCAGTCCTTTTCCGTCCCCAGCCTCATCACCAGAACGACCAATGACATCACCCAGATCCAGATGATCGTCGCCATGGGTCTGCAGATGCTCATGAAGGCCCCGATCATGGCCGTCTGGGCCATCATCAAGATCCTCGGCAAAAGCTGGACGCTCTCGGCGGTAACGGGCGGCTTCGTTGTGGCAATCGTCGTGATGGTGCTGCTGATCATGTCCAGCTGCCTGCCCCGGTTCCGTCAGGTGCAGAAAAAGACCGACCAGATCAACCGCGTCGCGCGGGAAAATCTGACCGGCATCAACGTCGTCCATGCCTTCGGCGCGGAGGACTATCAGAACCGGAAATTCGACGGCCCCAGCCGCGAGATGATGAACCTGCAGCTGAAAAACCAGCGGCTGTTCGCCCTGCTCCAGCCGATGCTCGGCTTCGGCATGAACGGGCTGGCGCTCGCCGTCTACTGGGTCGGCGCGGCGCTGGTTGAGTCGATCGCGCTGACAGATCCCGCCGCACGGCTGACGATGTTCACAAACGTGCTGGTGTTCAGCACCTACGCGACCTATGTTGTGATGTCCTTTATGATGCTCGTGATGATCTTCATGCTCGTGCCGCAGGCGCAGGTCTCGGCAGAGCGCATCAACGAGGTGCTGGACACAAAGCCGCACGTCGTCCCCGGCGCGAAGACAGAGGGCAGCGGGACCGGCACGGTCGAGTTCCGCGATGTCTCCTTCCGCTATCCGGGCGCGGCTGCGGATGAGCTGGAGCATATCAGCTTCAAGGTAGAAAAGGGCCAGACGCTGGCCATCATCGGCGCGACCGGCAGCGGCAAGACGACGCTGGCCTCCCTCATTCCGCGCTTTTACGACGCGACGGCTGGCACTGTCCTTGTAGACGGGCTGGACGTGCGCGAGTATACGTTCGACGCGCTTTACAACAAGCTCGGCTATGTGACGCAGAAGGCCGTTCTGTTCTCCGGTACGGTCGAGGACAACGTCTTCTTCGGGCAGAGTGCGGCAGAAAAGACGGATGCGTCGCTGCAAGCCGCGCTTTCCCTGTCGCAGGCTGCGGAATTTGTGGACAAATACCCTGAAAAGGCCGCACATCCCATCGCCCAGCTTGGCCGGAACGTCTCCGGCGGGCAGAAGCAGCGGCTTTCCATCGCGCGTGCGCTGGCAAGAACGCCGGAAATTCTGATTTTCGACGATTCGTTCTCCGCGCTGGACTATAAGACCGACGCGGTGCTGCGCGAGGGGCTTGCGAAGGAGCTTCCCGGCACGACGAAGATCATCGTCGCCCAGCGCATCAGCACCATCCGTAATGCCGATCAGATCCTCGTGCTCGACCGCGGCGAGATTGCCGGACTCGGCACACATGACGAATTGATGGTATCCTGCCCGGTCTACCGCGAGATCGCCATGTCGCAGCTGAGCGAGGAAGAGCTCAAGAAAGGAGGCGCATCCAAATGAGGCCCAATATGCGTCCAACAGAAAAAACGGATCCCAAAGGCGCTCTGAACGACCTGAGCGCGTATATGCGCAAGAGCCTCGGCGTCGTCATTCTGGCGCTCGTGCTGGCGGCGCTCAGCGCCGTGCTGACCATCATCGGCCCGGATCAGGTCGGTAAGATCGCGACCATCATGTCCGACGGCCTGCTCGGCGGCATTGATCTTGCAGCCATTGCAAGAGTCGGCATACTGCTTGCCGTCATTTACGGCCTGAGCGCGCTCTTTGGCTTCATCCAGCACTATATCATGGCGAGCGTCACGCTCAAAATGTCCTACCGTATGCGCGCGGAGCTGTCCGAAAAGATCAACCGGGTGCCGCAGAAATACTTCAACTTTCATGCACAGGGCGATATTCTCAGCCGCATCACCAACGATGTCTCCACGCTCCAGCAGGGACTGACCAACAGCCTGCCGACGATCATCTCCGCCGCGACGCAGTTTGCCGGCTGCCTCATCATGATGTTCGTGACCGAGTGGCGGCTGGCGCTTGCCGCGCTGGGCATTACGCTCGTCGGGCTGCTGCTCGTCGTGCTCATCATGTCCCGTTCGCAGAAATACTTTACCGCCCGGCAGGAAAGCCTCGGCAAACTGAACGGCTATGTCGAGGAAATGTATTCCGGCCACGAGGTCGTGCGCATTTCCCGCGCGGCAGAGCCTGTCGGCAAGACCTTTGACACGCTGAACGACGCTGTTTACGACGCGAACTGGCGTTCGCAGTTCCTGTCCGGCGTCATGCAGCCGCTCATGAATGTCATCGGCAACCTGTCCTATGTCGCCGTGTGCGTGCTCGGCTCGATCCTCGCGATCCAGGGCATCATCGACATCGGCGTCATCGTCTCGTTCATCCTGTACGTGCGCCTGTTCACCTCACCCCTGACGCAGATCGCGCAGGGCATGACGAACCTGCAGACAGCCTCCGCCTCCGCGCACCGCATCTTTGACTTCCTCGGCAGCGAGGAACTGCCCGATGAATCGGAAAAACCAGAGCTGCCCCGCCCCGTGCGCGGCGAGGTCGACTTCGAGCACGTCCGCTTCAGCTACCCGGATTCACCGGATAAGATCATCATCAAAGACTTCTCCGCCCACGTCGCCCCCGGCCAGAAGGTCGCCATCGTCGGCCCGACCGGCGCTGGCAAGACGACCATGGTCAACCTGCTCATGCGGTTCTATGAGATCTCCGACGGCTGCATCAGAATTGACGGTGTGCCGTCATCTGAGCTCAGCCGCGAGGACGTGCACAAGCTGTTCGGCATGGTCCTGCAGGACACATGGCTGTTTGAGGGCACAGTCCGGGAAAATCTTGTCTACAATCTGTCGGACGTGACCGATGAACAATTAAATCGCGTCTGCCGCGCCTGCGGGCTGGATAAATTCGTCCGTTCGCTGCCGGACGGCTTCGACACTGTCCTGTCCGAGAGCACCAGCATTTCCGCCGGGCAGAAGCAGCTGCTGACCATCGCCCGCGCCATGCTCCAGAACGCGCCCATGCTCATCCTCGACGAGGCGACCAGCTCTGTCGACACGCGCACGGAGCTGCTCATCCAGCGCGCCATGGATAAGCTGACGGAAAACCGCACCAGCTTCGTTATCGCCCACCGTCTGTCGACGATCAAAAACGCCGACCTCATCCTCGTCATGAAGGACGGCGACATCATCGAAAGCGGCACGCACGAAACACTCATGCAGCGAAACGGCTTCTACGCCGCCCTCTACAACAGCCAGTTCGAACAGGCATCATAACGCGCTCCATAAAAAACTCTGCCCGCAGCTTCAAAGGTCTGCGGGCAGAGTTTTTAATGATAGAATTTTTCCTCGATTTTGACCACAACGCCGTTTTTCAAAGTAAGCGTATACGGCTGGACGAGCAGCCCTTCGTTTTCCTGCGCGGCGGCGACAAAGTCCCGCCATGTTTTGAACGTGTACAGCCGATCCTCGCCCGCGCCATATTCCTGCTCGATATCGTAGATCGTGACGGATGCGTTCGGGTCGACTTTATAGGTGTAAAGTTCGCCGGAATCGACTCGGTAATATCCATAATAATAATTCTGCGGTGGAATATTCAGCGCCTTGAGCGTTTGCAGATCCTCTTCGAGAGAGGCATTCAGCAGCGTAATATGCTCGGCCGTGATGGAATCCCCGGTCACGCTCTGCAGAACTGCGTTCCGGCGCGTGCTGACCTCCGTGATCTGCGAGGTCTGGAGCGAATAGGAGAGCATCAATATGACGTCCGCCCGCGTCAGCGTGACGATCAATGATTGCCGGTCTTCCGATAAGTCCTTCGTCCAGATGGTATCTGCGTCCAGATACCGCAGATCGGCGTTTGCAGCGCTGAAATAGTCAACAAACGCGGAATAATAGCGCGGCCACTGGGAAACATCGCCCGGCAGGTCGCTCATTTTGCTGTCCTCGATCTGGAATTTCCGAACGATATCCTCATATTCCGCCGTCATGTCCTGCGCCCAGTGTGCATAGTCCAGCTTTTCGTGGACGCGCGACCAAATCGTATCATCCTGAAGAACAGCCTCCGCAGACTCGCCGCTTGACGGGGCAAGGGAGGCAATCACCTCCAAATACTGCTGGAGCAGATTCATGTCTGCCAGGAACCAGTCTCCCGCTGCCTCCGGCAAGACCCACGCTCCGTCCGCGTTCTGCATGGCAAGCGGGCCGCATTCTCCGGAAATCCAGTCGCTTGGACTGCCGCCCGGGAAGATTTCAAAACCCGTGCAGACCTCTGCACCGTCCTGTGTTTCCAACTCTGCTCTCAGATATGTGTTCATCGCGCCCCCGTTCCACTCCCAGTCGGGGCCGGTGTAGTCATAGTAAAAATCGTAATGCAGGTCGCATATGACGACGGTTTTCCCGTTTTCCTCAAACGAACCATACTCGCGCAGGCTCGGCAGCACAATATCATTGTCCTCACGCGGATATCGCTGCGCGGCGGCCGCGTCAAAGAGCACCGCCTCCCGCCCGGTCAGACCGAACATGGAAGAGGCCGGGATGGGGAGCGAGGTTGTGCAGGAAGACTTTTTCGAGAGAAGCGGTGCGCAGTCAAGCGGTTCTGACGACTCGTTCAGTCCGTCTCCCGATACATCTGACCAGTTTGCCGTCCGCTCACCGTCGGAAAAAGAGATATCAGCGATGCTTCGCGTGCCCTCGGAAAATGTGAGAAACGGCTTTCCGGGGTCAATCGAACGCGTCAAGGGGATACTGCTATCCTGAAAGGTCACAGTTATCTCGTCAAACGAAACGTCGTGCCGATTCTCCTGATCCCACACGCCAAAGACAGTGTCCGTTGTAAATCCATAGATCACGGTTCTGTCGTTTGTGACAAGCGCATGTACCATGAAGCCGACGGATGAATCCCATTCAGATGTGTCGTTCCACGCTGCAAGTGTGTAATCTTCGCCGTCCTTCTGAACCACAAACGCCTGAAATGCGGTATACCCGGTATTCTCAGACGAGCCGGGGGCTTTGCTGCCGGTAAGTAAAATGAACC
>OIXL01001253.1_pt1 | contig 10210 bp, 7 predicted proteins | sample 1587761 | NCBI WGS metagenome assembly OIXL01 (sample SAMN03283246) | human gut metagenome | biome: human-associated habitat; material: feces | host: Homo sapiens | place: Peru | collected 2012 | reverse complement strand
TCAGGCTAACGCTTTTGCAAAGACCTTAAAAATGGTTAAGGTTGCAAAAATGGACGAAAAGCAGGATACGGAATCAACCTACGACGGCGACTATATTGTTGACGAAAAGGCTAAGACCGCAACACTTACTCAGGACGGTGTTAAAAAGGCTGAGGAATATTTCCACGTTGAAAACCTTATGGATATTGACAACACCACACTTCTCCACCATATTGACCAGGCTATCAAGGCTAACGGTGTTATGAGAAGAGATATCGACTACGTTGTAACAGACGGTCAGGTTAAAATCGTTGACGAGTTCACAGGTCGTATTATGGAGGGCAGACGTTATAACGAGGGTCTTCATCAGGCTATTGAGGCAAAAGAAGGCGTTAAGGTTGAGCACGAGAGCAAAACTCTTGCTACAATCACTTTCCAAAACTACTTCCGTCTTTACAAGAAGCTTTCCGGTATGACAGGTACTGCTTCAACGGAAGCACCTGAATTTTCAGAAATCTACAAACTTGATGTTGTTGAAATTCCAACTAACAAACCGCTTGCAAGAATTGACCATCCTGACGTTATTTTCCAAACAGAACGTGGAAAATATCACAATGTAATTGAAAAGATTAAGGAATGTCACGAAAAAGGACAGCCTGTTTTGGCTGGTACAATCAGCATTGAAAAGAGCGAACTCCTTTCAAAAATGCTTAAAAAAGAGCACATTCCTCACAACGTGCTTAACGCTAAAAATCATGAGCGTGAGGCTGAAATCATTGCTCAGGCAGGTAAATTCGGCGCTGTTACAATCGCCACAAATATGGCAGGTCGTGGTACCGATATTATGCTCGGCGGTAACGCTGAATACCTTGCAAAAAGCGAAATGAAAAGGATGCAGTATTCAGACGAGCTTATTGCAGAGGCTACAGGCTTTGCGGAAACGGACAATGAGGAAATCATTGAAGCAAGAAAGACCTTCCAAGAACTTGAGGCTAAATATAAGACCGAAATTCAAGAAGAGGCTGACAAGGTAAGAGCCGTAGGCGGCTTATTCATTTTGGGTACAGAACGCCACGATTCACGCCGTATTGATAATCAGCTCCGTGGACGTTCCGGACGTCAGGGTGACCCCGGTGAAAGCCAATTCTTCTTATCCCTTGAAGATGACCTTATGCGTTTATTCGGCGGTGAAAGAATGCAGGCTATGATGGCTCGCCTTACCGACGATGAAAATATGCCTATCGAGTCAAAGATGATTACAAGAACTGTTGAATCATCGCAGAAAAAGGTTGAAGGCAGAAACTTCGGCATAAGAAAGCAAACGCTTCAATATGACGATGTTATGAACCGTCAAAGACAGCTCATTTATCAGCAGAGAGATCAGGTTCTTGACGGAATTGACCTTACAGATAAAATTCTTCAAATGCTTGATACAAACATTGAGGAAAATGTTAAAAACTACTTTGCAGGCGACCATAAGAGTGATTGGAACGTAGCAGGTCTTAAGGAAAAATATAAAGGCTGGCTTACAACCGAGGACGACTTTAACGACGACGTTAATATGCTTTCGGTTCAAGGCACAATTGATATGCTTCAGGAAAGAGGCCATAAGCGCCTTGAGGAAAAGAGAGAGCTTCTCGGCGACGAAATGTTCCAAGACTTTGAAAGAATGGTACTTCTCAGAAATGTTGATGTACTTTGGATGGACCACATTGACGCTATGGACGACCTCAAGCAAGGCATCCATCTTCGTGCTTACGCTCAGCAGGACCCTGTTGTTGCATTCCGTATGGAATCATACGATATGTTTGACGAAATGACGGCAACAATTCGTGAAAACACAGTCAGAATGATGCTTACAATTATGCCAAGACGTCAGGAGGACGTTGAGAGAAAGGCTGTTGCTAAGGTAACAGCTACCTCATCGGGCGGCGACGATACAGTTAAGCAGGCTCCCGTAAGAAAGGGCAAAAAGGTCGGCCCTAACGACCCATGTCCTTGCGGAAGCGGCAAAAAGTATAAGAAATGCTGCGGCGCTCCGGGCAAAGAGCATAACAATTAATTCTAAATAAACGAAAGCACAAATAAATAAAGCAGTTGGATTGAAAAATCCAACTGCTTTTATTTTTACTAAAATTGACAATATATCGGTATTATAATATAATCTGTATATAAAACATTGGCAGAAAACAATTTTATTCCGTCAAGTACAATTTGACCAAATAATTATAACGAGTTTTTAAATATTATAGAGAGGAAAAACATGAAAAAGATTTTATCAATTACATTATCATTATTAATTGTGATGACATCAATGTCATTTGTAACAACCGCCTTTGCCGCAAGTAAGCTTCCTACTACGTCAATTACTTCTTTAAGCTCAAAGGATAACGGATTTACGGTTAAGTGGAAGAAAAAGACAAAAATCACGGGTTATCAAATTCAGTATTCAACAAGCAGTAAATTTAGCAAGAAAAGCACTAAAACAGTTAAAATCAAAAAGGCAAAAACCACCTCTAAGAAAATAAGCGATTTAAAATCATCAAAAAAATATTACGTAAGAGTAAGAACATATAAAAATTCCAAAAAGAAAACCGATTATTCCGCTTGGTCTAAAAAGAAAAGTATCACAACTAAACAGGCAAAGCATTGCACAAACAATAACAATCATAGTATAAAATGTGGCAATATGGGAAAGTGGTTTAATAGCAGAAGTGACATAGAAACATATTGGAAAAATCAATGTAATGCACTTGCAGAAAAATGGGATAAAGGAGAAATATCAGATAGTGAGTATTATTCAAAATCGCCATATGGATATGAATGTTGGTCTTGTAGTTATTGTGGAAAGTGGACAGGAAATTTTAAATATAGATAATAAGAATAGGAGAAAACCAATGAAAAAAATCTTTTCGATAGTAATAGTAGTATTACTGTTAGTTATATCGCTGGCATTTACAACTACAGTTTTTGCTACAAATATTCCGTCAACAACAATTACATCAGTAAAAACAAAAAGGGAAGCATTTACGATTAAATGGAAGAAAAAAACAAATATTGCAGGATACCAAATTCAGTATTCTACTAACAGTAAATTTAAAAAGGGAAATAAAACAATCAAGATAAAAAAAGCCAAAACTGTATCGAAAAAAATAACAGGATTAAAACCTTCAAAAAAATATTATGTTCGGATAAGAACATATAAAATAGTTAATAAGAAAACATACTATTCAAGTTGGTCTAAAAAGAAAAATGTAACTACTAAGAATTGTGAGCATTGTACAAACAATAATAATCATAGTACAAGTTGTGGAGATGCTGGGATATGGGTTGCAAGCAAAAATGAATTTAAAACTTATTATGAAAATTATTGTGAAAAATGGAATAGCAAATGGGTTAATGATGAAATAAGTAATGAAGAATATTACAAAAATTGTCCTTATGGATATGAATGTTGGTCTTGTAGTTATTGTGGTAAATGGACTGGTAATTTCAAATATAGATAACAAAAGAGCTTGAAAATCAATTCAAGCTCTTTTCTATTTATATATGTAATTAATAATTATAATCTTAATAACTTCTTAGCGTTATTATAGAATATATCCTCCTGAGCCTTTTCATCAAGGCCGCAGGAAAGAACCTTTTGAATTTCAACCGTTGGGTGATGGAACGGAGAATCAATACCAAACATAATTCTGTCCTTACCAACTGTTTCATAAGCCTCTTTAATCTTGCTGCCCATTGGCATACCGCTCATTTCAAGTGTGATATTGTCATATCTCTTAGCCATTTTGATAGCAGCATCAATATAAACGCCGTGACCGTGACCCATATGAATCATAGTAACTCTTACATCAGGGTATTTTTCTGCAAGAAGCGCAATGCTCCAAGGAAGTGAGAAAGGCGGATGACCGCAATGGATAAATACAGGAACGTCATATTCCCTTGCAAAATCCATAACAGGATAAACTACAGGGTCATCTGCAACAAATGCATCAAAAAGCGGTTGCATTTTGATACCCATAAAGCCTTCTTCGTTTATATAATGATTAAGCTTCTTTTCAACGTCGTCTAAAGCGGGATTAACCCATACAAACGGAACAATCTTATCGGGATAAGACTGAAATGCGTCTACAACCTCATCATTGCCCTGAAAATTAGGTGCTGTTAAAAAGGTTTTTTCAATGTCATATTCATTCATCTGCTCAATCAGCTTTTCTTTGGTAAAGGCAACACCTGCCCAACCGCCGAATGTGCCGATATGTGAATGTGCATCAATTTTTTTCATTTTAATTATCTCCTAAATAATTTTAGTAATAAATTTATTTCACTCTGAGAAAGAAGAAAGAAATACCGTAGGGGCGAACAATGTTCGCCCGCTTCTCAAACACGGAATTTCAATCGGGGTCCACGAAAGCGTTAGCTTTTTGGGAAAGCCATTTTATCAGTAATTTAGCCAACCATCTTCTTTAATTTAGCAGTAACCTTTGTTTTGTCAAATACAACGATAAATACTGCGGCAACTACAACACCTACTACTGTTTGAATAGCAAGAGTAGGGAGAGAAGAAAATGCATAAGCCTTGTCAAAAAGGAAAATTTTAACTACCGTATATGCAACAATCTGCCATACACCGCCGAGAATTGCACCTACAATATAGCCTACAATCTTGTTATTCTTAATCACCTTTTCCATAATAAGAGCACAAATAAGCGCCATAATGAACTTAATAATAAATGTCGGGGCAACCCAAGCGCTGTAGCCGCCGATAAGGTCCGCAAGAGCTGCGCCGATACCTGCCGCAAGCGGAGCTTTTTTCCAGCCTAAAAATACAATAGCAAGGAAAATCATACTGTCGCCTATGTGGGTATAACCGTTTACAAACGGAATTTTAAATGTGTAAGTAAATACAAATACCAATGCTGCCATAACAGCTGTAAATGTTATAGCTCTAACATTGATGCGAGCATTTTTTGTGTTTTCTTTCATTATGCTCACCTCCTTGCCCAAAAGAATACCATTATTCTGTATACTTATCAATAATCAATTTTAAGTATTTTTTAGTATACAGTTTATTTTTATATATAATATATATTAATTACTATTTATATAAGGGGATTTGACGACAGAAATTGTTAGGAAAATATATACAAAATAAGAAAATTTTGAAAAAATCGAAAAAAAGTATTGACAACTAAGCAAAAAGGTAATACTATTATAACAGAGTTAGCACTCAGGTGTTGAGAGTGCTAACGATATGATAAAGAGGTGGAAAGGATGATAAGTGAAAGACGACACGCAATACTTGGTTTAATTATTGAGCACTATTTGCGTACCGGCGAGCCGATTGGCTCAAAAGCATTATGTCAGCTTCTCCCCTACTCAATATCGAGTGCCACAATAAGAAACGAGATGGCGTATTTAACGCAATTAGGCTTTCTTGAACAAAGGCATACAAGCGGCGGCAGAGTTCCGAGCAAAACTTCTTTCAGATATTACGTTGATAATATTATGAAAGAAAGGCCGATAAGCGAATACGAGATGAACAAAATCAATGAAGCGCTCTCGGTAAACTCGGGCGATCCGGAAAGGCTTTTGCTTGATGCCTGCAAGCTTTTGGAGGAATATTCACATTGTGCAGCATTTTGCGCAACGCTTGAAGACCCTTATGATTGCATTCAGGGTGTTGACTTAATACCTGCCGGCAATCAAAAAGCAATGCTCGTTATGCTTACGGTCGGCAGTAAAATCAAATCCTCATTAATCAATATGCCTTGTGCACTTGACGAGGATTTCAGGCAAAAGTTTTACGATGTTTCGGCTAAGTTTTTGGTAGGCACTCCGCTTACAGACGTTAATTTGGCATTAATTCAAAGTGCAGTCGGCGTTGCAGGGGCAAGAATATTTGATATGCTTCCTGCTCTCACCTCGCTTTGTGCATTATGCGATGAAGCATCACACAGCAAATTAAGCCTTGAGGGCGAAACGAATTTGCTTTCTCACGAGGAGCTTGGCTCTGATTTATACAAAATCCTCGGCTTGCTTACCGGCAAAAAGCAATTGATGGAGCTTTCAAAGCGCTTTGCAAATTCAAATCACACCAAGCTTTTGATGATAGGCGATGAAAATCCATTATATGAAATGAAAAACACATCAACGCTTATTGCCAAATTTAATTATGAGGGCGGTCAAAAGGCTGTTTTAGGTGTTATCGGTTCAATGCGAATTGATTATGAAAGCATTTTGCCGAAAATAAAATATATAATCAACACAGTTGATACACTTCTTTCAAAGAAAGGGGCATAAAATATGAGTAAAAAGAAAAACGATGAAGAAAAAGAAGTAAAAACCGAAGCTGAAAATCAAGAGGAAAGCAAAACCGATGCCGAGGATAAGAAGGCAGAGGCAAAAGAGAAAGAAAATCCGCTTGAAAAAGAGCTTAAGGATACAAAGGACCAGCTTTTGAGAGTTACGGCGGAATATTCAAACTTCCGTAAGCGCAGCGAAAAAGAAAAAAATGAAAGCTTCGCTTTTGCAACAATCAAAGCAGTTTCGGAAATTCTTGCCACGGTTGATAATCTCGAAAGAGCGCTTGCAAATGAGCAGGAGGATTACGAGGGACTTAAAAAAGGTGTTCAAATGACCTATGACGGTCTTATGGCATCACTTAAAAAATTAGGCGTTGAAGCCTACGGCGAGCAGGGCGATGAGTTTGACCCGAATTTTCATCACGCAGTAATGCACATTGATGATGATTCGCTAGATGCAAACGTAATCACCGACGTGTTCCAAAAAGGCTATAAATATAATGACAAAGTTGTCAGACCTGCTATGGTCAAAACAGCAAACTAATAATACAAACTCAGGAGGAAAAAGATTATGTCAAAGATTATAGGTATTGATTTAGGTACAACAAACAGCTGTGTAAGCGTTATTGAAGGCGGCGAGCCGGTAGTAATTCCTAACGCTGAAGGCGCAAGAACAACCCCGTCTGTAGTAGCATTTTCTAAGGACGGCGAAAGAATGGTAGGTAACGTTGCAAAGCGTCAGGCTATCACAAATCCGGAAAAAACTATTTCTTCAATTAAAAGACATATGGGTTCTGATTACAAGGTAAACATTGACGGCAAGGCTTATACACCTCAGGAAATCAGTGCTATCATTTTGCAGAAATTAAAATCAGATGCAGAGGCTTACCTCGGTGAAAAAGTAACAGAGGCTGTTATCACAGTTCCCGCTTACTTTACAGACTCACAACGTCAGGCAACTAAGGACGCAGGTAAAATCGCAGGTCTTGATGTAAAGAGAATTATCAACGAGCCTACTGCCGCTGCTCTTGCTTTCGGTATTGATAAGGAAGACGACCAGAAGGTTATGGTATATGACCTCGGCGGCGGCACATTCGATGTATCCATCATTGAAATGGGTGACGGCGTTCAAGAGGTACTTGCAACAGCAGGTAACAACCACCTTGGCGGTGATGACTTTGATAAAAAGGTTATGGACTATATCATAGCTCAGTTCAAGAGTGAAACAGGTATTGACCTTTCAAATGATAAAATGGCTATGCAGAGAGTTAAGGAAGCTGCAGAAAAGGCAAAAATTGACCTTTCAGGTATGACCACAGCTCAAATTTCTCTCCCATTTATCACAGCTGATGCTACAGGTCCTAAGCACCTTGAAACAACTCTTACAAGAGCTAAGTTCAACGAAATGACAGCAGACCTTGTTGAAGCAACAATGGGTCCTGTTCGTCAGGCCATGAAAGATTCAGGCCTTTCAATGAATGATATTGACAAGATTTTGCTTGTCGGCGGTTCTACAAGAATTCCTGCTGTTCAGGAAGCTATTCAAAAGTTCAGCGGCAAGGAGCCATTCAAGGGAATCAACCCTGATGAATGTGTTGCTATGGGTGCAGCTCTTCAAGGCGGTGTACTCGGCGGTGACGTTAAGGGCTTACTTCTTCTTGATGTTACTCCTCTTTCACTCGGTATTGAAACCATGGGCGGTGTAAACACTGTTATCATTGAAAGAAATACCACAATTCCTACTAAAAAGAGCCAGATTTTCTCAACAGCTGCTGATAACCAAACTTCAGTTGAAGTTCATGTTCTTCAGGGTGAGAGAGAATTTGCTAAGGATAACAAAACACTCGGTATGTTCCACCTTGACGGCATTCTTCCTGCAAGAAGAGGTGTTCCTCAAATCGAGGTAACATTTGATATCGATGCTAACGGTATCGTTCACGTATCTGCTAAGGACCTCGGCACAGGCAAGCAGCAAGAAATCTCTATCACAGCTTCATCAAATATGAGCAAGGAAGATATTGATAAGGCTGTTAAGGAAGCTGAGCAGTTCGCAGAAGAAGATAAGAAGAAGAGAGAATCAGTTGACCTTCGTAACAATGCAGACCAAATGGTTTACCAGACCGAAAAGCTTATCAGCGAGGATGGCGACAAATTCTCAGCAGACGATAAATCAGCTCTTCAAACTAAGGTTGACGCATTGAAGGAAGCACTTAAGGGCGACAATGAAGATGCAATCAAGTCAGCTCAAGAGGACCTTCAAAACAAATTCTACGAAGTTTCTCAGAAACTTTGTGAAGCAGCACAGCAGGCACAGGGCGGTGCTCAGTCAGGTCCTCAAGGTCCTCAAGGTGCAGGCTATGACCCGAATGCTCAGGCACAAGGCGGCGGTCAGGAATATACTGACGCTGACTACACCGAGGTAGACGACAACTAATATATAAACAGCATAAGGCTCCCTTAACAAGGGAGCTGTCAGCTTGCTGACTGAGGGATTTAAAGGGCGAACAATGTTCGCCCCTACGGTATTTTAGGTTATTCACGCATTATAATCCGTAAATCCTTTGTCCACACAAGCACATATATAATTCATTAACAAAAACAGAAAGGGTTAAAGTATAATGCCTGAAGATAAAAGAGATTATTACGAGGTGCTCGGTGTAAGCCGTGGCGCAAGTGATGATGAAATTAAAAAAGCATATAGAAAAACGGCAAAGAAATACCACCCTGACTTAAACCCGGATAATCCTGAGGCAGAGGCAAAATTTAAGGAATGTAACGAAGCATATGAAGTTTTGTCCGACCCCCAAAAGAAAGCACGTTATGACCAATTTGGCTTTGCAGGCGTTGACCCTAATTACGGCGCAGGTCAAGGTGCAGGAGGCTTTGGCGGCGGATTCGGCGGCGGATTTGACGGAGATATTGATTTAGGCGATATCTTTTCATCCTTCTTCGGCGGCGGATTCGGCACAAGCTCACGTAATCCTAATGCTCCGTCAAGAGGCAGAGATATTCAAGCCTCTGTTACTCTTACATTTGAGGAAGCTGCTAAAGGCTGCAAAAAGACCATCGAAGTTATGAGAGTTATGGATTGCAGCGAATGCGGCGGCACAGGAGCTGCCAAGGGCACAAGCCCAACCGTTTGCCCAGAATGTCACGGCTCAGGCGTTCAAACAGTTTCTCAGCGTACTCCGCTCGGTGTGATGAGCACTCAACGCACTTGCTCTCGCTGCGGCGGTAAAGGTAAGATTATCAATACTCCATGCCACAAATGTAACGGCAAGGGTAAGGTCAGAACAAGAAAGAAAATCGAGGTCAACATTCCTGCCGGTATTGACAATAACCAAATTGTCAACGTTCGAGGCTTTGGTAATGCCGGCTCAAACGGCGGTCCGTCAGGTGACCTTAAGGTTATTATCAGCATTAAAAAGCATCCGTATTTCAACCGTGACGGCTATGATGTATGGGTTGATAAGCATATTTCTATTGTCGAGGCAACTCTCGGCGCAGAGGTCAATGTACCTACACTTGACGGCGACACCAAGCTTAATATTCCTGCCGGAACTCAGCCGGGCGAAATCTTTACGCTCAAGGGTAATAAAGGCATCACCCGATTAAACGGTATGGGCAAAGGTGATGAACACGTCAGGGTTATTGTTGATATTCCTAAGAACATTTCAAACGAACAAAAAGAACTTCTTAAGGAATTTGACAAAACATATACTCCACCAAAAAACGGCGGAAAAGAAGGCTTTTTTGATAAATTTAAAAAGAAATAATAATTGAGGCAACTGATTTTCAGTTGCCTCAAACTGTCGATAAAGTGGCTAAAGCGCACCGTGTTTGAATTTTTATAGAGTGATGATGTTTGCTTTTGCCGAAATTAAATCAAAAAATGCATTTATTGAAAAGTGGCTTAAATGCAT
>OIXL01001248.1_pt1 | contig 10251 bp, 7 predicted proteins | sample 1587761 | NCBI WGS metagenome assembly OIXL01 (sample SAMN03283246) | human gut metagenome | biome: human-associated habitat; material: feces | host: Homo sapiens | place: Peru | collected 2012 | reverse complement strand
GGTGGTGTGGGAGGTCGGTAAATGTGAAAATAGGAGGCAAATGCCTTTTATGATTAGCATTTACCTCCTACCCGATTTTAGATAGTCAAAGAAAGAATAGGAAAGCCTTTCTGGTGGCTTTCTAATTGTTGCATGATAGTTTTGTGGAAATCTAAAAAAATGCAAAGTTGCCTTAGTTTCATAAAAATATTCGTATTTTTGCGGATGAAAACGAATGCATATAAAAGCTTCTTTTTTAGAGGTGTTGAGTAGCTATTGAATCCAATTGTAAAGCCAAAACCAATTAATTTAATTTAAATTTTATTTATTTGTTTTGTTTTATATTTATTTTTTTCTATTTTTGCTTTGTCAAAAATGAGATTATTTGTTTTTCAACATGTCACTTAGATAAGTAACCTTATTACTTGACAATAAATAGTCTATATTCTTGAATAGTAGATTATTTATTTTTTAATTCTTTAAAAGTGACTTTATATTGATTAACTTATGATTAAAGAGAGTCGTTTTTTAGCTGTTTTGTTGGCTTTTGTGATTTTTGGAAGTTGCTCTTCGCCAGAGGAACATTCTGATTATGTATCTGGTCTAACTTCCTCTAAAATTTCTAACCCATATGCGTTTATAGGAAATATCCACAACGAAGCTATGGATTCTGTAATTGCACAGAGAATAAGCCTTAGTAACCTTAAAAGTTTTGATAGAAACTTCACTAACAAAAAATTAAGCAAAACTAAAGGCTTTGATGACGTAAAAATATCAACAGAAGCGCTTAATGCTGGTTATGATATTGGTTTAAAAATGAAGCAGGTTAAAACCAGGGCTACTATAGATAATTTGACAGATAGTTTGATTTGCAGTGTTCCAGAAGAAGGACGACCTTACGTATCTAAAATGTTCCAAATTTGCGATAAGCAAATGAGAGATACAATAGAGATTAACAAGATTTTTGATAATATTGATAGTAACATATACTATGATGTTAATCTAAATGATACTTTAAGAAGTGCTTTATTTGCAATCAGTTCAATTGCAAGAGCAACGAACATCTATAACTCAAAGCCCCTATCAACAAGAGGAGTAACTTGGGGGTCAACCGCAAAAGCAGATTTAGGCGGTGCCATTGCAGCTTTAGGATGGAGAGCATTATTTAAGGCTTCTTATAGGGGGTTTATGTTTGGACCTGGTGGAATAGTTTTAAGTTTTGCTCAAGACTGTGTGGTCGGGGCTATAGGTTCTAGCGCAATTCATGTCATTTCGAGAGGTTATTTTTAAGATATAATATATATGCATAGCTATATCAATATAATTTGCATTATTTTGTTTAGCGTTTTATATGGCGTTTTATACTTCTCAAAACTTAAATGGAAGAGATACGTCGGAATAATAAATAGTGTTTTAATTTATTCATTGCTTAATAAAATCCTTCATGAAGAATTTAATTTCGGATTTTGGAATGCGCTCTTAATCTTTGCCTTATACATTTCACTGATAGGATTAATAATAAAAGCAATTGAAAAAAAGTTCAAACACATGATTTGATAATCATATTTGTGTATTTATACTCAACATTCAATTCTGTGTCATAGGTGGCTCGGAATTGAATGTTGTTTTTTGTATAATTTTATAGTAGTTATATATTTGCAGACCATCAATCCGAGGATGGTTAAATGTCTCAAAAACCGCAAATACTTATGATTTTTACGTAAGTACTTGCATTGGTTCTCGTCAGTTCTTTCAATAGTATCTCAAGTGCTTCTTCGTTTTTAGGAAGTCAAAGAAAGAATAGGAAAGTCTTTCTGGTGGCTTTCTAATTGTTGCATGATAGTTTTGTGGAAATCTAAAAAAATGCAAAGATGCCTTTGTTTCTCAAAAATATTCGTATTTTTGCGGATGAAAACGAATATGACCTTATTTTAACTTAAGAGATATGACTACTAAATGGAACTTTCGTATAGGTTCTCTATACCTTATTATATTATGCAGCCTGCTTCTTTGCTCGTGTGGCAACAAGCCCAAGAAGTATATTATCGGCGTTTCGCAATGCTCTATGGATGCTTGGCGAGAGAAACTGAACAGCGAGTTGCAGACAGCCGAGTATCTCAATGACTCAATAGAGGTGCGTCTGACTTCTGCCGATGACGACAATGACAGTCAGTTGTCGCAGATCAATTACTTTATCGACCAGGGTGTCAGTCTGCTCATCGTTTCTCCCAATCAGGTGAATACTATTTCGCCTGCCCTCGAAAGAGCACAGCAGAAGGGCATTCCTGTGATTCTTGTCGACCGTAAGACGCAATCGAAGAAGTATACAGCTTTTATCGGTTGTGACAACTATCTGTTAGGTAAATTGGTTGGCGATTATATCGCCCAGCGCCTGAAAGGAAAAGGACGTATAGTAGAGATACGTGGTCTTGAAGATTCTTCTCCTGCCATCGACCGCCATCGCGGTTTTGTTGATGCTTTGAATGCCTATCCCGATTTGCAGATTGTGGCTTCTGAATCGGGTGACTGGAAGGAGCAGAGCGGTTCGGAGGTGATGAAACGAGTATTGTCCAAGACACAGGACTTCGATTATGTGTTTGCGCAGAACGACCGCATGGCTTATGGTGCTTATAAAGTAGCCTGTGAGCATGGCTTGCAGGACAAATGTCGTTTTGTGGGCGTAGACGGTTTGGCAGGTAAGCATGGCGGACTTGAGTTGGTAAGACAAGGAGTGTTGGAGGCTTCCATGCTTTATCCTACTAAGGGCGACGAGGTGATAGCTCTGGCTATGAAGATCTTGCGTCATGAGCCATTTGCCCGCGACAACTATCTGTCCACATCGATTGTAACCCGGAATAATGCCGAACTGATTCTGATGGAGGCGAAGGACAGCGAACAGCAGCGCAGCAGTCTTGACATGCTGCACCGGAAGGTTTCTCAATACAACTCAGCCTATCATGTGCAGCGGTTCTTTACCTTGGGACTTGTTCTGTTGGTAGTGCTCATCGTAGTAGTGGCAATTTATATGTTCCGCAGCTATCTTGTCAAGACCCGTCTTAACGAACAACTTGCCCAGAGCAATGACGAGTTGAAACGACTAAACGAGGAGGTGCTCGAACTGACACATTCGCGACTGGTGTTCTTCACCAATATCAGTCATGAACTCCGTACACCTTTGACGCTTATTGCCGACCCTGTGGAGATGTTGCTCGACGACCGTTCCATCAAGGGTAGGAGCAGGGAACTTTTGCAGATGGTGCAGCGCAATGCTCTGTCGTTGCAGCAGTTGGTAGGCTCTATACTCGACTTCCGTAAGATACAGAACGGCAAAATGGAACTGAGTTTGAGCCGTTTCGATTTGCCAGAGGCCTTGCAGCAGTGGACGGGCGACTTTGCCATGACGGCACAGCGTAAGAAGATACAGATGCATTTGGACACCTCGCATTTCTCTTCTGCCGATGTCGTGGCCGACAAGGAGAAACTCGCCCGTATAGTCTTCAATCTTCTGAGCAATGCCTTGAAGTACACCCCGGCAGGTGGCTTTATTCATGTGTCTTTGGCGGATGAGGGAGAACGGCTCCGCATAGAGGTGAAGGATTCGGGTAAAGGTATCGACAAGGAAGAACTCACCAAGGTGTTCGAGCGCTTTTTCCAGGCCAAGGGTGCGGCGAGTGGTACGGGCATTGGACTGGCTTTGGTCAAGTCGTTCGTAGAGTTGCATCATGGTGAGGTGAGGGTAGAGAGTGAACCAGGAAAAGGCACTTGTTTTATCGTCTTACTGCCCCGACAGCAAGAAGGTTTTGTGGAAGAACCACAGTCGGAAGCTGCCGATAAGTCTTCTTCTTTCAGCGATGACGGCTCGTTGCAGTATATTGACGACGGAGAACGTCATGGCGGCAAATTGCAGCAAATTATCAGCGAGCATGTCGAAAAGCCCACCATACTGATCATAGACGACAATAACGACATCCGACAATATGAGCGAACCCTCTTGCAGGACTATTATTTTGTGCTCGAGGCATCTGATGGTAGGGAGGGACTTGAGATAGCTCGCAAGGAAGTGCCCGATCTGGTGATATGCGATGTGATGATGCCAGTCATGGATGGACTGGAGTTTACGCAGCAGTTGAAGACCAATACTGCCACCTCGCACATTCCAGTCATCATGCTTACAGCAAAGAATCTGGAAGAGCATCGTGCAGAAGGTTATGAGCAGGGAGCCGACTCTTACATCACCAAGCCTTTCCATAGCAAGGTGCTTCTGGCTCGTGTGGAAAATCTGTTGCACCAGCGTGCCCATCTGCGTCAGCTCTTTGCACAGGGTGCTGCCGAAGGAAAAGAAACAGAGGAGGTGTCCAGACTGGACGACCGTGACAAGGCTTTTGTCAAGCAGTTGCACGACATCATCAAGTCGAACATGGGTAACAGCGATTTTGGTGTCGAGGATATCGGAGCCGAGATAGGATTGAGCCGTGTGCAGCTTTATCGTAAGGTGAAGGCCATCACCGGCTCGTCGGTAGTCGACCTTTTGCGCAAGGCTCGTCTTGCCAAAGCCCGTCGTCTGCTCGAAGCCAACAGCATGAACATCTCTGAGGTGGCTTACGAGGTGGGGTTCTCTTCACCTTCTTATTTCACCAAGTGTTTCAAGGATGAGTATGGAATGTTGCCTGGTGATGTGACAAATGGTTAACTGACAGTTGTCTTTCGTCCGGTTGTGATGCCGGAATATGTTGTTAATCGTTCATAGAATAGTAATCATGTTGTATCAGAACATTTTTATTATTCTATGAACGATTTTTTCTTTTCCTTTATTCTGTTTGTTCGTAACTTTGCAATCGAAAGGTAAGGAAACTCAACTTTCGCAGGCTGGGGGAGTGGTAACTTCTTTAACAACTATAACTCCTGAACTTACGAAAGTTAAATAAAGGGATAAGTTAGGTTTAGTTTAGTTAATAAAAGGTAGTATTTGTTTTTAAGGTAGTTTGATTATTACTGGGGGTGCATCTAAACGTGATGTTTGGATGCACCCCTCTTTATAAGCCCTTTGTGACTTGTTGGTGAAAAACATTTTCCTTTTTTCAAGATTTCTTTTTTCTTAGAATGATGAGAACCACACCTGCCAGGATGAGCAGGATGCCGATGCCCAAACGCAATGAGAAAGCCTCGCCAAAGATAAGCACACCGATACATACAGCTGTTACAGGTTCGAGAGCCCCCATGATGGCGGAAGGGGTGGAGCCTATCAGGTTGATCGAAATCGTCATGAAGAAGAGCGAGAGCACCGTAGGCAGAAGAGCCAACTGCAGGGCGCACCCCCATTGCATAGGAGTGTGGAGCATCTGCAGGCTGTCGCCCGACAACCACGAGAATACCAATATCGCTAAGAAGCAGAATACCAGAATCCAGAAGGTGAACTTCAGGCTCGACATGGTAGTCTGCCATTGGTTGACGGCAATGATGTAGATGGAGTAGAGTAATGATGATGCCATGACCAGGGCAAAACCAGCCGTGCTGAGTTTGGCATCGCCGTCCCCCTGATAGAGCATTCCTACTCCGGCTACGGCAAGCAGGATGGCCATCGATGTGCTCCATGTCACCTTCTCATGGAAGAAAGCCGTCATCAGCAAGGCTGTCATGATGGGGTAGACGAAGAGCAGGGTGCTCGCGATGCCTGCTGCCATGTAATGAAAGCTCACGTAAAGGGAAATGGACGACAGGGCGAAGAAGGTGCCCAAGAGTGCAAACTTGATGGCGTGTCCCCATTTGATGGCGAAACTCTCTTTGCGTATCAGCATGACAAGAGCGAACATCAGAACTGCCAGACCATACCGATAGCTGAGTACCGTACCCGAGTTGAATCCGTCTTCATACAGCTTGAGGGTTCCTAAAGGATTCGTACCATAACAGACTGCAGCCACTATGGCAGCTGAAAAACCTTTCAATGTGTTGTTGCCAGAAGGTTGTTGTTCCATTTCTTTTTTGTGTTGTTTTACTATTTTTTTTCTCCAGCTCCACTCTGTTGGCGAGTGTGAGGTGTCATCCGATTTATTTCGGGCTGCAAAAGTACATCTTTTATTCGAGAAAAGAGAAAAAATAGCAAAAGAAATGGTTGCTTTTGTCACTTTTTCGAAAATAAATCGTACCTTTGCGGATAAGTAGCGAGTTTCTCCTACGAAGACCTTGGATACATTCAAAATAACCAAACAACATAAAACAAAATGGAACAGATCAAGAACGAACAGCTCACAGTAGAGATCTCATCTCTTGGAGCAGAACTTCAGAGCATCAAGGATGCTCAAGGTAACGAATATCTTTGGGACGGCGACGAGCAGTACTGGAATCGCCATTCTCCTATACTTTTCCCTATCGTGTGTGGCTTGTGGAAAGATACATACCGTATCGACGGCAAGGAGTATCAGTTGGGACGTCATGGCTTTGCCCGTGACACAGAGTTCCAGCTCATCAGCAAGAGCGAAGACCGTATCACCTACGCCCTGACCGACAGCGAGGCTACACTCAAGGACTATCCATATCACTTCAACTTAGCTATCACTTACCGTCTGGAGGACAAAAAGCTGCATGTCATCTGGCATGTTGCCAATACCGACGACAAGCAAATCTTCTTCCAGATTGGCGGACATCCCGCTTTCCTCGTTCCTGGTGCCGAAAAGGGTAAGGAACTGAAGGGACAGTTGAAGTTCGACAACCCTGAGCCAGAGCGCCTCTATGGCAATGTGGGCGGTTGCGTGGTAGAGGGCTATCACAAGGTGCCTACCGAGAATGGTGTTTGGGCATTTACCGAGGACAGCTTTGCTGACGATGCCGTCATCTTTGACCGCAGTCAGCTTAAGAAGATCACTCTTCTCGACGAGGCAGGTCAGCCTCACGTCTCACTCGACATCAAGACTCCTGCTGTTGGTATCTGGAGTCCTACAGGCAAGCATGCTCCATTCGTGTGCATCGAACCTTGGTATGGTCTTCACGACTGGGCTGAGTACGACGGCGAGTTCAAGGACAAGTATCTCATGAACAGCCTGCAGCCAGGTGCCAGCTTTATGAGCGAGTATACCATTACGATAGAGAAATAAATTCAACCCAGCGATTTTTCAATACGTAACACATATTTTATTTTTGACACGATGAAAGAAGAAATGAATCTCCCCGAGAATGCCTTCCGCGAGTTGAAGGACGGTGAACAGTATCAGCCCCTGATGGGTCCCGACAAGGCTTATCCTGAGGTCAATGCATGGTCGGTAACCTGGGGTATTGTGATGGCTGTCATCTTTTCGGCGGCAGCAGCCTATCTTGGACTGAAGGTAGGACAGGTGTTCGAGGCTGCTATCCCTATTGCTATTATTGCCGTAGGTGTGAGCACAGCCACCAAGCGCAACAAGGCCTTGGGTGAGAATGTGATCATACAGAGTATCGGAGCCTGTTCGGGTGCCGTGGTGGCGGGAGCCATCTTCACCCTGCCAGCCATCTATATTCTGCAGGCCAAGTATCCCGAGATGACCACTTCGTTTATGAAGATATTCTTAGCTTCTGCCCTCGGAGGAGTCCTGGGCATCCTGTTCCTCATACCTTTCCGCAAGTACTTTGTGAGCGACATGCATGGCAAGTATCCTTTCCCTGAGGCCACTGCCACCACACAGGTGCTTGTCAGCGGAGCCAAGGGTGGCGATCAGGCCAAGCCCTTGCTCATAGCAGGACTGGTGGGAGGTTTGTACGACTTCATCGTGGCAAGCTTCGGATGGTGGAACGAGAACTTCACAAGCCGCGTCATCGGATGGGGCTGCGACCTTGCCGACAAGGCAAAGCTTGTGTTCAAGGTGAATACGGGTGCTGCCGTGCTCGGTCTGGGCTACATCGTGGGTCTCAAGTATGCCCTCTATATCTGTTTTGGCTCATTGGCTGTATGGTGGCTCATCGTTCCTGGTATGAGTCTGCTTTTCCACGATCAGGTGCTCAATGCCTGGGATCCTTCCATTACATCTACCGTAGGAGCCATGTCTCCTGAGGAGATCTTCCGTGCCTATGCCCGCAGCATCGGTATCGGTGGTATTGCCATGGCTGGTATCATTGGCATCATCAAGAGCTGGGGCATCATCAAGGGAGCTGTCGGTTTGGCAGCCAAGGAGCTGAAAGGAAAGAGTGGGGTCGATGAGGAGGTGAAGCGTACTCAGCGCGACATCTCGTTCAAGATCATCGGCGTCGGTTCGCTGGTCTGCATTCTTGTCACCTTCCTTTTCTTCTGGTTTGGTGTGATGGATGGCAACTTGCTCTTTGCCGTTATCGCCATTCTGCTGGTAGCCGTTATTGCTTTCCTCTTTACTACTGTTGCCGCCAATGCCATCGCTATCGTGGGCAGTAACCCTGTCTCGGGCATGACGTTGATGACCCTCATCTTTGCCTCTGTGGTGATGGTCGCAGTCGGTTTGAAAGGTCCTGGCGGTATGTTGGCAGCTCTCATCATGGGTGGTGTGGTGTGTACGGCGCTTTCTGTGGCAGGTTCGTTCATTACCGACTTGAAGATAGGTTATTGGTTGGGTACTACTCCCAAGAAGCAGGAGAGCTGGAAGTTCCTTGGCACCTTGGTGAGTGCAGCTACTGTAGGCGGTGTGATGATGCTCTTGAACGAGACTTATGGTTTCGCTTCAGGCTCATTGGCAGCACCTCAGGCCAATGCCATGGCTGCAGTCATCGATCCGTTGATGAATGGAGTGGGAGCACCATGGGTGCTTTATGGCATCGGAGCCTTGTTGGCCATCGTGCTTACCTATTTCAAGATTCCAGCTTTGGCTTTTGCCTTGGGTATGTTTATCCCTCTCGAACTCAATGTGCCTCTTGTTGTAGGTGGAGCCATCAACTGGTGGATTACTTCCCGTTCTAAGGACGCTCAGGTAAACAAGGAGCGTGGCGAGAAGGGTACACTCATTGCCAGTGGTTTCATTGCCGGTGGTGCCTTGATGGGTGTGGTGAGTGCGCTGCTCAAGTTTGGTGGCATCGAGGTGAGTGTTGCTGACAGTTGGTGGACCAATCCTTTGTCAGAGGTCTGCTCGCTCATCGCTTATGCCCTCCTCATTACCTATTTCGTGAAGGCTACGAAGAAATAAAGGTCATATATATAATAATGTATAAACAACTTATGAAGAAAACAATCTTTTCATTGCTCTTGCTTGCCGTATGCAGCTTAGGAGCAACGGCACAGAGTGCCGACGAGCTTGATGCCAAGTACACACAGGGTCTGCTCAAAGTGGGAACCCAGGCTCCCGATTTTGTACTCAAGAAAGCCAAAGCCGACCAGCCTGCTCTTTCTTTGTCTTCTTACAGCACCCATCAGGAAGGCACATTGTTGCGTCCTGGCTGTTGGGTAGTGCTCGACTTCTGGGCAACCTGGTGCGTCCCCTGCCGCAAGTCATTTCCACACATCAAAGAGATTTACAACAAGTATCATGACCGCGGACTTGAAGTCTTCTGCATCGCCTCCGACAACAAGAACGTGGAAGGCTGGCGTAAAGCCATCATCAAGGACGGTATAGAACCCTTCCATCACATCCTCCGTGAATTCAAAGGCGAAGACGGTAAGATGATTGACCAGAACGACATCTACAACGTCTCATACATCCCCTCTAAATTCCTCGTCGCAGCCGATGGCACAATGATTGGTCGCTTCGACAATCCCGCCGAGCTTGACGCCAAGCTCTCCGAACTTTTTGGAGAATAATAAAAAATATAAGAGTTAATCTTTTTGGATTGAAAGGCTTGCCGGATTCCCCCATTCTGGCAAGCCTTTTTTGCCACCCCCTCCATGCGATGCAACCCGTGAGTTACCGACAGCTACGCAGAATTTGTCCATTCGCTCGGCTTTGCCGCTTGCTTTAGCAAGAACTTCACGAGCGAGAGAAGTTAAGGAGTTAGGGAATTAAGCCAATTGTCCAAATGACCTGCATAATACAGCGGAATGTTGTAGAGAGTGAATGCTCGACCGTCGGTTCGAGTGATGACATCGGAGGACAGCTGACCGTTCCACAATCGTAGGGCGATATTCTCACGCGACTCTTCCATAAACTGATGCAGGGATCGGAGCTTTGAATTGTTGCCAGTCTTTACCTCGATGGGCAGCAGATGCGACTTATAGCGTATCACGAAATCTACTTCTGCCTGAGAGTTGCGGGCATCGCGCACCCAGAACATACGCTTCTCGCCAAACATAGTTGTAGCGCCGAGAAGTTCCTGGGCTACGATATGTTCAGCAATGTCGCCGTTCCAGAG
>OIXL01001244.1_pt1 | contig 10283 bp, 8 predicted proteins | sample 1587761 | NCBI WGS metagenome assembly OIXL01 (sample SAMN03283246) | human gut metagenome | biome: human-associated habitat; material: feces | host: Homo sapiens | place: Peru | collected 2012 | reverse complement strand
GCTCCACTTTCGGCAGCTATCACTATCGTAAAAGGTCTTGGCTATGTCTGGAAGAGCATCACCACCCTTGCGGACGGTCATCTCACGGTGGAGGTTCTGGATGGCGCATCTATCGGTGCCTGCCTTATCCAGAAGAATTATTCCACGGCAGGCACTGTAATGTTCCTGCTGTCAGTATCATCTCTGCTTGAGGATTATACCCGTGCAAGAACCCGTGCCGCTCTTACCGAAAGCCTTATGATAAAGACCGATACGGTATGGCTCATCGGAGAGGATTCCGATGTTTCCGTCCCCATGTCCGAAATAAAGGTCGGCGACAATATCCGTATCAGAACAGGCAGTGTTATCCCCGTTGACGGCGACGTTATCGACGGCGAGGCTTATGTAAACGAAGCCTCCATGACAGGCGAGCCTCTTGCAGTCATGAAAAAGCCCGGAAGCGTTGTTTTCGCAGGAACCGTTGTGGAAGAGGGTACTCTCGCAGTGACCGTCCGCAAGCTGTCCTCCGATACAAAGATCAATAAGATCATTGAGCTTATCGACAATTCCGAAAACCTTAAAGCAGGCGTTCAGAGCCGTGCCGAAAAGCTTGCGGACAGCATCGTTCCGTTCAGCTTCATAGGCTTCGGACTTACCCTGCTGCTTACAAGAAATGTCACAAAGGCAGTTTCTGTGCTCATGGTGGATTATTCCTGTGCTATCAAGCTTTCAACGCCTATCTCCGTTATTTCGGCGATAAAGGAAGCTGCGGACAGAAATATCACCGTCAAGGGCGGAAAGTATCTTGAAGAATTCGCAGAAGCGGATACTATCGTTTTCGATAAGACAGGTACACTTACCAATGCCGCTCCCGTGCTGGAAAAGGTAATTCCTTTCGGCAGCTATACCGAAGATGAGGTACTCCGCACAGCGGCTTGTCTGGAAGAGCATTTCCCTCACAGCGTTGCAAGAGCCGTTGTGAACGGCGCGGCGGAGAAAAATCTTATCCACGAGGAAGAACACGCCGAGGTGGATTATATCGTGGCTCACGGCATCGCAACAACTCTGCACGGCGAAAAGGCAATAATCGGCAGCAAGCATTTCGTCTGCGAGGACGAGGGCGTATCAATTTCCGAGGAAATGCAGGCAGAGATAGACCGCCAGTCTGGCGCATCTTCCGTTATCTATCTTGCCATAGGCGGAGAGCTTGCAGGCGTGCTTTGCATAAGCGATCCTCCCAGAGAGGAAGCCGCAAAAGCTATCAGACAGCTGAAAAAGCTTGGCATAAAGAATATCGTTATGCTTACGGGAGACAGCGAGGGCGCAGCTGCGATCACTGCCGAAAAGCTTGGCATAACCGAGTATAAGGCTCAGGTTCTCCCAGAGGACAAGCACAGCTACGTTGAAGCCGCAAAGGCAGCAGGCAGACGTGTGATAATGGTAGGCGACGGCATAAACGACGCTCCCGCACTTGCAGCCGCAAATGTTTCCGCCGCAATGAGCGACGCTTCCGATATAGCAAAGGAAGCTGCGGACATCACTCTCAGAGATGCAGAGCTTACCGATCTTGCAGAGCTTCGTGAACTCAGCGTAAAGCTCATGGAGCGCATCGACCGCAATTATCGCTTTATTCTTTGGTTCAATTCGGCGCTGCTCCTTTCGGGACTTATCGGAATACTTACCCCGTCGGCATCGGCATTCCTGCATAATGCATCAACAATGGCAATATGCGCAAAGAGCATGACGCCGCTTCTCAAAAACAAAAATGACCGCAGATAATCTTCTGCGGCACATACGATAAAAAACAGGTCATAATGTTTCGGTTAAGAAACATTATGACCTGTTTTGCTTACATCATTCGCAGTAATTGACAAGACTTCCGATCTTTTCAACCGTGCAGACAACACAGTCTCCCGACTTCATATAGCCCGGCGGCTGCATTCCCATTCCAACTCCTCCCGGAGTGCCTGTTGCGATGACAGTTCCCCTTTTCAGCATAAATCCTGCGGAAAGCTCCGCAATGGCATTGGGGATATTCTGTATCATATACTTTGTATTGCTTGACTGGCGAAGCTCACCGTTGACGGTGCAGCTTATATCCAGTCCGCCATTGACATTGATCTCATCTGCGGTAACGATGCAGGGACCCATTGCAGTATAGCCGTCAAGGCTTTTTCCCATATACCATTGCTTGTGGCGCAGCTGGAGATTCCTTGCGCTTACATCATTTATGACCGTATATCCGAAAATATACTTCACGGCATCTGCGGCGGAAACATTTTTGGCGTCCTTTCCGATGATAACACCCAGCTCCGCCTCATAGTCAAGACTGTCCACCATGTCATAATGAGGTATCTTTTCACCGCTGCCTACAGTGTAATTGGCACGCTTTGAAAAATAGACCGTGTACTCCTTATTGCTGAAATCATCAATATCCGAAGTCTCACGGATATGCTCGTCATAGTTGACTCCAAGACAGATAATATCCTGCTTCGGTACGGGTATCGGAGAGCAAAGCTTCACCTTGTCTGCATCAAAGCCGCCCTTTTGGGAAAGAAGCTCACTATCGCCAAGCATACCTTTCAGCGCCGAAAGCTGCTGCTCCGTAATGTTGTCTATCAGCTCATTCATGTCACTGTAATCACAGCCAAGATCAATCAGCCTGTATAATCTGCCGTCGCAGCCCTCTGCGGCAGGAAATTTTCCGCCGCCTGTTTCAATGGTATATAATCTCATATATATATCCTTATCCGCTTACTGCTTCTTTATTCTTATAATGGAATGCTTCGGGTAATCAACGCCCTCGGGACAGGGCAGTGAGAATTTCATTGCCGCATGGCAGGTGTTTTCGATAGGCAGACCGTCTTCATCACGAAGATCGGATATTATCATTTTATCAAATTTGCGTCCCGGAGCAAGTATCTCCGCTTCATCGCCGTTCTTGAATTTGTTGCGCTGAACGCAGTATATCCTGCCGTCACGGCATTCCTCAACAACTGCGGCGGCGTCATATTCACGGATATATCCGCTGTCGGCGTAATACTGGCTCTGCTCGGGTCTGCCGTAGAAAAATCCCGAACAATAGCTTCTGTGGCTTATTTTCAGCACCTCTTCCGCAAGCCAGTCGGGGAGCTTGTAATGATCGGGGTCTGCTTTAAGGATATCCGCAGCCATTCGGTAAGCATTCGTCACAACGGAAACATAATATGACGATTTTGCTCTGCCCTCGATCTTCAGGCTCATAACGCCTGCCTTGACGATATCATCAAGATGATCTATCAGGCACATATCCTTTGAATTGAGGATATACGTTCCCTTTTCGTCCTCGAAAACAGGGAAATACTGTCCCTCACGCTTTTCCTCCATAAGATGATATCCCCAGCGGCAGGGCTGTGCGCACTGTCCTCTGTTGGGGTCACGTCCCACAAGATACTGGCTGATAAGGCATCTTCCCGAAAACGAAACACACATTGCTCCGTGAACAAACGCCTCAATATCAAGATCGGCAGGAGTCTTAGCCCTTATCTCGGCGATCTCTTCAAGAGAAAGCTCTCTTGCCAGAACAACACGCTTTGCACCCATGTTGTAAAGCTCGTTGGCAGTCACATAATTGACTATTCCCGTCTGGGTAGACATATGGATCTCCATATCGGGAGCATATTTTTTCACCAGTGACAAAAGTCCAAGATCGGCAACGATGACCGCATCGACTTTGCACTCGACGGCTTCCTTCATATACTGCTCAAAGGAGGGTATCTCGTCGTTTCTCGGCAGGATATTGCAGGTAAGATAAACCTTTACGCCCTTTTTGTGAGCCTTTTCCACAGATGCTTTCAGCTGCTCATAGCTGAAATTCTGCGGGCCTGCTCTCATTCCGAAGTTTTCACGTCCAAGATATATTGCGTCCGCACCGTAGTCCAGTGCAGCGTCGAAGCGCTCGCAGTCACCCGCAGGCGACAGCACTTCAATTTTATCATAAATACTCATATCGGAGCTTTTTTCCTTTCATTACATAAGATGAGCCTTTACAAGATTTTCCTGATGCTCTTCAAGAGTCTTGGCATAAAATACCTCGCCTGTTTCAAGGTCTGCGCAGAAGAAATAATAGTCGGTATCCTCGGGATAAAGCACAGCCGAAATTGCGTCCAGACCGGGGTTGCAAATAGGTCCCGGAGGCAGTCCCTCACCCTTATAGGTATCATATGCATTGAACATCTCCTGATTGGGGATATCAATGTTGGGCTTTATGACATCTTCAACATATTTTCTTGTGGGGTCGGATTCCAGTCTGGGATATTCCTCACTGTTGTTGAGACGGTTCAGGAATACCGAGGCCACCTTTTTCATATCGCTGATATTCGAGGATTCAGCCTGCACCATGGAAGCAAGAGTTATCGTTTCTTCAAGCGAAAGTCCCAAGTCTTTCATTCGTCCGTAATAGTCGGGAGTAAGACGGTTCTCAAAGTTGCGGTAGAATTTCTTTGCCACAACTTCAGGCTCCTCGTCAAGATAGAAGCTGTATGTATCGGGGAACAGGAAGCCCTCCATTTTATAGAACTTCTTTGAGCTTGTTGTCACCTGCTCCTCAAAATCAAAGCCGAAAGATGATGAATTGAATATGTAGATGAATCTGTCCGCACTGCACACGCCGTTCGTTTCGAGAATGTGCGCCGCATCATAAAGGGTTATTCCCTCGGGGAAGGTAAGATCTATATATTCTCTCTCCGCTTCGGGATTTTCCTGGAGCGTCTCCATAATATCGGAGAATGTCATGTTGGGCGAAAGCACATGGCTGCCCGATGTAAACCTGCTGTCAACGCCCTTGAGCTTTGCCATAAGCCTGAAAAGCTCAGGCTCGTCAATGATTCCGTCGTCAACAAGTATCTGTGCGATATCCTCGGTGCTGCTGTTTTCGGGTATCTCAACAACTATCTGCTTGTCCTCACGGTTAAGTCCCGTAACAGCCTGCGCCACACGGATAACGACCATTGCTATAACAAGCGCCGCAGCAATGATAAGCGTGGTTATAACCAGCGCAAAAACTATCCGTCCCGGATTATGACGTGATTTTTTCTTCTTTTTCTTTTTGGGCTGCCTGTATTCTTCATCGGCATCATCGCTGTTCCTGCCGAAATTGTTTTCAAGTGCGTCCTCGTTGTTTTCTTCCGTTTCGGCAGCTTCATCATTGGCATTATCCGCCTCATCTGATGCACTGCTTTCATCATCGGGTGCAGCTTCTTCGTTTATCGGAGCCGCATCGGAGCTTTCGTCACCGACAGGCTCGGAAGCCGCTTCCGAAGCATTATTATCCGCAGCAGGCTCGCTTTCCGCCTCAGGCTGTGTGTCCGCAGTCTTTTTATCATATTCGGAAAGGATCTCTTTCATCATCTGATCGGCAGATTTTTCATCATTTCCGCCGCTGCTGACAACACCGTTTGCAGACGATCTGTTTTCTTCCATTGTACTCTCCTTCTTTATATTTATCCGTTTGCGATAAGCTTTGTATATTTATCTGTAACAAGTGTATTTACAGGCATATCGAACCTGCCGCTTATAAGCTTTTGCACCGTGCAGCGGCAGTAACACAGACCCATTCTGTGCATATTCGGGTGAGCAGACAGAAATCTGTCATAATACCCCTTGCCGTAGCCCAGCCTGAAACCGTCCATATCAAAGGACAGCCCCGGGACGATACACAGCGCAGTTTCAAAATCATGCGCCTTTTCGCAGATATCCGCCCTCGGTTCAAGCACCGAAAACGCTCCGCTTTCCAGCTGCTCCATGCCGCTTATAAAGTAAAAATCCATGAGCCTTGTGCCGCTTATGCATTTCGGAACAGCGACACGCTTGCCGTCCTTTACCGCCTGTGCGATAAGTCCGTGAGTATCCACCTCGATATCCGTCGATACATATGTAAGAACGGTATCCGCCGCTTCATACGCCTTTGACGAAAGTATCCTTGAAAGTATCTTTTCGTCCAGCAGCTTTTTTTCCTCTGCGGTCATAGCCGCACGCTCCGCCTTAAATCTGCTGCGAAGCTCTGTCTTGTATTCCCTTATATCAAAGCTCATTTTACACACATGATGCTGTCGGCAATTTCCGCAGCCTTTTCGGCAGATATCATTTCTTCAATAATTCTAAGACCGAAATCAACAGCAGTACCTGCTCCCCTGCTTGTGATTATCTTTCCGTCTGCGGCTGTCTTGTCGAAAAGCACCTCCGCTCCCGTAAGACCGCTTTCGCAGCCGCGGTAGCATACAGCCTTTCTGCCTTTCAGCAGACCCTTGTGTCCAAGAACTGTGGGAGCTGCGCAGATAGCGCAGATAAATCTGTCATTGTCATTGCAGAAATCAATTGCGGCCTGCACCTTTTCGGACTTTTCAAGGTTCAGCGTACCCGGCATTCCTCCGGGGAGGATTACCGCTTCAAGCTCATCTCCGAGAACGATATCATCTGCGGTGATATCACATACAACAGGTATGCCGTGAGTCGAAACTATCGTCTTTCCGCCTACACCTGCCGTAATTACCTGCTTGCCGCAGCGCTTCAGCAGATCAATGGGTGTTATGGCTTCTGTTTCCTCAAAGCCTTCCGCAAGAAATACATATATCATATATAACATTCCTTTCATTTATTAAAATCATTTGAAAACGGCAATATTTTTCACCTGCATGAACGCAGGATAATAAGAGAGCTTCGATTTTCTGAGTCCCTCTATGCCGAGATCCTCTTCACGATTGATATATTTCAGATCGGCAGCCGCCTGCTTTGCATAAAAATTGTTTATCGCAGGATATGCACCGTTTATTTCGGGATCTGCCTTTTCGATGTGGATATCCAGCGTATCGGAATTAAGCTGCTCGCCGATTGTGAACGCAGCCACCTTTCCGTCAATGCGCAGAACTCCGCCCGACAGCCCAAGCTCATGAAAATATCCGAAAAAGGTATTTATCGCATACTGCTCGCCTACCTGCGAATCGTCCGATGCGCCGTCCCTGCTGTTGTAATGCCGTGCGGCAAAAACTATGCAGTCGTCAAAATCGGCGTCCGTCATTTCCGAATAGGAAAAATCATAGCCGTATATCTTTTTCAGATGATTGCGCTTGCCGTGATATTTCTTTCCGGCAAGCCCGATAAGATCAGCCGAATTATAGATATAATCATAGCCGTCGGGATCCTGAACCATATCAAAGCTGTCATGATATATCTCACGGAGCCTTTCGCAGCGTTCATCGTCCACCGAGCCTATGACCAGCGGCTGACCCTTGCTTTCGGAATAGCTCCGCATTTCCTCAATGACCCTTTTCAAATCGCCCCTGCCTGCGGGAAATGTGAAATACAGCCCGTCATGCTCTGAGCAGGAAATATAAAATTCCTCAAAAAAAGCCACCTTTGATCTATAATGCTTCGCCCATGCAAGATTATTGGCAAATGAATATTCGCAGCCCCTGTAATCGGAATAGGAAAGAAGCTTCTTGGCACGTTCAAGGTCTGTTATTTCAACTGTTCTGAATTCAAGCATTTTCTGCCGCCTTTTTAATGATCTCTGTAAGCCTTTCGGTTATAAGCTCAGGCAGAAGCGACTCGCCGTCCTCCGCACACTTAACGACCTGCCAGCCCAGCTTTTCCGCCGAATAAAGCGCCGTGCGGCGGCACTTTTTCAGATAAGCTATACTGCTTTCGTGGATATCCTTTTTTGCTTCATCGCCGTGATAGCGTGCGGAAAGCAGCTTCTGCGATACCTCCACGGGCATATCGAGAAAGATCACTCCGTCGGGTCTGGGAAGTCCCAGCTTATCGTATTCATAATCCTCCAGCCAGCCAAGGAAGCTGTCCCATTGATCTTCGGGAAGCTTTCCCGTCTGATGAATGGCATTGGAGCAAACATATCTTGCGGCAATGATGAGCCTGCCGTCAAGATAGTCCTTTTCCCATACCTGCTTGTAGCTTGCGTATCTGTCCACAGCATAAAAGCTTGAAGCCGCATATGCATTAACGCCGTCGGGGTCGGGAGAAAGCTCACCGCCCAGATACATTTTTACAAGAGCCGATGAGGGTCGGTCATAATCGGGGAAGCTTATAAACAAAGCCTCGGGGAAAATGCTTTTCAGATTTTCAAGCTGCGTGGATTTTCCGCTGCCGTCCAGTCCGTCTATAACAATAAGAGCCAAAATATATCTTCCTTTGCAAATTTGTCCGTCTACGGACAAAAATATCGTATACATAATTATTATATCATTATTTTCTTATCAAGTCAACTAATTATACAAAATGTCACATAATTCATTTTCTGCCCCAAACAAAAAACGTACCCTGTTCCGAACAGGATACGTTCTTTATCAAAATATTACACTCCGAAGATAAGCATTGCAAGATAAACTCCTACTGCGCAGAGAATGATATGCAGCACGGAAAATCTCGTTACAACGTGTGTATCGGACCAGCCCTTGTTCTTGCGGAAATGATCGTGAAGAGGCGTGCGGATATTTTTCAGGAAGTTTTTCACCTTGAAAACTCTCATGACCGCAAGCTTTACCAGACCGATTCCGCCGTCTGTGAAAATAACGCCTGCAATAAGGAAATATATCAGCGGGATATGTGTTTTCAGAATCATTATACCGATGAAAAGTCCCAGCGCACGGGAACCCGCATCACCCATGATAAGCTTGCTGGGAGATGCATTGTATGTGAGATATGCCAGCAGAATGCCTGCAAAGATAAGGCACAGCGCCGTCTCGGAGATATGCTCACCTGCAATGAAGAATATAAGCGCAAGAGCAGACATTGTAATTACGGAAAGTGTTCCCAGCAATCCGTCAACGCCGTCCGTGCAGTTGGTAACATTGATAGACACCCACAGGAAGAACACTGCGATAAGCACATAAAGCACGGGAGGAAGCGTCAGCTCTGCTCCGCCGAAGAATTTTATCGTGTAGTTTCCGTCAAAATTGCAGTAGGTCACAACAGCGATAACGCATATCACAAGGTCAAGCAGACCCTTTTTTAGGTTGCCCCAAGGAACCTTTGACATATCGTCAAGATATCCTGTAAGCATCGCCGCCGCCAGCAGGACGTAATTTATAGCCGTTTCGGCATTCACGGGAACGATAAGCAGCGAAAGCACGCAGAATATTATCACGAAAACAACTCCGCCGCCTCTGGGCTTGCCCTTTGAAAGCTCGCCGTTTACGGCATATTCCCTGCCCTGATCCTTAGGCAGTGTAAGCAGTGCCTTTTTCAGCACAAAAAGCGTGATAACAAAGCCGAGTATTATTCCAATAAATATCATGTTATAATCAAATGTCACATTCAACAGATCACAAAGCATTTTTATTATCTCCCCATAAATTTATTTACCTGATAATGATAACATATTTTTTTGTAAAAATCAACCGATATATGTATGTGCAGAAAAAATTTGCATAAAAAAATGCCTGCACCGATTTTTCACCGATGCAGGCTATATTATTGCTGTTATTATATTACTTGCTTTCGCCCGTAAGCTCACGATACAGTCCGAGATAAAGCTCGGCGGAGGTATCCCAGCTGAAATCGTTGTTCATCGCATCGACTACCAGCTTGTTCCATGCAGGCTTGTTGTAATAGAGATCCTTTGCACGTCTTACAGCGTCAAGCATATCATGTGCATTATATGTCTTGAAAGTGAAGCCATTGCCGTTTTCTCCTCCTGCGTCACGGACGCTGTCACGAAGACCGCCGGTTTCACGCACTATCGGGATAGTTCCGTATCTCATGGAGATCATCTGCGCCAGTCCGCAGGGCTCACTCTGGGACGGCATAAGGAACATATCCGCAGAAGCATATATGCGTCTTGCAAGGTCGGGGATAAATCCAACAGTAACGCTTACCTTGTCGAGGTGGCGCCATGCCATTTCCTTGAAGAAATCCTCATAGATCTTCTCGCCCGAACCGAGGATAGCAAACTTGCAGCCCATATCAACGATCTCTTCAAACACATACTTGATAAGGTCGATGCCCTTATGGGAAACAAAGCGTGTGATGATTCCGATAACAGGCTCGTCGCCCTCCTGAAGTCCCAGCTCCTGAAGCAGTGCTTTCTTGCACTCTGCCTTGCCGCTGAGATCCTTTGAGGAGAAATTCTTCACCAGCAGCGGATCTGTTTCGGGATTATAAAGCTTTGTGTCGATACCGTTGAGGAAGCCGCAGAGCTTATACTGCTTGTTCACAAGCGCTCTGTCGAGACTGTGTGAATACCACGGGTCAAGTATCTCCCATGCATAGCTGGGTGATACTGTTGTGATCTTGTCAGCAGTTTCGATAGC
>OIXL01001241.1_pt1 | contig 10293 bp, 6 predicted proteins | sample 1587761 | NCBI WGS metagenome assembly OIXL01 (sample SAMN03283246) | human gut metagenome | biome: human-associated habitat; material: feces | host: Homo sapiens | place: Peru | collected 2012 | reverse complement strand
ATTTCATATACGAAATTACTTTCTTTTCGAGTTCGTCTTTCCCACCGATAAGTCCGACAGCGTCCTTTATTATTATCGAATTATCGAGATAATCGTTCGTCTTGAATGTCTTCCCGATAGTTTTGTTCACTTTTACGAAAGCGATTGACGATCCACTGGGAACGTTATTATAAACAAGGTTGCCGTCCTCGATTTTTGCAACCGTACCATCGCGAATGACCTGATATTTACCGACTTTATCGTCGTATTTAACCAGATAACAATTCGTAAGTTGCGAACGGATGATACCGATGCTCTGGCAGCGCTCGACAAGCGCCTCGACAACGGCGTGGGGCCGAAGCAGACGCGTTTTTGCTGGGACGTACGATGCCCGACACTTTCATTTTTATGCCGCAGTGCCCGTCAACAAAACCGCCGTCGTCTCTGGTGCGTAATACCTTTTCATCTGTACCATAATCTATATACTCCTGTGTAAGCACACCGTTTTCCGCGTCGAAGTAGTCGCTGTCGCAAAGAATCGCATATTCGATGCCAAGCAGCTCTTCTTCCGTGAAGTACCTGTCATAGAATCCGTTACCGTTGCTTTTGTTCGGCCCGCCAAACATATCCTTGACCTCGGACGGGTGTACAAGACCTGCCGCAAACAGCATAAAGTCCTGAATCTTGTTGTATTCGTCGACTTTCAACACGCAGTCGAAAACTTTGTATTCCTTGCCGTCTTCGCCGACTTCGATACGTCCTTGTTTTGCGTCTTCGGGCCATGCGCCCGCAAGGACGTCGTATTGCTGTTCAAGAATTTTTTGGTTGGAAATAAGTTCCGAAAACACACTGAACACGTCAAGATATCCGCTGAATTCGCCCAGCATATCCTTGAACGCTCCTCCAAATCCCATTTCTTTAATCATCGGCTCAATCGAGTCAGCAAACGGGTTAATTTTGGTATAAGGGATATCGGACAAGGCGGTATCCTGATTCGCATAAATCGGCTTTTTATTTTCTCCTTCGCCGGAAAAGCCCGTAATATACTTTATTTCGCCGGTGGCAGAATCCCTGACGGGGATACGCCTGTAAACGTTAAGGCTTGACGAATAAACGTATTTTACGTAGCCGTCGGTATCTTTAAGCCCGATGTCGGGATCGTCAAGATACGACTTGATTTCTTTAAGGTCGTTTTCAAAAAACAGCGTGCTGTTGTTCAAAAACTGAGTAATGCTTCCGATATCTTTCACCAGATTTCCGGCAACGGGATTTATGCCGATGGTTGAGCCGGAAGGGAATTTTTGCCCTTCGCTCTTCGCCATAAGCATGTTGGCAAGTTCCATAAGATCGGCGCCGCTCTGGCTGACTTCAAGTGGGTAAAGAGAAAGCGCGCTTTCTTCGGTCTGACGGATATATTTATTCACGCCCGAAGACAACGCCAAAACAAGCGCAATACCGATAATGCCGATACTGCCCGCAAACGAAGTAAGGAAAGTGCGCCATTTTTTGCTGTAAAGGTTTTTGGCGGATATGCTTATCGTCATCGCGCTGCCCATGGAAACCTTGCGTTCTTCCCGTCTTTCGTGTCTTATCTGCTGATATGTTTTTTTGATGCGCTGACGAATGGTTTTCTTTTTGGGCAGAGGTTCGCCTGATTCGTCAAGGACGACTTCTTCTTCCTCGACGTCGTCGGGATCGATAAGCGGATCGGTGTCGTCAACGACTTTTCCGTCGACGATTCTGACCGTTCTCGTGCTGTATTCCGCCGCAAGGTCGGCGTTGTGCGACACCATGATGACAAGGCGGTCTTCGGCAACTTCCTTCAACAGGTTCATTACCATTTTGCCGCTTTCCGTGTCAAGCGCGCCCGTGGGTTCGTCCGCGAGAATTATCGCGGGATTGTTGACAAGCGCCCTTGCGATCGCAACCCTTTGCATTTGTCCGCCCGACAGCTGGTTGGGTTTTTTATACGCCTGATCTTCCAGCCCGACCTTCTTTAATGCTTCGAGAGCGATTGCCTCGCATTCTGCCTTTTTGCGCCCCGCAAGCGTCAAAGCAAGCTCGACGTTGGAAAGCACGCTGAGGTGCGGGATAAGGTTGTAACTTTGGAAAACAAAGCCGATTTGTTTATTGCGATATCTGTCCCAATCTCTGTCGTCGAAGTCCTTCGTCGACTTTCCGTTGATAATGATGTCGCCGTCGGTGTATCTGTCAAGACCGCCGATAATGTTCAGTAACGTGGTTTTACCGCAGCCGCTTTGTCCCAGAATCGTGACAAATTCGCACTCGCGGAAGTTCAAGGTGATGCCTTTCAAAACGTGAACCGTGTTCTGTTTTGTGACGTAATCCTTGGTAATGTGTTTTAATTTAAGCATTAAACGCTCCTTTTGTAGATAAAGTATTAAAAAAATACGTATCTATTTTATCAAATATGGCGTATGGTGTCAAGAAATTACATAAAAGCGACGTTTTTGGACAAACGTATGGTTTACGCAGTCGTAATTGCTTGAAAAATACATTCCCATTATGTTATAATCATACGGTAAGAGGTTAAATTATGCTTAAAAATTCAAAAGAACGTTCGGGCTTTGCCCTTGTATGGTTTTTGTTTTCAATCGCGTACACCGTCGTGCTGCTCGGCACGGGATACAATTTTCTTGCCCCGTTTGCGGCGGCGATTGCGGCGGTTACCGCGCTTATCGTGTTTATCCGCGCGCTGTTCAACAAAAAGTTTGAGCCGCTTTTCGTCGTCTCGTACGCTTATATGATCCTGGAATTGTTCGTGTATTTCCTTTTCTGGGGCGCGGACGAGTTCGGCAAAATCGTGTGGTATAATCTTATTTTGTCCGCGTTGCCGCTTTTCTCGGGACTTATGCTTTACGCGCTTGACAAAAAACTTCCCGACGGCACTCTGAAACGCTTTGCGACGGCGGCGTTGTCCCTTGCGATGACGGCGACGTCTTTGTGCTACGTCTTTTATATGTCTTTGAGAATCCGTCCGACCGTCGAAAGTTTGCAGGCGGGACACGACGCATACCTTAAAGAACTGTCGAAAACACAAGCCGACGCCAGCGCGCCCAACGTCCTTATCATACTTATGGACGATATGGCGTACTCGGACATTTCGGCGTACAGCTATCTCGGAAAAGCAAACGCCACCATTCAGACGCCCAATATCGACTCCCTTGCGGATAACGGGATTTTCATGGAAAACTTTTACGCTTCCGCCCCCGTCTGCACCCCGTCGAGGTTCAGTCTTCTTACCGGTCGTTACGCCACGCGCGGCTATATCGACAACGTTATTTTCCCGACGCCTTGCGACAGTGATCCGTACTCAATCACCCACTTTATCAATCCATATCAGTTCTTAAACAACGTGGACGGTATTTTGGGCGACGAAATCACCATTGCCGAAGCGTTGAAAGCGGTCGGCTACGACACGTCGTGCATCGGAAAGTGGAACCTTGGCGACTATGGCGAATATCTCCCCACGAATCAGGGCTTCGATTACTTCTACGGCAGCTATTACGTCAACGATATGACGCCATATAACTGGGTGCGCGAAGTCGGAGGCAAAGCCGAAGAAGTACGCACTCACGCCGAAAATCTTGACCAGTCCGAATCCACAAGGCTTTTCACCGACGAATTGAAATCCACGCTCGAAAAATCAATCGACAGCGGCAATAAGTTCTTCTCGTTTTACGCGACGCCGTGGCCGCATTACCCCATTTTCTCCGATAGACACGGCAACGGAAAAGGCGACACCACCGACGATAACTACATCGACTGCATCGAGGAGTTCGACCAGTCGCTTGGCGAAATTTTCGATATGCTTAAAGACAAAGGCGTCTTTGACGACACGATGATCATCTTTACGTCCGACAACGGCCCGGGACGTGAAGGCGTGACAGGAAGTCTCCGCGGAAGGAAAAACACCACTTTCGACGGCGGTATGAAAGTCCCGATGATCGTGAGTTACCCGAAGGGCGTAAGAAACGGCACGATAGCAAACTCGACCGGCGGATATAAAATCGAATCGAGCGCAATGCTCACCGACCTGTTCCCGACGATATTGTCGTACGCGGGCGTGGACGTTCTCCCCTCGGATCGTATTATCGACGGCGTGAATCTGAAATCGCTTTGGAGCGGTAATGTCACCCCCGATTCCCGCGTGCACGACGCCCTTTTCTATATGAAAAAAGGCACGGTTCAGGCCGTTCAGATGCCCGTTGAAGTCGGCGGCGTAACGTACGATTTCAAGTATTATCAGAAAGTACGCACCGAGAACTCGGCGTTCATCGACCAGCAATACAAAAACTACCTTTTCAATCTCGATAAAGACCCGGCGGAAGGCTACAATATCTCGATGACCTGTCCCGACGTCGCCGACACCCTTTTAGAGGCGCTTAAAGATTTCAGAAAATCGTTGAAAGAAAACCGCAGGGGGATCAAGTAATGCCGCCGATTTCGATAATGATTAAGCCCGCGTCGTCAACGTGCAATATGCGGTGTAAATACTGCTTTTACAACGACGTCGCGAAAAACCGCGAAACGCCGTCGCACGGCGCAATGAGCCTTCAAACGGCGGAAACCGTCGTCAAAAAAGCGTTTGCCTATGCCGACGGAAATCCCGTCTGGTTCAACTTTCAGGGCGGCGAACCGCTGCTTGCCGGGAAAGCGTTTTTCAGGGCGACGCTTAATCTCATCTCCCGCGCGAATATCAAAAACTCGCCAGTGTTTTTGGGAATCCAGACAAACGGCACGCTCATCGACGACGAGTGGTGCGAGATTTTCAAAACCAACGACTTCCTTGTCGGACTTTCCCTTGACGGCGACGAAACCGCAAACGTAAACCGCGTGGACAAGGACGGCAACCCAACTTTTCAAAAGGTCGTCGCGGCGGCAAAACTTCTTCAAAAACACAATGTAAATTTCAATATCCTTACCGTTCTGACAAAGGACGTCGCGATGAGAATCGGCAAGATTTATCCGTTTTTCACGTCGCAAGGCTTCAAACGGTTGCAGTTTATCCCCTGTCTGAAACCTCTTTCCGGAGAAGTCGAAAACCCCGATTTTTACCTTGACGAAAAAAGTTACGCCCTGTTTTTATTGTCGGCGTTCGCGTTGTACCAGAAAGATATGGCAAACGGCGATTACACGTCGATACGCCAGTTTGACAACTTCGTCCGACTTGCTCACTTCGAGCGCGCCGAACAGTGCGGTATGAACGGGCATTGCACGCACCAGTTCGTGATCGAATCGGACGGCAGCGTGTATCCGTGCGACTTTTATTGCACCGACGAATATCTTCTTGGCAATATTTCGGACAAAGACTTTTTCACGCTCGAACACACGAACAAAGCCGTCAAATTCATAAAAGAAAGCCTCGTCGTGGACGAGACTTGTAAATCGTGCGAATATTATATGCTTTGCAAAGGCGGCTGCAAGCGCGAAAGGCGCGACGTTGAAAAATGCAAGGCGTACAAAACCTTTTTCAGATTCGCCCTGCCTTATCTCAAAAACATGTCATAAAGACTTGCGTTTCATCACGCACAAGGTTTCGAGTTCCGCCGTTTTCGGAAACATGTTGTAAGGCGTTACCGACACGACTTCAAAAGTATCACCAACGTATTTTACGTCGCGTTGCAAGGTTTTCGGATTGCAGGAAACGTACACGAACTTTTCGGCGCCCGACCTTATCACGGCGTCCAGCACTTCTTCGGTCGCGCCCTTTCTCGGCGGATCGATAACCACGCATATTTCGGGCTTTATGCCCGATTTTTCATTGCTTAAAATATCGTTTACGAGTTTTGGCAACACTTTCGTTGCGTCGCCGCAAATGTTTTCGACGCGCCCCGACAGTCCGTTTTTCTTCATCAAATCGTTTGCGTTTTCAACCGCTTCTTTCACGATTTCCACGCCGTAAACTTTTGCGTTTTTATTGGCTTTTGCAAGCATCGACGTAAGGATTCCTATGCCCGAATAAACGTCGATGATTACGTCCGCGTTTTTCACCGCGGCGTTTACCCCGTCGTAAAGTTTTTGTCTGACCCCGTCGTTGACCTGCAAAAACGACTTTGGCGAAAGCGTGGTTTTTATGCCGTCGATATCGACGTCTCTTTCCGCACCATATAGTTTTTTCACGTCGTCGCCCATAATCACGTTCGTGCGTTTTTCGTTGACGGACGAATACAAAACGCATTCAAAATCTTTTGACAAAATTTCAAAAAGTTCGCGCCCGTACGGCAGTTCTTTTCCGTTTATCACAACCGTCGCGAACAGCAGCCCGTCGACGTACCTTGCGACAAAGTGCCTTAAACACCCTTTGCCCGTCGCCTCGTCGTAAACGGAAAGTTTTTGCTTCCTTCTTTCGTCGTTTGCCCAAATTTTCACGGCGTTTATTATTTTCGTCGCGAAATCGCCGTGCAGCATACACCCGGACAGCGCGACCACGTCATGCGTGTTCCGCCTGAAAAAGCCGAGCGTGATTTCGCCGCCGTCGACGGTGAAAGGCATTTGCAGTTTGTTGCGGTATTCATACTCTTTGTCGGACACCGTGTCCGAAACCCGAACATTTATTCCCGCCTTGTTCAGCGTGGTTTGAAGGAGTTTTCGTTTCAGTTCGTTTTCGGTCAGAAAATCGACGTGCTGTAACACGCAGCCGCCGCACTCCCCGTACGTTTTGCACGGCGGAACGACGCGGCAATTTGCGGGGCGCACGATTTTCACGGCGTCCGCCTCGGCAACTCCTTTGTAAACCTTTTTGATTTTGATTTTCGCAAGGTCGCCCGCCGCCGTGTACGGCGTAAACACCGCAATATCTTCGATTTTTGAAAACCCTTTGCCGTCAAGTCCGAAGTCGGTAATTTCGGCAAGATAAGTATCCGTAACTTTCATATCGTCAATTTTATCATACTTTTTCAAAAACGCCAACCGTTACGCGCTGCTTTAAGCGTTTTGCATTCTCGTTTCAACGCCTTTTAGTATCGTTTTGAATTCTAAATTGATGCTTATATTTGTTTTGAATTCTTTACAATATTCTATACGAGGTGTATAATATGAATATATCGGCTTTTTCTGAAAGATTAAAGGATCTGCGCATCGACGCAGGCATGACGAGCGACCAGCTCGCGAAAAAATCGGCGTTACGAAAAGCACAATTTCGTTCTGGGAAAACGGCGTAATCGAGCCTAAGGCAAGTTACATCGTCGCGGTTGCGAAAGTGTTCAGCGTATCTTCCGACTATCTTTTGGGGCTCAAAGACACGATTTAAGAGGCAGGTATGAACAAAATCGATATAAAAACAAGAAGGACTCTTTTATGGGCGATTTTCCTTTCGGTCGGTTTCCCTTTGGGAATCGCGATGACCGTCATCGGTTTTACGAAAGGTCAGTCTTTCCGCGCGATGGGCATCGTCGGCATTATCCTTATCGTTATGGGCTTTTACGGCGCGCCGATGGCATGGATTCATTTCGGTCAGCTTAAATATTTCTCGCGTCTCAAAGCGCAGATTGTCGGCGACGGCATCAAAAGCGTGAAAATGCTTGCGGAAGTTCACAACAGGAATCCCGAAGTCGTGGCAAACGACGTCAAAACGATGGTGCAAAAAGGTTATCTTGACGGTTATCTCGTCCTCGACAACGAAAGAATCATCGACAAAACCACAATGCGCGACAAGGATTACGAAATGATGGAGGCGGAACGCGCGGGGACGCTCAATCTCGTCCACTGCCCTTTCTGCAACGCGAAGTTCGAGCTTATCAACGACGTCGGCGTTTGTCCGTACTGCAACTCGAAAATTACCAAAGAGATGCTGGACAAATCCGTGAAGGCATACAATAAATCCGATAAATAATTTCGGGACGGGGGGATTTTTTGGAAACTACAAGTCAACGCAAATATTTCAAAGGGCTTCGCGCGCTTGCGCTAACGGCCCTTTTTTGTACGATTGCACTCACCCTTTTTATCTGGGGCGAGGCGTTGACGCCCGGCGATAAAAGCGCGATTCAGTCGGTGAAGGTGTCCGACAACATTCAGTCGGCAATGAAATCCGATGAGCCAGCGCCCCCTGTTTCCGCCGTTACCGGCTATGTTGTCAAAAGCGTCACCCGCGACGGCAAAGTCCTGACCGACGTCGATCATTATTATACGGGCGACGTTCTGGAACTTGGCGTCAAGTGTCTTCCTGAAAACGCCGACACTTCAAAACTTTACTTCGAGCGCGGTTTTGACATGCCCGAAGATTACATAAATGTCGAAGAAAACGGCGAAGTCACGCTTCTCTCATGGGGCTATCGCAGGGTGGTTATTAAGTCAAAAGACAACCCCGACAACGTGTTGTACGATTTCAAAATATACAACGAAGGCGTCAACCCCGACAGAATCAAAGAAATAAAGACAAAAATCTTTCTTGGCAACGACATACTCGAAGCCGATGAAGACGAAATAATCACGCTTAAAACCTGTGAAGAATACTTCCTTTCGGTGACGGCGGTCACCGACGACGAATACAACGGTTACGGCGTCTCTACTATCGAAACAGAAATTCTGATTGGCGGAAAAAAGCATAATGCCAACGATAAAATCTTTTTCCTTCCCGCAAAGCAGTGGTTTTATCCGTTAAAAACAACGGACGGTGATTATTTAATTCTTGAAATAAAACTGGGCGATAAAACCGTTTCTCAAAAAATCAGAATCGAGAAAGGCTCGAAACCGGAAGCCACCGGATTCATTTTTGATAGTAAACGCATCACAAAAAACGACGACGGCTCGTTCAGCCTTACAATGAAAAAAGACGAACACCTGGTCATCACAAGCCAACTCGACTTCCATGCAGAAAACGAAAGCGAAGGCGCGCCGTCAAACATAATCAGCAAATCGTCCGATACAAACGTCGTCAGCGCAGACACAACGCACCTGCACGCATATAAACCGGGCACCGCCACGATTACGTACTTTTCAATTTATGACAATACAATAACGGCAACGCTGCACGTCACCGTGCCCGACGTCGTGGACGGGCTTACCGTCGTCGCCCCCGACAGATGCGTCAAAGGCGGCAAAATCGATCTCTCCGCTTATACGGGCGGCAACGTCACGAAAAACGTGAAATGGGAAGTCGTCAAAGGCGAAGGCTCAATCGACGAAAACGGCGTGTTTACGTCCGACAAATCGGGCAAAGTCACCGTGCGCGCAACGTACGTCGGCCGCCCCGACCTTACCGTCGAAAAGACGATTACCGTGTCCGTCTTCGACACCTTCCACACGCTTATACGAAAAGGGCTCGGGCACTTCTCGCTTTTCCTTGTGTTGGGGTTCGGATTGTTCGGCACGTTCTTCCTGCTTATTAAGCCGAGATGGGTGTCGCTGCCCCTTTCCTTGCTTTCGGCGTTTGTCGTCGCAGGCATTTCGGAAATGTTCCAACTGCCCGTTTTCACCAGCGGACGATATGCAACCTGGCCGGACGTCGCAATCGATTTTCTGGGCGCGCTGTCGGGCATCGGCATCGCCGTTGTCGCTGTATCGATCGTCGGGCTTATCTGGTTTAAGGCAAAACCCGAAAGTTTCAAAAATATGAAAAACGATTTCTCGTTCCTTACGTTCAAAACCTCTTTCAAAAAGCAGGAAAAGATTTTCACCGACGAAAACTAATCACATTCCCCCAAACCGTAAAAACAAAAGACCGACGTTTTATCGGTCTTTTTTTGAGTGTTAAACCTTACTTTCTGACGATATCCAAATTTTGCTTTGTTCGTATTTGGTTTCCAAATAATTGCAAACCGGAACGTATAAATCCGTTAACACAAAGAACCCTGAAAATTCAACAATGGCTACTCTGTCACTGATTTTGTTATCATACCGCCCGTCAAAAAGTTTCACGTAAAGTTCATTTAATATTTTCCGTAGCATTTTTTTGCTTACAAACGCACCGACGGTTTTAAGCGGCTCAACTTCCTTATATGAAGAAAAAGTAGTAGTATCTGGAATTATAGAAACTATTCCAACTATTAGTTACTTTAAAAATATGAATAGATTATCATTTAAGTTTAATACAAGTAATAATTTAGTAAATGTTGTAATATTTAATAGAGCATTTTTAAAACCTAATTTATTAATTGGAAAATATATAACTGTAATAGGTAAATATGATACCAAAAGTAATACAATAAATGCCGCAGATATAAAGTTATTTGATTTAGGAGATAGAACATTAATAGAGCCTATTTATCACTTAGTAAAAGGCATAAATAATAAGTCATTAAATAAATATATAAATGAAGCATTAAATGAATGTAATATTGTAGATTATATACC
>OIXL01001238.1_pt1 | contig 10301 bp, 8 predicted proteins | sample 1587761 | NCBI WGS metagenome assembly OIXL01 (sample SAMN03283246) | human gut metagenome | biome: human-associated habitat; material: feces | host: Homo sapiens | place: Peru | collected 2012 | reverse complement strand
GCGCCGCCGTGACCGTGCCGGCATCGGCATTCTCCGATGCCGCGCCGGACGACGCCGCGGCCAGCTCGTCCAGCTGGCTGGAAATGTTCAGACTGTCCAGTACTCCCTGCACCTGTGCGCCGCTGGTGCGCCAAAGCGGGGCATTGCTCCAGCTGCTGTCGCAGGAAAAAGCATTCTGCCCTACTTCCAGTGCGTCCACCGCCCGGATATTGTAATAATCCAGATAGTTGCGAGCAAACTGCCCGCCGCCGCGCTGCACCGGGATCACCTGCTGGCCGCTGAGCAGCCGCCAGTAAAGGTCCTGCCCCAATGTCACCGGGCCGACCGTCGGCATGGCGCTCACCGCCGGGTAGACCAGGCACAGGCTCGCGGGGGCATCCGCTTCGGTCTGTGCTTCCAGCACCACCGATGCACTGCCGATGCCCCACTGCACCGTGCCGATGTTGTCGATGACCACCGCCGCTGTGCGCTGACCCGGGTATTGCAGCTCCTGCCCGGTCAGCGGGTCAGCCGGTGCACGGTCTGAAGCAATTTCGCCGGCAAACGCGCAGCCGCTCAGCAAAGCAGCACAGAGCATGGCGGCCGCTGCCGCCCGGGTCCAGATGCGTTTCATACCAGTTCCTCTTTATCGATAGTTGAAGTTGGACCATTCATCGTCGTCCACGATGGCAAGATAGGTCTTGCCGCGGTTGAAGGTGATTTCCTCGCCGTTCTGATTCAGAATGCGCAGCGGGTGCTCGGGGGAGGCCTTCTGCCAGATGCCGCGCTCCACGCCGCCCCGGCTGAAGAAATAGACCTCGCCGCCGGAGATGTAGCTCACCTGCTGCACATCGCCGGAGTCGCCGGGGTAGCGCTCGATGGGCGCAAAGCAGACGGCCAGATTGTCAAAGCTCAGCTGCTTGCCGGTCAGCTCATCCACGGTGTTCTCGAATTTGCCGGAGATGCGGCTGTACATCTGCATTTTATAGGTGCGGTCCAGCCAGTTGTAGCTGAAGCTGGTCCTGTAGTTGTCCGAGTGGGTGATGCTGACCGATTTGCCGGAAGCGGTATTCTTCATGCTGTTCTCCGCGCCGGTGCGGTAATCCGCAAACTTGAAGAAGGTGGTTTCACAGGTATATTTCAGGCTGATGCCCGCGTTGGCAGCAGCCTGCTTGATCTCCTTGCCGGAGGTAAATTCGGTGTGCTCGTAGGCCACATCCCGGCCGCGGCTGTCGCGGTGCGCCACATGGGGATGGGTGGGCGTGTTGAAGTATTTTTTGCCTCCGATGTTCAGCCCGGAATAATTGTACACACTGATGAACTTGGTGCAGGCGGCGCTCTCGCCATCGTGGTAGTACAGCGCCTGATAGGGCATCAGCAGCTGCAGGAACTGGTCACGGCCGGAACGCAGCGGGCCAACTTCTGGGATGGCGTCGGCGTCATGATACACAGCGCAGAACCGGGTGATGCCGCCCTCCACCTTGCTCTCGATGAGCAGGTCTGCCGAGCCGATGCCGCGCTGCGGGCGGGCATTCTGGCGGGCGGTGTTGGAGATGTTGTTGACCATCACGCCCACGATGCGGCCATTGCTGCGCCGGGTTTCACCGGTAAGAGGGTCGGCGTCATAGTCCGGCAGCACGCCGAAACCGGGGTCCAGCTGCTCACCCTCCGGCAGCGGGGAAACGACTGCATCCTCCGAAACAGCAGACGAAGCAGCCGCTTCGGAAGAGGCGGCAGAACCGGACTCAGCTCCGCTCAGCCCCAGCGTTTTCTGGAGCCAGGAAGAGAAACCGTTGTCTATCATAGCACTGCTGCCTGCACTGCAGCTGGAAAGCGCCAGCGATGCAGCGGCGGCTCCTGTAAGGCGAAGAACGGCGCGGCGAGTGATCTTCATAAGGTACGACCTCCTGCATAATCAGATTCATCCGGACCGAGCGAAGTCCGGAAGCTCCCATTCAAAGCGTTTGATTTGATTGTAATGATTCCGTCCGGATTTGTAAAGTGAAAATTGAAACAGCAGACAGAAAGATCAAACCATAACAAAAATGCAGTACAGGCCGGCCCCGCTTCTCCCGGTTCTATCATCGCCTATATGGCCATGGCTCCCCGTGATTTGCTCCTGACCGTGACCAACTCCAGCGTGGACATCCTCCCTTCCGATGCAGATGTCGTCTGCCAGCGTGTTCTGGCAGACCGTACCCGCAAGAGCGCACCATGGAAAAGCAAGCATTGGCAGTACGGGAGCAGCAATGGTATCAGACGAGCACAGCGGCAAAGCAGAGTGGACAGAGCATTTAAATATACGCAGGCTTGTCCTCGTACCTCCTTATTTTGTTTTCTGCTCTATCAGCTTTCGCTGTGGTGGGTTAAGTATAGAGCGCAACCAGAAGCCATTAACCCCTGAAAGCACGCTGGCCGTAACGCACCATGACAAGCAGAAACAAGTTGAGGTGAAAAGGTCAAGCCGCGCAAACCCGCATGAAATCAGGCTTTTCTCTGGTTGTCCATATGCGGTTGTCAAGCAAGGAACAAAAAAATTTACAAAAAATAAGCCCTACAAGGGTTTCAGTCGGTTCCGAATCGATCTGAGCCTTGTAGGGCTTACTTGCGCTCTATACGTTCTTTTCTTGATTGTGATTATGCTCCATGGGCATCCATTCTGTTACGCGGCGGATTAACTCTTCTAAATTTAACCGCCCGCTCAGGTGTGGTTTCAGGGCAATCCGCATCAAACGTGATTGGCATTTTCTTTGCCGCTTCCAGTTCTGCGAGTTCTTCTTTTGTAAATGCAAGTTCCTGTTTCAGTTCCATAGACATTTCATTCGTGCCGAAATCAATCTTGTCACATCTGTTTTTGTACCGCTTTCTTCAATTCTTACTCGTTCAGTATATACAACAAATAGTATTTCATTCACCTTTCCGATGAACTGGTCTATATTGCCAATCAATGCACCCTCTGCATTTTGCAGCAAGGTAATCAGACTTGCACCTTGAAATTCTTTATCATCCACCTTTCGATCACCTTTCCACCGAGTACAGAAAATGCGTGACTGCCGGAGTACCCCCTGATCGCAGAGCAGCAAACCACCGTTGGTAATCTGTCCATCATCTGAGACCAGCCCTGCAGAGGGCAGGTCTTTTGTCAAATCAAAAGTTTCTTTTTTGAGATTTTTGAATGTTGCTGCCAGCAATGTAAAACTGACATCTCCTACACGGTAAGAACTTGGCAGGGCATCGTACGTCTGATTCATGCCCCGCAAAAATCAGCTCGTTTAGTTCTCGTGTGGTTGCTTCTTCGGACTGGTCGCCACGGCGCACATAGGCTATACGAACACCATCTGCGGCATAGTAATACGGATATGCCGGACCATTTTGCACTTCAAGGTCTACACAGAGCTTACCTTCAATTTCAACCTGACGCACCTGATAGCGCGGTGCAGGGTCTATCCGAACCTTGATGATTTCTGTAATTTTGCTGATGGTACGTTGTGGGTCGTCCAATCCCAGCACCACACGAGGCTCGTTTTTCACGCCAAAAATCAAATGTCCGCCGCGTGTGTTAGCAAAGGCAGAAATAGATTTCAGCCAGCTGCGGGGTTTCTTCTAGCTGCTCCTTGTAGTCCACATGGGATGCTTCAATATAAAGGTCGCTCTGGCAAGGCATGGAGTATCACCTGCTTTGCTATCTATTTGAATTTTATCACCATAATACCGCATCTGAAGCATAGATTCTACTTATATATCACGCTGTCACGTGGACAGCATTTTCCCGGACGGCATCAATGGTTTCCATCAGTTCTCCGCCTGTTTTGCCGTCAAACAGGCGGGTGAACAGGATGGGCTGGTCGAAGGGTGGTTTCATCAGAACGGCTTTGCTTTCCACATAGCCGTTCTGCTCGATATAATGGATAACTTTCTGCACGAAAGCGATCTGCCTTGCGTTCAGAGATTCATCGTTGATGAACTTGGAAAATGCCTGCATGGCGGCCTCGTGGTCGAGCTTTGCCACCTTGCGCACCAGCAGACCAAAAGGAGTGTCCTTGAACTCCCGGGCATAATCTTCTTTGCTGCCCAGCTCGCTGGTAAAGATGTGTTCCAGCTCAATGTAATCGCCCTGCGAGAGCGGGATGTTCTGGGTCAGCTTGTGGATGGCAAGTGTATCGTTGCGGTGCTCCATGATGTAGCGATTCACCCGCTCCCGGTACTCCCCGAAGTCATAACCGGAGTCCAGCGCCTTGCCCTCGGTCTGTTCCAGCACCGGGTCAGCAAGAGCAGTATAGATGGGTTTTTGCCCTTCCACACCGTCCACCAGAAACTTGACCAGCTCCCGCAGCTCCTGCCGCATTTCCTCAAAGCGAAGCAAGTCGTGGGAGGTCAGGAACTCGTCCGTTTGTACCTCCCGGATGAGCGGCAGCTTGGCCTGCACCTGCGGGATGGTGGCTTTCTGTTCCAGCAGAGCGGCGGTGTTTTTCAGCTGCCGCTGTGCCCGCGTCAGTCCGGGCAGACCTTCCAGCTCACAGAGCACCAGACCGTACACAAAATTATCGAACCGCTTGGCCGCTTCATCCTTGTCGTCCAGCGAGATAAGCGGTGCGACTTCCCGCATCAGGGTGCCCTTGTCTGTTTCGCTCAGAGCGGTGAAGGCTTCCGGTTTCTGGTAGTGTTCCACGGCCTTCCGGTGCAGGCGCACGGAGACCAGTTCCGGGTTCAGTGCGCCCACCTCAGCCCGACAGGCTTCGGTGAGGACGTTGCGCCAGCACTGGTATTTTTCATCCGTGTATGCGCCATCCTGCAGTGCGGCGGCAATGCGCACCTGTTTGCAGAAAATGCTTTCGGACAGGCTCTTGGTGTCGGTACTCTCGTAGCCGTTGGGCTTTTGGCGGAAGAACTCAAAGTTGCCGCAGTAGTCGAAAATCAGAAAGCGCCGCTTGCCGGTGTATTCGCCGCCGATGGCATCCACGCAGGCAAGGGACGGGCAGAGCCGGGTGCCACGGCCGATCATCTGCCAGAATTTTGTTTTACTGCGTACCTTTTTGAAAAAGACAAGGTTCACGCACTCCGGCACATCAATGCCCGTGTCCATCATATCCACCGAAACCGCGATGAACGGCGGCTTGTCCGGCTGTTTGAAATCGTCAATGATGGACTGCGCATAAGCATCGTCACAGACGACCCGCTGGATGAAGCCGGGATACTGCTGTTCCAGCTGCGGATACAGCTTGCAAAACCGCTCCCGGATGAACTCCGCATGGCGCTTGTTCTGGGCAAAGATAATGGTCTTGCCGATGCGGTCGCCGCCTGCCACCTTGATGCCCCGCTCCATCAGGTCTTGCAAAACGGTGTCCACAGTGTTGGCATTAAAGATGAATTTGTTCAGCTTTTCAGACGGGATAAAGCCGGGCAGGGTGTCGTCCTCGGCAAAATCGTCCTCGTAGCGGGCCTTATCCTCCGGCGAAAGCTGGTCGTAGTGGATGCCCTCTTCCAGAAACTTGGTCCTGACCTCATAGTTGTAATAGGGCACCAGAACATGGTCTGTATAAACGGCGGTGTCGTAATCGTAGGCGTAGGTAGGGATGCCGTGTTCCATCTCAAAAAAGTCGTAGGTATTACGGTCCACATCGGTCTTCGGAGTGGCAGTCAGACCCACCAGAATGGCATCGAAATAGTCAAAGATGGCCCGGTATTTCTTGAAAATGCTGCGGTGGCTCTCGTCCACGATGATGAGGTCAAAGTGAGCCGGGGAGAACAGCGGCACGCCGTCCTTCGTCTTGGCGTTGTCGATGGCATTGAGCATAGTGGGATAGGTGGAGAACACGATGCGCGCTGCCTTGTCATCCTTGGAAGAGCACAGATTGCACAGGGACTGGTCGGGCAGATACTTCTTGAAGTCGTCCTTCGCCTGCTTGACCAGCGCGGTGCGGTCGGCCAGAAACAGCACATTCGTCACATGGCCGCCCCGGCTCAGCACGTCGGTCAGGCTGGATGCCGTGCGGGTTTTTCCGGTGCCGGTGGCCATGACCAGCAGGTTGCGCCGGAACCCCTGCGTGATGTGGGCGCACACCGCACGGATGGCGTTTTTCTGGTAGTAGCGGTCGGTGATCTTATCGTCAATTTCAATGGTGTCCAGCGGCTTTTTCTCGGCGCGGCGGTTCATCAGCTTCTGCAAATCGTCCTTGCAGAACACGCCGCTCACCGGCCGCTGCGGGCCGCTTGCTTCGTCCCAGAAATAGGTGGCGTAGCCGTTGGTGGTGAACAGCATCGGGCGGCGGCCGAATTTCTGTTCCAGACAGTCCGCATAGAGCTGCGCCTGCTTGCGCCCGATGTTGGGGTCCTTGGTGCTGCGCTTGGCCTCGATGACCGCCAGCGGCTTGCCATCCTTGCCCATGAGAACGTAATCTGCATAGCCCTTCTGCCCCAGCACGCCGTTCATGTTGTCCACTTCGTATTCTACCCGCACATCGGCATCCGCCCCGGTAAACTTCCAGCCCATGGCCTTGAGGTCGATGTCGATGATTTTCCGCCGCGTTTCGGCCTCGGTCAGGTCAGCGGCGGTAAACGTGCGGCACTGCTGGTTCTGCTGTTTGCTGGCCGTATACGCCGCCGAAAGGCTCTCCACCTGCTTGCGCAGGGCTTCCAGCTCGGCATCTTTTTCTTCCAGCAGGCTTTCCTGCTCACGGATCTTCCGGGTGTCCAGCTCCACCTTCTCGCCGGGGATGGCGGTTTCGTCAAAGGAGCGCTCCACATAGTCCGTGCCGTAGCAGTAATCCACCCACTGGATGAAATCAAACAGCCCCCGCAGGCTGAATACGGCATCTGCCGCCGACACGCTGTGCCCGGTATGTACCGCTAAATTGCCCGCCTTCACGATGCTGGGGAGCACGCTCCACACGTCCTTGTCCACCGCAAAACGGAAGCTTTCCTCATGCAGCAGGGATTGCAGATTGTCCTTGTAGGGCATCGTGATGGTCTTATCCGCCGCATACACCCACTTCACCGCCAGCTCCAACGCCTTCCGACAGCCCACAGCGCACATGGCCGGGGAGGTAGCGAACACTTTCTCGGCTTCGATGGCGGCAGAGACAAAGAGGGAATATTCAGGTTTGGTGGCAAGATAGGAGAAGTTGGACATGAGGGGGTTCCTTTCTAAATGATAGCGAAAACCATTACAAAAGTTGTTTTTTTAATGTTTCGACAAATTTTGTGGGTTTTTCATAGTCATAAATATCATCCGCAAGATACTTTATAAATTCGTCTTCGGATATTCCTATTTTATCCAGATTGGATGTGATGACTTTATATAGGTTCTTTCCATCATGATCATTCGTTTTTGACGTCCTAGGATCATTTATATAATCAGCAATAATATCATCAAGAGATCTCTGTGTAAAATATTTGTCGCCGATTTGCTTTATAAAAGCTCTGTCGGGCTCATCAACCAATTTTTTTTTCAGGTATTTTTCAACGCTTGGAATAGGCAAAAAACATTTTGGCAAGTCTTTATATTCTTCGCGTTTAGAAATAGAATCTTTTACATCTCCATCATAAATGCTAATAATGCTTTTTCCGACGCCAAGTGTGTTGTATGTTACCATATCATGGTGAAGCTTTAACATTTGAGTACAACCACCCGCCGGTAAAATACAGCAAAGTTTACTTTTGGACAAGTTATTCGCAAGAATCACTTTTTTTACGATTGCTTTTGCTAATTCATCCTCAACTAAAAGGACAAAGTCAAAGCCGTTAGGTATATACAGATTACGGATTGCATAGTTCGGATAACAAGGGTTGACCATGTCAACCTGCCCGCTATTATTTTCCACAAGATAAATATTTTTTGCCGGGATACGATGGATTAGTTCTGCTGAGTGAGTTGAAAAATAAATTACCAGTTCTGATTTGGTTGTTTTTACAAGTTCCTGTAAAAACAATACTAGCCGATCGATTGCGCTAGGATGGAGTGCCAATTCGACTTCGTCAATCAAAAAAAGCAACTTGTCTTTTCGTCGCGGATTTTTAATAATAACATTATTGAGAAAGTCTATTAAAGAAATGAGCATACATTCACCGCTGCTCATTTTATACTGGCTAATGATCTTCCCGTTCGTTTCATAGAAATACGGAATTCCCTTGAATCCGTTGGTTGTTGCGGTTTTTTTATCACTTATTTTCTTTAGTCCTATGTAGTGTTTTTTATTGTTATGAAGAATATATCCAAGCGTTTCTATAACAAATGGATCTGCATCAATAAGATGCTTAGTATAATCTTTATTTTGCATAAACGTATCAATTAGATTATAATCATCGAATCTGCATCCATAAAAAATACTTCCTTCATAAAAGCCTTCAAAATGTGCGCTGGCAATCATTTGCGCTCGGCCATTTCGCTTATGAAACTTTCCCGTGCTTAGTTCTTTCCTTTTTTCATTATATATCCATGTGTCCTTCTTTCCATCTGCTTCTATTTCAATAAACGAATCAGGAGATACAGCATCTCCCGACAACATATGTGCAGAAGATGTTTTCACCATTAAAGACATTGCCAACATAATTGTACTTTTTCCGCAACCGTTTTCGCCAACAATTGCGTATAAGCCTTTTGAAAACGGCAAGCTCATTTCTGCAGAAGCTACATTTTTGATGTTTTTCATTTTCAAAGAGATATCCATAGTGTGTCCTCCATGATTTTTGACAGATGAGGTATATTGTATTAGCTCTGTTACTATAAACTTTTGTTCAGTGTTTTATTATTACCCGGCCCTATCAAAAGTCTTCAATATCGTAGCATACGCTTCTGCCCCAACCAGTTCTTTTACTAGCTGTTCTCGGAGTTCTGGCTTCAGCTTCTGAACAGACTTCATAGCCTTGATTGCATCAATCTTTGCATTATTATAGTCTCTTTCTTCTTCAAAAGTCATCATCGTATGCTCCTTTCATAGTAAAATGTTCTGTTTAACGTTATTATACCGCTAAAATCCGCTGCTGCACACCCTTTTACCCAAAATATTCCTGCATCAGTGCCTTTTTCATCAGTTCCAGCTTTTCAAGGCTCTGCTGCACGGTCTGCTTCTGCTTGTCTACACGCTCTACAAAAGCGGCAAACTGGTTTTGTAATTCAAGCGGGGGAAGCACAACGTCGAACTGTTTAGCATCTGCCACATTAACATGAGGAACCGTTGCTCCTACATTTTTCTCATCTGCCTGTCTTTTCACACGGTCAGACAATATAGCATATAAAACATACGCGGAAATGCATTTTGTTTTATTAGGTCTAAATAGCATTACTCGTTGGCCAAGACAGAACTCATACCCATCTGGAATAATTGCCGCATTTCCATATGTTCCTTCTCTTCCATACACAATATCTCCGGGAACCGGTTTCAAGCTTTTAATTCGTTTCTGATACTCTTCTTCTGAAACATATTTCATGCTATCCCAGTCAATATACCCCTTCTTTATTTCCGTTGTTCTAATCGCAGGGTGTTCAAGATTTCCTTCGTATTTTGGCGTAGAATGCGGACAGTCAACTATCTCGGAGCAAATATCATTTAATGATGTATTTGGCCACGAACTATTTTCAAACATCTCCACAAACCGTGCCTTTACTAGCTCGTCCAGTTTAGCAAGCTGCTGCTTGCGGAGAGAAATCAAACTCGTTACTTTATCAAGGATTCCTGCAATTTCGCACTGCTTTTCATACGGTGGCAAGTAAAATGGCAACGCGTCAAAAACGGGCTTGGTCAAATGCTTCATTGTTGCGCCATGTGCATCGGATGCAGCGTTTTCCAGAATCAAACCTACCTGATGTACGAAAAAATCTTTTGAGATTCTTTCTTTATCAAAAACGACCTTGAAAATATGCTGATTTAATACTGCCTTTTCTCCATGCCAAACGTATACGCCAAGACTGGCAGACCATGAAATCAAAACATCTCCATCGTTTACTTCATATTTGGATGCGTATTCACCATTATAACGGTTTGCCTGATACGAATTTCCGGTCAAGTCCTGAATCCGAATAATTGGAATACCTTCGTCTGACCAATCTTGTGGTTTGAAGGCATATCCATTTATGTATGTTGCAATATCTCCCAACTTCGCCATCACACCATCTCCTCCAACTCTGCCAGCCCCTTGGTGATCTCCATTTCCAGCTCATGCAAGTCGGCAAGAATTTCCGTGGTCGAGGGATACTCCACCGGCACATACTCGGTCTCTTTGTACTTGTTGATGGATAAATCATACCCATTGGCGGCAATTTCCGCTTTGGGCACAAAGAAGCTCTGCTCGGTGCGCTTGCGGTCAGTTTCGGCGTCGAGGTTATG
>OIXL01001235.1_pt1 | contig 10317 bp, 8 predicted proteins | sample 1587761 | NCBI WGS metagenome assembly OIXL01 (sample SAMN03283246) | human gut metagenome | biome: human-associated habitat; material: feces | host: Homo sapiens | place: Peru | collected 2012 | reverse complement strand
GGGAATCCTCTGCATGGGCTGGAATTGCTTTGAAATGCGTGGTAAATTTTGCATCAGGTCAGCAGAGCCAGACGGAGCTGCGCCTTTACTTCGGGGTCTGCATTCTTCAGAAGTTCCAGCAGAGCAGTCGTAGAGATGGTCGGTTCGCCTTCGGCGGGTAACTGCGCCAATATCTGCATGGATGCAGACAGACTGCCGCTGAACTTCCGGCGGGCAAACTGCCTAATTTTGGTTGATGCAGGCGTAGAATGCGTTTGGATTTTTGGCGGTCATCCGCCAGAATGGATATTTGATGATGACTGGGGTGTTGTAGCCAACGCCCAATTCCAGAAAGAGGATGCGCTGTCCCTCGTGACGGCGCAGAAATTCACTGTATCGCTCTGCCGCACGGTGCCATCCTTCGTCCTCTACAAAGGTAAGTAAAAGACGGGGTGCTGTGCATTTGTGCAGCACCCCGTCTTTTATTTGTGTTCATCTGCGCCCGGCTCATAGAGCAGCTCCAAATGCGGTGCCCATGGTTAGATAGATCTCGTCCTGCGGCAGAAGATCAATAAAATTGCGATAATAAACTATTCGCCCAGATGCCAGATGTCGCGGTCGTACTCGGCAATGGTGCGGTCGGAGGAGAACATGCCCGCTTTGGCAATGTTCACCAGACACTTGCGCCGCCAGCCCTTCGGGTCGCAGGCGTAATCGCTGAGGGCCTGCCCCTTGCGCACAACGTAAGCGTTGAAGTCCGGCAGGGTCTGGAACCAGTCTTTATGGATCAGCTCGTTGTGCAGGCGGGTCAGGTTTTCGGCGTGACCGGCGGCCAGCATCTCCGGGCCGGTGAGGAAGTTGATGGCGCGGCGGATGTTGGCATCCCCCTCCACCCACTGGGCGGGGTCGTAGTCGCCCACGGCGTAGCGGTGGATGACCTGATCGGAGGTCTGGCCGAAGATATAGATGTTCTCCTCGCCCACCTGCTGGCTGATCTCCACATTGGCACCGTCCATGGTGCCCAGCGTCAGCGCGCCGTTCAGCATGAACTTCATGTTGCCGGTGCCGGAAGCTTCCTTGGAGGCAAGGCTGATTTGCTCGGACAGGTCGCAGGCGGGGATCAGCTTTTCGGCGGCGGTAACGTTGTAGTTCTCCACGAACACCACCTGCAGCCACTTGGACACTTCCGGGTCTGCGGCAATGACCTTGGACAGGGTCAGCAGCGCATGGATGATGTCCTTTGCAATGGTGTAGGCAGGTGCCGCCTTGGCACCGAAGATGCTCACCAGCGGAGCAGCGGGCAGGTGCCCGGCCTTGATCTCGTAGTACTGATGGATGAGGTACAGCAGGTTCAGCTGCTGGCGCTTGTACTCGTGCAGGCGCTTGGACTGGATATCGAACACAGCATCGGTGTTCACGCTCACCTTCTGGGTGCGCAGCAGCCAGTCTGCCAGTGCTTCCTTGTTGGCCTTTTTCACAGCGGTCAGCTGCTCCAGCACAGCTTCGTCGTCAGCAAAAGCCAGAAGCTTTTCCAGCTCGGCGGCATCCTTACGGAAGCCGGAGCCGATGCGCTGTTCCAGCGCGGCGGTCAGGCGGGGGTCGCATTCCAGCAGCCAGCGGCGGAAGGTGATGCCGTTGGTCTTATTGTTGAACTTTTCCGGGTACAGCTCGTAAAAGCCGTGCAGCTCGGAATTTTTCAAAATCTCGGTGTGCAGCGCTGCCACGCCGTTGGTGGAGTGGGTGAAGTGGATGTCCATGTGGGCCATGTGCACCCGGTCGTCCTTGTCGATGATGGCAAGGCTCTCGTCCTTGGTGCGGGTGCGGGCCAGTGCGTCCAGCTTTTCGATAATGGGCATCAGCTGGGGCACCACGGCATCCAGATAGGCGCGGGGCCACTTTTCCAGCGCTTCGGCCAGAATGGTGTGGTTGGTGTAGGCGCAGGTCTTTGTGACGATCTTTACGGCTTCCTCAAATTCGATGCCCTTTTCGCCCAGCAGCCGGATCAGCTCCGGGATGACCATGCTGGGGTGGGTGTCGTTGATCTGGATGGCGGCGTAGTCGGCCAGATCATGGTAATCGCAGCCCCGGGCGGCACACTCGGCCAGAATGAGCTGGGCACCGGCAGAGACCATCAGGTACTGCTGGTACACCCGCAGGCGGCGGCCTGCCTCATCGGAATCGTCCGGGTAGAGGAAGAGGGTCAGGTTCTTGTCGATGGCAGTTTTATCGAAGGCAATGCCGTCATGGACGATGCTCTCATCGATGGTGTCAAGGTCAAACAGGTTCAGGGTGTTGGTGCGGCCCTCGTAGCCGGTGACCGCCAGCTTGTACAGCCGGGCAGTGTATTCCTTGCCCGCCAGCTCCACCGGGTAGGTGATGTCGGTCTTTTCCGCCCAGCTGTGGGCGGTGAGCCACGGGTCGGGCTTTTCATTCTGCACGCCGTCCTCAAAGGACTGATGGAACAGGCCGAAGTGATACCGCAGGCCCACGCCGTCGCCGGGCAGGTTCAGCGTTGCCAGAGAGTCGAGGAAGCAGGCAGCCAGACGGCCCAGACCGCCGTTGCCCAGAGAAGGTTCCGGCTCTACCTCTTCGATATCGGAAAGGCTCTTGCCGACGGCAGCCAGTGCATCGCGGGCTTCATCGTACAGTCCCAGATTGATGAGGTTGTTGGACAGCAGCTTGCCGATGAGAAATTCGGCGCTGATATAGTACAGCTTGCGGCCGGTGACCGGCTGCACACGGTCGGCGCTCTTCTGCCGGACGAGTTCCAGCAGCGCGAGATACAGCTCCTGATTCGTGCAGTCTGCCAGCGGCTTGCCCGTGAGACCCTGTAACGTTTCGGTAAAGCTCATAAATGCATCCTCCTTTGTTAGGGTGTGTCTGAAAAGTCGAAAATTTAGTCGATTTCTACAAGCACAGCCGGATCTTGCGTGAAACAGCCTTAGATCCCGTTTGTGCTTGCGAAATATTCGTCATTTTCTTTGTTTTCAAATACACCTTGCGGAAAACAGGTTTGACATCTGTACTTCCAGATATACCACATAAAACAATCAAAATCTTGCCTAAAAAGCGCAGACTGTGGTACAATCCTATCATCGGGAGGTGAAACAATGCAAAATCAGGCATCTTTGCAGGAGACCAAGCAGCATGGTGCCGTGCGGTTTCCTTTCAATCTGTATCCCTGCACCATTCCGGGGGACTTTCCGCAGGTGGCGCTCCACTGGCAGGAGAGCATGGAGCTGGTCTTTGTCAAGCGGGGCACAGGACTGGTGCAGGTGGGTGCTGAGAGCTGCCCGGCCCGCATGGGGGACATCTTTATTTTTACGCCCGGCACCCTCCATGCCCTGCGGCAGGCCGAAGGGCAGTGCATGGAATACGAAAATATCATTTTTGAGCTGGAGCTTCTGGGCGGAGCAGAGGACCTTTGTGCCGAGAAATATCTGCTTCCGCTGCAAAGCGGGCGCCTGTCGCTGCCTGCGCGGCTGACCCCGAACGATTTGTGCTATCTGCAGGCCGCCGCCTGCCTGCGGGAGGTGGAGGATGCCAACCGCGCCAAGCTCCCCGGCTACGAGCTGCAGGTCAAGGGGGCATTGCTGCGGTTTCTTGCCCTGCTCCTTGCACAGGGCCGGCAGCGGCTTGCCGCCGAGACAGCCGACACCCAGCGGCTGAAAACGCTCCTGCAATGGCTCTCGGCCCATTATACCGAGGAACTCCGGGTCGCCGATGCCGCCGGGGTCTGCTCCTTCAGTGCCAGCCACTTCATGCGGTGGTTCCGGCAGATGACCGGGCAGAGCTTTGTGGCCTTTCTGAACGAGTACCGGCTCAACGCCGCCGCCGAAGCGCTGCAGGCCACGGATGAGACGGTTCTGACCATCGCTTCCCGGTGCGGGTTTGAGAACCTCTCCTATTTTAACCGGGCGTTCAAGGCGCACTTCAGCATGACACCCCGGGAGTACCGGAATAAATAAGCAAAACGAGGCCGTTCTGCCTCTCTGGAAAAGAGAGGGAACGGCCTCGTTTTTTGCACATCAGATCTCCGGCGGCGGGCAGCAGCTCTCCCGTTGGATGAGCTTATGCGGCACGATGATCTTGGTTGCCAGAAGATTCGGGTTCTCGATATAAAAAAGAAAAGGCAGTGCAGCCCGCCGGGGCCACACTGCCTTTGTCAGACTTTATTGTAATCGATTCCGCTGCGATGCACAAGAGCAAGATTGTACAAAAATAGAAAACAGGGAAACCGGTCTTGTGTGAAAATACATTGCATTGGATCGCTGCAGCTTATTGCAATGACCGTTCAAAAGCGTTAGAATAAAAACAATGATTTGTCTGTAACAGACAGGAAAAATTTTACTTTCAAGGAGGACTTTGCAAATGAAAAAACGTTTGATCAGCATGGTTCTGGCGGTCAGTATGGCAGTCAGCATCATGCCTGCCCCTGCTTTTGCGTCCGGGGGGGGCAGCAACCTGAAACTGTGATCGGGCAGGAGATCGACCGGCAAAACAGCAGTGAGGACTATTCAGAGGTCTCTTCGCTGGATCAGCTGACCTATACAAACAACGAGTGCAAGGTCCGGCTGACGAAAGACATTGTGATGACCGGGGCAGTTACAGTTAACAATGGAAACCGTTTGACCATTGATCTGAACGGCCATACGCTTACGGCAGCGGAAAACAGCAGAGCGTTCTTTATCCAGAACGGTGCGCTGACGATCGAGGACAGCATCGGAGGGGGTGTCATTCAGGGCAGCGGGACCGTGAACGGCTACGGCGGTGCCATCTTGATGAACGGCAGTGACAGCAACAATGCACTGACGCTGGCCGGCGGCACGATCCGCGGCTTTACTGCAAAATACGGCGCAGGTATGTCTATGGGCAACGGCACATTCCGTATGACCGGTGGCGCGATCCGGAACTGCAGTGCAACCGGCGGCAAAGCTGACGGCGGCGGTGTATATGTGTCCGGCGGCTCCTTTGAGATGTCCGATGGAACAATTTCCGCTTGCAATGCGGCCAACGCGGGCGGCGGCGTATATGTGCTCAGCGGCTCCTTTGAGATGTCCGGCGGCTCAATTGAAGATTGCACAGCATATGAAGGCGCAGGCGTTAAAGTGTATCCCTCCTCCGGAAAAACAGCCAGCTTCAGCATGACCGGTGGCGAGATTCAGAACTGCAATACGAATGGTGTCTCGATCTATGCAATAGGCGGTACATCTGAATTCAGCATGAGCGGCGGCACCATCGAAGACAACGGTGGGGATGGTGTACGGGTGGATGCCGGATCTGCTGTGATGAGCGGAGGCTCTGTCAAGGACAGCGAACTTTATGATATCCGTATTGGCAGTAGTGCCACACTGACGGTGAACAACACTCAGGTCGGCGGAACTGTGTTGAACATGGGCAAGATCACAGGTAATGGAAGCGCCAAGTTTACCGGTACGGTAGAAAATTCGGGATATGCGGTAGCTGAAATTACAGGATGCAAGATCCACAGAATCGAGCATCGTTTCCCCTATAAAGGAACAATTGAAGGCTCGCCGGACGAGTATGTTTATCTGCTCGGCCACCGCTGGCCGACGGCAAAGATCCCGAGCGCAGCGGGCGAAAGCATCTCCCTCAAGGTCCCGAGTTACATAACGGCGACAATGGAAAACACATTAGTGATTCCGGAAGGAGTCACGGTTACGGTGGACCTGGCAGGCAAGCCGGTTTCTGCAGATGCGGAGACAAGCGACATCAAGATCATCAACCATGGCACCCTGACGCTGATCGACAGAAGCACCGGCGGCACCCTCAGCATCCCCATTGAAAATGACGGCGTCCTGAATGCAAATGGCGGCACAGTGACCGGCGAAGTGACCAACAAGGGAACGATCCAGGCAACCGGCACGCCGGTCACTCAATTCACCGGAACACTGTTCAATGAAGAGGGCGCATCCGTTACGGCCGGCGATTTCAGGGATTGCACGATCACGAACAATGGCGGAACGATCGGCGGCGATGCGATTTGGGATAATCCGGAGCCTGGCCCGGAACAGCCCGGTGCTGGTTCTGAAGACGGCGGCGCAGGTGCTGTGATCGCTGCGTTGGCCGTTGGCACGGCCGTTGTGGGCGGCGGCATTCTGCTGGCGCACAGCTACATTCAAAATAACCTGCCCGAAGGCTTTGCGGTTCCTGAGACCCGGCAGGAGCTGGCTGTAGTGCTGTGGAACATGGCAGGCAAGCCGGAACCGGCCTCTCAGCAGACATACACTGACGTACAGGATGAAGAGGTTCTGAAAGCCGTGTGCTGGGCGGTAGAAAATGAATTGGTCACTCCGGAAACGGAGTCCACCCTTGGCGCAGATGTCCGGGTGAACCGGCTTCAGGTGATCGGGGCGATGTATCAGACGAACAAACGGAAGAAGTAACCGATTTTCCTCCGGAAAGAAAACACAAAGGGGATGTTTGTAAGACCGTTCGGATAGGAGTGCGCGAGGCGCACCACAAAAAAGCACGAAGCAGCAATGCTTGGTGCTTTTTCTTTTTGACATGTGCCGCGGGATGCTTTATAATAAGAATGATTTCAGATGTCTGCGGGGCGGTGCGCCCTGCGGTAAAATTACGGCAAGCAAAAAAGGGAACTGCTATGAGAGAAGAAAAGGCCAGCGCATTGCCGCTGCTGCTGGACGTGCGCAGAATGGACGAAAATAACCGGGCTTACGCCTACCGTATGCTGCGCAAAAATATTATGACCTTGCAGCTGCAGCCGGGCTGTCAGCTGAGCGAGGCCGAACTGTGCGAACAGCTGGCCATGAGCCGCACGCCGGTACACGAAGCGCTGATGATGCTGAAAAGCGAGTGGCTTGTGGATGTTCTGCCGCAGCGCGGCAGCATTGTGTCCAAGATCAGCGTTCCATACCTGAACGAAGGCTTTGCCATGCGCCGCATTCTGGAACCGGCGCTGCTGCGCGGGCTGGCCGGAAAGCTGACAAGGGAACAGCTGAACGAATTTCAGGAACTGCTGAACCGGCAGAACGAAGACCTTTATCTGGATCAGGATGCAGCAGATGACTTCTTCATCTCGCTGGATAACGACTTCCACAGGCTTTTGTACCACGATTCCGGCTACGACCGCATCTGGGAGGCTATGCACAACGTTACTTCCCATATGGACCGTGTGCGGTATCTGGACTCGGCCCTTTGCCGGGGAAATATTGCCTCGGTGCAGAAAGAGCACGAGCAGATCTTTGGCTACCTGCGGGACGGCCTGCCGCTGGACGTGGACGTAGAAGCCCTGTTTGAGCATCACCTTGGCATGTACCGCGAGAATTTCCAGAAGATATTGGAACGGTTCCCGGATTTCTTTGTACGGACATAAACCAGAAAGAGCACCCGCTGCTGACCCTTACAAGGCCATGGCAGGGGGTGCTTTTTTGGTTCAATACGGATACGGCTTTACGCCGGGCTGCGGATATCAATTTACGACGGCAGTGTTTCTGATGGATTTTGCACCAGAAATGCTGCTTTTTCTGTTCAAAACCCGGAAAAACAGCAGTTTGTGCTCTTGAATTGCCCGAAAAGCTTGCAGGAATGCAGGTTTTTGTGGTAATATTTAAGATGTGTTCCCGTTGAGGGGAAGAAAGAGAGGGGTAATCAAATGATCAATATCTGCATCATTGCCACCATTGTGATCTATCTGGTGGGAATGCTGCTGGTTGGCTTTGTCTACAGCAAATCCAACGAGGACAGCAGCGATTTCTACCTCGGCGGCCGCACGATGGGCCCGCTGGTCACGGCTATGAGCGCCGAAGCCAGCGATATGTCCAGCTGGCTGCTGATGGGTATGCCGGGCCTTGCATATCTCACCGGCATCGCGTCGCCGGGCTGGACGGCCATCGGCCTTGCTGTGGGCACATGGCTCAACTGGCTCATCGTGGCCCGCCGCCTGCGCCGCTACTCTGCCAATCTGGATGCCATCACGGTGCCGCAGTTCCTTTCCCTGCGGTTCCATGACCAGCGCAACCTGCTCAACGCGCTGGGCGCGGTCATCATCATCGTGTTCTTCATCCCGTACACCGCTTCCGGCTTTGCCGCCTGCGGCAAGCTGTTCAACAGCCTGTTTGGCGTGGATTACATGGCGGCCATGATCCTGTCCGCTGTGGTCATTGTGGGCTACACCATCATGGGCGGCTTCCGCGCTGTGTCTACCACCGACCTGATCCAGTCCATCGTCATGAGCATGGCGCTGATCGCGGTGCTGGTGTATGGCATCAACGTGGCAGGCGGCTGGGACGTGGTTCTGGACAACGCCCGCAGCCTGCCCGGCTACCTGACCATGGCTGCAAGCCACAATGCAGCAGACAACACTGCCACCTCCTACAGTCTGCTGGACATCGTATCCACGCTGGCATGGGGTCTGGGCTACTTCGGCATGCCCCACATCCTGCTGCGCTTCATGGCCATTGAGGACGAAAAGAAGCTGGTGCTCAGCCGCCGCATTGCAAGCGTGTGGGTGGTCATTGCCATGACCGCTTCCATCGTCATCGGCATGGTGGGCCTTGGCATGACCAAGGCGGGCGCGCTGGAGTTCCTGAGCGGCTCTTCCAGCGAGACCCTGATCGTGCGCGTGGCCAGCCTGATCGCCCAGCACGGCATGCTGGCAGCCATTCTGGCAGGACTGATCCTTGCCGGCATCCTTGCCGCTACCATGTCCACCGCCGACAGCCAGATGCTGGCAGCGGCCTCCAGCGTATCCCAGAACATCCTGCAGGAGTTCGGCCACATGAAGCTGACCGAGAAGCAGAGCCTGTTCGCTGCCCGCCTGACCATCATCTGCATCAGCGTGGTGGGCGTGGTGCTGGCCCGCGACCCCAACTCCAGCGTGTTCGGCATCGTCAGCTTTGCATGGGCTGGCTTCGGCGGCTCCTTTGGCGCGGTGGTGCTGTGCTCCCTGTTCTGGAAGCGCTGCAACTGGCAGGGCGCACTGGCCGGTATGCTCTCCGGCGGCCTGATGGTCTTTGTATGGAAGTACATCATCAGCCCGCTGGGCGGCGTGTTTGGTATCTACGAGCTGCTGCCCGCCTTCCTGATGTCTCTGGTGGTCTGTGTTGTGGTGAGCCTTGTCACCCCGGCACCCTCGGCAGAGATCGAGGCAGAGTTCGACGCTGCAAAGTAAAAACGATGGGGAATGCCCTCCGCTGTGCTCTGGGCATAGCAGCGAAAAATGATAGATCCTTATGCAAAAGAGCAAAGCCGGCGGGCTTTGCTCTTTTGCTTTTTCACGGATAGGGACGGAGAGGGAAGTGACATTTAATTCAAAAGGATCAGCCATGCTTCGCAGCATGGAAGCAGAAATCCAAAACAGAAAAAGAACAGAAGATCCAGCACGAGCCGCATCAGACGGGTAAGAGGCGTGCCGAAAGACATGGCATGAATGATAAAAAGATTCACCTCACCCCAGCGCCGGTAGTAACCGGTTTGCTCAAAATTGTTCCAGAGCTCAAGAGATAGAAATTCAAATCCGGCAAACAATGGAAAAATGACCAGGGAGGATATCCAGCCGTCGGCCTGAAGCGAACCATCGCTGAGAGTCCGCCAGTGCACAGCTAATCTGCCTGGACAGGCAAAAATTCCCCACAGGGCAAGTGCAATGCTTAATGCAAGAAGAGCAGTACGCACAGAATGCCAGTCTACAGTGTGCTGGCGGCGCAGCATGGTGAAAAAATCTTCCAGAGGAACGGGAGGAGTGCCATCTTTTTGACGGGAGTCATGACAGTGCATCAGGTCAGCGAGGGTCAGGCCCAGCACATCGGCCAGCGGCTCCAGCGTGTTGATGTCTGGCAGCCCGATGCCGCGTTCCCAGCGGCTGACGGCTTTATCCGTAACGTGAAGCTGCTGAGCCAGTTCGGCCTGCGTCATGTTCCGCTCCCGGCGCACTTGTGCAAGGAATGCACCAAATTCTTTTGCATCCATTCTGCTCACATCCTTTTCCACAGGATAACACAGGAATGTGGAAAATACAACCGACGGAACGTTTACCTGCCGGTCTGCAGAACAAAAAGGACGTGCTCCCTTGCGGGAACACGTCCTTTTTTATCGCTTCAGTATCAGGCAGAGATCAGCTTACAGCTGGGGGCCGGCAGAGACCAGAGCCTTGCCGTGCTCGTTGCCCTCGTACTTCTTGAAGTTCTTGATGAAGCGGCTTGCCAGATCCTTGGCCTTCTCTTCCCACTGGGAAGCGTCAGCATAGGTGTCGCGAGGATCCAGAATGCCGGTGTCCACGCCGTTCAGCACGGTGGGAACCTCGAAGTCGAAGTAGGGGATCTTCTTGGTGGGCACATTGTTGATGTCGCCGTTCAG
>OIXL01001234.1_pt1 | contig 10320 bp, 11 predicted proteins | sample 1587761 | NCBI WGS metagenome assembly OIXL01 (sample SAMN03283246) | human gut metagenome | biome: human-associated habitat; material: feces | host: Homo sapiens | place: Peru | collected 2012 | reverse complement strand
GATCTCGGTGAACAACCTCTGCATGTACACCTTCTCCTGAGCCAGCTGCATGTCGCTGATGATGTTCTGGGAGTTCTGGACGAGCTCCCTGAGCCCGGACTCGTCGGTGTAACCCGTGTCGACGAGGGGGCTGACGACCTTCTTCCTGAGCTCGTGGTGCAGGTACTCCTCCTTGACGAAGAAGTCCTTTGTCGCTCCGGGTCCTCCGATGAGGATGCCCAGCAGCTCGGGGCGGTTGAGGAACAGCTCGGTGGCGTTGTCCGCGACCTTCTTGAAGAACTCATGCGCCGCGATCTCGATCAGCCTCTCGAAACGGACGGAGGACTGACCTCCCTGGTGATGCTTGCTCGGGACGAGGGAATCGAAGTGCTTCAGCACCTGGATCCTGCTTCCCGAGAGGATCCCGATGGTCGCCTCGGACCTGTCGATGGTGATCAGTCCGTAGCACTTCTTGTCGAGCAGCATCGACTGGAGCGGTTCCGTGAAGAATGTGGAATCGCACCTGTACAGGAATGCTGTTATGGCCTCGGGCGGGTTGATGACGTACTGGACCATCTTGGTCTGGTCGCCCGCTCTGGGGACCTCGCCGCAGAAGATCACAACACCGTTCGCCGGGGGCGCCTTGTACGTTTTGAGTCGAGCAGCGATGGAATCGATGGCGCTCTGGACGTTCTTCATCGTCGTCTTGGACTTGATGTTGGACGCCTGGGACTGCTCGTTCCTGAGATAGGCCATCACGTCGGAGATCTGCTTGGTTGCAGGCACGTAGACGGAGATGAGCTCCGTTCCCCTGCCCCTGTAGTTCTGGATCTCCTGCATATCCTTCTTGAAATCGTACTTGGCCCTGTCCTCTGAATTAGTTTCTCCCATGTGGGTCACCTAACGTTTTTATGTCAAGTGGGGATGATTAATAACAATATTGGTTGTGGTCCCATCCTTACACTCATCGGTTTGGGGTTGATGGTATTTAGCATCCTGAACTACATCGCAGAAATTGCTGCCTGATGGGAGGAAAGGGTATGACCGAACATAAATTCGTGGTGAAACTGGTCTGCTATCTCAGCGACGAGCCGGAGGTGCTTACCGAGATCAACTTTGCCACCAGAAAAGAAGCAGAAGAATACCGAGATCTGGCTTTATACGCTATGAAAGCGAAATACGGTGAAGACCAGACGATGTTTGACTTTAAAATCTTCGAGCCGTGAGTTTTCTTATATTACACTTCAAAATATCAGGAGGATAATATCATGAGTGGAGCTATTTCGTTTTTCCTTGGGTTGTTTGGTCTGGGTGCAGCTGGAGCGGTAAACGCCGGGCAGAACATCAGTCAGTCAAAGAAGCAGGCAGAGCTTGATCAGATCTACGCAGCACGAGCCGCCGATCGGTCAGACGCTGATCTTCGCCAGATGCACGAGCGGGTGCGCAAAGAGTGGCAGAGTATCCCTGACTGTCATCCGAACTGTCTTGGAAAGTGGCCAAGCGCTTATTCCGACCGTATGGGGCCCTACTATCAGACTAAGTTTTGGTTCCGTGATCATCTGAACGCCAAGGGTATCCCGTATGATGATGCTATTCTGGACGAGGTCTGCGGCGTAAACTATGAGAAGCTGATGAACAAAATGCTAGACGATGCTGTTCATGGCAGAAGACGGCGCAGATGGTTCTAACAAAAATTTAGTTCATCGATTAGTTGAAATCACATCACGCGCCATCAGGAGGAGCTTATGGCTGAAAATAAATTCGTTGTCAAAACGGTATTCCATGATGAAAATGGAGATACTCTGCTTCGTGAAGATTACCGTGAAACACGAGAAAAAGCACAGGAGCTCAAGGATTTGGCTGATTTTGGCTATGCCGGACTTTTTGGCAAGGGTCAAAGTTACCACTGAGATCATTGAGCGCTGACACCAACCGCCATTTCCTATAGTATCCCCCACATTAATAGAGCTCTGCCGCTCAGACACGAGTAGCAGGGCTCTTTTTTACGCGGTATTCGGTCAAGAAGTGAACTTAAAGAGCTGCGTTTAATATCAGACAGCACACATCCCCGGCGGATTTTCGATTTGATTATGAGTCTCCCCGAAATTGTGGAGAAACAGTTTCATTCGACCACTTTTGGTCAAACGTTATTGGTTTTATAGAACATAAAGGACAGCTCATTTTTGAGCGTATCCACTTGTGGTCACGGATAACATGTTTGAGCACCGTCTGCGTTTGTCCAAAATTGGACACACCTTTCTTGATGGAGTCAGTCTAAGCGACCTCATCTGAACTTATGTCGTGACAGGTGCGTACTGTTTGGTACAGGGTCGTGTATGGCGATTCCATCAGCGCCAACAAATCACATCTTGACCCATTGAGCTCGTTAATCAGATTGATGATTAATGAGGTTGGAAACCATACGCAGACCATTTTGACCCACTCTCAGGGGTAATCAATTTGAGTACCCCCTTTTGGGGCAGCTTAAAATCCCGCCATCAAACGGTGTCCACAGTGTAGGCGCCCTTGTATTATACGGTAACACGATATATTCCGTTCGAGGTATACTTTTTAATGGCATCAAACCCAGACAGAATCACACTGCAGCAGATGTTTTTCTCAACTATTTGAGATATTTTACTCTGATCGAATCAATGGTGGGTTTCCCTCTTCTCCCACCCCCTCATCTTCTTTCCTCTTTTTTCGTAAACACTTTAATATCTCGCACGCTCGATGCTCGCGAGTGAGATATCAAAGTATTCACGAATCTCAAATTATAAATATATCATAAGTCTGTTATTTTCTCTTGTTCTCTATTCTGTTGTCTGAATTTGGCTCATTTTTTGTACCTATTCTATATAGAGCGAGTACAGTTTTTGCGCCAAAATCATATCAGATCCGAATCAATTTCCATAATGTTTTATTGCGGTTCTCATTTCTCTTAAATTCTCGAACTGTAATAATCTTGACACCATAGATTTGAAGTTTACGATTTAATGCGTCTTGCCCCATCGGACGTCCTTTATACTCTTTGAACACCTTCAAGGCCCTGATACTTTCGTACATATCTTCCTTCAACATCGGCTGATTCAAGTGTGCATTTATCCAGTCCACCACCGAATCAAAGCAATACGGCACCGTTTCCTCTGCTAACACCGGCGCACACTTTGCAAAGACCTGCTTATATGACGTTTCGAGCATTTCGTTAAGCAGCTCCAATTCTCGCTTCAATTGCCGGACACCAAGCGGATTCACGCGGTATTCACCCTTTGCATCATCGAACTCCATGATCTTGCACTTTCTTATTTTGTTGTTGATACTATCGGGCGTTCCACTGTTTCGGAACACTTCAAATGCCTCTGCCCCTGCAAGATATGCCACTGCCGGCTTCAGCTCTCCTTCCACGATGGCCTTAAATTTCTTCAGGTCACCATAATACCAGTCCGCATCATAATCACGAAAATAGACCGTGCAGGTATCGTCGACATCAAGTGGGCGCTTTCGACCTGTTGACTGAATGATGTCCGTCGGCTTCCATTGGTCAATATACAGGTGTTTTACCGTGCGGTCTTTGATCTCGGTGCCTATGCCAAACGCCTTTGTGGTGAACAAATATCTTTTTTGGAGCTCTCTGTCCTTGATACAGTCCGTCAGCTTATTGAACATTTTGCCGTATTTCGGGTTGTTCTCGGAGCAATAATAGGCAGCTGTATCACCAAATATCTCCTTCATTTTGAGCAGATCTCCGCCGGATGATACAAATATAACGACCTTTTCGTCTTCCGGGAGACTTTTTAGCATCATGACCAGATTTTCCCTCGAATAGAAATATTTCTGCTTGATATGCTGGTAATCCTGCGGCAGTTTGTAGATGCGGTCTTCGGGAGTCTTTGAGGTCTCCTCCAGCAGCTTATAGGTCTCCTCGCCAGTTGCGCTCATATAGATAACCACATGGTCGGCTTCGGCCTTCTGCAGCACTTCCAGCGATAAATAGGTATTCATTCCATAAGAGGAAAAATCCGTAAAATAGTGACACTCATCCGCGACGATGTACTTGAACCCCGCCAGATACTTTTTCAGCGACGCCGGATCATTCCTGTATCTCGCCTCAATATACTGGTAGGTCTGGACTTCTAGCATGGACTCGTACAACACATCATAGGTCATTGCTATTTCCGTTGGCTCATCATCGGCCTCGGCAATAGCGGCTTCCGTTCTGCGTTGGAGCATCTCGGCGTGAAGGGTATTTAGCGGGCAGAGGCATAGAACCCGGCCTATGGTCGTATTTTTCAGCATCTCATCAACGCGCCAGCTCACCAGCTTCTTAATGATAAATTCGTTCTTGCCGCGTCCGGTTCCCATATCCAGAAGGACTCTTCCATTTTCCCAATGCTGGAACGCATCACCGATCAATTCCGAGGCATACACCCACTGCTCCTTCTCCGCCGGGGCGTTCCCTCCTATCTGTCCCAATGGCACGATTGCTTCTGCGGGCACCACTTCCACCTCTGGCGCTTCCTCTGTCTCCTGAACGGCACAGCACCCTTCCTGCAACTCGGTGGGCTCTGGCGTCTGGGAACTGGATATTTCCTCCGCCTCTGCTTCCTGTCTGGTGGGCTCCGGCTCTGCGTTCAATTGTTCTAGCTCCGCAATCGCTGCACGGGCGCTTTCTGTCCATTCCCGCTGCTCTTCCTCGGTCAACGGGTTCTCCTTGCAGTTGCGTAGATATTCCTCATATTCGTGGGTTCCGTTCTGTTCATCCAAAAGCTTCAAGTAGAAGCCGTCAAAGGGCATTTTCATTTTCATGTAATAACCTCTACAATAATATAAGGCGCACAGCCCAGCCATCTTGCCAGACCATGCGCCGGTTTGTCAGTGCCTGCCCAGAAAAAAGCTCTGGTCAAACGCTTCGTTCTGTGATATTATAGGGGGCGGGAACTTTTACTGCAAATACATATTCCCGTCACTATTACCGCTTTGCCTGCGCCAACAGGTAAGGCGGTTTTTGTTTTACTGTTGCACATAGGACTTTGCCTCGAGTGCTGCCGCCGCTTCTGCAAACGTCTGCATGGCGCTGCTGTAGCCGATTTGGAACGAATGCTCGGCAACGGACGCGACCAGCCCTTCCAGAATTTCAGATAAGATCGCGTTCTGTGCTTCACCCAAATACGGTCGAACAAGCATATCCAGCTGATGAAAGCTTGCCTCCACAGCACTTTTGAACTTTTCTTCATTCTGCTTGATCTCGTCAGTGGTCTGAAATACATCTTCTAAAAAGCTCATTTTAATCTCCTTTTTAGCATGACACTGCCTCTGGACGTCCTGCCCATTCCACAGCCTGCTCATTTGCTTGGGCGCGCTGTACACTGTCGGCACCCACCTTTACCACAGCTTTTTTATTGTCAAGCGCCTTGCATGTGCTAGACGTTTTTTGTTTGCTTCGGATCATGTCTCTGGCACCTCATTGTCCTTGTGCCCATCAAGCTCAATGCTCATCTCTGGGGTCAGCGCTCTGGTAAACTCCAAGTATGCCTGAATTCCCAGCTCTACCGCATATTGCTCTGCTTGGGCCATCAGTTCTGCCGACAACCGCGCGATCCTGTTCTTGTCCACCTCATCAACCGGAAGGTCCTCCAGCGCCCTCTCCAGCGCGTCTGCGGCCTTGACAAGCGGCTCACACAGCTCACGCGTCTGCCGTGGGATGACCAAATATCCTTCTTCGCCCAACGATACACTCAAAATGTCCACGCTGCAGGTCTTGTTATCCGTCATAAGTTTCCTCCTTGTCCTTTACATTCCACACCATCGTGCCGCCCGAGGATTCACAAACTCCGGCTTGAACATCACATTGGGGAAATTCACATCCATATAGTTTCCGAACTCTTCCGTCGCCGCCTCTTCGCTACAATCGGCCAGTGCATCCACCGTTTCCAATGCCTGCAACAGACGAATGCGCCCCGTATTCCGGTCATGCCCCATCTGCACAAGCTCACTATCGGTCAGTTCATTGCAGAGCTCATAAGCGGCGACGATATAGCTTCGCAGTACAGGCTTTGGTTCAAGCCGCACCTCATAATAGTAGGTCGGCTCCTCTGCCGCCTCCTGAATGGCAGCCTCCATGCTGCAGCAGATCTCCAGTTCGGGGTTGCCTTCTGCATCTGAGATAGGCGTAATAGTCATATCCGTACCATCGCAAAAACGCATCGTAATGCCTTTACCGACCGTGGAATCCCTTTGATCCGGGCAGATGCATCCGCCCGCCGGGGTCGTTTTCCCGGACAGCGCTGCGTTCAGAATAAGTGCTGCTTTCCGCTCTTCTTCAGGTGTTTCGGCATGGACCTCGGCACCGTTCATGTAGATATCGATCATAGTCGTATCCCTCCTGTTTGGTTGATTAAAAAATCGTATCAATGTCCGGATCGTCCAGCTCATCCAGCTCGTCCATCCAGTCATATGCCGTGGGGACAATTTTTTCGTCCGCATCATTCCGGTAGGGTACAGAATGGCAGTCGATTTTCAGTAACGCCCGTCCATCATCGCTGAGGTACGGCAAGAAGGTGATCATCATATCACACTCCATATCCGGCTCATCGGCCAGCTTCAACGTAATTCCTTCGCTGGGATTCAGACTGTGGTGGGGTGTTTCTGTGCAGGCATCGTAGATCAAAGCCTTCCCTTCCAGCACATCCCTCAACGCCCATAGCGCCGATGCGTCGTTCTTACGGCCATTCGTCCGGATCGTTACTGCATCTTCGTGATTGTAATTCATCATTATACCTCCTGCGCGATGCGCGCACATGTAATTTTTTTGCAAGCGTCTTTTGTATTTATAGTTAGCAATATCAAACCTCTTGCTCATACTGCAGTGTCAGGATACCGCTGCTTGTCTTCTGTTCACGGCTTCACCCCCTCCATCATCTCATCTTCCAGTGCACTCTTCATTACACGGGCGCCCATCTCGAACCCTTTCATGAAGCAAAATTCCATTCCCCTGTGTGCTGCCTGTACAGACAGATGGCAGATATCCGACAGGACGCTCTGCGGCATGTGTGTTACCCGCGCATAGTCTACCAGATAGTTCTCAAATGCGTCTGCGGCTTCCTTGAGCTCCACCGACTCTCTGAGGTTCACCAGATCATTCAGGTTCACATAGAGTTCCTTCTCATCGTCAATCAGGTTCTCTTTTACGTTATTTTCAACCATGTTATAGCTCCTTTTCCTTAAAATTCACTGTTGAGTGCCACCTCGGCATGCTGCTCCTCTTCACGGTTCTCGGGCAGAAGATTTGCATCATTGAAGTAAAGTTCGATCATATCAATTCTCCTTTTATTATGCACATTTGTTGTTTTTCAGAGCCATGGCAAAGGCCTTATCCGCCGGGCAGATGGACTGCAGCAGCCCCCGCGCCTCGCTCTCCAACCGCTGGAGTTCGGCACGCACTTGCTCCCATTCCTTCAGATCCCCGCTGGCGACTCCCTCACGGATCGTGCGTCTTACAGCTTCTGCCAGCGCCTCCTCCAGCCTTGCATGATAGGTACAAATATCGTACTCCACCCCGCCGTCGGCCTTCGCATGCGCCTTTTTCAACGTGTAATACACGCTGCTCGCGTCCAGATAATAATTCTTCCAAATTTTCAGCAATTTCAACACTCCTAAATTATATTTTTTGTTTATTTCGCTAGAGTCCATGTACAGTACCCCTTGTTGGCAGGGTGCTGCCCGGGCGCTATATTCTATCTGTCATATGGTCCTCCTTTTGAATTGAATCGTGTTTTTTAGAACAGTCTTGCTGTCTGCTCCCAACAGTGCCAAAGCGGGTCAGATCTTTCACCCTACCAGCGCTATGGGATTTTCAGCGGTCTACTGCACTGCATGCCACTTCCTCCTTTTTGCCCCTGTTATGGCGACCTCAGCCTTGCAAAGCAGGGCTCAACATTGCAAAAGCAGAAATTGTGCTTTTTCGCCTTTCACCGATATTTTTCGTCAACATTGCAAAATTGCAATCATACACCCTCAGCAGCCGTTACGCCACTGCCGTGCTCTGTGTCAAGGCTGTAACGCCGCAGACTCCGACCTCTGGTACAATTTGCCGGACGTTTTTGATGAGACCATCGCCACTCAGTGCGCTGCGCGCATGGTTATAGGTGCTTTCACTGCATCCAGTTTTTTCCAAAACCAGCCGCTGAAGCTCCTTGCTGACCATACAATTTCCCGGGGCGGCATTCAACGTACGCAGAAGCTCTCTCTGAACTTCTGCATACTTCTGCCCTTTATTGTCCGGCTTCTCCCGACAAAAATCCTCGTCCTTCCAATCCGAAGTCGAGTCTAACTTCAGCCTTACCGTCTTGATCCCCCTGACCTCTACCGTCTCGGTGGTAAAAAGGATCGTATCCGCCGGTACGCCATAGCTGCTCTTTTCGTGGGAGACGTAGCTTTTGCTGCCATCCCTCGTATGCCCCATAATCAGCACGCTGCGGGCGGTATCCCAAAGTTCACCCGATCCATTCAGGCGCTTGCGCCCAAACGCGGATGGATTTTTGTTGGTATGGGTCACCAGCAGGATAGCAAACCCCTGTTGCTGTGCCAGCATGCGCAGGTCCTGAAGCACCCTCCGCATCTGTTGACGGTTGTTCATATTGGCAGAATTAGGCAAAAACGCCTGAAGCGGGTCAACAACCAGCACCAGCGGATTCGCCGCAATGATCCAGTTCACCAGATCCGGGTCGCCGAGATAGGGCATTTTCCCTTTCTTTTCGTAGTATGCATCAGAATCGATCACCACAACCTTGCCCAGATCAGCACCAGCAGCAGCCATACGCGGGCACAGCACAGCATCAATGGGGTCCTCGCCCGCAAGGATCACAACGTTGCCCGTGCGCTCGGGTGCCTGCGGAAAAACCTCCGTAGCCTCGCCCATGGTCAGGGATCTCGCGATCTGCGCCACGAACTGCCCCTTGCCTACACCGCCGTCACCGCAAAGCAGCGTGATTTCGCCGCACTGCAGACGTCCGGATGCCAACATTTCATGATTTTTGGGCGTCACATCGCTCAACCGCTGAAGAACAACGCCTCTCTGGTTCAAAGCATCCAGCTCTACTCCCCCAGCGAGGTCTGCGGGCGCTGCAACGGGCGCGATATCCTGTACCACCCCCTCGTCAGCCATCTGTGCCTTCATGGGCAACTGCAGCAGATTCGTATTGAAAATGTCATTTTTTTCCATGTTCACATTCCTCCTTGTCCAAATAAATTTTTGACGATGTTCAGTTTTCAAGGTGCTCCACCCCGCTTTCACAGGGTAGTCGCCTGCTCCGCCGTTCAAGGGCAGCTCCCGAGTCGCCTCGGTCACCGCCCCCGCACGTGGGGCGCGCTCGTCGGGATGTCGAGCACGTCCGGGGCATTCCCGGCCGCTCTCTCCTCCTCGGGTGCATAAGCATAACACACTCCCGATCGCTTGTCCAGTCGTTTTCCAAAAAAAGTTTCACCAGACGCGCTGCAAGGCATCTCTGGCTTGTTTTCCTCGTTTTTTCCACTTTCAGATACGCTGGCTGCAAAGAGCCGCTGTAGAAGCTCCTAGGCGAGTTTGTGACCACATAAATACCATATCATAGGCGGTAAAAAATTTCAAGGGTCGCTCGCGCCCTTCTGCCGCCCGCACAATCAGAACATTAAAGTACTAGTTATGTATATTTGTCGGTTGGTTTCACCTCTGCCGCTCGTGCCGTAAACATATAAGAATACTAGTCATATCTCCTTATCATTCCGTTCTGCTTTCGTATCCCGCACAACAGCATATCAACGCACTTGTTATGTCGCCTTGTCGGGATCAACTCCGTCATTGCATCTAACCCGCTTTCCGTACGCTACTGTTGTCAGCATTCTCGATTTCCATTCCTGTACTTTTCTCAATCATTTGAATCTATTCTGTTGATTCCATAATGTTGCTTTTTGTATTAGAATTCATGAATTTCAAATCAGCAAAATTTCACTAAATTTTAATGATCATTTTTATTCGTTGTATCGTTTTATTTTCTTTCGTTAATTCTCAAAGTCATTCAACTCACCTTATTATAAATATATAAATACCTTATTATAATATATAGGCATTCTTTAACTTTTCTTTAACGCAAAAGATTCCATCGCATTATCGTCTATTTTTTCGCATTATTTTTCCAGCTATGTTTTTTCTTTTTATAAATAGATATAGACTCACTTCTTCACTTCTTCACTTTTCATTGTTCTTCTTTTACAATCGAATCAACAGAATTAAAACAAAAAAAGAGCAGTCCCACCACCCGGCGGGACTACTCTTGAAGTGTACGATTCAGTTTTTTACAGGTTCAT
>OIXL01001233.1_pt1 | contig 10332 bp, 11 predicted proteins | sample 1587761 | NCBI WGS metagenome assembly OIXL01 (sample SAMN03283246) | human gut metagenome | biome: human-associated habitat; material: feces | host: Homo sapiens | place: Peru | collected 2012 | reverse complement strand
CGCCGTCTTGCAACTGGGCAAATATTGCCTGTTGCAGTGGCGGAAAAGGTGTGCTAGCGTAATTGACGATGGAAAATATAAAACGACCGTAGCGTCGTTTCCATACAACCGCCCCCGAAAGGGGTAACACCCTAAAACGGGGCTGTATCAATCCAAGAAAGGAGAAATATCATGTCTACGGATAAAATTGCTCTGACAGCATCCATGCGTTCCAACCTGCTCAGCCTGAAAAACACGCAGAGCTTGATGGACAAGACCCAAGATCGTTTGTCGACGGGTTACAAGGTGAACTCGGCGATGGACAATCCTTCGTCCTATTTCACGGCTCAGGCGCTGAATTCGCGCGCTGACGACCTGTCCACGCTGATGGACAGCATCGGTCAGGCGATTTCGACGTTGGAAGTCGCGGATCAGGGCATCACGTCTTTGCAAAAATTCGTTGAACAGGCGAAATCCGTTGCGAACAGCGCGCGCGATACGGCGAACGTGTCGGCGAAAACGAAGTCGTCGAGGTGTTCCAGAAGGGCTTCAAAATGGGCGACAAAATCGTCCGGTTCGCCATGGTGCAGGTGGCAAATTAAATTTATAAACAATTTAGCTTTATCTATATTAGGAGGAAAACATTATGTCTAAGATTTCGCGTCGTGATTTTCTGAAGGTAACTGGCGTGGCTGCTGCAGCCGCAGCCCTGACCGCTTGCGGTGGTTCTTCTTCCTCCACTGCAAGCAGCGCTGCTTCTGCCGCTTCCTCTGCCGCACCGGACACCGCTTGCATGCTGCCTGCGCCGGATTCTGCGGAAATGCCGGGCTCCGGAGTGCCTGCATTAAGTTCCAGCTTGTCCCGCAGATCCAGAACCACCCGCTCCGCCGTCTTCTTCCCGATACCAGGTGCGCGCGAAATGCTCTTCGCATCTCCGGACAAAATGGCAAATATCAGATCATCCACGCTCATGGAGGACAAAAGTGCCAGCGCCCCCTTGGGTCCGATGCCGCTGACCGTAATCAGCTTCTTAAACAGCGAAAGCTCATCTGCCGTCAGAAAGCCGAATAAAGTGGCATCTCCCTCTCTGCCAAAGCTCATATAAGTGTGGACATGCACCAGCTCATCGCTGCTGCAGGATGCCAGCTCGCGGATTCCCTCCGCGCTCATGTTGACTTCAAAACCGATTCCGTTTACGCAAAGAACCACTCCGGTCTCCGAGCAGCTCTCCACCGTTCCTGTAAGAGAAGCAATCATGCTTAATCCAAACCTCTTCTTCCCGCATTCATATCTGGATTTATGTTCGATTTCCTGTTCCAATCGATGTTCGAATCCACGTTCGATTCCTTTCAGTTTATCATGAATCGTCAGGATATGATATGATCATTCATGGTAATTTATGAATCAGGAGGTATTTTTCAATGCGCATCATTTTCATCCGCCATGCAGAGCCGGACTACGAACATAACACGCTGACCCCCCGCGGCTTCCGGGAAGCCGAGCTGCTCTCTGACCGCGTCCCACACTGGAAGGTGGACCGTTTTTATTCCTCTCCCCTGGAGCGCGCAAAGCTCACAGCCGAGCCCTCCCTTCGCAAGATGGGACGCACCGCCGAAATCGTGGACTGGATGCGTGAGTTCTCTTATGCCATCATCGATCCGACCACCGGGAAACGGCAGGTTCCCTGGGATTTCATGCCGCAGTACTGGACGGAGCAGCCGCAGTTTTTCGACAAGGACGAGTTCTACCGGCATCCGCTTCTTCAATCCGCCCCGGAATATGAAAAAGCCGTCCTCGCGCTCCGCAGCGGTCTGGACGACATTCTTGCCGAATATGGCTATCATCGCAAGGATTCCTACTATCTTGCCGATGAAGAGAAAACGCGCGGCGATGATGATACAACCATCGTTTTCTTCGCACATCTCGGCGCCAATCTGGAAGCAGTCGGCTATCTTCTCGGGATCTCTCCGGTCGTTCTGCAGCAGACCATCTACCTGGCACCGACCTCGCTTTGCATTCTGAATACCGAGAAGCGTCAGGCCGGAAGCATCCCGGACGCAGAGCCGGGCATCGCCATGTTCCGTGCACAGGTGCTCGGAGATGTCAGTCACCTTCTTTCCGGCAATCAGACGATCTCCGAATCCGGTTCGTTTGCACGCGTGTTCAACCAGTAAAAATTTCCTGTCTTTTTCCGTTTCTGCGCAAGGACAGATCCAGCAGATTACGGCTGATTCTTCTGGTGAAATCCTGCAGAAGAGCCCGTTCCTCTTTGGAAAAGCCGGTCAGCATCTGTTCACGGAATTCTGCCTGAAATTTCTGAGCGTCCTTCACCATGGAGGACGCTTTTTCCGTGATGACCAGGTGACTCTTTTTCCGATCCTTTGAGTCTTTGCTCTTTTCAAGATATCCTCGCTCCGTCAGTCTGGATACCGCAAGCGAAACATGAGACTTCGCAATTTTACGGATGCTCACAATCTCTGCCGCGGTATCAAACTGCGGATTGTTTGCCAGAAACAGCATGACATCCACCTCAATGGAGGTCATATCATATTTCTCCATTACCGCCCTCTTCTCCATTGCATAGCTGTTGGCAATGAGTGACAGCTGCTCCGCTGAAAGCTCCATTTTCAATCCCCCCGTTCCGCGCATTGACCGTCTCAGGTCAGCCAGTTGAAAATCAGAATAGCCGCGCCAAGTACAACCAGTACGGTTCCCATCATACGATTCAGCACCTTATTGTCAACCTTGTTGGCAAGACGGGCCGCAATACGAGCCCACAAAAGAGTAAAGACAACGCAGAGGAGCAGGATGACCGGGTCCGGAAACCCTCCCATTGCAAAATGGGAAACCGCTCCGGTGAGAGCCGTAAAGGTCATGATGAACACGCTGGTTCCGACTGCTGTTTTCAGTTCATATCCAAGAACAGAGGTAAGAATCAGGAGCATCATCATGCCGCCGCCTGCACCGATAAATCCGCAGATCATGCCGATCATTGCCCCGCAGACAAGGGCCTGCAGGAAGCGCTTCTTCGCACTGACTTCAAGCATCTTCTCCTTGGTGGCCATCACCGGCTTTACCAGAAACTTAATGCCAAGCAGAATGGTCATGTAAATGGAAAAGCTCCCCATCGTCTTCGAAGGAAGGAGGCTTGAGAAATAGCTTCCCACCACCGTAAAGACAAGAACCGATGCCATCATCACAAGTCCGTTCCGGATGTCCAGATTTTTGTTCCTTCCATAGGTCCATGCGGAAACGGCACTCGCCAGAACATCCGAAGCAAGTCCCACTCCGATGGCAAGATAGGGATCCACATGAAGGAAGGTCATCAGCATCGGTCCGATGACCGTCACTGCACTCATTCCGGCAAAGCCGGTCCCAAGTCCTGCCCCCATTCCGGCAAAAAACGTCACTGCAAGCGTAAGAATGACAGACATATTGTTTCTCCTTTTTCTCTGTTAGTTCAAAGCTGAACAAATATTAGTTCAGTATCGAACTATTGTCAAGATAAAAAATTACCCGGAAGATTCGAAATCCTCCGGGTATGTCTGCATAACAGTTCTGTCGGTCCGATGACCTATGCTTCCTGGCTGTTGACGTAATTAATCAGTCCGCCGGCATCAATCAATCCCTGCATGAACGGAGGGAAGGCCTGTCCCTGATACGTCTTTCCGGTTGTTTCATCGGTGATGACACCGGTGTCAAAATTGATGGAAACGGTCTCACCTTCCTGAATTTCCGCAGCCGCCTCCTTACACTCAATGATGGGAAGTCCGATGTTGATGGCATTCCGATAGAAAATTCTTGCGAAGGTTTCCGCAATGACGCAGGAGACGCCGGCCGCCTTGATGGCAATCGGCGCATGCTCACGGGAAGAGCCGCAGCCGAAGTTCCGGCCTGCTACGATAATATCGCCCTTCTTCACCTTCTGAATAAATGTCTTATCGATATCCTCCATGCAATGCGCAGCGAGCTCAGAAGGCTCTGAGGTCGCAAGATACCTTGCAGGAATGATGACATCCGTATCCACGTTGTCACCGAATCTGAATACTGTTCCTCTTGCTGCTTCCATGTAATGTTCCTCCTCTGGCGGGATCATCCCCGGCAGGTTAAAAGAATTCTGCAACAGACGAATTCTCTGATCTTCAATACGAGCTGGGATCTGCAATCACACCTGCGATTGCGGATGCTGCCGCAGTAGCAGGGCTTGCCAGATAGATTTCCGAAGTGGTATCACCCATGCGGCCCACAAAGTTACGGTTTGTCGTGGAAACGCAGCGCTCTCCTGCCGCCAGAATTCCCATATAGCCGCCAAGACACGGACCGCAGGTCGGCGTCGATACCACAGCTCCTGCCTCGATAAAGGTTTCGATCAGACCTTCCTTCAGTGCCTCCAGATAAATCCTGTTGGTGGCAGGAATGACGATGCAGCGCATGCCTTCTGCAACATGCCGTCCCTTCAGAATCGCTGCCGCACTGCGAAGGTCGCTGATTCTTCCGTTTGTGCAGGATCCGATGACAACCTGATCAATCCGGATCTCGGGGATTTCATCAAAGGTCTTCGCATTCTCAGGAAGATGAGGGAAGGAAACCGTCGGCTTGATTTCAGAAAGATTGATCTCGTAGGTCTTTTCATACTCTGCATCCGGATCCGCTTCAAAAATCACGCCCTCTGCAGCGCCATGCTCCTTCTCATAAGCAAGCGTCTTCTCATCCACGGGGAAAATACCGTTTTTGCCGCCCGCTTCAATGGCCATATTGGAAATGGTAAAACGATCATCCATGGAAAGCTCACCGACACCGGGGCCTGTAAATTCCATGGACTGATAGAGCGCTCCGTCCACGCCAATCATACCAATAATATGAAGAATAACGTCCTTTCCGCTGACCTTGGGACTCAGCTTTCCTGTCAGATGGAATTGAATGGCAGAAGGAACCTTGAACCAGGCCTTTCCGGTAGCCATGCCGGCTGCCATATCGGTCGAGCCCACACCGGTCGAAAAAGCGCCCAGTGCACCGTACGTGCAGGTGTGAGAATCTGCGCCGATGATGACATCTCCGGGAGCAACGAGTCCCTGCTCCGGAAGAAGGGCATGCTCAATGCCCATCTGTCCGACTTCAAAATAATTCGTAATCTTGTTGCGGTGCGCAAACTCGCGAACGCACTTGCAATTCTCTGCGGACTTGATGTCCTTGGCCGGCACAAAATGATCCGGAACCAGAGCAATCTTATCCTTATCGAATACCCCCTCCTTCCGGAAACGATTCATTTCCCTGATCGCAACCGGAGCCGTAATATCATTGCCAAGTACCAGATCAAGATCTGCCTCGATCAGCTGACCTGCCTTGACAGAAGGAAGACCTGCGCGGCGCGCAAGAATCTTCTGTGTCATTGTCATTCCCATAGTTTTCTCCTCTGCGGCCGCCTGTCTGCAGCTGCCTGAAAGAAATAGAATCAAAAAGGGACAGGGGAGATTGGCTCCTCTGCCCCTTGACAAACCGTATCCTTCGCCGGACTGCCGATCAGTTGTTGATCAGCATATCGGACTCGTTGTTCCAGCTGTACAGCTTGCGGATTTCCGTACCTACTACTTCAGACGGATGCGCAGCTGCTTTCTTTCTCATTGCCTGGAAGTGGATCTGACCATTCTTCATATCCTGAATGAATTCAGATGCAAAGGTGCCGTCCTGAATGTCGGACAGAACCTGCTTCATTGCCTTCTTCACTTCAGGAGTAACGATCTTCGGTCCGGTTACATAATCGCCGTACTCAGCCGTGTTCGAGATGGAATAACGCATTCCTGCAAAGCCGGACTGATAAATCAGATCAACGATCAGCTTCATCTCATGGATGCACTCGAAGTATGCATTTCTCGGATCGTAGCCTGCCTCGCACAGAGTCTCGAAGCCTGCCTGCATCAGAGCGCAGACACCGCCGCAGAGGACTGCCTGCTCACCGAACAGGTCGGTCTCGGTCTCGGTCTTGAAGGTCGTCTCAAGAATACCTGCACGAGCTCCGCCGATTGCAGCGCCATATGCAAGTGCCTTGTCCAGAGCATGTCCGGTTGCATCCTGCTCTACTGCTACCAGCATCGGAGTTCCCTTGCCTGCCTCATACTCGGAACGAACGGTATGTCCGGGAGCCTTGGGAGCGATCATCGTAACGTCTACATCCTTCGGAGGAACGATCAGCTTGTAGTTGATGTTGAAGCCATGTGCAAACATCAGCATATCGCCGGCCTTCAGATTCGGCGCAACATCCTTCTTGTACATATCGGCCTGAAGCTCATCATTGATCAGAATCATGATGACATCGGACTGCTTTACTGCCTCTGCAGTAGGAAGAACCGTAAGGCCCTGTGCCTCTGCCTTTGCCTTGGACTTGGAGCCCTCATACAGACCAACCACGACATCACATCCGGAATCCTTCAGATTCAGTGCATGTGCATGGCCCTGAGAACCGTAGCCGATAATGCAGATCTTCTTACCCTCGAGAAGAGACTGATTGCAATCTTCCTGGTAAAAAATTCTTGCTTCTGCCATTTTAATTTCCTCCTATATGAAAACTAATAATATGTTTTATCGTCATCGGATCAGAAATCCGTCCGCCCTTTTCGGCTGCGGAATGCATTCCTGCTTCGAGTGGATAACTGAGATAATGCGAGGCCCTTGTACATCCCCCTTTACTGCGGCTTACGGATGACATTTCCCTCTTCGTCCAGATAGACAACCTTATCGGTTCCTCTGGAAAGTCCTGCGATTCCGGTTCTTGCCAGCTCCAGAATTTCATACCCGGAAAGGAGCTTGAGGAACGCATCGATCTTCCCCTGATTTCCGGTAATCTCAATAATCAGAGAATCCAGTGCTACATCGACAATGTTGCCGCGGAAAATATTCGTAATCGCAATGACACTCTCCCGCTTCACATCGTCCACCCGCACCTTGATCAGGGCCAGCTCGCGATATACCGATTCCTCCGGCGGAAGCTCATTGATCTCACGCACATCCACAAGCTTTCGGACCTGCTTCTCGATCTGATCCAGAATGTCGTCATCTCCCGACGCCACAATGGTGATCCGCGTGTATTTGGGATCTGCCGTCACCCCGGCGGTAATGGACTCAATGTTGTAGCCTCTTCTGGAAAACAATCCGGATATTCGTGACAGCACACCGGACGTGTTGTCTACCAGAAGCTGAAATGCCTTCTTATGCATGATTCTCATCCTCCCGGATTCCGGAAATCGGCAGGCAGCAGTGATATCTTTTTCATTATAGCTGTCATATGATTCCGCTATGGATCCGTAAATTGAAACCGATTATATCGTCCGTATTTTGAAAAAGCAATACAGTTTGCTTAAGTTAAAGAAAGAAGTATCGTGATACGAAAAAGCTATAATGGAAGCGGCTTTTCTGTCAGCCGATCCCGGCTGCCTGCAGACGCATTCTGACCGCATTGATATCCGGTGCATATTCCAGCGCCGTCTGCGCTGTAATATCCCCTCTGCGGCAGGCTTCCACAAGCGAATCCTCCATCGTCACCATGCCGGAGCGGCTTCCCGTCTGAATCACACCCGGAATCTGGAAAGTCTTGTTATCTCGGATCAGGCTTCGAACCGCGGTATTGCAATGCATCACCTCAAAGCAGGCAATTCGTCCCTTCTGATCCGCCCTGGGAAGAAGCCTTTGTGATACGACAGATTCAAGCACCATGGCAAGCTGCGTCCGGATCTGCTCCTTCTGTGCCTCCGCAAAGACATCCACGATCCGGTTGATCGTAGAAGCGGCCCCGAGCGTATGAAGCGTGGAAAAAACAAGATGTCCGGTTTCCGCCGCCGTGAGTGCCGTGCTGATCGTCTCCAGATCCCGCATCTCTCCCACAAGAATCACGTCCGGATCCTCCCGAAGTGCAGCGCGAAGCGCCCCTGCAAAGCTCCGTGAATCCAGTCCGATTTCCCTTTGGTCCACCAGGGATTTATCATGCCGGTACAGGTACTCTATCGGATCCTCCAGCGTCAGTACATGGCAGTGCCTTGTCTCATTGATTCGTTGAATCAGAGAAGCCAGCGTCGTGGATTTCCCGGAGCCGGTCGGACCTGTGACCAGAACAAGCCCGGACTGCTTCTGCGTGAGGTCAATGACCGACTGCGGCAGAAGAAGCTCCTCCGGCTTCGGAATGGCGCCGCTCATCACACGTATTGCAGCAGACATCGTTCCGCGCTGCCGGTAAACATTCACGCGAAAACGTCCGGTTTTCGCCATGCCAAAGGCAAAATCCACCTCTCCCTCTGCCCGAAAGGCCGCAAGATGGTCTTCGTCCATAATACCGAGCAGCAGTCTCTCGGTATCTGCAGGCAAAAGCTTACTCTCATCCTCCAGAATGACGAGCTCGTTATTCACACGCACTGCCGGCGGAATACCGACCGTAAGATGAAGATCCGAGGCCCCCATTCCGGCCGCACGAATCAGCAGGTTTTCCAGCTGAGGATCCAGTTCCATGACTATATTCCCTCGTTGCATTTCGGAACCGCAAGGGTTCCTGTCCTTGTAATCTCCACGATCGAGATGGTCTTAAAGGTCTCCAGAAACATTTCGACCCGCTCCGGGGTATCGCAGATCTGGATGGTCATCATGGTCTTGGACAGGTCAATGATCTGCGCCCCCATAATCGTGCAGTTCTCCATAATATCCCTGCGGTTGTCCCTGTTATATTTTACCTTCAGAAGCATCAGCTCCCTGCTGACCGCTTCATGCTCATCAAAGGTCTTGACCTTGATGACATCCAGCTTCTTGTTCAGCTGCTTCTCCACCTGCTCGAGCGTCTTTTCTTCGCCGCTCGAAACAATGATCATATGAGAAATCGTAGGGTCATCCGTCTCGCCGACGGCCAGAGAATCGATGTTAAAGCATCTTCTCCAGAACAGGCCTGCCACCTTGCAGAGCACGCCCGCGCGGTTCTCCACCAATACCGAGTATATCCGTTTCATGTGTCGTCCTCTTATCCAAATGTCGTGTGTCTCATGCCAGCTCGTCCGGGTTCACATCCACTTCCATCAGAACAGAATCCGGGTCCTGAAGGAAACGATCGATGGATTCTTCCATTTTCTCTGTATCCTTCAGAAGAATGAAATGCATGTCATAGGCCCTGGTAAGCATCTCCAGATTCGGATAATCCCCGAGATCTACGATCGAGAAGCGATCCTCCAGATTCAGATGCTGGTACTGATGGACAAGGCCGAGTGTACGGTTCTTCAGAACAATGACCTTTGCCTGAATGCCGTACTGCTTCATGGTGGCAAGCTCCATCATGGTCATCTGGAAACCGCCGTCGCCGCAGACGGCAATCACCTGACGCTTCGGATCCGCAAGCTTCGCACCCATGGCCGCGGGAACCGCATAGCCCATGGTTCCCATGCCGCCGCTTGTGAGAAGTCTTCCGTTTCGAATCACAACATTGGCACAGCTCCAGAGCTGGTTCTGTCCGACATCGGCAAGATAAACGGCATTGTCCTCCATTTTGAGTGACAGACGCCGCAGGAACGAAGCGGCATTCACCCAGGGATTCTTCTCACGAAGATCCCTCTCTTCCGCTTCTCTGTGCTTGTTAAGACGTGCATTCTTCCCTTCTGTCCGGAGAGCATCCAGCCTTGACGTCCATTCGGAATAATCCGCAGCAGGCTCTGCCTCCAGGAATTTCCGGAACACATGACGAATGTCTCCGACAAGAGGAATGGAGGCTCCTGCGTTCTTGCCAATTTCCGCAGGATCCACATCAATGTGCACGAGAACCTTGTTCTCCGTAATCAGATCCGGCTGTGAGATCGAACGATCCGCCACGCGGGCGCCGACCATCAGGATCATGTCCGCCTCATTCATTGCGCGGTTCCCGTATTTCTGTCCATTGTTGCCGACCATTCCGTAAAACATCGGATCTTCCGTCGGGAAAACGCCGAGGCCCATCATGGTACATACCGCCGGAATCCCGTAGCGATGGGCAAATTCACAGACCTCCTTCTGCGCGTGAGAAAGATGTACGCCGCCGCCCACACACAGAATCGGCCGCTTCGCCTTCAGAAGTTCACTGGTCACCTTGCGGATCTGCACGGCATGACCTTCCACCGTAGGCTTGTATGTCCGCATGGACACCTTCTCCGGATACTCAAATTTCGGAACCTCCTGCAGCTGAATGTCACACGGAAGGTCAATCAGAACAGGCCCAGGTCTTCCGGTTCCCGCAATGTGAAATGCCTCCCGCACAACGCGGGGAAGCTCTTTGGCATCCCGCACAATATAGCTGTATTTGACAAAGGATTCCACCGCGCCGGAAATGTCAAATACAGCTATATTGTGCGGGATGCC
>OIXL01001232.1_pt1 | contig 10334 bp, 4 predicted proteins | sample 1587761 | NCBI WGS metagenome assembly OIXL01 (sample SAMN03283246) | human gut metagenome | biome: human-associated habitat; material: feces | host: Homo sapiens | place: Peru | collected 2012 | reverse complement strand
CCCCATCTCACATCCCCACACAGCGCCTTACAAGCGTTTTACAGCGCAAAACATGAAGTAATACTCTCTGAAAGTAAAGCCCTCACAGCTGCGTGTAGGAGCCATAGCACAAGGGCTGGCTGAACAAATCGTTCTGTCAGCACCGTTATAGCTGTTTCTAACCGCTCTGGTGAAGGCTCGTATTCTAATTACGCCCCTTTGTTTCCTTGGTACTTTTGCACATTTTCTTGTAGTATTTTCGTCATCATGACCGTTTTCCATGCAAAAATTTGTTGATTTTGCCACGTTTTCATCGTGCTCCCGCATATTCCTGTACCGTGTATAAGGCCAAGAAAAATTTCCCTGCTGTTATGAGTTTTCCTGCACCATGCAATTAAGCATCGTATCAACGTACAATTTATTCACAGAGCACTAACGTCTTCCCCTTACCCACCCACGCATAAACTGCGCCACCATATTTTTTGTTCGGTGCAATCCATCCGCCAGGAATGGCGAAAGGCAAAATTTACCAGTACGCAACCAACCTGCACACGCGCTTGAAAGGCCCATACATGCCGCCCACACACTGCCCAACACCCCATTTATTTTTGAAGTAAACGTTTTAATTCTACCATGCTGCCAAGAGAGTAACGAAACGCGACCTCCTTTTACCCAGCGGATGCTTAAAGGCAGCGACAGATGGAATGGTGCTCTTGCAGTTCCTCCCATGTTCCAAACTACTACCCGCAGTTATAGATGGGCTTGGAATTTTACCCGCTGGCCGCGTGCAAAAGTTCCTTCGCCCTGTCTTTCCTTCGTGCCTGTCGGCACAAAGTCAAGCCATAGCGGCGGAATAAGGTCAAACAGGAACGAATCATTCACGCTTAAACCTGTGGCTGGTGGGGATGTGTAACCAAAATTGCAGGTTTGTTATATATAGACAAAGTTGCAAAAAAGGTTACACATTCGCTTCTTGAATCATACCAACCCTCAATCCCTGTCATGTCTTTACAGTGTTCAGGCCGAATCTCTCAGGGCGCTTTTGTTTGTCCGGCTGTCTCTGCCAAGAAAATTGACGTACGCTATATAGTAAAACGTCAAAAATCTAGGCAGAATCAAACTCCAAACGTCAAAAATCTAGGCAAAAGTTCAAACTCTCCTCACCATCCAGCATGCCTTACCATAGTTTTCACTGCCCCGCTTCCAATCAGTTTTCGATACGATTTGATAATTATATTTTGCAATCTTTTTATTCAAAACGTTCATGCCCATACCCCTGTTCACGCTCCGCCCATTATCAGGCAAGATGCACCCCTGACGAATGATCTCTTCTCGCAGTTCTTCTTTCGGCATCAGCTGTCCTTCCATCTCCTTTAGATACTCTTCAAGCCTACTAAGACGAAACTCTCTTGGCTGAATATTCATCATGTTCCAAACACTCTGCTGCATATATGCACCGTACCCCATCCCATCACTGCACATCTTTTCCAGTTCTCTTTTACGGTCAAGGTAGTAAAGCAGCGCCATATTCTTTAGTATATACTTGTTGGTTGAATGATCGTACACAAGCGTTACACCCTCGTTAATCTGGTCATTGCTTGTTGGCTTGTTCAAAAAATTCTCCCATTCTTCTTTATTTCCTGTCTTTGTATACTCCCACCATTTGGTGCCCGGTTCAAGCAAATACTTTATGTTTTCCAGCTGGCCTTTTGCCTGCCCCTTTGCCATTCTGCGAAAATATACCGTGCAAGTATCCTCCGCGTCAACCGGTCTTTTTCGCCCGATTGCTTGTATAACATCCACAGGGTGCCATAGTTCAATGAAAATATGTTTTAGCGTTTTATCTTTAATATCAACTCCGTTATAAAGTGCTACTGTTGTAAACAGAATCTTCTTTTGCAGCAGTCCGCCCTTAACACAATCCTCTAATCGGTCCAGCGCTCCCCCGCTGTTGTTTGATGAACAATAATAGGACGCTTGCTCTCCGTATTCTTCACTGAGTTTCACCAGTTCTTTACGACTGTTTACAAACACAACGGCCTTCTCGTTTTCTGGTATTTCATCAAGAAGTGCTCTGCGCTCTGCATTATTATTGTATAGCATCCCGCTTTTGATATAGCTGTAGTCTTTGGGCACGCTGAAAATATGGTTATCATCTATTCTGCCCATGTTTTTCCATGCTTCTATCATGCGGTCTGCTGTTGCACTCATATATATTACCGGCTTATCTGTACTGACCTTTTCAAGATACCGGTAAGAGATATCCGTGTTTGGGTTAAAGCCCGAATCACTATAAAAGTAATGACATTCATCTGCCACAACATAATCACAGCCTTTCATTATTCGTTCTATCCTGGCAGGATCATTTATCAGAACATGCTCCAACCATTGATAGCAGAAGACAGAAATATTATCGAAATAGACGCTTCCGGGGTCTTCCTCATAGTATGTAGCATTTTCACCGCACGCCTTAATTCTTTCAATAATTTCGCCTTCAAGCGATGTACGGTTGCATAAGTAAAGGATTTTCTTTCCCCCTGTCTTACGGCGCATTCTGACCCACGGCAACAGCTGTTCAAGAACAAATGTCGTTTTTCCTGTGCCAGTTCCTGCATCTATGGCGTAATGCCCCTTGCTCCATGTTTTATAATCCTCCCCGATCACGTCGGCCACCCATCTAGGGGCGCGTTCTGTAACCTCTGTGGTGTCCTGTAGCGCATCATCCGCCGGGGCTGGTATCGGTGCTGCCTGCACTGTTTGTTCCGCTGTAGTGTCTGTTTCCTCTGTTGGCAGCAGATTCCTGTAAAAGCCGCCAAACGGGTAATGAACCTGCTGTTCCTGTTCGTTCTTTTCTGTGTTATTAACCATACGCGTCCCCCATTAACTTTCTACTTTACTGTTCAAATAATCTTCCATTGCATCTTTCAGCATGGGCGAATCAAAGAAAGAAAAGCAGTTTCGACCGGGGCGCTTCAGGTTCGGCTGTACTCCTACGAGGTAAAAGCCCCGCAGCATCAAGTAGCCTGCCATGCGCTGTGAATATACCACGATGATATCACGCGGCGGATATTCTGTTCTTGTTTTCATCGGTTTATAACCTCCTATGTGTTTGTTTGCTTACCCGGCGGTTCAGCTCCCTCCGGTGTGGGCTTGGGCTATCGGTTCATGCTGTATTCCTACCCTCTGCGAATAAAAAAGCTTGCCAATTCAAACCGCCTGTTCCACTTTTGCAGCATAACTAACCCCCAGAATAAAGGAAAGATTGTCATTGCAAAGCATGTACATTCAGTTCAAATCAACAAGCTCTAGCTCTTAAAAGTTCACTTCTAAAATCAAAAACGATTCAAATCCACACACTCATCCTCAACAATATTATTATAGCACAAAAAGCACATTTCGTCAACGAATTATTCACGCTATTTCTTCAAAAAATCATGTTTTCCAGCGGGCTGTGTTTCTGGTACATTGCACGCAAAGCATCGGTGCTTAGGTTCTAGCTTGCGTTTCTCTTGGTTGCCGAACCACAGTGCTCGAACAGCTTTGATAAATGTACAAATGTTTCCTTTACTTTATCGTAAAGTGTGCGAAAGATTAAATGGGAAGAGTACACAGTTCAAGGTATGCCGTCAACCAGCTAACAGCATTTATTCATAGTAGACATTGTTCCGTGAATGAAGTATTTTATATCTATAGAACATTTTCTGGGGCAACTTGTGGACTTTCCTGTTGATGAGTTTGAAGCCGTCCAGCCGCTCCCCGATGTTTTAAGAAGGTTACGACACGTTTTATAAGTGGCTGCAAAGAAAGGAGTAATATGGCATCCACAAAACGTTATTATAATAAAAAAGGTGAACTTGTTTCCGTTCAAATCCGTGTCTATCGCGGTGAAGATGAAAACGGGAAAACCTTAAAGCCTTACCAAAAATCTGTTAAAGTTCCCAAGGGTTCAACTGAGCGCCAGGTTCAAAAACTGATACAGGAACAATCTGTTCGCTTTGAGCGCGAGTGCCGAGAAGGTCTTGTATCCAATGACGGCATTCTGTTCCGCGACTTTGCTTGTGAGGTTATGGAGTTAAAGCGTGTTGAAGGCATTGAATTAAGCACCCTTGACCGCTATCAGGACATTCTTGACAATCGCCTTGTTCCTTACTTTGGCCACATGAAAATGCGCGATATTTCTGGTTCAATGCTCAACTGCTTCTACCGCGAAATGCTGCAACCCGGCCAGAATAAGAAAACGGGCGGTTCACTCTCAAGGAAAACCGTGCTGGAGTTCCATCGTCTGCTTTCCACGATTTTTACGCAGGCAAAGAAGCTGCACATTATCTCACGCAATCCTGCCGAGGATGCTACGCCGCCAAAAGCCCCTAAATCCACACCGACTTATTACCAGCCCGCAGAGCTTGCTAAAATCAAGGCTGCCTTTGATGCAGAATCCCCCAAGTGGCGGATGCTTGGCTATCTCTGCATGATTTATGGTGACCGCCGCAGTGAGTTTGCGGGTATCAAACGCTCCTGCATCGACTTTGGTACACACAGTATCCTGCTGCTTGGCACGGTTCTGTACCATCCCCGGCGCGGCGCTTATGAGAAGCCCTACCCCAAAAACGAAAAAGGCCGCCTGCTTCCGATGTCTCCTGAAGTCGAAACCATGCTGAAAGGATATCTGGCTTGGCTCGATGCGGAGAAAGGAAAGTGGGGCGACCAGTGGAGTGACACGGATTACATTTTCTGTGGTGAACATGGTGGAATAATCAACCCGGATACCATCACGAAACACTTTGCCTACATGACAAAAAAGTGGCAGAAGATTGACCCTGCGTTCCCACACGTTAATCCTCACGCATTCCGGCATACGGTTGTTTCTTTGCTGTTGCATAACGGGGTTGATAAAATTTCTGTGGCGGACTTTGTTGGTGATGACCCTTACTATGCCCACCTTATCAATGATGGAAGGTTACAGGCAGCAAACGCAATGAATTCCATCATGGGCTTTGCCGCCACGGAAATACCGGCTGAATAAAAACTGAATAAAAAATCTGGCTTGTTACCACGAAAAAAGAAAAAGAACGGTAAAACCTGACGTTCTACCGTTCTTTATATGGTTGCGGGGACAGGACTTGAACCTGCGACCTCCGGGTTATGAGCCCGACGAGCTACCATCTGCTCTACCCCGCGATATTTAGTTGCTCTCTCTTGAGTGCCTAAATAGTATAGCATCCACATCCCGCAATGTCAATACCCTTTATAAAATATTTTTTGCATCCTGCCCCAAAAACAAAAGCCCGCGCAAATTAGTGGTTGAATCCCCTGGTTAAAACGGGTACTATTATAATAGAAAAGAATCGCCCAAATCCGGCAGATATCCCCTGCCCGGCGGGCGGCAACGCAAAAAATAAACGGTGCTCCCGGCGCAGCAGCCGGGAACACTGTGGATGAGGTTAGGAAAGTTATGAAACGTCTGGTCGTTGGGGTTCTGGCACACGTGGACAGCGGAAAAACCACCCTTTCGGAAGCACTGCTCTACCGTGCGGGCAGCATCCGCAAGCTGGGGCGCGTAGACCATCGGGATGCGTTTTTGGACACCGATGCGCTGGAAAAAGCCCGCGGCATTACCATTTTTGCCAAACAGGCCGTGCTTACCCTGCCGGCCGGAACGGTGACGGGCACCCCGCTGGAAGAGACCCAGATCACCCTGCTGGATACCCCCGGCCACGTGGACTTTTCGGCGGAGGCCGAGCGCACGCTGCAGGTGCTGGATTATGCGGTGCTGGTCATTTCCGGCACGGACGGCATCCAAAGCCACACGATGACATTGTGGCGGCTGCTGGAGCGCTACCATGTGCCAACCTTTATCTTTGTCAACAAAATGGATCTGCCCGGTGCGGACAAAGCCCTGCGCCTGCGGGAGCTGCGGGGCCGCTTTGGGGATGGCTGTGTGGACTTTACCCCCACCGTTCCGGCGGAGGAGCGCGCCGAAGCCCTTGGTGTGTGCAGTGAACCGCTGATGGAAGCCGTGTTGACAACAGGAACGGTGCCGCAGGCGGATCTCATCACGGCAATCACGCGGCGGCAGGTGTTCCCCTGCTATTTTGGCGCGGCTCTGCGGCTGGATGGCATTGACGACCTGCTCAATGGTCTGCAGCGGGATACCCGCATGCCGCCGGACGCCGGCAGCTTTGGCGCGCGCATCTTCAAGATCGGGGCAGACGAATCCGGCGCGCGCATGACCTACCTGAAAGTGACGGACGGCGTGCTGAAAGTCAAATCCAACCTGGTATCCCGCCCGGATGCCCGTGTGGAGTTTGAAGAAAAGGCCGACCAGCTGCGGGTCTATTCCGGCAGCAAATACCGCCTGGTCAGCGAAGCCCCGGCGGGCACCGTCTGTGCGGTGCTGGGCCCCACAAAAACCTACCCCGGCCAGGGCCTTGGCGTACAGCCGGATGCCCGCCAGCCGATGCTGGAACCGGTGCTGAACTATCGGGTGGAGCTGCCGGAGGGCGCTGACCCCCACCATGCCCTTCTGGCCCTGCGCACCCTGGAGGACGAGGATCCGCAGCTGCATGTGGTGTGGAACGCCGCTCTGGGCGAGATCCACCTGCAGCTGATGGGTGAAATTCAACTGGAAATTTTGCAGAGCGTGCTGCAAAGCCGCTTTGGATTGGAAGTGGCCTTCGGCGAGGGCGGCATTCTATACAAAGAGACCATCTCTGCCCCGGTGGAGGGCGTGGGCCATTATGAACCGCTGCGCCATTATGCGGAGGTTCATCTGCTGCTGGAACCCGGCGAGCCGGGCAGCGGCCTGCAGTTTGCCAGCATTTGCCGCACCGATGCGCTGGACCTGAACTGGCAGCGGCTGATCTTGACCCATCTGGCGGAGCGCAGCCACCCCGGTGTGCTGGCCGGTGCGCCGCTGACCAATGTGAAAATCACCCTGACGGCAGGCCGTGCCCACATCAAGCACACCGAGGGCGGGGACTTTCGCCAGGCAACCTACCGCGCCGTGCGGCAGGGGCTGCGCACCGCGGCGGCCCGGGGGCAGGCGGTTCTGCTGGAACCCTGGTATGACTTCCGGCTGGAAGTCCCGCAGGACTGTGTTGGCCGCGCCATGGCCGATCTGCAGCGCCGCTGCGCGGAATTCAGCACGCCGGAAAACGAGGATGGCCTGGCTGTCATTACCGGCAAAGCCCCGGTTGCCGAAATGCGGGGCTGTGCGCGGGAAGTGACCGCCTACACCCGCGGTGCGGGCCGCCTGAGCTGTATGCCCCGCGGCTATGCGCCCTGCCACAACACCGAAGCCGTGCTGGAAGCCATTGGCTACCAGCCGGATGCCGATACTGAAAACCCGGCGGATTCCGTATTTTGCAGCCACGGCGCGGGCTACCTTGTCAAATGGGACGAAGTTCCCGCCCACGCCCATGTGGCCAGCGGCCTGGGGCGCAACGCGCCCGGTGCCCAGCAGGCGAAACAGGAAGAAGCGGATGCCTCCGATGAAGCATCCGATGCCCGCCGCCGTGCTGCCGCTTACTGCGGCACACTGGAGCAGGACAAAGAGCTGCTGGCGATTTTTGAGCGCACCTATGGGCCGATCAAGCGCCGGGGGGAAGCCGCAGGTCAGCATGACCAGCTTGCCGCGCGCAAAGCCTTCCGCAGTGTGGGGCCAAGCCAGAACCGTACCCCCGCTGCACCGCCGCCCAGCGGGCCGGAGTACCTGCTGGTAGACGGCTACAACGTGATTTTTGCGTGGGATGAATTAAAGAAGATCGCGGCGGAAAACCTGGATGCCGCCCGCCGCCGGTTGATGGACATTCTGTGCAACTATGCGGGCTACCGCAAGTGTGTGCCCATCCTGGTGTTTGACGCCTACCGCGTCAAGGGCGCCGGGCGGGAACAAGAAACCTGGCACAACCTGCATGTGATTTATACCCGCGAAGCCGAAACCGCCGATATGTTCATCGAGCGCGCCACCCATGAGCTGGCCAAAAACCACCGCGTGCGGGTGGTCAGCTCCGATGGTGCGGAACAGATCATTATTCTGGGCAACGGTGCGCTGCGGGTATCCGCCCGCGCATTTGAGCGCGAGGTGCGCGCCGTGGAAGCCGAGATCCGCGAATTTTTGGACCAGTAAGGGAATACTGCATCCATCCAGGCGCCGATACGGCGGGGATGATGGTAGAGTGTATTGAAAGGCAGGAAAACAATGGATTTTATGCTCAGCCGTGCCACACGGGTCACGGCGCAGTGGGCCAGTGCGCCCGTGCAGCATGCCGTGGCGCGCTTTTGGCGTGATATGGAAATGACTCTTTCCACCACCGGCTTTGTGCCGGATAACCGCCTGATGATCTGCCTTGCCCCCGCCCTGCCGCCGGAAAGTTATACGCTGGATGTGACGGAAAACCAGCTCACCCTCTGCGCGGCGGATGATTTGGGCGCGGTGTACGGCCTGCTGGATATCAGCCGTCATTACCTGGGGGTAGCACCATTCTGGTTCTGGAACCAGCAGCAGTTTGAGCCCAAACCCTTTGCCACTGTGCCGGAGGGCCGCATTACCGGACCAGCCGCCGCTGTCGGCCTGCGCGGGTGGGATCTTTCGGATGCACCATGGCTGTCCGCCTGGGCGGATGCCACCGAAAACGGCTGGGAGATGATCTTTGAATCCCTGCTGCGCTGCCGCGGCAATATGGTGCGCACCGACAAACAGGCGGACCTTGCCGCCGCCATGGGCCTGCGCCCTGTGCAGGACCCGCGGACCCCGCTGGGGGCTGCCCCACAGCAGGCTGCGGCGGAAAACCCGGAAGAACGCCATAAAATCTGGCAGGATTCTATCCGCACTCTAAAAACCAGTCCGCGCATCTGGGCGCTGGGCATTGACGGGGTGGGGGATGATCCCGATGGCACAGCCAGCACTGCGGCGCTGCAAGAGCAATGGCAGCTGCTGAACGCCACGGTGCCCGGTGCCGCTGCCTATATTCTGCTGCAGGGCGAAACCGTTGCGCTCTACCAGGAGGGAAAACTCAAAATCCCGGATGGCGTTATCCCCGTTTTAACCCCGGCCCCCAGTGCCAGCAGTGCGGGCGGCCCTGGTCCCGGCGCGCAGCACGGGCTGTGGTTCAGCCTTTGCCGCCGCGATAAGCTGACCGGCAACCCCATGACCGCCTACCCCGGCGGCGATACCGCCGTTAACGGAATGCTGCAGGGAGCCTGGCGCGGCGGGGTGCGCAGCTTCTGGATGGTTGGCACCGGGAACCTGCGCCCCTCCCTGATGGAGTTGAACCTGACCGGTGCTTTGTGGTGTACCCCGGATACCGACTGCGCCGCCCAGCGCACGGCTTACCTGCGCTGTACCTACCGTGCGCCGGATGGCTGGGCACTGACGGACAGCGCACTGGATGATCTTTCGGTCTGCCTGCGCGCCCGTGCCGAAAGCGCCGTGCAGGCGGGCAGCCCGCCGCAGCCGGTGGGCGAAGCATTCCTGACCCGCAGCACCCGGCTGTTTGCTTCAGCCTGGCTGTGCGGCAAAACGCAGGGCCCGATTCAGGAACTTGCCGCTCTGCTGCCCGCGGAAAGCTATGCGGAACAGCTGGCTGCCTATCAGCAGCTCTGCACTTCCGCGCTGGAAAATTATGAAACGCTGCTGCCCGGCTGTTCTTACGCCGGGCGGGCCACCACGCCGCTCTGGCAGGAGCAGGTGGTGTTCAGCGTGCGGCTGTACCTGTACGCCCTGCGCGGGGCGGTGCGCTTTTGCACCGCGCGGGAGCAGTTTTTGGATAAGGACTGGCAGAATTGCTTTTGCACCCTGGGCCGTGCGGCGGATGATTTTGGTGCCATGGCGGCTCTGCTGCAGCCCAAAACCGGGTTCTGGGCCGGCTTTTGCAGCGATACCATGCTGGACGGCGCACTGACCGCCCGCGTTCTGACCGGTCTGATGGCGCTTCCCCGCGCGGCCGGGGACGGGCCGGATTATGCCGCCTGGCAGGCTCCACTGCCCGGTGCCCCGGCGGCCCCCGTGCCGGATTTTACCCTGTACCGCGCCCTGGTGCAGGCGGAAACGAAAAAAGTGTAAGGGCCGGGCCGAAAATGCACCGAAAAATCCATGTGTTACCCTGAGCTTTTTGAGCACCGAGATAACCGGCGGCTTTACCGGCTGCACCGTTGGCATGTATGCCTCCGCCAACGGCACCGCCAGCACCAACCACGCCGCTTTCTACTGGTTCGCTTACCAGCAGGTGTGAAACAAGTTGCGCAAAAATATGACAATCAAAAGCAGCTCCCGCCGCCTGATATGTACCCAGTTTTCTGGACACCGGCTCAAAATTGAATAATTAGCTTTTCATCATGGATGCTTCCCTGAACTT
>OIXL01001231.1_pt1 | contig 10339 bp, 9 predicted proteins | sample 1587761 | NCBI WGS metagenome assembly OIXL01 (sample SAMN03283246) | human gut metagenome | biome: human-associated habitat; material: feces | host: Homo sapiens | place: Peru | collected 2012 | reverse complement strand
CACCTGGTTCATCAGCATGAAAGGCGCGTAATATTGTCCGAGCACCTGCCGCAGCTTCTCGTCGAGCAGTGTCCCCTTGGCGTTGCCGCCGGTTTCCATCAACTTAGACATGAAGTCTTTTCGCACAGGATAATCCACCGTGTGATACTCTTTCAGCTTTGCCAATCGCGCCGCCTTTGCCACGGCCTTGTCCATGCCGCCCAAGTCGTCGACGAGCTTCAGCTTCAAGGCGTCCTCGCCCAAGAACACGTGTCCTTGCGCGCGTGCCTCCACGTCGTTCATGGACAGGTGCCTGCCATCGGCCACACGCTGCTTGAAGAGCATGTAGCCACGGTTTATCGCGGCTTGCAGTCTCGCGCCTTGCTCTTGGTTGAGAGGAGAGAGCATGAGGCCGTAGGCCGACATGCCCATTGAGGCGTTGCGGTTGGTCTCCACTCCATCAAACTTCAGTCCGAGATTGCGCGCCATCTCCGCGCCGTCTTGCACCAACCCGAAGATTCCTATCGAACCGGTGATGGTGGTTGGCTCGGCGAAGATGTAGTCGGCCCCACAACTGATGTAATAACCGCCTGAGGCGGCATAGCCACCCATCGACACCACAACGGGCTTGTGGGCTTTCTTCAGCTGTTCTATCGCGTGCCATATCTGCTCCGAATCGTAGCTTGAGCCGCCGGGCGAGTTCACGCGGATGACCACGGCCTTAACGTCGTCGTCCTTCGCCAGCCGCTCCATATCCTCGCGCATGTCGTTGCCCACTATGTAGTCGGCGTTTTGGTAAAGGTTGCCCGAAGGCTCCTGGTTCACGATGTCTCCGCAAGCATAGTACACCGCTATCTCGTCGCCCGCGTCATCGCCCGTATCAGCGCAAAGGTCGGCCACGGATGCCTGCGGTATGTCGTCGTCCTTGTCTATGCCGAGCTTTCCCTTTATCGCGTTCCTTATCTCGTCGTTATACATCTGACCGTCGAAGAACTTGGCCTTGACAAGCGCGTCGGCGCTCTCAAAGGTCATCATCTCGTCGGCATGGCGATTGAGCTCCGCCTTGCTTATCTTGCGACTTTCGGAGACGGCTGTCAGTATGGTGTTCCAATAGCCATCGAGAAAACGCTGCGCCTGCTCCCTGCTTGGGTCGCTCATCTTCTCCTCGGTGAAGGTCTCCGTAGCACTCTTGTACTTGCCGCATTTGAATGCCATGGTGTTTACGCCCACCTTCTTGAACAAGTCTTTCAAGAACACGAGCTTCGTGCCAAGTCCTTGCCACTCAAGTCCTCCCTGCGGGTTGATATATATCTTGTCGGCTATCGATGCTATGTAATAGTCGTTGGTGTTGAACTGCTCACCGAAGGCCATTATCCACTTTCCCGACTTCTTGAAGTCGGCCAAGGCGTCGCGCAGCTCCTGTGCCTGCGCCAATACCGACACCATGCCGTTTGCCTCGATATATATTCCTTTTATCTTGCTGGATGTCTTGGCCTTCTTTATCGCCGTCAACATGTCGGCCAGGCCGGGATTGCTCGAGCCGTCGCCCTGAAGCATGCTCAGCGGCGAGGCGTCGGACGCGCGCTCCTGCAGCGTGCCGTTGAGGTTCAGCACAAGCACGCTGCCATCCTCCACGGCAGGCGTTGAACTTGCCGACAGCGCCATTCCAAGCATGCCAACGACACTGATGGCGGACGCCACGACGACGAAGATGATTATGCCAACGATAGTGGCTAAGACGTTTTTCAGGAAGTTATTCATTTGCGTTCTGATTGGATTTTTGTTGGGAATAAGTTGATTGAAGGTTTACAGGCCGTCTCATTCGTAGTCGTCGACCACGCTGTTGACAAAGTCCATCATCGGCTTGGCCACCTTGCAAATCTCTGCCACCTGGCGCACCCAGTCCGGCTTCTCGAATATCTTCTCGTCCACACAGTGCCATGCGCAATAGTCTTTCATCTTCAAGTAGTTGAGAAACTCGTAATCCTTAGGGAAGTCCTTTGGCGCCTTCTTCAGGCAGTTCATGCCAAACCCTTTCTCGTCCACGGGCAGGTCTCCTTCCCATGCAGACTCGTTGGGGTAACCGAAATAGTGGATGAACCGTCCGTCCTCCACCCTATTCCTCCATTCGTCGATGTTGCCCATTATCTCGTTGCGCATCGACGTGAGAATGTTGGTGGGCAACCAGTATGAGCCCACCGCCACGAGGCAATGGCCCGGCTGTATGTGCAGATAATAGCCTCCACGCAGCGACTTCCTGCCATGGGCGCAGATGTAAGCGCCGAAGTGTCGCTTGTAAGGCGACTTGTCGGATGAGAACCTCACGTCGCGGTAGAAGCGATAGCAGCAATCCTTGACCGTGAGATGGCTTATCTCTGGGTCGAACGTCGCCAACTCGTCGATGAGCGTCCGCACACCGTCCTCAAACTCTTGCTTCGCGCGTTCATATTCCGCCTTATGCGCCTGAAACCAAGGGCGATTGTTGTTGGCGGCTATGTCAGCGAGAAATCCGTGTATCAATTTGATGTTCATGTCTATTCCAGTTTACTTCCCTTCAACAGCTTTGGGCAAATGTCGCCAAACGGGCATTTGTCGCACTTCGGCTTCGCGCTCTGGCAAACATATCGTCCATGCAGAAGCAGCCAATGGTGCGCCCGGGGTATGTCTTCCTTGTTTATGCTTTTCTCGAGCACCTCCTCCACTTTCAGCGGCGTGTTGGCCGTGGGCGGCACCAGTCCCATGCGGTGGGCCACCCTGTAGACATGCGTGTCGACAGCCATCACCGCCTTCCCGAACCACACGGCTTGCAGCACGTTGGCGGTCTTACGGCCCACGCCAGGCAGCTTCACGAGTTCCGCGGTGGTGTCGGGTATCTCGCCCTTGAAGTCGGTCACTATCATCCTTGCCATCTCCACGAGATGCCGTGCCTTGGAGTTTGGGTAGCTCACGCTTCTGATAAACTCCAGCATGTCCTCTGGCTCTGCCTTAGCCATGAGCTCCGCGGTGGGGTATCGGCGGAAGAGCGCGGGCGTCACCTCGTTGACGCGCTTGTCGGTGCATTGGGCTGAAAGAAGAGTGGCACACAGCAACTGGAACGCCGAGCCAAAGTCCAACTGCGTGGTGACTTCCGGCTGATGCTCCTTGAAATAGTCTATTATATATGTGTATCGCTCCTTTCGTGTCATACCTTGCTTCGACTTATGTGTATTGTGCAAAGATAAATAAAAAAAACGGCGTGACAAGAAAAATCATTGTTTTTATTTCATGCTTTGCCGTATAGGCCATATATAATATGTGGAAAAGGCGATGCGAAACGCGAACAATGGCTAAAAAAAAAGAAACAGGCGGCAAACATTAGTCTCTCTATGCAAGAGCATGCTTGTCGCCTGTCGCTATGTGTTTACTTTATGTGTTTACTTTATGTCCATGGAAAGAGTGTTTATTTTATCAGTTCCACGCTTCTCTTTAGGAACTTGTCGAGCGCCTCGCCTTTCAGCATGCCGTTTTGCAGCAAGGCGAGGTCTATGAGCTGATGCACCACCTTGTTGCCCTTAGCGTAGTCGGCGAGAATCTTGTTCTTCTTTTCGCGCTCGTCGTTGATGACCTTTTCGGTGTCTTGCAGGTCTTTCTTCTCCTCCGGCGTCACCTCCTCAGGCTTCTTGCCCGACTGGCTCTGGTGCAGGGCGGCAAGGCGCGCCTCCTGGCCCTTCAGGTCGCTCTCTATCGGCTTCAGCTCTTGCTCCACGCTGTTCTTGGTGTCGTCGAGCACTTCCTTCACGAGCTTATGGTCGGAGTTGAGCACCACCATGTAAGAGTCGGGCATCTGGTTGTAGAAGCTCATTCCCGGCTGGAACCGGCTCATCTCCTTCATGCGGCGCATATACTCGCTCTGCGTGATGATGACAGGCGTGTTGGTCTCGCCCAGGGCTTGCACGTCCACGGCGTATGTCGCCTTGTCACCATTAGGCATCTGCGAACGGAACACCTCTGTCAGTTTGTCACGGTCGTCTTTTGCCATCTCTTCCTTCTTGGCGTCTTCCTTGACAATGAGGCGGTCGATGATGTCGGCGTCGACACGTGAGAAGCGACTCTTCTCCAGCTTCTGCTCCAGCATGCTCACCATTGGCACGTCGAGCTCGCCGTCGAAGAGCAACACGCTGTAGCCCTTGTCTTGCGCCGCCTTGATGTAGCTGTATTGCTCCTCCTTGTTCGTGGCGTAGAGGTACACCAGGTTGCCGTCCTTGTCGGTTTGGTTGTCCTTGATGAGGGTCTTGTACTCCTCGAAGGTGAAGTGCTTGCCCTCAACGTCCTTGAAGAGCGCGAACTCCTTGGCGCGATCGTAAAACTCCTCCTGCGACAGCATGCCGTAGTTGATGAAGAGCTTCAGGTCGTCCCACTTCTTCTCGTAGTCCTTGCGGTCGTCCTTGAAGGTCTGCTGCAAGCGGTCGGCCACCTTCTTGGTGATATAGGTGGAAATCTTCTTCACGTTGGCATCGCTCTGAAGGTATGAGCGGCTGACGTTCAACGGGATGTCGGGTGAGTCGATGACGCCATGCAGCAGCGTCAGGAAGTCGGGCACGATGCCCTCCACCTGGTCGGTCACGAACACCTGGTTGCAGTAGAGCTGTATCTTGTTGCGCTGCAGGTCGATGTTGCTGTGCACGCGTGGGAAGTAGAGTATGCCGGTGAGATGGAACGGGAAGTCAACGTTCAGGTGAATCCAAAACAGAGGCTCATCCTGCATTGGGTAGAGCTCACGATAAAACTTCTTGTAGTCTTCGTCTTTCAGCGTCGAAGGCGTCTTTGTCCACAACGGCTCCACATTATTAATAATGTTGTCGGCCTCGGTCTCTACCTCCTTGCCGTCTTTCCACTCCGTCTTCTTGCCAAAGGCCACGGGCACTGGCATGAAGCGGCAATACTTTGTCAGCAGGGCCTGGATCTTGTTCTTCTCCAGATACTCCTTGCAATCATCGGAGATGTGCAAAACGATGTCGGTGCCTCGGTCGGCCTTCTCTGTCTCCTCGAGCGTGAACTCTGGCGAGCCGTCACACGTCTAGTGCTGAACCTGCGCGCCGTCGCGATAGCTCTTGGTGATGATCTCAACCTTGTCAGACACCATGAAGGCTGAGTAGAAGCCCAGTCCGAAGTGTCCGATGATGGCGTTGGCCTCATCCTTGTATTTTTCAAGAAAGTCGGTAACGCCGGAGAAGGCTATCTGGTTGATATACTTGTCTATCTCCTCCGCTGTCATGCCGATGCCGCGGTCGCTGATGGTCAGCGTCTTGGCGTCAGCGTCGAGCTTCACGCGCACGGTCAGGTCGCCGGCCTCGCCCTTGAAGTCGCCTTTCTGCTGTAGGGTCTTCAACTTCTGAGTGGCGTCGACAGCGTTTGACACCATCTCGCGAAGGAAAATCTCATGGTCTGAATAGAGGAACTTTTTGATGACGGGGAAGATGTTCTCGGTAGTAACCCCGATATTGCCTTTCTTCATTTTGTTCGGTTGTGTTTATAATTTTTGTTTATCTGCGTTGAGAAATACAATAATTATGCCAACTTGAAATATTAACCTTATAAAATGAAGAAAAACGTGAAAGAATCTTATTTTTACGCCTTGCAGAGTAACTTTTCTGAAAGTTTGACAAAAGTTTCAAAAGAATTTGCTATTTTTGGGGCGTTAATTCATTTCAATAGGTTTAGGTTAGTTTTTAAAAGGTTAAAAGGTACCCCATCTCAAGTCGTGAGACCAAGGGATGGGGAGTTTTTATTTTATATACTCACCCCCTTTCCCGACGTTTTTTTCCTATCGCAAGAGTCCACGCTTGCATATTGTCAGTTGCAAGCCACGGTTGTTGCCGAGCAGCGAGCCCCTGTCCATCCCCAAGGCCCCTCTCACCGTCCAGCCCTTGCCAAAGCCGTATTCCGCCTCAGCCAAGACGCTGGTGTTGTGGTGTGGGTATGTGTAAGGCTCATTGTAGGTGCCATATCCCCGTTGCCAACTCACGAGCAGTCGATAACCCAAACGCGGCACCGGCGTTCCCTCTACGCCCATGTGCCACGCCACGAACCGGTTGTCTTCCACGCGCAGGGTGTGGTTGGCGTTATAGGCCGGCGAACGGTAGAGCGGGTTGCCCATCACTTGTCCCCAATGTTGCACGCACATGTAGTTGCCGTGGTTGTAATAGTTGTCGCGGCCACCGATGTGGTCGGGTATCGTCGACGTGCGGTCGTGATACACGGGGCCGCTTTGATAGGTGGTGTGCAGATACTCCACCACCACGCCTTTAAGCCACTGGCAGCGCTTCAGCCTCAGCTCGCCGCCGAGCAATATGTCCTTCAAGGGATAGAGCAGGTATCTGTGGCTGACGCGCTTCTGATAGTCGGCACCGTCGCCATAGCCGTCAAAGTCGAGGTGGAACTGCTGCGAGTGGTCCTCGAAGTAATGGTCGGCATAGACCGACACGCCCCACGACGGCTTGTCGTAGCTGACGCGTGCGAGCCACGCCCCGCTTTGGTTTCCCTCTATGTTACCATAGCCAAGGCCGTCGGTGATGTCGGAGCCGGAGGGTATGAAGACCCTCCAGAAGTCTTTTATCCCCTTGCCGCCAAGCTCCATCCTCGTGAGCTTGCCGTCGCTGAGCGCCACTTTCGACCCGGCAAACTGCGCCTGCATCTCCAGGCCCAGCTCCACGGCAAGCGGCTTCTCGCCTGGCTTGCCTATCCTCAGGTAGCCGGCCTTGGAATGGTAGAGCACGTTCTCGTTGTAAGGTGTCGCGCCACCGTTGGTGAACTGGCGTTGCCACCGCTGGTCGGTGAACAAGCCATAGGCCACGTGTACCTTCACGGCAAACCAGCGCCCAAGGGCCGGTATGGTCCAATATTCGGGCACGGCAATCCTCACCTGCGGCACGGGGCGCGCGTTGATGCCAAGGGCTTGCGAACCACTGGAGAGCCTCTGGTTTTTCAGCTCCATGGGCCATTCTTTCGCGCCTATGGTGAGCACGCCATGCAGCCAACGCCCCTCGACGTAGGCCTGCTGCACGATAAACCGGCTGGCATAATGGCTGGCCACGGCCGCGTCGACGCCATAGCCCAAGCCCCAGCGACGGGCCGAATCGGCACTGAGCGGTCTACACAACGCCCCCCTGAGATAGCCATTGTCGCGCTCCAGCGAACCGAGACCGTGCTTGTTGGCATTGAGCCACAGCGGTGTGGTCCCCGACGAGAACGAGCCTTGAAGCTCCGCCTCGTAGTGGATATCGGAAAACGGCAGCATCTCACCTGCCGCGGCGCCATGCTGCCACGCGTATTGGGCGTGGCAATCAGGCCACAGGAACGATGCTGCCGCCAACAATAGGGTCTTTGCCTTAGTGAGAGACATGCGTTGAACCATATAGCGATGTCACGACCGCTTGAAACGGCACGGAATCACATTTCAAGCGGTGTCTGTTTTTTACTTATTCAAGACTTTCACGCCATTGAAAGTGCTTGTCATGGTCAAGGCTGGCGGCATGCCCTTATACTTGTAAGCGTTGACCAGCTTGACGTTGCTTCCGTCGAATGTCACCGAGAGCTCACCCGAGGTTATCTCGTAGTTGCCCTGTTTGCCGTTGAGCGTGACATCAACCCTCACCGTGCCGCCGTAATCAAGATAATAGGCGTTCTTGGCGGCGTTGAACGGGATGTTCTTCACCACGTAGCTGCCCTGCATTATCTGGTTGAAAGGAGAGTTCTGGCCCGTGAAGTCGAAGTTTTCCTCGGGGAAGGTGATGTTCAATGAGCCATCCTTGTTTTCGGAGATAGCGTATTTCACGCCACCCGCCGTGGCGGAATAATCATGGCCGGCGAAGGCGATTCCAAGGGCGTCATTGCCCATGTAGTTGCCTGTGAGCGATTCTTTGGCTGGCTCATCGTTGTTGTCTCCACACGACGCGAGGACAGCGGTCGTGATGATTGCCGCGAAGAGCAACATGGCTGATACAATCTTTTTCATTGCGTTAAATTGTGATTACCTAAATTATAAAAAAATGTGTATTTACAAGTCTTTTGCTAAGACAATGCAAAGGTACAAACTTTTCACTCGCCGACAATGGCATAAGCCAAAAAAATGTCTGCCGCATGTCCATTACGCTAATTTCCGCATGCTTTGCATGGGCTTGCCGTTTTAATCACCAACAAACCATACACAACGAAATTGTGGCCGCGGACATCCGACTGCAATACAATGGTGTTAAATGTGATAATAATATTTTACAAAAGGTCGTCTGAGAATCGTTTTTTTTCAACCAAGCCGTCGCTTGGTGGAAATAACGCGATTATGACCTGTTTTGATAAGACGCTGAATATCAAACGGTTATATTTTCATTACTTTCCAGGCGTTGCCATTAGGCTGATTTTGCGTCGCCGTTACAGTGCAATCGCGTCGCCGTTACGGTGTAATCGCGTTGCCGTTACGGTGAAATCGCGTCGCGATTACACCGTAACGGCAATGGTTTTTGGCAAAAAAGGCGCCGACGTTGCCAAGAAGGGGCACCTCGAAGCCATTTTTCCGCTCTAAACGCAACGGTTTCCAAGTGTTAAATTTTGGCAATAATATTTTACATTTCAACGACCTTTCCGGTTGCGGACGACCCATATCCTCCCCGCCCCCGCAAAGCATCAACGGAAATTCACGCTTGTGTTTATCTATGGGGATAGTTGGAGCGTGGAGGCAAATTGCCGCGGCAAGGAAGAAAAAACGATAATCATTGGGGCGTTTCGAATAAAAGCCTTAACTTTGCAATTAATACAATTCGGAATACGTTTTTTAATTAAACGGGAAAGCTAAAACATGAAGAAGATAACGGATAAAGTGTCATGGGTAGGAAAGATAGACTGGGAACTGAAACATTTCCACGGCGACGAGCTATCGACCCATTACGGCTCAAGCTATAACTCCTATCTCATCAGGGACGAGAAAAACGTGCTCATCGACACGGTGTGGACTCCTTACGACCATGAGTTCGTGGCCCACTTGGCCGAGGACATCGACCTGAGCGACATCGACTACATCGTGATGAACCACAACGAGAACGACCACTCGGGCGCGCTGCCTGCCCTGATGAAGCTCATCCCCGACACGCCGATTTACTGCACCAAGAAAGGTGAGCAGATATTGCGCGGCCTCTATCACGAGGATTGGAACTTCGTGAACGTGAAGCAGGGCGACACCCTCTGCATAGGCGAGAACACGCTCCATTTCATCGAGGCGCCGATGTGCCACTGGCCCGACACCATGATGACCTACGCCGACAAGGAGCAGATACTTTTCTCAAACGATGTCTTCGGCCAGCACTACGCCACCGAGAGCCTCTACGACGACACGGTGAACCAGCGCGACCTGTTCCGCGAGGCGGAGAAATATTACGCCAACATCCTCACCATCTACAACACCAACGTGAAGCGCAAGGTAGACGAGCTGGTGAAGGCCAACCTGCCGCTCAAGATGGTAGCGCCATCGCACGGCGTGATATGGACCAACCACATCAACGACATCGTGGGCTGCTATCAGAAGTGGGATTCCAACTATCAGGAAGACCAGGTGACGATTATCTACGACACCATGTGGCAAGCCACGCGGCGCATGGCCGAACAGATAGCCAACGGCGTGCGCCAGGCCCACCCCGAAACGCGCGTGGTGATAATGAACGTGACCAAGGACGACAAGAACGACATCCTGCTCGAGACGTTCCGCTCGCGCGAGATTCTCGTGGGATGCCCCACGGTGAACCTCGGCATGACGTATGCCATGGCCGGCATGCTGGAACTAATCCACGGCATGCGCTTCAAGGGCAAGAAGGCCGCCGTGTTCACCAGCTTCGGCTGGGGCGGAGGCGTGGAGAAGCGCATGCAGCAACGCCTTGAGGAGGCCGGATTCGAGATTGCCGCCGAGCCGCTGAAGGTGAAGTGGGCCCCGGACAGCGACGCCGAGAGGCAGTGCCGAGAATGGGGAAGCGCGCTTTGAACGCCCCGCGTGGCCAGCGCAAGGTAAACACAAAAAACACATTAAACACAAAGAAATGACACTATCAACACTCATGCTCATCGGCGGCCTCGGCACGCCGGAGCTTATCATAATACTCATCGTCGTGTTGCTGCTCTTTGGCGGCAAGAAGATACCAGAGCTCATGAAGGCCATGGGACAGGGCGTCAAGAGTTTCAAGGATGGAGTCAGCGGCATCAACGACGCCGTTGACAAGACCGTAAACGCAGATGACAAGAGCGACAAGCCAGCCACAGACACCGACAAGCATTGATGGCGAGCCATCGTTTTGGGACCATCTCGAGGTGCTGCGCTGGATAATCGTGCGCATAGTGGCGG
>OIXL01001229.1_pt1 | contig 10350 bp, 13 predicted proteins | sample 1587761 | NCBI WGS metagenome assembly OIXL01 (sample SAMN03283246) | human gut metagenome | biome: human-associated habitat; material: feces | host: Homo sapiens | place: Peru | collected 2012 | reverse complement strand
CAATGTTATGGCAGCCGGACAAAAGTGCCGCTCCCACCGTCGAGGGCTCACGGAAAAAGAAGTCTCTCGGCTTTGCCTCGCCGGTGACCCCGTTTTCCAGTGAAACGATATCGCCGCCCATGGCATACGCTTCATCCCGGTCCGCGGTTGCGAGAACCACGGTCACCTTTTTCTCTCCGGAAAGCTTCTCGCGAATTTCAGTAAGAAGCTCCGCCCGAAGATACGGATCCAGCTTTGAGAAAGGATTGTCCAGAAGCACCAGCTCCGGTGAAGCCGCCATTGTTCTTGCCATTGCCGCACGAAGCTGCTGCGCACGCGAGAGCTCTCCCGGATAACAGCCGCCAAGACCGTCCAGACCGTATTCCTTCAGAAGCTGCGCCGTCTTCTCCGTCGTGATCAGCTTTCTTTCCTTTCGATGTACGTTCTTCTCCGTCTCCCGAAGAACAAGCCGGAGATTTTCCTCCACCGTCATTCCGGGAAAAAGCGCATAGTTCTCCGGCAGAAGAACTGCCCTTCTCTCTGCTGCAGGAATGCAAATCTTCTGAAGCGAATCGTAGAGCACCCTCCCGTTCAGGGAAATGCTCCCCTCATCCGGCAGCACAAGGCCGGAAAGGCAGTGCAAAAGCTCTGTCTTCCCGCCGCCCTCTTCTCCCAGCACAGAAAGGAACCTTTCTTCTGTGCGGAGACTCATCTTCAGCGTCCGGTCTGCTTCCTTTTTCCGGATCTGTACTTCAAGACTCATGCTTCCCGTGCTTCCTTTTCTCTTTGTAATGAAAAATTCCGGCTGCCGCAGAGAATTCCTCCCGCCGCAAGAGCGCCAAGATCCCAGATCCAGGCCGCCGCATATCCGGTTCCATTCCCGGAAGCCGCCATCAGTGAGCACGCTCCGTACTCCCCCACTGCTCTTGCCGCGGCCAGAATCGTTCCCTCTGCAATTCCCTTCATGGCTCCCGGCACCGCAATGCTCCAGAAAGCCTTTTTTCTCCGGATCCCCAGTGTTTCCGCCGTCTGAAGAAGAAGCGGATCCGTTCCGGAAAGTGCCCGCTGAAACGAAAGGCGCAGCACCGGCACCGACGCCAGAAGCCCGGCAAGCAAGGCCCCCAGCCAGGGATAGCTTCCCTGCCATCCAATCCGATGAACCAGCGCACGTCCTGTAATCCCATCCGTCCCGAAGGCAAGCATCAAAAGTGCTCCGCACAAGGTCGGAGGCAGCACAAGCAGCACCGATAAAAATCCCTTCCGGATGCCTCCCGCCCGCTCTCCGCGGCAGCGTTTTCCTGCAATCCTCCAGGAAACCCACAGGGCAGGCAGAAAGAAAATCACCACCGTCAAAAGCCCCATTCCGGCCGCCTGCCAGAGAAGGCCGCTCCGGAAACAGCTGCAAAGAAGCATGACCGCTTCCGAAAGGAGCCGCACTGTTTTCTCATATGTAACTGTCAGTAAAAAGGTTAAAGTCATCATGGCGATATTGTAGCACATTCTGAAAATGTTCCGAACGAAACCGAAGGTACCTCTCTGCCTTGTATTGATGGCACGTATGTATTGGTTTCCTTCCTTTTTATCAAAGGATGAAAATACGTTTATCTTGTTCCAGAAGTACAGAATATAGCTTCCAATACCGCAAACAAGCGACATCACGGAATATGCAAAAATTTGATGAACTGCAATAGGTAATCAGACTCACGCTGGCAATCCAGAAACCAAATAAGGTTGCAATAGACGGCAAGCTCCATAGGCTTTCATAAATTCTTTTATGGTTGTTTCCTCCTATTGTTTTATAAGCGGGATTGCTCGTAGCGTTCTTTCCCCCACCAATTCGGCATCAAATCTTTCAGCGTCACGGTTTCTCTTGTTTCATAGTTCACCATGATCTCCATGTTTTCGTTTTCTTCATTCAACTGATACAAAAACTCACGACAGGCACCGCAGGGCATTCCACTGCCGCCTCCGGACGGTGCTTCATCTCGAAAGGCAATCAGTCGCCTGATCTTTGTTTGACCGCTGTTTACATACATATTTAGTGCAGCGACTCGTTCCGCGCACAGGTTCATCACACCGCTACATGCTTCAATACAAAAGCCTGTGTAGATGGTACCGTCTGCGCTTTCCAATGCACATACCACATGATGTGCATAGACAAAAGGTGTCACATCCTCAGGGTGATATTCTTTCTTTGCTTGTGTATAAAGTTTTTCCCATATATCCATAGCAACCTCCGTACTACTGTACTCTTTGATAATGTTACCAGAAAGTCCACATCGGAGGAATGGATTGATTTCACATCGCGCAGAATCCCGGCATGATCCAGCACATCGACTCCCGCACAGATCCCGGCAATCAAAATCTCCCGTTTCTTTAAGGCTTGCAGATACGACTTCACCTCTAGCGAGTCAATTTCAGAAATGTTCCCGCCCGGAAGGATAAAGCTTCTGATCTGCGCTTTGTCAAGGACTTCTAAAGGCAGATCAACATTGACGGAAAAACCCTCCATAGCGCCCCGCCGAGTGCAGTGCCGAAACACATACCAAGGCGAGGCGGCCCGGAAAAAAATCCAAAATCGAATCCATATTCGCATCCTCCTTATTTTCGGTTTGCTTTGTTCATTCCCCATGCAAGACGAGTGTCAGTCCGGAAGGAGGATTTTGCAGGGTTGCCAGACGGTCACGAGTCTGGTACCAGTTTTCATCTTCCGCATTGTATCGTTGCATCGCCGGAGTAACGAAATGGTTCGTGGCCGCAGCGTATTTTTCACACCAGCGAATACACTGCACCCATGATTGCTTTCAAAGCAGTACAGGGCAAACAGCCAACAGGCTACGGCTTCATAGCGTTGCCCCCAACCATCGGCGAGGCCGCGAAGCTCCTGCATGATTCTGGGAAGATACTGCTCATAGATGGGGAGGACGGAAAGCCCAAAGCAAATATTTTGATAGTTTCTTCATAATAAAATTCCCTCTAAACTAAGAAGGCGCAGAACGAACTTGATTGCTCATCAAGTTCAGCTCTGCGTCTTAGCGTCTGACTGTTTCAAAAGTATTATATGAAATTGTTGTAAATCAATGAGCATTTCCTGCTTGCACTTTGGACAGAACAGAAGATAATTCCGAAGAATAGTATCTTCTCGCAGCCACACACGGTTTTTCCCGTGGCAATGTGGACATAGCAGCCATTACCCTTGCTTTTCCATCATCACCTACTCATTCGAAGGTGCAGAAATGAGCGTGATCTGCCGCGTTTTGCTGCCTTCAGAGCTTGCCTGTTTCATGTACTTGACCGCAATCTGATTGATTTCCGTAAGAAAACCTGAAAACTCCTCGTCAGTCAGCAGCAGCGACATCTGCACCGTGTTTCCATTTTCATCCTCCGTTGACAAGCTCTTACCAGTTAATACGCCCGGAGATTTTCATCGGCTTCCCGCCATAAATGGCATCCTTTGGCCTGTGCTTATAAATCATCTTGGGGTTATCGGAGCAATGATCCAGCAGACGCATCACGGTATTTCCTCTCCACTCAACCCGAACCTTGAACTGCAAACATGGAACACGATCCACAAGCCGGAAGACATTCTCCTCTGTGATATAGCTTTCCAGCGGATACAGAAGCTGAATCTCCTGTCCTTTCTCTGCGTTACTGATCACAACATAGTTTCCTTCCGTTTTCGCCTGTATCTCTCCTTGCCCCGAGTATACGTGTAATTGCTCTTTGCCCCAGTATGCAGGAATTCGCACGCGTATTTCCTGCGTGTCTTTTTTGGGAATCACCGTAAACTTCCCCTCAAACGGTTCATAGCTGATCAGCTCCGCATACTCATTCTCAAAAGAATAATGGAAATTAACATCAAAGCCCCTGATGGTGGGACGAATCATTTTTTCTGCCACCAGATGGAAGCTGCGCATCGCATGTCCGGAGCAGCACAGCATCAAAGAAGCCGGAACAAAACGATGCTCCGAAAAATCCGTCCACAGGAACCCGCCTTCACTTTTATCCAGTACATCATCTCCATAATAGTCATATGGCAAAATATCCAAGGTATCCGGATATTCTCCGAAAACCCAGCGGAATTCCTCACCGGTAATTCTTCCCTCATGGGCCAGCTCGCGTTTCCACTCGTTTTTTGTCAGAAGCTGTGCCTCTGTCGTCTGATTTCTGACATAGCGGTCAATCTGCTCGTAATAAGAAGGATCCACCGTTTCCGCAAGATGAATGGCGCTGTATATCAGTTCCATATTGCTGCAGGCTGGTTCTGTACAAGGCGTTGAGCCATATCCTGTCACATACGAGGACAGCCGGTCATGGATTTGCTTCCCTCTTGCAAAAAGCGCAGCATCCTGCGTTAATCTTGCGGCCCGCATAACACCGCTCAATACGGAAATGCCGGACCGATACAGCTGATCGCCTGCAACATCTCCGCTTTCATCAAAAAAGCCTGTCGATGCATCCACGCAATAATATGCAAGCCCCACTCCCAGCATCCTTGCTTTTTCATCCCCGAACAGTTCATAGTATTTAAGCAGGGGATCTATGATCTCTCCCAGGGCAATCGGACCCATGCCAATGCTGCGAACAATCTCCGGGGCAAAGGTCCGCTGATTTCCTGTTTGATGTGACATATCAAACAGGGTTGAAACCATCTTCTGCATGATATGGGCAAGTCGCTCATCGTGCTCCTCCATGTACCAGTACAAAAGTGCATGCAAGGCTCTTGACTGCTCCCACAGGCACATTTCATAGGATTTGTTCCATGGAGAAGAGCTGCTGTGGATCAGAAAATCCAGCGGCGATATCTGACGCAGAAACAATTCGCGCTGCTTTTTTTCTATCTCCGTTCCTTCCTGACTTCCGCAGAGATCACGAGCACATATTTCTCCATATATTGCATAGGGAATTACTTCACTCCAGTCCAGGCGATGATGGACAAAATGCGGTCTTTTCTCACCAAGCGTCACTCCCACATAAGGAACATAATCATGATCCGCATCGTAATTGCTTGTCATATGCCGCAGACAGCGCTCCGCTGCGTCTGCAAAATTCAGACTCTTCGGTCTTTTGTTTGTTTCCATTCCGATCCCCCTGTAAAAAATAAGTTTTCTTTCATATTACAGGTGGAATACCGGCATTCACAAGAGCCAGACTGCTGCACCTTCTGGTACACAGTAAAAAACACAGTAAAGACACCGTACATGACTACAGCGGGTATGATTTCGTATCCTGCTTCACCTGATCGATTCCCTTTTGCGCCAGCTGATCGGCCATGGGATTCGAGGATGTCCTGTCATAATTCTGTTTCAGTGATTCCGGCACGGGATGTGTCTCCTTTTTCCCGGAAACCTGATCACGGAAATCCTTCTTGCGGATGGCGTCGATTATAAACGGAATTGAACCGACTGCAAGAAAAGTCCCGATAATAAACACAATCGTCCTCATAGCAGTGCTCCTTTCTTCTGAGTGTCAATACCTTTCAACATTTTGGAGACAGACCGCAGGCGAAAAATCATCAAAATGATAGCTGCGATCAGAGATCCCAGTCCAATCAAAATATATGGTACAGACCACGGAATGCTCGGCACATGTAACTGTGCTTCCAGATTTGAGCAATAAGCTTCATTGTAAATTCGAATCAGACGCCAGACAGCATAGTCTCCAAGAGCGGTACGTAGCAGAACACATATTCCGATAACACACAGAAGGATTTCCAATCGCACCATTTTCCGCCATTTGGAGCCGTTGATCTGTTCGATGGCAATGCAAATTGTTTTTTGAATGGATCCGACAGCCGTGACTGCAGAAAATTGATCGTCGTCTCTTCTTTTTGTATTGATCAGTTCATCAATACCGATACCCAGAGCATCTGCCAAAGGTAATAAGGTTCCAATGTCAGGAAAGCCAAGTCCCCGCTCCCACCTGCTGACAGCCTGGCTTGTAACATTCAAGCGTTGTGCGAGTGCACTTTGTGTCATGTTTTGCGCCTTACGGTTTTTTGCAATGAAAGCTCCCATTTCTGCTGCAGTCATCTCTTCCACCCCTTCCCGGAATCCTTGTTCCGTTATTTCGGCCAATATGTGTTGTCAGATCTGATATGCATCAGACTTGAAGAAAGTATAGGCACTATCATGAAAAGATGACAATCAATGAATTGTTGAGTTGGTGAAATCATCATTATATTCAATTATATTCAAAAAAGCCACGGAAATGTTGAAAACTCAACATTTCCGTGGCAATCCTATTCGTCGGAGTGACAAGGTTCGAACTTGCGGCCTCCACGTCCCTAACGTGGCGCGCTACCAGCTGCGCTACACCCCGATCTCTATGTCTTGCGTCTGTCTCTCAACAGACGCAAGCGTTATTATATAAGAGTGTGACAGGAAAAGCAAGAGGTATTTTTCGTTATTCTGCAAACACTCAGACCCGCTCGGACTTGCAAAAGTTGCTTCGACCGATCATGCATCTCGGATTTGCTTTTCCGGCTTTTACGGATGCATTTCGCAGCTCCACATGCATCTCTGAGCTGATATTTCAGCAAATCAGGATCACTTTCCCCTCGCAAATGCATCCCTGCCAGGCTTTTCCTGCAAATCAGGATCATTTTCCCCTCGCAAATGCATCCCTGCCAGAGTTTTCCTGCAAATCAGGATCATTTCTCACTTGCAAATGCATCCCTGCCAGAATTTTCCCGCAAACCAGGATCACTTTCCCCTCGCAAATGCATCCCTGCCAGAATTTTCCCGCGAATCAGGATCATTTCCCACAAACAAAACTGTGCTGGAATATCGACAGGAAGCAATCGCCGGCGTTATTCCACAAGTTCCCAGTCCCCAGTCAGATAATCCATGCGGTATACGCTTCTGGAAGGCGATACCGCATAGAAGAATTCGGTTACAGAGAAATCACCGTTGTCGCTTCGGAGCTGGAATACATTGCAGACCTCTCCGTCAATCTCCTCCATGCCGTCTCCTGAGTAGAGATACATGCCCCTCTGAAGCTGCCTTTTAACCTCCGGAATCTCCGCAAGATATTCCATGTCTGCTTCTGCGTCCGTGCTTTCCCAGTCCGTATCTCCGTAGCTTTCAGGAACATATTCAAACACAGCGGATTGATTCGCTGTATACGGGAAGAAGGAATCTCCGGAAAGATCATCGATGTACAGGCATGCGTCATACTCTTCCATCCGGATCGTTCCGCTTCGCTCTCCGTCCGGCGTATTGAGCCGGAAATCAAATTCCCAGGGACCTCTTTCCATGTCGTAGCTTCCGCTTCCTGCACGTCTGCGGGCCACATAGTTTCCGTCCCAGTAAAAGGTGATTTTCTGCAGATCTCCGTCCAGGTAGCCGCCGTAAAACCACATTACAGAGGGCATTCCGGTGCGATCCTTGCACAGGGAAACACTGTAGAAGAACGGCTTTCCCTTTTCATCCCGCAGATCAGTGCACAGCCAGCTGCCTGCCATATCATAAAGGTATCCTGCTGTCTGATAGTCCGGTGCGGCAGGAAGCGGCACATAATTCTCATTGCCGAATACCTCTCCTGCATAATAATTATATTCCGGACACCAGGTATACCTTTCCTTTCCGTTTTGTGCCGTGATGACAACATTTGCATGAAGATCACTGAGATTGCATCGTAATACAATCGGAAGTCCGTTTTCTTCCCGGAAAAGCTCCTTCTCCTTCACCACCGATGAGAAATCATCGGTCCAGCTGCAGGCGTTCATGGTGATGCTCCAGTCATCGCTCTCCGGTACGATCAGATACCATTCATCCCCGGAATACTCCACTGTCTGCCCGGCAGGAAGATTCTCCAGATATGGGAAAGAGAGGCGAAGCTGCTCCTGTTTGCCGGACATTTCATAATCTGCCGTGTACCCAAGGAACGCAACGCCGACCGCGGCCTGATTCTCACGAACGAATTCCCGGTCAGTTTCGAACTGGATTCTTCCAGTCTGCGTCAGCCAGGACACATCCTCCAAATCATCCCAATCATCGGAATCCATCTCATCAGAGAGCTCATAGCAGTCGTCATCCGGCTCCTGTTCTTCCCCGCGAGCCGCATCTTCATCCGCCACGTCTGCATCATCCGCGTCTTCCTGATCCGCTTCTTCCGAATCCGCATCGTCCTCCGGACTTTCCTTTCCCTCCTGCCTTGCCCTCACGACATCCGGATTTTCCATGCCGCCTTTATCCTTGATGTCCAGAAGTCCGCAGGCAGCAAGCAGCGGACACAGAAGAAATGCAAGGGCAACCTGGAAGCCCCGCCTTCGGTTTCGTCTGTTTTTGAATAAATCTGCCATAGTTCCCTTCCTCGCAATCTTATGAAAACAGTTATTTTCGCATCTTTACTATAACATTTTGCCACGCAGGCTGTATAGTGCCGCAATATAGCGTTCTATTTGCTGTTTTATCTGTATATATCATAGTATTGCAGATGCGATTGCGAGAGGTCTTCCCCACGTATGATTTCAGGAAGCTATGTCCATTGCTCCTGCGGCATTTTCTCCTTCGGCAGCTTCTCCTGCGAACTAATCTTCCGGCAGAACGCAAGATACACAATCGTTACGACGAGCACGGCACCTACATAACCGATCGCATCCAGCCGAAGATCCAGCAGGTCAAAATGACGATACTCAACAAAAATTTTATGCACCTGATCCAGAACGCTCACAGCTGCACACAATGTGACAGCAATTCCAAGGCGGATGCTGACCCGGGTTCCGGAGGAATATCCTGTCTTTTTTACGGGACACGGTACTGTCAGCATCATCAAGGCTGCAAAAAGACCAAAAAAACCGAATTCGTAGACATGTGCCAGGCGCCTGGGACTGTTCAGCTCCAGATGAAGCCACAGAGGATTGTGATAATGCTTGCGAAAGGCAAACGGAAACAGCTCCACTGCTCTCGCCTGCGTCGAAAGGGTTGCTGCTGCACTCTGAGACGTCAGATAGGATACGCCGACAAGCATGGCAGCTGTCAGAATAACCGATACCAGAAAAACTCTTCTTCGAATTTGTTCCCATTTTGTATACATACGTCTTCCCTCCCGTTTTTTCTTTTCAGTGTAACGGGAGGGATTTGCACCGCCATGACCTTGCTGTTACCATTTTTTTAACAAAATATGTACGCGGGCGGAGGCGCTCTGGAAATCATTGCCGGTATGTCATGTGTTATAATTTATGTGTTGTAATTTATGTATTGTAATCATATTTCATAAGTCTTCTGACTCATTAGTTTTCAAGGAGGTACCAAACGATGTGGAATATATATGAAGTAAAACAATCGGCCCGCGCGAAGCTGAGCCTTTCTTACTGGAAAAGTGTTCTGGTTGCACTCATTCTCGCTGTTGTGACCGGTGCAGGTGCGGGAAATGCAGGCGCAGCCTCCGGCGCGCAGGCACAGATCAACAATCAGGGAGCATCCTCCTGGCAGTTCTATGCAGGAAACGGTCCCCTCAGCTATCACTGGGATTTCCAGTTCCCGCTGATCGCGACCTGGCTTATGTGTCTTCTGGGCGCTGTCATCGTCGTTGCCGCTCTGGCAGGAATTGCCATTCATATTTTCCTGATGAATCCGATCGAAAGCGGCTGCCAGAGATTCTTTATCATCAATCACGAGGAACCTGGCAGCACGAGAATCGGGGAAATCTTCCACAGCTTCAACAACGGATATCTGAATGTCGTGAAGACGCTGTTCCTGCGGGACCTGTATATCATCCTGTGGTCACTGCTTTTCATAATTCCGGGAATCATCAAGGGCTATTCCTATATGCTGGTTCCTTACATTCTTGCAGAAGAGCCCGTCATGGACAACAAAGAGGCCTTTCGTCTCTCCCGCGAGATGATGGACGGCAACAAATGGCATGCATTCTGCCTGGATCTTTCCTTTATCGGATGGCATATTCTGAACGTCTTCACGTTCGGTCTTCTCGGCATCTTCTATGTAAAACCATATCAGGCAACGGCATCTGCAGAAATGTACATTGCCATCCGCGATCACTTTATGGGACGCACCGATGAAGGAGCATCCAATACCACGTTCTGATTCTGATCAGAGAACGTGCTGAATAAATTCAGCAAGAAGAAATACAGGAACTGATATTCTGACAGTAGGATACGGTACAGCAGGCTCAGGAATTTACGGGCCTGCTGTTTTTCTTTGATAAGGAGGCAACAAGCTCATTGAGACGCGCAATCTCCTTGTCCTTTTCGGAAATAGTCTTGTTCTTCTCAATATTCGAAGCCTGCAGCTGCACGACCTTTACCTGCATTTCTTCAGTAATCTCATCGATATAGCGCTCTAATTCTTCACACATTTCTGCAGCTCCTTTCTCGGTATTCTTGTATTGATGTACTCTTTCGGAAAG
>OIXL01001227.1_pt1 | contig 10365 bp, 10 predicted proteins | sample 1587761 | NCBI WGS metagenome assembly OIXL01 (sample SAMN03283246) | human gut metagenome | biome: human-associated habitat; material: feces | host: Homo sapiens | place: Peru | collected 2012 | reverse complement strand
TTCAAAAGAGGCTGCAAGGCCCTCTCAGTCACCTGCGGTGACAGCTCTCCCAAAGGGAGAGCCGAGGGGGCTGCACCCCGTTATATAGTATGTTTGCATGAGAAATGGAGCGCATCTGTATCGATACGCTCCATTGACTGTTTTATGAACACCCATCTAATGGCCGGGGCTTGCTTTTTATATATGCGCCGAGATCCAGTCGTACATTTCGTGATAGGCCGCTTCGTTCAGCGGGAAGACCTTTTCGTCCTCCATCTGGCTTTTTTCGTAGCAGTATTCGCCGTGCCAGCATTCGCATTTCATGCTGCTTTCGTCAAAGTTGACCTCCTTCTGCGTCAGCATGACGATGTTTGGCGTGACGCGAAAGCGGAGCTTGCCATAGCTCCCGGTAAAGATATTGTTGTTTTCAAAGCTGTGCAGCACCGGCAGAAATAACGGTTCCATATGCGTCTGCCCTCCCTTTTTTTGTGTATCATACCACAAATTCCGCCGCGCGGCAAGATTGTTTGACTTTGCCTCTGCGATATGCTATGATTGCTGGGATTCTTTTTTACGATAAAGGAGCAAAGGCAATGCATAAGCAGGCAAAGGGCAGTATTCTTCTTCTCCTGTGCGCCATGATCTGGGGCGCGGCGTTCGTTGCCCAGAGCGAGAGTATGCAGTATATCGGGCCGTTTACGATGGGCGCGGCGCGGTTTTTCCTGGCAGGGCTCGTGCTGCTGCCGGTCATTGCCGTGCTCGACCGGAAGGGCTGGTCGCAGAACCGGCCGGTCACGCGGGCGGAGAAGAAAAAGCAGCTGCTGTCCGGCATAATCTGCGGCGTGCTGCTGTTCGCGGCGACAACGCTCCAGCAATTTGGTCTGCTCGATACGACGGTCGGAAAATCCGGCTTCGTGACGGCGCTTTATATCGTGTTTGTCCCCATTCTGGGCGCGCTCATGGGCAGACGCGCCGGGCTGAAGGTCTGGCTGTGCGCGCTGGCCGCTGTGTTTGGAATGTACCTGCTGTGCGTCGGCTCCGGCTTTTCGGTTTCGGGCGGCGATCTGCTGACGCTTGGCTGCGCGGTGCTGTTCGCGGTCCATATCTGCTATGTCGGCGCAGTCGTGCCGCATATGGACGGCGTGCGGCTGAGCTGCGTACAGTTTCTGGTCTGCTCCGCGCTGTCCGCGGTCGGTATGCTTCTGTCTGAAGCGCCGGACTGGGATTCCATTCTGCAGTGCTGGTGGCCCATTGTATATGCGGGTGTCTTCTCCGGAGGCGTGGCGTACACGTTCCAGATCATCGGCGAACGCGATGTGCAGCCCGCGCTGGCTTCCCTGCTCATGAGTCTGGAGTCCGTCTTCGCCGCCCTGTTCGGCTGGCTGCTGCTTGGCCAGACGCTCTCCGCACGGGAGCTTTTCGGCTGCGCGGTCATGTTCACGGCGATCATCCTCTCGCAGCTGCCGGAGCGGCAGAAAACGGCTGTATAACGAACTGTCCCCTTGCCGGTTCATGAAACCGGCAAGGGGCATTTTTTAAGACGCTGCACTGCGGTTCGCTTCGAGCGCTTTCTGGAAGCTTGCGGTTTTCAGATCGTCGATGTACGCCTGATCGTTCTGCAGGGCTTCCTCGGCTGCGGCGGGCGGGAATTTGGCGCGGATGTCGTCGGAATAGCTGCCGTCGCTGGGCTCCCAGTATTCTGTCACCGCTCCGCTGGAGGTGCTGAGGGAGAATGTGATCGCTGTGGGAATATAGCTTCCGTTCTCCAGCGTCAGCGATTCGCCGTCTGTGCTGTAGATCTCCTGCAGAACGAGCAGATATACGGTGACTGTCTCTGTGCCGCGTCTGTCCTCTGCCAGAACGACATGGCTTTCCACGTGGATCTGGCCGGGCTGCACGGTGTCCGCGTAGTGGTCCAGAACCGCTTTGCCGATCAGCTCATCCAAAACCGAATTGTCAGCCTCCTCTGCGGCGGACAGTTCATCCTTCATCGCTTCCTGCTCGGCGGACAGGTTATCATCCTGTTCGGTGGGCTGGGCAAGCTCCTCCGGGGCTGTGTCCGCCGGATCGGGGGTGGCTTCGGTGTTGGAAACGGCGGGATCAGACGGCTGCTCTGTCTTGGAGGCCACCGGGTCGGTCAGGAAGCAGACCGCGAGGACGATGCAGGCGATGATGGCCAGCAAAATGATCCAGAAAGTCGGTTTTTTGTAGTTCATAACAGATTTGACACGCTCCTTTACTCCGATCTCGCCGAAGGCGAGCGGGCAGGCCGCAATTCTGCGGCGGTTGACGCTGCACGAGACGAGCGCCTGCATATAATCGGCTCTCTGCTCGCAGCCCAATTCTCTGATCACGGTTTCATCGCACGCCAGCTCGATATCCCGGCACAGCAGCACATAGCTGAACCACATCACCGGGTTGAACCAGTGGATCGTCAGCAGCAGGAAGCCCAGCGGCTTCCACAGGTGGTCGCCCCGGCGCAGGTGCGCCTGCTCGTGAGCAATGACGTGCTGCCAGTCGCGGCTGTCCATGCGATATGGGAGATAAATTCTCGGACGGATCGTACCGAGCACGAACGGCGAATCAATCCGCTCAGACTGGTAGATGTTTCCCCGCAGGCGGACCGCCTCGCGTACCCTGTGCCGCAGCCGCAGCGTGCTGACCATGGTATACAGGAGCAGTGCGGCAGCTCCCGCGAGCCAGACCCAGGCGAGGATCGAAAGCCAGCTCTGCGCCGGGGCAGCTTGTGCTGATAAAAGCAAACGCTTTGTGCAGCGTGGGCTGATCTGTGCAGGCTGCGCCTGCGCGGCGATGGCTGCCGGACGGATGGCCTCTGTGCGTGGAAGCAGGCTCAGCGGGCTTTCGACGGAAAACGGGAAAACCAGCCGCACAGCGACGATGCCCCAAAGCAGGACGTTGAACCACTTGGGTGCTCTGCGCAGGCAGAGACGCAGAAGAAGCACTGCAAGCACAAGCCAGCTTGCGCAGACGCTCATGTGAAGGATGGTTAAAAAGAGTGCGCTCATTGTGTTTCTCCTCTTCGGATGCGATCGATCATCTGCTGCACCTCGTCGAGCTCATGCGCGGACAGATCCTGCCGCTTTGTGAACGCGGCAATAAAGGTGGGCAGAGAGCCTTCAAATTTCTTTTCGACCAGCTCGTCGATCTCGCAGGCCTGCGCCTCATCCTTGGAAACGAGCGAGGTCACAAGCCCGTTCTCATTTTTCAGGATCCCACGCTCGCCAAGACGCTTGATGATCGTGTAGGTCGTCGTGCGCTTCCAGCCGAGCTGCTCCAGACACAGCTTCGCAAGCTGCGCCGCCGTGACCGGCTCATGCTTCCATAAAATCAGGCAGAAGCGGTACTCCCCTTCGTGAATTTTCGGAATTTCCAGTTTCAACACCTCCTTGTCTACTTGTGTAGAAGCTGCCGTTATTCTACACGAGTAGACGCGTGATGTCAAGTGGTTCTTGAAAAAAATATCGAACGTGCAGGTCGTTGACCCCGGCGCGCTCGATCCATGTAAAAGGCGCTGAAGCGCAAAAGCAGTTGGCAAGAGGCTGCCTCCGGGGCGCTTCCGGGCTTGTCAAGGGGCGTGCGGACTGATATAATGTTGAAAAAGGGCGAAAGGGGCGATGGCATGGACAAGCTTGCGGTGCTGCGGCAGTATTTTGGCTTTCCGGCATTCCGTGCGGGACAGCAGACGCTGATCGACGCGGTGCTTTCCGGGCGCGACGCGCTCGGCGTGATGCCGACGGGCGGCGGGAAAAGCCTCTGCTATGAGCTGCCCGCCCTGCTGCTGCCGGGGATGACGCTCGTCGTCTCGCCGCTGATCTCTCTCATGAAGGATCAGGTCATGGCCCTGCAGAACGCCGGCATCCCTGCCGGCTGCATCCACAGCGCCATGTCCGTCGAGGAGCTGCGCGAGGCCTACCGCGACACGCGCTTCGGCGCTTACAAGATCCTCTACATCGCGCCGGAGCGGCTGCTGACCGACGGCTTCTGCTCCCTTGCGCAGGAGCTTGAGATCCCGCTTGTCGCCGTCGACGAGGCGCACTGCATCTCGCAGTGGGGGCAGGATTTCCGGCCCAGCTATTTAAAGATCGTGGAATTTTTGCAGCGGCTCCCGCGCCGCCCGGCTGTCGCGGCCTTTACCGCAACGGCCACGGCGCAGGTGCGCGCCGATATCATCCGTATTTTGCAGCTGCATGAGCCGGAAACGGTCGTGACCGGCTTTGACCGGCCCAATCTTCGCTTCGAAGTGCTGCGCCCGAAGGACAAGCACACCGCGCTTTTGCAGCTGCTCTCCGAGCGGCGGGACAAGAGCGGCATTGTCTACTGCGCCACGCGCAAAACGGTCGAGCAGGTCTGCGGGCTTCTGCAGGAGGCGGGCTTTGCCGCCACGCGCTACCACGCGGGACTGGACGCTGACGAGCGAAAAGAAAATCAGGAGGCGTTCATCTGCGACCGCAGCCCCGTCATGGCCGCGACCAACGCGTTCGGCATGGGCATTGACAAGTCGAACGTCTCCTATGTCATTCATTACAATATGCCGAAAAGCGTGGAGGCGTATTATCAGGAGGCGGGACGCGCGGGGCGCGACGGCTCCCCTGCCGACTGCATCCTGCTGTATTCCTCCGGCGACGTCACGACGGCTAAATTTCTGATCTTCAATTCATCCGCAGAGAACGAGGAGCTGACTGACGAGGAGCGGCAGATGGTGCAGGCGCAGGATCTGGCCCGGCTGGAGGCCATGACAGGTTACTGCAAGACGCAGGACTGTCTGCGCGGGTATCTGCTCGACTATTTTGGCCAGCCGCATGAAAAAACCTGCGGCAACTGCGGGAACTGTCTGGCAGAATACGAGACGCGGGACCTCACGCGCGAGGCGCAGATGATCCTGTCCTGCGTTGTGCGGGCGCGGAACCGGCTCGGCTACTGCGTTGGCGCGTCGATTCTAAGCCAAACGCTGCACGGGGGCCGTTCGGCACGCGTGCGGGAGCTGGGGCTTGATTTGCTGCCGACCTACGGACTGATGTCCGCGCTGCCGGGCGCGCAGATTCGAGAATGGATCGAGCTGCTGGAGCGCGCGGGATATCTGGAGACTGATCCCGTCCACGGCGGGATCGACACGACGGAGCGGGCAGCGGCTGTGCTGTTTTCCGACGAACAGGTGCTTGCGCGCGTCGGATAACAAGCGCTCCAATACGGTCTGGCTCGGCGAACAGGTGCTTGCGCGCGTGCAGCGTACGACGCTCGCCGGGCCGAGAACGCAGAAAAAAGCAGCTGCGTCCCGGACGGACGAGCCGCTTCTGGCCGCGCTGAAGGCGCTTCGCTTCCGCATCGCGCAGGAGCAGGGCGTCCCGGCCTATATCGTGTTTTCCAACGCAACGCTTCTGGATATGGCCGCGAAGCGGCCCGGCTCCATGCAGGAGCTGCTGGAGGTTTCCGGCGTTGGCCATGTCAAGGCCGAGCGCTACGGCGCGGCATTTTTAAACGAGATCAGGCACTATACACATACACACAGGGAGGAATCGTAATATGTATATCCGCCGTTTTGCCCCCGCCGATGCGGACGCGGTTGTCCGCGTGTCGGAGCTTGCCACCCGCATCACCTCCGGCGCTGTCTATGACGCGGCCTTCGTCGAGGAAATGGTCGCCCAGCAGGATCGCGCGTACTTCCTGAGACGCGGCGAACAGATGCACTTCTACGTCGCCTGCGAGGATGACGGGACCGTGATCGGCTGCGCCGCCTTTGGGCCGTACCACAAAAACCCGGCTGAGGGCTGCTTCTATTCCGTCTTTGTGCTGCCGGAGAAGCAGAAGCGCGGCGTGGGCCGCGCGCTCATTGAGACGATCGAGCGCGATCCGCTGTTTTTGCGCGCGCCGCGCGTCGTGATCCCCGCTTCCATCAACGCGCTGCATTTTTATCAGGAACTCGGTTACGCCTTCGCCCCCGGCGGCGACCGGCTGGACGAGGAACAGCTTTACTGTCTGGAAAAGTTCCCGCAGCGTTCCGTGTAAATCGCAAAGGAGGAAATGCCGTGCGTTCCGTCAAGGGCATTATCATTGGGTTTTTGCTGATCCTGCTGGGCTTTGCCGCCGCGCAGTACAGCCTGATCGCAGCCGGGATCCTGTCTGCGGGCGGGCTTGCCGCCGTCGTTGTGAGCGCGCTGCCGAAGCGGGCGGAAAAGCAGGAGCCGCAGGCGGCTCCCGCAGCTCCCGTGCCTGCCCCGTCGGAGCTTTCCGCGCCGGAGCTGCTGCCGGATATTCTGACCGACCCACCCGTGCAGCCGAAAATGCCCCCGCTGCCGCAGCCGGAGGCGGAGGCGCTGTATAAAACGCTTGCGGACGCGTATACGCGCATTGACGCGCTTTCGTGCCGCGGCCCGGCATGGATGCTGGAACGGGATATCCGGCTCTGCAAGGCCTTCTGCGCCCGCTGGGACAGCGCGAAGGCAGATGCGCAGACGGCTGCGATCCTGCGGGAAAAGGCGCGCTTTGTCGAGTATTCCAACGAATTTCTTCTGCCGGGCTTCGGCAGGCACGGCAGGATCCCCAGCCGCCGCACGTCCGGCGATCTGCTGGAGGATCTGAGCGCCGCCGTTTTGAAGCAGGCCGCGCAGCAACAGGCGGCGCTTGAGGCCGCGCTGCGGGGGCAGAAATGGTTTGAGGGCGTAAAAAAGCAGCTCCGGCCCATTCAGCCGGGACTGGCCGACGCGCCTGCGCCGGAAAAGAGGCCGGACTACACGCCGCCCGACACTGCGGCGCTCACGCGGAAGACCGCGCCGGAATCTCTGGAAACATTTTACGTTCTCGCGTTCAAAACAACGGGCAAAAGCCCCTCGCGCGGCGAAATTGCGCAGCTTTCGATCCTGAAATTCCGCCGCTTTGCGCCGGAATCCGTGCTGACCGCCTGCGTAAGCCCGGAAAATGGTCTGACAAAATACGCCCGCGAGGCGGGCGTGACGGAACGCATGACGCAGGACGCGCCGAGGCTGGCCCGGCTCCTGCCCGCCGTTGACGCGTATCTCGGTGAGAACGCGCCGCTGATCCTGTTCCGCGCGGACGAGCTGGCGTTTCTGTCCGCAGCCGGAAGCGAGGCCGTCTGCATGAAGCGTCCTGTCTATGACGTGCGGACGCTGACGGGCCGCACGTCTGAGTCGCTTGCAGACGCCTTCGGCGCGGCGTTCGAATTCGTCCCCGCCATGGCCGACGCAGAGGATGAGGCCCTCGCCTGCGGCCTGCTCTTCTGCGGCCTCGCAGACCGCGTGCTGCATCTGACGGGGAAGCGATGATCTGCTTCCGGCCCTGCCAAAGCTGTGCGTCTGCCGGAATGCCATACTGTGCGAAAGTCAAGCTGATACTCGACGCGGAACGTGCCGGTGCGGCATATCCCGCTCGCTTCATCATCAGCTTCCCGCTAATTTTCTGCAAATTCTTGACTTCCCACGCGAATCTGGGTATAATCCAATCGTAATAATAGCCAATTCCGGCTTTTAGAATTCTTGAAAGGAAGACCTGTATATGATCTATACTGCAGAAGTCAAGCATATGTGCCCGGTTGCCAAGGGCGCGTATCATGGCCCGGCTCCCATTCCCGAAGAGGGCAAGTGGGTGCAGGCAAAGGAAATCAAGGATATCTCCGGCTTTACCCACGGCGTGGGCTGGTGCGCACCGCAGCAGGGCGCGTGTAAGCTGAGCCTGAATATCAAGAACGGCATCATCGAAGAGGCTCTGGTCGAGACGATCGGCTGTTCCGGCATGACCCATTCCGCCGCAATGGCTTCCGAAATTCTCATCGGCAAGACCATTCTTGAGGCCCTCAACACCGACCTCGTCTGCGACGCTATCAACACCGCCATGCGCGAGCTGTTCCTGCAGATCGTCTATGGCCGCAGCCAGTCCGCGTTCTCCGAGGACGGCCTCGCCGTCGGCGCTTCTCTGGAAGACCTCGGCAAGGGCCTCAGAAGCCAGGTCGGCACGATGTTCGCCACGAAGGAAAAAGGCCCGCGCTACCTCGAAATGGCCGAGGGCTACTGCTCCAAGATCGCCCTCAACAAGGACGACGAGATCGTCGGCTACGAATTCATCAACTTCGGCAAGATGATGGACTTCATCAAGAAGGGCGACGAGCCTGCCGAGGCCATCAAGAAGGCCACCGGCCACTATGGTCAGTGGGACACCGCGGCGAAGTATATCGACCCGCGTCAGGAATAAGAAAAGGAGGACACGAAAATGGCTTTGTTTGAAAACTACGACAGAAGAATTGACAAGATCAACGGCGTCCTCAAGCAGTACGGCATCGAGTCCGTCGAGGCTTGCCGCGAAATGTGCCAGGCCAAGGGCTTTGACCCGTATGAGATCGTCAAGAGCATTCAGCCCATCTGCTTCGAAAACGCGTGCTGGGCATACACCGTCGGCGCTGCCATCGCCATGAAGAAGGGCGTCAAGACCGCTGCCGAAGCCGCTACCGCCATCGGCGAGGGCCTGCAGGCCTTCTGCATCGACGGCTCCGTCGCCGACGACCGCAAGGTCGGCCTCGGCCACGGCAATCTGGGCGCCATGCTCCTGTCCGAGGAATCCGAGTGCTTCTGCTTCCTCGCAGGCCACGAGTCCTTTGCGGCCGCTGAGGGCGCCATCGGCATCGTCAAGAACGCGAATAAGGCCCGTAAAAAGCCTCTGCGCGTCATCCTGAACGGCCTCGGCAAGGACGCTGCCCAGATCATCTCCCGTATCAACGGCTTCACCTATGTCCAGACCCAGTTTGACTACTACACCGGCGAGCTGAAGATCGTCCGCGAGATCCGCTACTCCGAGGGCGAGCGCGCCAACGTCCGCTGCTACGGCGCTGACGATGTCCGCGAGGGCGTTGCCATCATGCACAAGGAAGGCGTCGACGTCTCCATCACCGGTAACTCCACCAACCCCACCCGCTTCCAGCATCCGGTCGCAGGCACCTACAAGAAGGAATGCGTCCAGATGGGCAAGAAGTATTTCTCCGTCGCTTCCGGCGGCGGCACGGGCCGTACCCTGCACCCGGACAACATGGCCGCAGGCCCCGCTTCCTACGGCATGACCGACACCATGGGCCGTATGCACTCCGATGCACAGTTCGCAGGCTCCTCCTCCGTCCCTGCGCACGTCGAGATGATGGGCTTCCTGGGCATGGGCAACAACCCCATGGTCGGCGCTACGGTTGCGGTTGCAGTCGCAGTTGAAGAGGCCATGAAGTAAGCCTGATTGGCAAAAACCAAGTGTTTTCAATGCCTTCAGCCGTGGTTAAAAGTGGATAAATGCAGTGAGATGATGTACACTAGTACATTATTTGTACACTATTAGTACACCACACTAGTACACCCCGCCGTAGTGATGATTTGCTACAGCGGGGTGTTTTCTATTTATCGATCAAAATTGCCTGCTCGATCAAGAATAACAAGCGTTCTGATCATGTCCTCACTCATATTTTTCCAAGCAGTTCCGGCGCTTTTACCAATGTGCGCCGAGGGAATACCAGAACGGCGTGCACAAACCGGAATGACGCCGCGTCTGTAGTGCGCGAAGCATCCGGTTTGGTGCTAACGTCCTATTATATTTCCGTTCTGCGGAACGTTTTTGTTTTAAAACACCAAATTCCCCTTGACAGGACCGAATTTGTCCGGTAATATGTCTTTATAGGGTGCACATATTTAATTGTGCAGTCCACATTGTACGGACATATGAATTTCTGAAGAAAGGGCGGATTTGAAATGAAACAGATGATGGATGCCATCGTAAAACCCACAGCCGGCCCCGGATTGGAGCTGCGGCAGGTGCCTGTTCCTGTGCCGGGCCCCGGAGAAGTTCTCATCAAGATCCACAAGACCGCGATCTGCGGCTCCGACGTCCATATCTACAAATGGAACCAGTGGGCGCAGCAGCACGTCAAGCCCCCACAGGTCATCGGCCATGAGTATGTCGGCGAGGTTGCCGAGCTCGGCGCGGGCGTCACGGGCTTCACGGTCGGCCAGCGCGTCTCCGGCGAGGGCCATATCACCTGCGGCCACTGCCGCAACTGTCACACCGGCAATATTCAGTGGTGCAAGCACCATGTCGGCGTCGGCGTCGACCGCGACGGTGCGTTCGCGGAGTATGTCTGCATCCCGGCGCGCAACGTCATTGCCATCGACGAGAGCCTGCCGGAGGACGTTGTCTCCTTCTTTGACGCCTTCGGCAACGCCACGCATACCGCCCTCATGTTCCCGCTCATCGGCGAGGACGTGCTCATCACCGGCGCAGGCCCCATCGGCATCATTGCGGGCGGCATCTGCAAATACGCGGGCGCGCGCCGCGTCGTCATTACTGATGTCAACGAATACCGGCTCGACCTTGCCCGCAGGATGGGCG
>OIXL01001226.1_pt1 | contig 10366 bp, 4 predicted proteins | sample 1587761 | NCBI WGS metagenome assembly OIXL01 (sample SAMN03283246) | human gut metagenome | biome: human-associated habitat; material: feces | host: Homo sapiens | place: Peru | collected 2012 | reverse complement strand
AAAAACAAGGAGGCAAAAACAATGGCAATTGAATTTGGTTCCCGCAGAGAGACCTTTGAAAACTACAAGGTCTACGAGACCATGCTGGCAGGCCGCCCGTTCAAGGTAGAAATGGGCAAAATGTGCGGTCTGTCCAACGCCAGTGCGCTGATCCGCTACGGTGAGACCTGCGTGATGTGCAACGTGGTCATGAGCCCCAAGCCCCGCGAGGGCGTGGATTTCTTCCCCCTGAACGTGGAGTATGAGGAAAAGCTCTACGCCGCAGGCCGCATCCCCGGCAGCTTTATGCGCCGTGAGGGCCGCCCCGGTGAGCGCGCCATCCTGACCAGCCGCGTGGTGGACCGCCCCATGCGCCCGCTGTTCCCCAAGGAGATGCGCAACGACGTGTGCATCACCATGACCGTCATGAGTCTGGACCCCGACTGCAGCCCTGAGATCGCCGGTATGATCGGCGCTTCTCTGGTCACTGCCGTGTCCGACATCCCGTGGAACGGCCCCATCGGCGGCGTGCAGGTGGGCCTGGTGGACGGCGAGATCGTGCTGAACCCCACGCAGGAACAGCGCAAGGTGAGCGACCTTGCCCTGACCGTTGCCGCCACCATGGATAAGATCGTCATGATCGAGGCCGGTGCCAACGAGGTGGACGAGGACACCATGCTGAACGCCATCAAGGCCGCTCACGTGGAGATCAAAAAGACCATTGAGTTCATCAACCGCATCGTGGCCGAGCGCGGTAAGCCGAAGATCGATTTTCAGGTGGTGGGTCTGGATATGGACGTGTTCCACGCCATCCAGAACAAGTATCTGGACGACTTCAAGGCCGCTATGGACACCGACGACAAGAATGTGCGCGATGCCGCTCTGCTGCCCATCATGGACAAGATCGCCGAGGAGTACCCCGACCTGACCGCTGCAGACCTTGACCTGGTCAGCTACAAGATGCAGAAGTTCGTGGTGCGCCGCTGGCTGCTGGACGAGGGCAAGCGCGTGGACGGCCGCGGCATCAACGAGATCCGCCCGCTGGCCGCCGAAGTGGGCATCCTGCCCCGCGTGCACGGCTCCGGCATGTTCACCCGCGGCCAGACGCAGGTGCTCACCACCTGCACTCTGGGCGGCACCAAGGACAACCAGCTCATGGACGACCTGACCGACGAGCAGACCAAGCGCTATATCCATCACTACAACTTCCCGCCGTACTCTGTGGGCGAGGCCCGCGCACCGCGCAGCCCCGGCCGCCGCGAGATCGGCCATGGCGCACTGGCAGAGCGTGCTCTGGTGCCCGTGCTGCCCTCTCTGGAAGAGTTCCCCTACACCATCCGCTGCGTGTCTGAGGTGCTCTCTTCCAATGGCTCCACCTCTCAGGCATCCATCTGCGGCTCTACGCTGGCCCTGATGGATGCAGGCGTGCCCATCAAGGCACCCGTTGCCGGCATTTCCTGTGGTCTGATCACCGAGGGCGACCGCTGGATGACCATGCTGGACATTCAGGGCGTGGAGGACTTCCACGGCGATATGGACTTCAAGGTGGGCGGCACCCGCAAGGGCATCACCGCCATCCAGATGGACATCAAGATCGATGGCCTGACCTACGACATCATTGCTGAGGCCTTTGAGAAGTGCCGCAAGGGCCGCCTGTATATTCTGGACGAGATCATTAAGCCGGTGATCGCAGAGCCCCGCCATGAGCTGAGCCGCTACGCACCCAAGATGTTCAGCATGATGATCCCCACCGATAAGATCAAGGACGTGATCGGTAAGGGCGGAAAGGTCATTCAGGACATCTGCGCTACCTGCAACTGCAAGATCGACGTGCAGGAGGACGGCCATGTGTTCGTCTCTGCTGTGGATCAGGAGGACGCAAAGCGCGCCATCTTTACCATCAAGACCATTGTGGAGGACCCCGAGATCGGTGCCATCTACAAGGGCAAAGTGACCCGCCTGATGAACTTTGGTGCCTTCGTTGAGATCGCACCGGGCAAGGAAGGTTTGGTGCACATCTCCAAGCTGGACACCAAGCGTGTGGAGCGCGTGGAGGATGTGGTGGCCGTGGGTGACGCCATCGTGGTCAAGGTGACCGACATCGACCAGCAGGGCCGTATCAACCTGAGCCGCCGCGACGCCATTCTGGCGCTGGAAGCCAAGCGCGCCGAGCAGGCACAGCAGCAGTAAACCCTGACTGCATAAAAGAAACCGAAAAAGAGGACCCGATGCATCTGCATCGGGTCCTCTTTGTTGTATCAGAAGGAAATTATACTGTGCGGTACTTGCGATCCAACGCCCAGCCGAATGCAAACAGCACCACACCACTGACAGCCAGCACCGGCACGGGCCAGTTCAGCTGACCGGTCTGCGGCAGACCGCTCATTACCGGGTTATCCGGGTGGCCCGGCAGAACGGGGCTGTCTGGATTACCGGGTGCTACCGGATGATCCGGATTACCGGGAGAGACCGGGGTATCCGGGCTGTCCGGCGGGGTAGGCGTATCAGGATGATCGGGCGTATCCGGCGGCGTAGGGGGAGTGGGCGGCGTGTCCGGCTTGGTGGGGGTGTAAGCACCCACCTTGGGGCTGGCATCCACCTCATAATTCCACTTGCCGTCCTCCGCCATGGGCAGAGAGACAAGGAACGGATTGATCGGCTCATAGCCCTTGGAAGCCTCGGTCTGCACGATCAGATACAGGCCCAGCTCCAGATCACGGAAGGTCACGTTGCCGTCCGCATCAATGGTCTTCGTAGTGCCCTCGGCGCTTTGGGGCAGATACTCCTGCAGCTGGGCCGCAAGGGTGCTGTCAGTCAAATCACCCAGCGCAATACCGCAGCCGTAGAAATCGCCGCAGTATTCGTAGCTCAGGTCGCCGTTTTTGCGCTTTACCTCGGCCACACGGTACAAAGTGAGCTTGCCGCCGCTCAGCGCCTTATCGTTGGCGCTGTCGTACAGCGTAACGCGGATGGTGCCGGTAGTGGGATTGCCGCTGCTGTCCACCAGCTTGATGTTTGCGCTGGTGGCAAGGGCAGGCAGCGCACTTGTTACCAGAAGGCACAGCACCAAAAGCAGGGCCGCAGCGTGCTTTTTGAGATCAGTGCGTTTCATGTTTTTCACCTCTTGTAGATTTGCGTTTGCGGTTGGAGAACAGCAGCCAGAGCAGCAGCACCAGCAGCAGGGGCAGTGCCATGATGGGGGCTGTGATGATCGGTTCGATCTTGACGGCATCGGCTGTTACACGGATGTGCTTGAGCTTGTCCGGCGTGGTGATGCGGCGTCCTCGCACCAGCAGGCGGTGCGTGTTGATGCCGTAGGGGGTGCAGGTCATCAGGGTGACGTAATCCTTGCCGTCCACCACCTTGAGGTTGTCTGTCTCGGTGGGCAGAACGATGGAGATGTTGTCCACCTCGTAGGTGAGCACGCGGTCCAGCACGGTGATGGTAAAGGTATCGCCCACTTCCAGCCGGTCCAGATTGGTGAACAGCTTGGCGCTGGGCAGGCCGCGGTGAGCCGAAATGACCGCGTGGGTGCTCTTGCCGCCCACCGGCAGGCTGGTGCCCTCCAAGTGGCCTGCGGCGATCTGCAGCACGCTATCGCTGGTGCCGTGGTAGATGGGCAGCTCCACACCGATCTTTTCAATGGTGATGTAGCCCATAATGCCGGTGCCGGTCACATCCAGCGTGCTTTCGTAGGTGGGAAAGCGCTGCGGGAAATACAAAGCGTCCGGGTCGGCGGCGATCTGCGCATTGAACGCATCTGCCGCCTCGAAATAGGCGGAGTAGTCGGCATCGGTCAGCTTGTCCACGTCCTCGGCATAGGTGGCCACAGCACGGGACTGATGCAGCTGGTTGACGTAATCGCTGAGGGTGGGGTATAACATCACGGATAGACCCACGAAAAAGACGAGGATCAGGATGATGGTGCTTTTGTTCTTTTTCATGGGCTACTCCCTAATGTTATAAGGATAGGAGCGGGGGCCTTGCGGCCCCTTTGCTCCGGGTTCTTGGGGGAAATGGAGCTTACTTGTTCTCCATGCGCTTCTTGGTGACCAGCAGAACGATGGCCGCAACCATCAGGCCGCCGCCGACCACATAGAACAGGGTAGTGCCCATGCCGCCGGTGGAGGGCAGCACAGCGCCAGCCTTGTTCTCAACGCGAACAGTGTAGTTGGCAGTCTCAGCGCCATCAGCCTTAACAGTGTAAGATGCGCTGGTACCTGCAGTAGTGGGCAGAGTGCTAATGATCTCGACCTTGATGGGAGCGGTCAGCTTGTTGTAGCCCACAGGTGCCTTGGTCTCCTCCAGATAGTAGGTGCCAGCGTCCAGACCTTCAAACTTGATATTACCGTCAGTAGGGGTCTTAACGGTGGGAGCATCAGCCTCGGTGGCAGTCCAGCCATCGACCTTGTTCAGCTTGTAAATGCTGGAACCAGTGCTGGTCTCAGTAAACTTTGCGTACTTCTTGGTTTCGCCGTCCATCTTGTACAGACGGAACTCGGCATCTGCCAGAGCGTGGTCTTTATCAGCTTCGCCGAGGTTTGCAAACTTGCGCACGTCCATCCCCCAGACGTAGGTCTTGGTGGTGGAGTGCTCGGTTTTGCTGTCGTTGCCGTATTTCAAATAGGTATCGTTGTCGTTGCCCTCACCGCCGATAACTGCATTTTCGTTAACGGTAGCGTAGTACTCAACCATGATCATATCGCCGGGTTTCAAGAAGTTATCACTTAATTTAACCTCAAAGGTGCATTTGTCGCTCAGACCAGTGGTAATAAGCTGGTAGTCAGTATTCTTGGTCAGTTTAATGGGGGTGTAAGGATTTTCCTCGGTCGGACGATAACAACTGACATTAACTGAATCTTCGTTGAAGGTCAGACCGGCGCTCATTTTATCATGCACAACGTAATTTTTGGGAGTGCCGTCAAGAACTGCAACATTGATTACAAATTTTACATTATCGCCAATGCTGGCATCGTTGCTATAGCCAGCGAGAGTGGCACCATTTTCCCAGACATGCTTTTCAATGGTGGGCTTGCTGTTCTTCTCTTTGATTTCTGCGGTCGTGTCGGTGGTATCAATGGAGCAGATAGCGCCGTTATTCAGGTCAGAAACCACCAGATACCAACCAAGGGGCAGGTTGTTAAAGGTAATGCTGGTGGTATTGTCAGTAGCAGCACCGGTATCACTTTGTCCATCTGCCGTTTCCGTATAGTCGGCCTTGATGGGTTGAGCTTTAGCATAACTACCGGCGGCATTTGCAAAAGCCTGAATGTCCGCAGCATTGTTTTTATTAGCTGACCAAGTAACGGCATTCGTTTTGTTGTCTACGACCAGATATTCTGTCTGTGCTTCAACAAAGGATTTCCAAGTATCATTCGCCGTATAACGGTAAGCTTTGGTATCTGCGTGGTACTCCAGATCCAGAATGCGGTAGATCTTATAGGTGTTGCCATTAACAGTGTTAACAATTTTAATGCTGCCAGTGCCAGTGGTGGCACCAGTGCCAGTAGCACCATCCTCAACCGCAAACGCGGGTACTGCCATGGCACACAGCATGGCAACTGCCAGCAGTGCGGCCAGCAGCTTTTTGATTGCTTTCTTCATCATGATTTGCGAAAGTCTCCTTTCAAGTTTTTCTGATTTTTCTGATTCCTATTTTCAGGGTCTGCTTCCGGCGCAGAATCAATTTTGCCGCCGTGTCAGGAAGGATGCAGGCTTTTTAACGTGCCCTCCTTTCGCGTCTGCGCTTTCTGCAAACCCCGCACACCAGAGCGGCAAGCATCAACGCGCCGCCGCCTGCTGTATACAGTTTGGTACCGGCCCCGCCGGTAGAGGGGAGAACGTAGCCGCCGGATTCTTCGGCGGTGTTGGTGATGACAATGGTGTCGCCTTTGCCGTTGCTGCCAGTGTTCTTGCCCAGCGCAAAGGATGCACCGGCCTCCAGAGCTTCGTTGTTCAGCGTGTAGGATGCGGTGTAACCATCTACGGACATCTCTTTTATAGTATAAGTGATGCCGTCGCTAATCTCAAGGTTTTCAAAACGGGCAGACCAGCCATTTTTGCTGTTCAGCGTAACTTTGTCGACTTCGGTGTCGGTCGTGCCGGTGATGAGAGTACCGTCATCCACATTTTCACAGGAACCTTGATTGTAATAGATATTTTGATTCTTGATCACAATGTCAGAGGTGATATTACTGATTTTGTAAATGGGGGTCCGATCAGGTGCTGTTTCTCCGGTGTTGGTTATGGTCACACCCTCGGGTAAACTGCTGGCCCATGCATTGTAGAAATCCGCGCGAGTAGTAAGTAAAACACTACCGCCATCGTTGATGTCCTTGGCAAAGATGATTGTTGGCTGTCCATCGCACTGCAGAAGGATACGGTGTCCGGGGTTCGTCACATGCTTCATCAGCGTGACCACGATCTCCGGAAGCTTCGATGTATCCGTGATATCGGTGCCATCAAAGTTCTTCCACGCCTTCTTGACCAGCAGGTCGCCTTCCTTCACATAGTCCGGGTTACGGGCATTGTTGCAGTAGTAGTAAAAGCTTCCGAACGACTCATTTTCACCCAGCTTGTAGAGGGCGAAGGAGTCACGGCCTTCGACAAAGCCCGAATCTGTCGGCAAGGTATAGGCATTTTTGGAAATGACAAAATAGTGATACGGAGTGGGGTCTGGCAGCAGGTAACCTTCCGGCGCAGCGGTTTCATGCAGACGGTAAAGCGTATCCTGCGTAAGACCGGACATGACGGAATTGCCGCTCTGAGAGGTGACATACTGCTTTACATCAGTCCACTGGCCATTTTCATAGGTTTCCAGCTGGAACTTTGCGTCCGGCAGCAGATTGCTCTGGGTACCGGAGTACTTCACGATCGTAACATTGTTGGTGTTGAAATCGATGCCTGCGTTACCGGAAGAATCGCTCGTGAAATCTACATTTTCATCGACGTAAGAATTATAGCCCTCCAACTGCACGGTATTCTTGAACTTATAGTTCTTAGCGGGCAGATTCTTGGTATTGACCGTATAGTGGAAAACCAGAACCAAAGCCTTGCCGTCTGGTACCTTCGTCCAGACTTGAATCTGGTTTCGATCCTTATTCCGTTTGGTGTAGTAGGTATCCTCAGTAACGTTTTCCGGAGCAGAGCTGCTGTCGTAATCTCCTTCAATCGGGTCGAGATCCTTGAGGAAAGTCGTTGCTTCCAGAGAGCCATCTGCCTGCAGCTCACCCTCAAAGACAGAGACACCTGCCAATGTTACACGGTCGGAGGTGGTACCATCTTTGCTGTACAGACCATCCGGAACAGACATGAAATCATACAGAGTCAACGACACGCGATTGTTCAGTATGACGCTGTTAGGATTGACCTGTACCTGATAGGTCAGAAGGCCGGTTGCTTCATCATAGTTGCCGTGTTTGCCCACAACATTTCGGGTGACAGTTTCCTTAAAGGAATCACTGCCGCTCTGTTCGCCGTTCCGCTCGAACGTAGCGTTGTTGACAAAGGAGGCAACATTGCCACCGTTCCAGACCTCTGTGTTATCAGGGTCCAGTGTGGTGTCGTAGGTGATAAAAACACGTTTGCTGAGCGTTTTGTTCCCATTGACTGTAAGCGTATAGCACTCGGGCTGAAGTGTGACCACCAGTTTGGTGCTGCCGTCTGCCTGTTTTTTAGCAGAAACAGTATAGTAACTGCTCGAAACTGTGTTACCGTTCAGTTCGACCCGGACGCTGCTCTCATCCAGATTCAGGCCGGCAGGGATGAGGTCCTTAACGACCCATTCTTTGTCTTTTTTGGCATCCCATACAAGCCCCTCATCCGTGGTATCGTTTATAGCGATCGTCCACGGAATCTTCTGTCCGGGTTTCAGGGTGATGGTGTCTTCTGTTTTGTTCCAGTTGCTGGAATCGCCTGCAGACTTCCGGAAGTATTTACGCTGCTCGGAAGAGTTTGTGAAATCATACACATCCGAAACAATATCGCCCTGATTCAGCTGTCCGTAGTTCGTGATCTGACAGTGTGTGCCAGATGCCACCCAAGACAAATCGGCTGTGGTCTGATATTTGATGGTTGCAGGCCCCTGAATGTTCTTGTCTTTGAAATCAACAGAGAACAAGCCGACTTCAGCAGTGTGTTCGGTGCGCGAATACTGATAGTTGATGGTCACCTTGTCGGTTACGTCAAAATCGGATGCATCAAAAACGTGTACGCTGTCAGCAACGATTTGCTGCAGGCGGACGCTCTTGGAAGTGTCGGCATCCCAGCGGGTGCTGCTCCAATCGTAATAGACGAGGGTGTTAAGGTCTGTTGCATTGACAGTTGTGACCCAATCCATAGTTGCAGTTTGAGTATCATGACTGCCGATTTCCAACTGCTTGCTCAGCAGGGTAGAAGGAATTTTCACGTTGGAAGAGTCGGAACCATTGATATCGGTACCTTTGATCTCACCGGTGTTATTGACGATTGTCTCGGATTCAGAGGTGTTTTCAGGTGCTTTGGTACGGTAGGTGATCTCGTAAGAATGGAAACCTTCTTCCAGAGGATAAGTAAGCAGCTTGCTGCTGTTGTCATAGATGGTGTTGTCCAGTGTGACATCGGTGGATTTTCCATCCTTCGTGACGGTGATCTTATTGTCAATGGGATCATCAGGAAGCGTATCGATAAATTTGGCATCTTTCGGCAGATAGCGCAGAGAGGTGTCATCTTGATCGATATTGATCTTCACGGTCCAGATGATCTCGCCATTCTCAAGCTTGCCGGACTTGTCGATCAATTTTGTGGTGAGAGAGGTCTCTTTCGTTTTACTGGTGTCCTTAAAAGTGACAGTGTTTTTGACCTTCTCGTTGTTGACGTAGTCAACATTGCCGAAGTTAGTAGCCTTTACCTGATAGGTGATCGTATAGGTTCCTGCAGCGAGGGTCTCGCCCTCCTGTCCCAGTGTGATGGTTTTTGTGCTGGAGTCAGTCCCATCCGTCCAGGAAACGGTTGTGTTGGACGCACCGTTCGAACCAGAAACATCCGGCGTACCAGTATACTGGAAGTCGGCATTGGTAGGACAACGCAAGGCATCGGTCAGGGTCAAAGGAGCAGCCATGTCATCCTTTAATTTGAGCGTGACCGTGTAGTCAATGTAGGCATCATGACTATCATAACGCAGAGAGCCAGCGTCCTTGGACAGGGAATAGTTCTTTTTATCGGACGGCTTATCTTCGCTCTGATCCTTGATCGTGATCGTGATGTCTTTGCCGTTAATGGTGAACTTATTGGATTCATCTGTGCTGATTTTAGCGGTATCCCACTGAAAATCGAAAGAAACGTCGGTTTTGACTTTACTGTCTTTCGTCGTTTCCTGCTGGTTGATGTAATCTTTATCATAAGTAAAGACAACATACCAGTCTCCGTCGGCATCCTGCACGAACTCGTAGGTGCCACAGATGGTTCCGTTGGGGCCGGAATAAGAGGAGTCCTTCAGACTGCCTTTGTCAGCGCCGCCATTATTCAGCTTGTCGAGACCCTCTGGAATCGGGACATATACTTTATAATTATTGTCCTTGATGCGGTCAGCCGGGATATCACGCAGATCGATAAAGCCATGAAGCTTATCGGTTACGGTACTCTCTGTGACGTCAGAGTAGTCGGAGTCCTGCAGCTTCTGAATCTTGAAATCGGTTACATACTGAGAACCATTCAGCATCTTTGAAAAATCAAGATCAGTGCCATCCATCGTATCCGCTCCGCTCTCCGCGGCCTGCACAGATGCCACGGGGATCACGCCGGTGAGCTGGGACAGCGCAAGGGACACCTCGGACACCTTGCCGTCCACGTTGCCGGAGATGACCGTCAGCGTGCCGGAAGCTTCGTCCACAGCCGACACGATGCCCACGGTCTCACACGAGACAGTGCGCTCTTCGGTCTGCGGCTCGGCCGCTGCCGGGGCGCTCAAAGCCTGCAGCAGTTCGGTGTCAGCATCCGGGGAAAGGTCCTCGATCTGCGGCTCGTCTGCCACAGCGACCGTCTCGGTCGTGGTGGCGTTATAGAACACGATATCACCGGGCTGCAGGCCAGTAACAGACATGTCTGCGTCCATTTCATAGGCCGCAATGTCGCTGTCCGGGTCCAGCAGATAACCGGTGGAACGCAGCTCGCTGCGCAGGGCCAGCGTACTGGCGCGCTGCGGGATCGCGCTCTGCGGGATATTTGCATAGTTCAGGCAGTAGGACAGGAACATCACGTCCCACTCGCCGTAGGGGTTGCCGTACCACTGGCCGTAGCGGGTGTAGTAGCGCAGGGTCTCGCCGTCATCGGTATCAAGCTTGAAATTTTTCTCGCTCTGCTCATAGCCCAGTTGACCCTGTGCCACGGTGAGCAGGTCTTCGTTCCACAT
>OIXL01001225.1_pt1 | contig 10382 bp, 12 predicted proteins | sample 1587761 | NCBI WGS metagenome assembly OIXL01 (sample SAMN03283246) | human gut metagenome | biome: human-associated habitat; material: feces | host: Homo sapiens | place: Peru | collected 2012 | reverse complement strand
GCCGCGCCTTCTATTGTAAGAAGAATTTTTTTTCCTGCCCATTCTTTTTCTGTTTTAAAAAATTTTCTGTAAATGCTCAGCTTTTGATATTCGCTTTCATCAAATCCGTTAAAAGGAGTTTCGCAAACTGAATGCGGAATTCTTACCTGCTCGAATTTTCCCTTGTATTTTGAATCCAACATTTTTTCATTGAATGACGGAGAAAATTCCCAGCCGTTGTTAAAATAAATTCTATCTTTCATTCTTTTAGTCTATTCAAAAGAATTTTTATCGTCAAGGTTGAAGCTGCCAGTTTAATTGTAAAAAAGTCGCTTGTTTTGCGACCTTTTATGAAAAAGTGTTCTTATAATTTGTAAAAAATCGCTTCTTTCTTCTTGGCAAAAGTCGGGGAGAATAGAATTAAGTTATATTATTTTTATTGGAGGGCTTTTATGAAAAAGCTATTGGTTGCTGGGTTTTGTCTTTTGGGAGCTTTGTGCTTTATGCAGGCTCAGAATGTTGACTGGAAGAACTATGGAGCGGGAATTGAGGAAGGAGATTTTATTGTCCGTGGCGACATTGGATTTTCTAGGCACTGGAAAAGTTTGCCTTATGACGGCTCTATGAAAGTTCCGTATCTTGAAGCGTCTGTTGAATACACAAAAAAGCTTGGCGAGCTTCCTCTTGGATTTGGCGGATTCATCGGATATTCTCAGGACAAGATGAAAGAAACTGCTTCGTTCGGAGTTGAAGATGTTCCTGACTACGAATGGAAAGGCGAAATGAATTACATCAACTTGGGCGCGCTTGCAAACTATCATATTCAAGTTCCTGTAGAAAAACTTGATTTGTACGCAGGACTTCGCCTTGGACTTGAATTCTGGAACTGGAAAGTTGATTACAAATATCCTAGTTACGAACCAGTTTATAATTATGGTTATCTTGTCAGCTATAAATATAAAACTGAAAAAGAATCAATCAAGAAAAACGGAATAAATTTCTATTCTGGAATAAACTTTGGAGCTTCATATTTCTTTACTGAAAAATTCGGCGCGAATATTGAAGTAGGTTATCCTCAACTTATAAAAATCGGCGGAACTGCAAAGTTCTAGGATTGAAAATTCTGCACCTTTACAGACCGTGCTTTTTTACGATTTTTTTTATGTCGGTCTTTAATGCGCGTAGGATTTCAGATTCAATCAGCTTTAGTTCTTCCACAGAAACAGAATCATTGCTTGAGTCTTGCGGCATATAAAGTCTGTAAGGCTCAACTTTAAGTGAGGCGGCGATTCTTTCAACAAAAGAAAGAGAAGGAAAACGTTTCTTTGTTTCAATCTGCCCGATGATATAGTCTATTAGCTAATAAAGTGGCATAGTTGCTTGAATGAGGCAAGAACGCAAGGAGAAAATTTATGAATTTTGATGAATTTTATTTTCATGATTGGATTGAAGAGAACGAACTTGAATTTTGTGAAGATATTTTGAAATCGGAAGATTTTAATACAAAAGATATTCTGATTGGCTTAACAGAAAATGATATTGATAGGCTTGGCTCTCTTAGTGTTGGAGCAAAAAAAAATACTGAATGCGGTTCAAAGATTGAGGAGTTCGGAGAATATTTATTCAGCAAAAAAAAGAACTGACAGGAAAAGATGGAATTCCAAATTGCTGTCCAAACTGTGGTTATATTTGGGGTGTGATAAAAGAAAATACTGGTGCAGGAAATACTCTTGGAAAAGCTCTTGTTGGGGGCATTTTGCTTGAACCGATTGGTGCAATTGGAGGCGCTGCATTTTGTAATAAAACTACTGTTTGCAAATGTGGAAAATTCAATAGCTTATTTATCTATAATAATAATTTTTCTATTCTTAACTGTTAGCACATCTAAGAGTAAATGTATGCCAAATATCGATAACAGGCTATATCTAAATAAAATGCTTACTAATTAAAGGGATTCTTTTCTTTTGCAAATAACGGTAAATAACCCACAATTCTGCTATTCTTTCAACGCATACTGCTTTGCAAAAGTTTTATTGTACTATTCACATTTTTGCTTGCTATTATTTAATTATGAATAGGCACTGTTTTTTATTGGTAGCAGCGAGTTTACTCTTTTTGACTGAAAATTCCTTTGCTCAGAATAAAATTGGAATTGGCAACAACCTCGTTCTTGTCAAAGGCGGAACTTTTCTTTCCACATCAGACACGAAAAATCCTGATGACTACAGGCAGCACCGCGAGACTGTCGAGGATTTTTACATCTCCAAATATGAAGTTACGGTCGCCCTTTACAAAAGCGTTACCGGCAAAAATCCCACTTCCGCCCGCGACGGAACGGACGAGATGAATCGCCCTGTTGAAAATATCTCTGGTTATGACTGCATTGATTTTCTGAACGTATTGAGCCGCCTTGAAGGGCTTGAAGAATGTTACAGCTTTGCAAATGGAAAATGGACTTGCGATTTTTCAAAGAACGGCTACAGGCTTCCCACGCTCCCCGAATGGGAATATGCAGCCCGCGGCGGTTCTTTGTCTAAAGGCTACAAATATTCGGGCAGCAACAGGCTTAGCGAAGTCGGCTGGTATGACGAAAACTCTGGCGGACACGCCCATCAGGTTGGGCTTTTGAATCCGAACGAACTTGGACTTTACGACATGAGCGGAAATGTGGGCGAACGCTGCTGGAATCCGTCATACAAGGGCGAAAATCCCGCTCATGTTGGTCGCGGTGGCTGCTGGATTTACTACGAAGGCTACTGCGCGCCCGACTACCGTTTTATTACGACGGAAAACTTTAAACAAGACGGATTGGGGATTCGTCTGGTAAGGTCAAAAATATAATATTAGTAGTGTCACAAAATGAAAGGAAAACTGGCAGTACTGATAGCAATATTTTTGCTTTTTTGCAAAGGAACATACATGAATGCAAGCGACATAACAACAAAAACAAAAATCCGGGATATTATTTCTGACCCTGGGCTTGGGGATTTGGGCAGGCTTTTATTCCCTGTGAATGAAGGTTATTATTCTGGCGATACGCTTAGAGACTTGCATCTTACCTGGTACAGCCACATAAATCCGCAGAAGACTGTAGAAATTGTGCGCTACATGAAGGAGCATACGCTTTCGGGCGAGCAGGTCTTTTTTGACATTTACAGCGAGGCAGAAAAACGCACCGACCCCGACAAGCGAAATACGGGAATCTTCTTTTTTCGGGGAAATAGTGGTGCAAAAACAGCCATCTGCAATGCGGGCGGCGGCTTTGCCTATGTTGGGGCAATGCACGATTCCCTGCCTCATGCACTGGAGCTTTCAAAAAAAGGTTACAACGCATTCGCTCTGATTTATAGACCCGGCGCACAGACGGCCTGCCAGGACCTTGCACGGGCAATTGCATTTCTTCACCAGAACTCATTCCCCCTTGGTATTGATATGAATGGATATTCTCTTTGGGGCGGAAGTGCAGGAGCAAGAATGGCAGCCTGGCTAGGCTCACTGGGAACAGAATACTTTGGTGAACAGTCGTATCCTCGACCCGCCGCTGTCATCATGCAATACACAGGCCTTGGTGAAGTCTACGGAAATGAACCTCCCACTTATAACTGCGTTGGAACGAACGATGGAATTGCTTCCTTCAAGACAATGGAACGCCGCATAAATGCAATCAAGGCAAACGGAACAGATGCACAGATAGAAGTTTTCCGTGGTTTAGGACATGGCTTTGGACTTGGACAAGGAACCGTTGCTGAAGGCTGGATAGACAATGCGGTAAAGTTTTGGGAAAAGCAGAATGAGTAGCTGAAATGTGTGAGCCCTGAGTATGCGCACGGCAAATACAGCGTTATCGTCTTTAAAAACTGTTTCCGTGATTTTTCTTATTTCAGTATCTTGCACTTTAACTGAATATCTTTACCTTTTCTACCAGAGGCAAAAGTCCATTGGAATGGAGTTCCAAAGTGGCTTATATTTTCAGGTCGTAAAAGCATTTTTGTATATTCTTCAAGAGTATGGATATAAATATCTTTTTCATCAGAAATCAAAATATAATCTGCGATTTGCAACTGATTCTGAACTTTGCCCCCGTAACCACCAATAACCCATCTTACAAGTTTCTCCAAATGAGGCTTTAATTCGTTTCTTAAGGCTATTGAATTTTCATCGCCGAAATCCCGTAAATTTCCATTTTCTTGGAATTTTTGCAAGAGAGTACGAAGTTTTTCATTTTCTGAATCCAAAACATCTGCAAAAGCATCGGAAGTATATTGATGAACACTTACAGATTTTGCATTTGTTTTCTTGCAGCTAATTGTAAAATGTTTTTCTGTTCCATTTTCAAGGATAACCGTTACAATAATATCTGTTTTTGGAGAACCTGATGTTTTTAAATTTCCAATTACCTTTTTATCAGAGGTTGCATTGATTTTAGAAACTGTTGTTTTGTCAAGATTGAAACAAAACAATATTTTCTCAAAGAAATCATAATGAATACCAACAAGTTTCGGATTTGAAGTTTTCCATTTTTCAAGATTTTTCTCGTTACTTAAAACAGTTGAAATGTAAGATTCAAAATTGTTTCCCTGTAAATCTTTTTTTACACCAACAGAAAGATTTTTGTTCGCATAGTTTTCAATAAGTTCGAACAATTCCTGTTGTCCTACAATATCATCTATCGCTGAGAAATGCTTTTTGTTTATGATTTTAAATTTATACAGAAGAAAATCATCCTTATCACCCTGTGACAAATCATCGGGATAAACCAAAACTGATTTTGAAATTGATGGGTCAATTTCTTTGATGTTGTATGTATCCCATTGATTGCCTTTTAATCTGTCTGAACGGAATGAAGTTGTAATATTAACAATCCATTTTGTGTCATCTTGAAAAACAATTACAAAATTGCAGTAGAATTGAGCGTTATCATATTCTGCATAACCACATCTGTAATCTTTTATAATTTCTTTGATGTAAGCATAATTTTTACATTCAAGCAAAATTGATTCCAATGCAGATTTTGCATTTTTTCCATGTTCTTGTTTATCACTGTTTGAAAACTGTGGCATAAACTCTCCAACTTTTATAAATTGCTTACGATTTTTTCCGCAAGTTTTTCTACAACGGGAACGGCAACAGAGTTGCCGAACTGATGATACATTTGAGTTCTTGAAACTGGAACTTTAAATTCTTTTGGATAGCCCATAATAGCTTTGCATTCATTTTCTGTAAGCAAACGCAATCCTGTTTCACCGCCACGGACAAAGGTTCCTGTAATTCTCTGAATCTTATGATACGATGCACAAAGAGTTTTTACAGGAAAATCAGAATTTGAATCGATGATTTCTGGATGTCCATCATCTTTTTTGAAAATGTATGTTTGCTGTAAATGTTTAGAAATTGACGGACCTTTTGTATCTTTTTCTACAAATTGCCCGATTCCAACTTTTTTTTCATTACCATCAGGAAATTTTATTTCAGAAGAATAAACATCTTTCCTAAAACCAATAAAATACAATCGTTTTCTTTCCTGTGGAACTCCAAAATTTGCACTGTTCAAAACTTGTGCCTTTACATTATAATTGAGTTCATTTTGAAGGACATCCATTATTGTTTCATAGGTTCTTCCTTCATCGTGTGTAAGCAAACCTGTAACATTTTCCAAAATAAAAGCTTTTGGTTGTTTTGCCTTTATAATTTCTGCGATATAGAAAAACAGTGTTCCTTGTGTTTTATGTTTAAACCCCTCTCTTTTTCCAATTGAACTGAATGGCTGGCAAGGAAAGCCGCCTGCAAGAACATCGAAATCAGGGATGTCTTCAACATTTATTTTAGTAATATCACCAAAAGGAACCTCACCATAATTTGCAAAATAAGTCTGTTTAGCTGATTCGTCCCATTCGCTAGAAAAAACACATTCTCCACCACAATTTTGCAAAGCCATTCTAAATCCACCTATTCCTGCAAAAAGGTCGATGAAAGTAAATTTTTCGTCCTTATTTGTATATGGAATTTCTACAGATTTGTTAAAATCAGTTTTTCGCGGAATCAAACTTAAATCAACATTTTTTGCAAGGATTTCTTTTTCATATTTTTTTGCTTTATCTGTATCTTGCAACTGAATATAATGGCTGATTAAAGCATAGTTTTCATCAAATTGCTCTTTCGGTAAATACTTTTTTAAGACTGAATAATTTGCAGTTCGTGCCATTTTTTTCCACCCAAAGAAGATTTTATACCGCAAATATAGCATATTTTTAGAAAAATTTATAGATACAAGCACACTTTTCAGTTTCTAAAATTCATACTGAGAATTTTTACTTAAAACCAGCGCCCCAGTGCGGCATTCAAATAATACGATCTTGCTATGCGCATAACGAATGAGCCTTACGGCTCGTTCTGCAAGGAAATTATAAACTTGTGAGCTATGCGCACAGCGAATAGCACCTTGCGAAAGTTTGATTGTTCAAGGCAGGTATATCTCTGCTATCATTTAATCATACGGAGGACACAAGATGAAATTAAAATCAATTCTTATGGCAACAGCGATTATGATGCTTACAACATGCGGCCTGATTGCACAAAACTCACAAAACTCAAAAACTCTGGTTATGTATTTTAGCTGGGGTGGCACAACGGAAAAAATGGCAAAGATGATCTCCTCATCTAACGGCGGGGAGCTTTCTAGGATTGAGCCGACAAAGGCTTATCCAACAAGCTACACTCCTTGTACTGAAGTTGTAAAAGAAGAACTGGATAATGGTATATTCCGCCAGGTAAAAAAGGCTCCGGATTTTTCTAAGTACGATACAATTTTTGTAGGAGTTCCTGTATGGTGGCATACAGCACCAACCCTTATGACTCATTTCCTTGAAGAAAACAAGGAGGCGCTTAAGGGCAAGACAATCATTCCATTCTGCACGTATCAGGCTACTTACCGCGCGGAAACGCTTCAGGCAATTGTGGATGCAACTCCAACTGCCAGTCATAAGGAAGGCTATGGCACGACAAATCCAAATCAGAACAATGTAGATGCATGGCTTAAGAAAATTGGGTTAGGAAAATAAATTTTTAAGGAGATATTTTTATGGACTATGTAACACTATCAAACGGCGTAAAAATGCGTCGTTCGCTAACGCGAACTTACCGAGTTTCCGCTTCGCGAAAACTCGCGCAGGAACAGGAGGCCTAAAATGGAATATAAGACTTTATCTAATGGAATTAAAATGCCTGTTTTGGGCTATGGTGTGTATCAGGTGACAAAGGAAGAGGCTGAGCGTTGTGTTTCGGATGCCCTTGAGGTGGGTTACCGTTCGATTGATACGGCACAGAGTTACTTCAACGAGGAAGAAGTAGGAAACGCAATTGCAAAATCGGGCATTGCCCGGAGCAACATTTTCCTTACAACAAAAGTCTGGATTGAGCATTACGGCTATGAGGCTTGCAAAGCTTCTGTAGAAGAGTCGCTCAGAAAACTCAAGACTGATTACATTGACCTTATGCTTCTTCATCAGCCTTTTGGTGATGCTTACGGTGCATGGCGCGCTCTTGAAGAGTTTTACGAGAAGGGAATTTTAAAGGCAATTGGAATCTCCAACTTTTATGCAGACCGCATGGTAGAGTTTGCTTCGTTCAACCGCATAAAGCCTATGGTGAATCAGGTGGAGTGTCATCCCTTAAACCAGCAGATTGAGGCGAAAAAATGGAATGACAAATACGGCATTCAGCTAGAAGCCTGGGCTCCTTTTGGGGAAGGTCGTGGAGGGCTTTTTGAAAATCCTGTCTTAAAGGAAATTGCAGCCGCTCACGGAAAATCAACCGCTCAGGTTATGCTCCGCTGGCACCTGCAGAGAGGAATTGTGGTTATTCCAAAATCAACCCACAAGGAACGCATGGCAGAAAACCTGAATGTCTTTGACTTTACCCTCACTGCCGAAGAGATGGCAAAAATTACTGCTCTCGATACTGCAACAAGTTCTTTCTTCAGTCATCAGGATCCTGCAATGGTGGAATGGTTCGTAAAAATGGTTGAAGAGCGGAAGAAGCAGCAGAATTCTTCAAAAGAAAAGAAGGCATGGTAGAAAAGCGAAGAAATCAGTTATGATGTTCCCCGTGATGGTTGCACTTAGCTTCAAAGTTTGGCTGTAACCCGGGGACGTATGGGGACTTTTAACTTCAATGGATAGCCTGTGTGGAGAACCTGTTTGTCTGTGGCTTCCTGAAAAATTGCGTGATGGAAAAAGTGAATATGTTCAGGGTGTTGAAGTTGCACCTGACTACAAAGGAATTATTCCGGAAGGTTTTGATGTAATTGATTTACCGGAGTGTGACTATCTTATGTTCCAGGGCGAACCTTTTGCAGAAGAAGATTTTGAAGATGCTATTACTGCTATCTGGGAATCTGAAAAGAAATGCGTTTGCCATGGCACATAATAAATATAAAATTGCAATTTTCCTTGAATGCAATTATAATTTTAATATATTAAAAAATTATAGGAGGCATCTCATGATTGCAGTCAAGGCTTATTATGACGGAAAATCTTTTGTTCCTCTTGGAAATATTACTTTTAAATTAAAACAGTCGGCTATAGTTGTTGTGGATGAAGAAAATGATTCTGATGAAAAATCTGTTTCATGCCGCGGACTTGCTACTATCTATGCGAATCCGTCGTTGGTTCACCTTGAACAGGAAACAGCTTCTTCTGCTTTTTCTGGAAAATAAAAATGACTCTCATAGATACAAATGTTATTCTCCGCTATCTTTTGGATGATATTCCAGAACAGGCGGACAAAGCAGAATCTGTTATAAAGCAGGGGTCTTTTACTTTGCCAGAAATTATTGCCGAAGTTGTGTATGTGCTGACCAAGCTTTACAGTATCTTCTTGAGTATTTTTGCATATCAACACAAATACCTTTTAAAGCCTCATCAATCTCACATGATAAGAGTGATTTTCCAACCTTTCCTGTTTTATTATCCAAAAAACAGCCTTCTCCATTCATCATATAATATGAATTTAACATAAGCTCATTATCTTCACAGCAAATTAAATTCTTAAATTGGCTGTGCCTCTCAACAAATGTTTGAAACTGTTCATCAGTTATCAATAAATCATTATAGTCATTCTTCAATTTAAAAGAAGGTTTTAAAACTTGAAATACTTTTATCCTAGCCGGAAGAACCTGTGCATAGAAATCGTTAAAGTCTTCATCACAATTTAATTTACTAACTACGGTATTAATCTTTACGAGACAATTCGACTTTTTTATCTTTTTGCACAAATCAATATATTCAGTTTTACTTAAAACAGAGGCCCCCACTTTTCTGCCAATCTTGGTATTAACATCATTTCTGAGCGAATCTATACTGACGCCTATTATCGAGAAATACTGAATGATAGAATCAAAAAATTCGTGGTCATGATATAACCTATACCCATTAGTGACCATTGAAACAATAAAACCAAGTTCTTTAGCCTTTCGAACAAGCGAAATCAACTTTGTTGAACATGTTGGTTCCCCACCAACAAAATTAATCCGCGAAAAGTAAGGCCGCAATCTTTCAAGGATTATAAATGAATCAAAAAGAGAAACCTCATCACAATGAGGCACGAAACAATACCGACATGACATATTACATCTGCTTGTAAAATGCCAATTCACAGTACGAGATAATTGATTAGAAATAAGATACATAAAAACTCCTTCTACTAAAAAAAGAAAGGCGTTTCCAAAATTTTTATGTAATTCCAATATAAGCAACTTAACCGTTTACGTCAAGCAATTCTTAATCTCCGACCTTAAAATGCGTCTTAATCCACTCAATTTTTCATTATGATTATTGTTCAGATCCGATATCTTTCCCTCGAATTTTTATAATGATATGTCCAATCTCAATTTTTCTGAGGTTGGGGCATTTTTCCTGTAATGCCTCATCTACAAGAACACGAGCATCGGCGGCGAGGGTGGAATTGACAAGCGGGCCTTCTCAAAAATCAGAAGCCAGAAAAATCCGAACTATCATCCCAAAAAGAACACGGTCTTTCTCCTTGCCCTTGGAATGAACCTTACAGTTGAGCAGACCGAGCAGCTTCTATTCAGCGCAGGCTATGCTTTTGACGAAAAAAACAAATTCGACATGACAATCAAGGATTTTATCCAAAAACGGAATTTCAGAATCGAAGAAATTGAAAATGCTTTGTTTGAAGCAACCGGAAAATATCTCGGACAAAAAGAAGACTCAGAAAAATAACGGAAAAAAAAACGCATAATACAGGGCAAATGCATTATAAATAATTTAAGTAAAGTTTGCGCGAAGGAACGGTTTCTGGGGCAAAAACACTCTGATTGTTGCGGCCGCGTGAGCGGGTAATTCTATAGTTACTTTGCAACAATCAGCGTGTAGCGCATTATT
>OIXL01001221.1_pt1 | contig 10415 bp, 8 predicted proteins | sample 1587761 | NCBI WGS metagenome assembly OIXL01 (sample SAMN03283246) | human gut metagenome | biome: human-associated habitat; material: feces | host: Homo sapiens | place: Peru | collected 2012 | reverse complement strand
AGGGTGTTCGGGAGAAAGTGAGCGGTTTCTGAAAGCCTGGGCAGCGTCCTTGTCAAGCATATCTTCAAGGTCGGACTTGTCCCATGTTTCGATCTTCTGGATCTCATGAGATGTTCTGAAGCCGTCGAAGAAGTGGAGAACGGGAACTCTTCCCTTTATAGTGGAAAGATGAGCTGCCGCACCAAGATCCATTACCTCCTGAACGTTTGAGGAGCAGAGCATTGCAAAGCCTGTCTGACGGCAGGCATAGATATCGGAGTGGTCGCCGAAGATGTTGAGCGCATGGGAAGCAACGCATCTTGCGGAAACATGGATAACACAAGGGAGAAGCTCGCCTGCGATCTTATACATATTGGGTATCATCAGCAGCAGACCCTGTGAAGCTGTGTATGTTGTTGTAAGCGCACCTGCGGAAAGTGAACCGTGAACAGTACCTGCGGCGCCTGCCTCGGACTGCATCTCGGCAACTCTTACGGGCTGACCGAAGAGGTTTGTCTCACCCTTTGCGGAGCGGATATCTGTATCCTCTGCCATTACAGAGGAAGGTGTGATAGGATAGATGGCAGCAACGTCTGTGAAGGGGTATGATGCCCATGCAGCTGCGTGGTTGCCGTCCATGGTTTTCATTTTTCTTGCCATTTCATGATCCTCCTGTTTTTTAATATGTTTTCATATCGGAAATGTATATTATTATGATATGCAAAAAAGAATACAAAAACCCGATATGATAAAATATTGTCGTAAAGTACAGACAGCCATGCTTTGTGTACTCACCTCACGAAGCATGGCATATCTACCTTTATCATATTTTATCACATCGGGTCTGTTTTGTAAAGCATTTTTTATTGAAATAAAGTGCAAAGTTTGTGTATAAAAGAGTAAAACTTTGTGTAAATAAAATACGATCTGTTCAGATGATCTCGGTGCCATTTGCGGCAAGCTCTCCCGTCTGATAATTCTTGCAGCGGTCCTCCAGCAGAATGCCTCTGTCAAGGTCATATATCCTGTCATAAAGCACCAGAAAACGGTCATCTATCTCCATGTCGGTGTGAACGTGACCGAAGAACCATTTCTTGTAGCTGGCGGTATCTGCGATGTACTGGAGATATTCGTTCAGCGGCTTTTCATCGTCGCAGGTATAGAATCGGCTGATTATCCTTGTGGGAGCGGTGTGAGTTATGACATAATCCACATCAAAGCCCACATCTCCGAGGTTTTTCAGACCCTCTTTGTATTCCTCCTGAACGGGCATTTCCTGTCTCCACCATGATTTTCCCTCTGTCCGCAGGAATTTGTCACGGGAGACAGCGCCGCCCATAACGAAGAAGCATTTCCCGTCGATGAAGTAAACCTGTCCCCTCATAAGGTGGATAATATTTTTGCGGATAATATGAACCTTTCCGCCGTTCCATACGGAAACGGGGTAATCGTTCAGCATATCGAAATTTTCATGGTTTCCGTCGGCAAAAAGCAGGGTGAAATTTCGGGAAGCAAGATCGTCGAGGCATTCCCTGTGCCTGTCGCTGTTGTCCCATACGCCGCCGAAGTCACCGCACACGATAACATAATCGCTTCGGGACATATCCTCCTGTTCGGGAAAAAGCTTTTCACTTAGCTTTTCAATATCTATCGGTATATGTGTGTCGCCTGTGATGTATATCAAGCTTTTTCGCCTCCTTTGAAGAATATTCATAATAAATCATACCGGCAAAACAATATTATTATTCATTATAGCACATATTTTATTTTTTCGCAAGGCTCTTTTTGTGAAATTTGTGCTTTTTGGAAATATTTTTCCCTGCCGAAAAAGCATGAAGAATAATAAACAAATCGTGTGAAAAATCATTTACTTATGGTTTTTAGAGGTGACCTTATATAATTCAACCGAAAGAAAGCCCCGCAAATACGATGATTTATGTAATTAGCTTATTGAAATTCATAAAAATATGTGATAAAATAAATGTAATAATGAATATTTGGGTGAATCTGCGTTAAACGAAAAGAGGTATAATATGCCAAAGGCAATAACATTAAGACTGACAGACGAGCAATACAAGGAGATATCCGACGGTGCTGCGGAGCATAAGACCACCATATCCGATTATGCCATGACCGTGCTCTGCCCCGAAACATATACAACGGACAACACCAAGCTTACCATTGAAGCGGTGCTGTACAAAGCCGAAAAGCTGAAAAGCGGCGAGATAGATGTTGTGACGGGAACTCATGCGCTTATCTCCGAATCAACGGAATTCAAGGCGCTGGGGCTTGTCATCACCGACGAGCAGCACCGCTTCGGAGTGAATCAGAGAAAGGCATTTGCGGGAAAGGGCGAAAGCCCTCATAAGCTGGTAATGTCCGCAACGCCTATCCCACGAACGCTGGGACTTATCATTTACGGCGATCTTGATATTTCGATACTGAACGAGCTGCCAAAGGGACGTCAGCCTGTTGAGACTTTTGCCGTTACGGGAGGATTCCGTCAGAGGGCGCTGGGCTATGTGAAAAAGCATCTTGACGAGGGCAGGCAGGGCTATATCGTATGTCCGCTGGTGTCGGACAGCGATGTCAGCGAAGCTCTGGCTGTCACCACATACAAGGCAAAGCTGGAGCAGGGAATGTTTGCGGATTACAACATCGGGCTGCTTCACGGACAGATGAGCGCCGCCGAAAAGGATAAGGTCATGGCGGACTTCAAGGAAAACAAGATACAGCTGCTGGTCTGCACCACCGTTGTTGAGGTAGGAGTGGACGTGCCCAATGCAACGGTCATGATGATAGAAAATGCGGACAGATTCGGTCTGTCGCAGCTTCATCAGCTGAGAGGACGTGTCGGCCGCGGAAAATACAAGAGCAGCTGCATTCTGCTTACGGATAATCTTACCGACGAGACAAGGGAGAGACTGAAAATAATGTCCTCCACCACCGACGGCTTCAAAATATCCGAGGAGGACCTTAAAATGAGGGGCGCAGGAGATTTCTTCGGCGAAAAGCAGCACGGTCTGCCGCCCCTTAAAGTTGCGGATATCGTCGGGGACCGTCAGCTGCTGTCGCAGGCGCAGGCGGCGGCAAAGAAAATGTTTGACGAAAGCCCCGATATGGCAAAATATCCCCTTATGAACGCACGCATTGAAAAAATGTTCTCGAAAAATGCCGAGGACGGCATGAATTAATGTATTTTTCTCTTGAAATTGATTTATTAATGTGCTATAATAGTAACGTATGTTATCGGAGGAGGTGTGACCTTGGTTCTGAATATGGTATATGCGCTTGAAGAGACAGTGACTTCGGCTGCGGCAGAGGGAGCAGGCTCCGACTCCGTGGGAGTTTCATATATGCTCAGACTGCTCTGCGGACTGGTGGGAATACTGCTGCTGGTATATCTGCTGGCGGAGATAACTCCCAAGCTGGCGGCGTTTATCGACAAGCATCTCGGAAAAAATATCCCCGATCCCGAAAGGGTGCAGGAAAAGGATTACGAGGTTTATGATATTTACAAGGGTGAGCACCCGTCGGACGCTTCGGAAAATGCCTCGAAGGAAAACGAAGCGGACAAAAAGGAAAATAACTGATTAATATATATGCTGTCCGCAGGTCGGACGGATCGGAGGAATTATGGCTAAGGATAATAAAAAAATGGTTGACGCCATTACATCAATGGACGAGGATTTTGCACAGTGGTATACCGATATCTGCAAAAAGGCAGAGCTTATCGAATACACAAGCGTAAAGGGCTGCATGGTTATCCGTCCTTACGGCTATGCTATCTGGGAGAACATTCAGCACATTCTTGACGGTATGTTCAAGGAAACAGGCCACGAAAACGTATGTATGCCTATGTTTATCCCCGAAAGCCTGCTCCAGAAGGAGAAGGATCACGTTGAGGGCTTTGCTCCCGAAGTCGCATGGGTAACAATGGGCGGCAGCGAAAAGCTGGAGGACCGTCTCTGCGTCCGTCCCACATCGGAAACACTTTTCTGCGAGCATTATTCAAACATCGTGCATTCATACCGTGATCTGCCCAAGCTCTATAATCAGTGGGTATCTGTTGTACGCTGGGAAAAGACAACACGTCCTTTCCTCCGTTCGAGAGAGTTCCTCTGGCAGGAGGGACATACTATCCATGAGACAGCACAGGAGGCTATCGAGGAAACAGAGCGTATGCTGAACGTATATGCGGATTTCTGCGAAAAGTATCTTGCTATCCCTGTTATCAAGGGTCAAAAGACAGAAAGCGACAAGTTCGCAGGCGCTGAATCCACATATGCTATCGAGGCTCTTATGCACGACGGCAAGGCTCTTCAGGCAGGTACATCACACTACTTCGGCGACGGCTTTGCAAGAGCTTTCGGCATTCAGTTCACAAGCCGCGAAAACAAGCTGGAATATCCTTATCAGACCTCATGGGGCATGACAACACGTCTTATCGGCGCTATCATCATGACTCACGGCGACAACAACGGTCTGGTGCTTCCTCCCGCAGTTGCTCCCATTCAGGCAGTAATTATTCCCGTTCAGCAGCACAAGGAGGGTGTTCTCGACGAGGCACGCAAGCTGTATGATACACTCAAGGCGGCAGGTATCCGTGTAAAGATCGACGACAGCGAGAATTCTCCCGGCTGGAAGTTCGCCGAGTATGAGATGAAGGGCGTTCCCGTCCGCATCGAGCTTGGTCCCAAGGATATCGAAAGCAAGCAGTGCGTTATCGTTACACGCCACAACAGAGAAAAGACCTTTGTTGCCATTGACGATCTGGTATCCGCAGTCAACACAAAGCTTGAAGAGGTACGTGACGGCATCTATCAGGCTGCGCTTGAAAACCGTGAGAGACGCACATATGCCTGCACAACAATGGACGAGATCACTAAGGCTCTTGAAGAAAAGGGCGACGGCTTCATCAAGGCTATGTGGTGCGGTGAAGAGGCTTGCGAGGACAAGGTAAAGGAAGTAACGGGCGTAGGCTCACGCTGCATTCCTCTTGAGCAGGAGCAGCTTTCCGACGTATGCGTATGCTGCGGCAAGCCTGCAAAGAAAATGGTTTACTGGGGCAAGGCGTATTGATCTAACCGCTTATAATTCATGATTTGACGCAGGCAGAGGGCAGTTTTGTTGTTCCTCTGCCTGATTTGTATGGAGGTATTATGAGCATTGAGATAAGGCGTGCCGAGGAAAAGGACATCGGCAGAGTAAGCGAACTGCTTTCGGAGGTTCTGGAGATACACGCTTCTATCCGTCCCGACATTTTCATTTCGGGGACTACAAAATATACTGCGGAGGAGCTTAAAGGCATATTCGCAAATGATGAAACTCCCGTTTTTGTGGCTGCCGATGAAAACGGCAGAGTTGTGGGCTATACATTCTGCGTTATGAAGCGTCAGCCGTTCAGTACAAACATGAAGGATTTCAGGACGCTGTTCATCGACGATCTCTGCATCGACGAAAGCTGCCGCGGACAGCACGTCGGCAGAAAGCTTTTTGACTATGTTATGGCTTATGCAAAATCGCAGGGCTGCTATGATGTTACCCTCAACGTATGGGAGGGCAATGACAGCGCAAGAGGCTTTTATGAGAAAATGGGAATGTTCGTCAAGGAGACTCAGATGGAGATACTTGTCAAGTGATTTTCCAAGCCTGCGGCAAGTTGTCATAATACACCGAAGAAGCCTGTATACTGCGGTTTTTTGCGGCATTATATACAAAGTGAAAAATTTCTACTGGACAAATCGTGTGTTTCATGATATAATAAAATGTATTTAATTAAGATATTATGGAGGCTGACACAAATGTCAAATATATCAAAAGCAAAAAAGATCACGGCATTTGTTATCTCCGCAGCACTGGCGCTTTCTATGACCGCCTGCGGCGAAGATACCATTAACTGCGGTGTTTCCAACGGCAGCGATGTTCCTTCGGGATTATATATTTATTATCTCCTCAGCGCATACTATGAGGCGCAGTCCTATATGACCGAAAACGACACAGATGTTTTCGCTATCACTATCGAGGACAAGAATGCGGCTGCATGGATGCAGGACACTGCCGTTGAGGATCTCAAAGAATATCTTGCTGTTGAGGCAAAGTTTGATGAATACGGACTTACACTTTCCGATGATGATATCTCCGCAGCAAAGATCACGGTTGATAATATGTGGGAATATTACGGCGAGGTATACGAGGGCTACGGCATCAGCGAAAGCTCTTTCCTCAAGGCTTATCAGAACAACACAAAGAGAGATAAGCTCTTTGATGCTATCTACGGCGAGAACGGCGACCGTGAAGTTCCCGACGAGGATATCCGTGCTTATCTCCGTGACAATTATGCGCTTATCAACTATATCCAGATGAATCTTGTTGACGGCGAGGGCAATCTGCTTAAATCCGACGGCAAGGCAGAGCGCATGGAAATGGCTAAGGATTATGTTGAACGTGCAAAGAACGGCGAGGACTTTGACGAGCTGAACAAGGAATATACCGATTATTTTGATGAGCTTAAAGCCGAAGCAGAGGCTGCCGCAGAAGCAGCTGCCGCCGAGATAGCGGAAGATGATGCCGAGGAAACAACCGCAGCAAGTGTTGAAGCTTCCGATGCGGAGGAAGAGGCTCCCGCAGAAACCGAAGCAGAGGTCACAGAGGAAACCACAGCTGAAACAGAAGCCGAGACAGAGGCTGTTACAGAGGCTGAAACCGAGGAAGCTTCCGAGGAAACAACAGCTGCCGTATGGGCTGATGATATCGAAAACGAAACAGAAGCAGCCGAGACGGAAACTTCCGAAGAAGAGGAAACAGAGACAACTGCCGCTGATGTAAGCAATAAAAAGGTAGTCAAGAAGGATTCCGAGACTCCCGATAAGACAGTTGTTGAGAAAGCTTTTGAGATGTCCGCAGGCGATATCACTATCGTTGAGGAGGACGAGTTCTATTACGTTCTCACACGTCTTGATATCTTTGAGACAGATGATTATTATGAGAGCGCAAAGGACAGCCTGCTTTATGAGATGAGAGATGACGACTTCGAGTCCCTCAGACAGGAATGGGCTGAAAGCGTTGATTTCACTATCAATTCAAAGGCTGTTGAGAGATACACACCTCAGAAGTTTGCCGAAACAAAGTAATAGATCAAGCTGAAATTAAAAAGGTCACTGTATTTTACAGTGACCTTTATTTTTATGCAAATATATTTGTCAGTCAATTTATAAGCACAAAGAAAAGGTCATTTTCGTCTGCCCGAAAATGACCTTTGAGTTTTTCTTATTTGATCTTGAAGATCTTCTTTACGGACATATCGGAAATGTCCGTGAGTACGATGCGCTCGTCGGAGATTATGTATAATGTTCCGCCGCTTATTACCGCACGTCGGAAGCTGTCCGATTCCGCTGTGCCGTTGTACTTTATCTTTCCCACAGGAACGAAGCCGCTTTCATCGCTGTATGAGAAAACGTAATAGTAGCAGGCTGTTGTGCCGTTGTCGGTGACCGAAACGGGAACGCCGATCAGTCCGTTTTCGCTGTCGATAAGAAGCGAACGTCTGCTGTCCAGAACGGGGGAGTAAAGCTTTTCGGCATTTGGTTCAAGGGCAAATTCGGCTGCATCAAGCTTGATGCATTTGTCCGAATCGAACATTGTCAGCACGAAAGAAATTATCTTTCCGGTGCCGTCACGCTCTGTTCCGAAGCCTGCCATTCTGCCCTCTGAATACTCGTAAAGGGAATCAACGCCCGAACTGAGCATATCCTTTGCGGTAACGGGAGGATCGGACGAAAGGTCAAGGATAAGTGCGGGAGCCGCACTGTTCTCAACATAAAGGCTTGCGTATCTGTCCGAGAAAGATACCGACGTTACATTTTCGCCCGAAAGGAGCTGACCTGCGCTGTTCACGGCTTTCATCTCACTGTCAAGAACGAATATGTTGATGCAGCTTTCGCCGTCCGAGGCTGTTCCTCTTGTGGCGATGCGGAGCATACCGTTGTATTCGTTCATGGGGAGCTTTCCGCTGAGTGCGCCGTCAACAGAACCGCTGGCGATGTATTCTATCGAATTGCCTATGCGGAAGCTTGTGACGATGGTGTAGGGTCTGCCCGAATCGGTCTTGCCCACGCCTGCGATGTAAAGGATATCGTTCGGACAGCAAACCTTTTTACTGCTGCCGAGAAGCGCCTTTACTGAAGCGGAGCGTGTTTCCACATTGACTGCCGATACAACGGTGTAGTCCGTTGAGTTGGCATTTGCGGGAACGGTTATGTCCGAAGCCGCAACATGGAATTTTTCGCCGTCGGTCTCATAGCAGGGAACGTATTCGTCCAGATCGCTTTCGGTTCCCGAAAGCTGACCGCTGCTGCTGAAATTTGTTACTATGCAGAGATTGCCGTCGGAGATACGCGACGAAACATATCCGCCGCTCTGCCTGTATGAACCGAGGTGCTCTGCCGAACCGTCCGAAACGCCGTAGATATCTGCGGTAACGCTCAATGAATATGAAGCGCTGTCCGAAGCGGCTGCTGTCTGTGACGCGGAGTCGGAGAAAGATGTATCGCCCTGTGGTGTGAATGCATCATCAGCTGGAACCGACGATGTGTTTATCGAATAGGACGTATCGACCGAAGCTTCCTGCCGATCTTCCGAAATAAGTACAAGCTTGTCGTTCGTCATGTACATTTCGATCGGCTGTTTATCGCCGATATCTGCGCAGAATTCAGCGCCGCTGTCTGTTATGGAATATATTCTTCCGCCGCTGACAAAATAAACTGTTCCGTCCTCGGACTTCACCGTGTCTGCCTGTGAAGCCGATGCAAGTGACTGACTGTCCGCCGAACCGACGCTGTATTTATCTATGCTGTCGGTTTCTGCCTCGGCGGTCTTGTCCGCACTGTTATAGATCTGCGTATAGATGCTGTAAAGATCGTCATATGAGCTGGGCTGTCTGACATCGCCGTATTCTATCTCGCTGTCAAGCTCGGCAGGGACATTTATCATATCCGTATACACGAGGAAGCCTGCTCCGAGAGCCGCACACGCCGCCACCGCTGCCAGCGAACGCATTAAAACGGTACGCTTCGATGATGGGCGCTTGCTGCTCATAACGATCTGTTCCGAGCGCTGGGGTGCTGCCGATTTAAGCATCTGAGCGATATTTTCGGGCAGAAGCTCATCGGGCACGTTTATATTATCTATTTCTTTTTTCAGTTTCTTATCGAAATCCATTATCTCCGACCTCCTTTCTATAATTTTTCCGTCAGAAGACGTTTCAGTTTTTCTTTGGCTCTTGCCGCCTTTGAGCGGACGGTATTTGCGTTGCCTCCGCACATATCGGCGATCTCTTCGCTCTTATATCCCGAAACGACATTCAGCGACAGCATAAGCCTGTCTTCCTCACTGAGCTGCCTGAACCCGTCCATGACCTCAAGTTTATCAAAATCAATCTCACTGCTCGGCTCATTTTCCGTTCCGCCGAGTTCATCAGGCTCCTGCACGAATTCCCTTTTATCTATATATTCCTTCTGTTTATTTTTTATTTTTACAGTAAGGATACGGGTGATCCAAGCTTTAAAAGCCTTTTCATTACGCAGGTTATGGATCGAGGTATAGGCTTCCAGCACTGTGTCACTAACCACATCGGAAGCGTCATGCTCATTATTCAGGTTAAGAAGAGCGATACGGTAAAGATCCTTATAAACAAGGGAATAAAGTTCGGCAAAAGCGTCGGCGTCACCTTTCTGCGCTTTTTTCACGCAGGAAGAAAAGTCTATGCTCATAATGTATCGTATCACCTCGTATCCGCTGTTTTGCAGATGCGGATCAGGGAATATACCGTGTCTCTTCCTCTTCAAGACCTGTCATATAATAAGTGGCTGAAAAATTCAATTTTGTTGCATTGATTTTTCTGATTTGTATACATTCACAAAAAATGTTTTAATATTTATGGATAATGCACAAATCATCTGCTTAATATATCAAGGTATATATTCCCGACTGCAAATGCTTAATGATTTTATACTTACTGTAATAATAACTGCGATATTAAAAAAAGAAAACTAAAATTTATTATACCATATTTAAAGCAAAAAGCCAATAGTCGGGGAGGAAATTTTATGTAAATTTTGATAGCTGTATGGGTGGGAAGATTGATTTTTCTTTTTTGAGATGAGTTGTTGCTTTTTGCATTGTTTGGCTTTGATGTTATTGAAAAGCTTACTTTTATTCTTGATTCGCTGTTTTTTCTATCTTCAATTTTTAAGTTACTTAAAAGCTTACTTTTACTTCTTGACATGTGTATCAAATCAACTTCAAGATTTGCAAAGGGAACACCAAAGGGCGAAGGAGAGGGGGGCTGAATAAAATAGGACACAAAAATCGAGGCGCCCCCCTCTCCTTACCCTTAGGTTTTCCCTCTGCACTCTCTTTCCTTACCCATCCTCACC
>OIXL01001217.1_pt1 | contig 10449 bp, 8 predicted proteins | sample 1587761 | NCBI WGS metagenome assembly OIXL01 (sample SAMN03283246) | human gut metagenome | biome: human-associated habitat; material: feces | host: Homo sapiens | place: Peru | collected 2012 | reverse complement strand
CAAAGGCTTCTTCGTCATTCAGAACAAATTTTGATAATCGTTTTACAGCCGATAATATCAAGGCTTCAACATTATCAACACTAATCGAATGGGCAGTACAAGAGTTTACTTTGCTTGCATATCCACCACAACGATAAGAATACTGCACCGAACGGTCTTTTTTGCTGTAATGCGTTTGCAGTGTCATTCTTCTGCCACAATCCGCACAGTACAGATAACCGCTTAAACGATTGTTATGCGTACCTTTTGCCGCTGTTCTGTTCGCTCGTTTCTTTCGCTTCTGAACGCTGTCCCAAAGTTCCTGCGAGATGATAGGCTCGTGCGTATTATAAAATACATACTGTTCATCTTCATCGGTATTCTTTCTTTTGTGCAGTTTGAAATTGGTGCTGACCGATTTACGCAAAACAGTATGACCGAGATATTCCTGTCTGCTTAAAATCGTTCTTATGGTTGACATTCCCCAAGTATATGGGTCTGAAAACTTCGTTCCATTATACTGCTCGGGGTGATATTCCTTTGCGTGTGCTGCCGGAATTAAAACTTTTTCTTCGGTAAGCAATTCAGCGATTGCTCTCGGACTTTTGCCCTCGTTGGCAAGCAGAAAGATACGCTTTACCACCTCGGAAGCCACAGGGTCAACGACAAGCGTTTGTTTATCGGTTGCCAGTCGGTTATATCCATAGGGAATAGAACCGCTACAACGCTTTCCGTCTTTCATACGGGCATCAAACACAGCCTTGATTTTATTGCTTGTGTCTTTGGCGTACCATTCGTTCATTATATTCAAAAACGGGGCAAAGTCATTATCCGAAGCATTGTTGCTGTCGATACTGTTATTTATCGCAAGAAAACGGACATCTTTCTGTGGAAACAGAACTTCCGTATAAAAGCCGACTTGCAGATAGTTTCGCCCTAATCGGCTCATATCCTTAACAATAATCGTTGCGACATTTCCTGCTTCTACTTCCTTAATCAGTTCTTGAAAACTCGGACGATTGAAATTCACACCCGAAAAACCATCGTCAGTAAAATGGCGAATATTCGTGAACCCATTTCTGCGAGCATAATCTTCCAAGTATTTCTTTTGGTTGGTTATTGAATTTGACTCACCATTGAGGTCATCATCTCTTGATAAACGCTCATAGAGTGCTGTAATCTTTGAAGTCCTTGACATTCTCTTATCCTCCTTTCTTTATGTAATCTGATTTAGCATTACAGGAATTACTCCCTCTGCTAATAGGAGAAAATAGGGGTACAAAGCGGAACTGTTTTTCAAAAAAATCAAAAAAATTTTTGAAGTTCTGAAACCGACTTTGATAACCTATTTTCAATTTAGGAACGCATTATTTATCGTCCTACTAAAGTATAGCCCTCAGGTGCATGAGACAAAGGTGCGGCGCGTCGGAAAAGAGGATGCGGGCATGGGACTTCTCCGTCCCATGGTGTGGGAGAGCGCGGATGGTGTTGTGACAAATGAGCCAGGGATTGTTCTCTCCACCTTCTACGCGGACTGTGTGCCGCTTTTATTCGTGGATCCGGTTCGGCACGCGGTCGGAGCCAGTCATTCCGGCTGGAGAGGAACGGTTGGAAAAATCGGTGCGGAGACGGTGCGCACGATGCAGGAGGAATTTGGGACGGATCCTGCGGATCTTCTGGTTGGAATCGGACCGTCCATCTGCAGGGACCATTATGAGGTCAGCGAGGATGTGGCGGAGGAGTTCCGCCTGGCTTTTCCCGGGAAAGAAGAACAGCTTCTGGAATATCGCGGGAACCCCGGACATTGTCAGCTGGATTTGTGGGAGGCCTGCCGGGTTACGCTGATGGAGGCAGGAGTAAAGGAGCAGAATATTTCGGTGACGGATATCTGTACGGCCTGCAATCCGGAGCTCTTGTTCAGCCACCGGGCAAGCGGAGGAAAACGTGGAAATATCGGTGCATTTGTCATGCTGAAGAAGTAAAAAGAGTGCCGGGGCTTTCGGAAAGCTCCGGCACTCTCTGTTTTGATGTGAAAATATCGTTTTATGCGTTTGCAACGGCATCTGCAAAGTCATTCAAAGCCGCTTCATCGGCAGCGGAAAGAGCACTGCGGATGGTCAGAGTGGTGTCGAGAATGCTGCAGTTCTTCAGGGTCTCCAGCTCCTTGCGCATAAGCCTGGCTGTGACGGGAGCCCAGGTGCCGTTCTCTGCAAGAGCAAAGGTACGGTTCTGAACAGCCAGCGCCTTCATATCCTCAATGAAACGGGAAATGGAAGGATACATGCCGCCGTTGTAGGTGGGGCAGAACAGAACAACTTTGCTGCAGCGCCATACTTCGGCGATCAGATAGGAGACATCGGTCTTGGAGGCATCGTAGACAACCACGTGCTTGCCGGATTTCTCTTCCAGAACAGAAGCAAAGCTCTCTGCGGCACTTGCAGTATGGCCGTACAGGGAACCGTAGACTACCAGAATGTCATCCGTCTCCGGCGCATAGCTGCTCCAGGTCTGATATTTCTCAAGGAACCAGCCAAGATTCTCTCTCCAGACGGGGCCGTGCAGAGGAAGAATTTCCTCAATCTCAAGCCCTGCTGCCTTTTTCAGAACCGCCTGTACCTGCGCGCCGTACTTGCCGACGATGTTTGCATAATAGCGGCGGGCGTCATCAAGGTAATGAGCCTCGAAATCATACTGATCCGCGAAAACTCCACCCTCCAGTGCTCCGAAGGTTCCGAAAGCATCTGCGGAGAACAAAGCCTTGTCGGCATCATCATATGCCAGCAGAACCTCCGGCCAGTGTACCATGGGAGCGGCAACGAAATGGAAGGTATGAGCACCGGTGCAAAGGGTGTCCCCCTCCTTGACGATCTGCTGGTTTTCGATCTTCAGCTCCGGGAAGAACTGGGAGATGAACTTGAAGGTCTGCATGCTGGACACAACGGTGGTTTCCGGATACTGATTCAGTACCGTCTGCAGCAAAGAGCAGTGATCCGGCTCCATGTGCAGAACCACAAGATAGTCCGGCTTCTTCTCTCCGAGAACCGAATGAAGATTTTCCAGATACTGATCTGCAACGCTGACATCCGCAGTGTCGAAGAGCGTGATCTTCTCATCAAGAACAACATAGCTGTTATAGGAAACGCCGTTCGGCAGAGGAAAAAGATTCTCGAACAAAGCAAGACGGCGATCGCTTCCGCCAATCCAGACGGTATCTTTGGCAACAAGTTTGGTATTTTTCATTGTAAGAACTCCTTTCATCATACTGACTTCTCATATTGTAGCTCAGCACGCCTGTATTTCCAAAGAGATAACAGGCGAAAAAAGGAAAAAAATTCTTCCGTGTAAAGGGGATGGGTTTGCTATACTGATAGTGTTGCAAAAGAAGACGAAAAGGAGCATTCGAACATGAGAAAAACAAAAATCATCTGCACACTGGGACCTGCAAGTGAGAATGAGGAAATGATCGGGCGTCTGATTGATGCCGGCATGAATGTGGCGAGATTTAATTTTTCCCACGGGACACATGAAGAACAGGCAAGGAAATTCGAAAAGCTGAAGAAGGTCAGAATCGAGAGAAATCTTCCTGTGGCGACGCTTCTGGATACAAGAGGACCGGAAATCCGCCTTCGCGATTTTAAGGAAGGTAAGGTTGTGCTCGAAGCCGGACAGAAATTCACACTGACCACGAAGGAAATTGACGGAGACAGGGAGCACGCTTCCGTGACCTATCAGAACCTGCCGAAGGATGTGGAAGCAGGCAGAAGTATTCTGATCGATGACGGCCTGATTGAACTGAAGGTCGACAAGGTAAGCAAAACGGACATTGAGTGCACGGTGGTAAACGGCGGGCCCGTTTCCAATCATAAGGGCGTCAATGTGCCCGGGTGTGATCTGTCCATGCCGTTTATCAGCGAGCAGGATCGAAGCGACATTGAATTCGGATGCGTGCTCGGCTTTGACTATATTGCGGCTTCCTTTACCAGAACGGCAGAGGATATCCGTGAGATTCGTCAGATTCTTGCACAGTACAAGAGTGATATCAAAATTATTGCCAAGATTGAAAGCGTGCAGGGCGTCCGGAATCTGGACAGCATTCTGGAGGAAGCGGATGGCATTATGGTCGCAAGAGGCGATCTGGGCGTAGAGGTTCCGCTGGAAGACGTTCCGGTGCTTCAGAAGCGGATGATCCGCCGGGCAGAGCAGATGGGAAAAATCTGCGTGACTGCGACACAGATGCTGGATTCCATGATGCACAATCCTCGTCCGACCAGAGCAGAGACCACAGACGTAGCCAATGCCATCTACGATGGTACGACTGCAATCATGCTTTCCGGAGAGAGCGCAAACGGTGCCTACCCGGAGGAGTCCGTCCGGACAATGGCAGCCATTGCAGTCCGGGCAGAGGCGGATATTGATTATGCATCCCGCATGAATTCCCGCAGCGTGGTTGACCGGGGCGATATTACGACTGCAATTTCACATGCATCCTGTACGGTTGCGGAGGATATTAAGGCAGATGCGATCATTACCGTCACGCTTTCCGGCTTTACGGCGCGGAGACTTGCGGCACATAAGCCGGTCTGCCCGATCATTGCCTGCACGACAAGCAAGGAAACTGCCTGCCAGATGAATCTTCTGTTCGGCGTTGAGCCGGTGATCATTCGCCAGGAGCCTACGGCAGATCTTCTGTTCGAGGAAGCGATCAACACCGCGAAGCTTGCAGGCTATGTAAAGCCGGGAGACAAGGTTGTTCTGACGGCAGGAATTCCGCTCGGGGTGTCCGGAAAAACCAATATGATCCGCGTGATTGAGGTGTGGTAAATGGAACAGCAGCATAAGGTCTTCTGCCTGATCGGGAAGAGCGCATCCGGAAAGGACACTCTTTATCGGAAAATCAGAGAGAGGGCGGAAAAGGACGGCACGGCGCTGCTTCTTCGTGAGGTGGTGCCCTACACAACGAGGCCGATCCGGACGGGCGAACAGAATGGTGTCACGTATTTCTTTGAAACCGATCAGGAATTTGAGGAGGCCCGGGAGGCGGGGAAGGTGATTGAGTCCCGCGATTACAACACGGTGCACGGAATCTGGCATTACTATACAAAGGATGACGGGCAGATCTGCCTGGAAGAGGGAAGTAGCCTTGTGATAGGCACGCTTGAGTCCTATTGCTCCTTTGTTCGTTATTTCGGACCGGAGAAGGTTGTTCCTTTCTACATTGAGCTGGAGGACGGAGTGCGGCTTCAGCGTGCATTGGACAGGGAGAAGCAGCAGGAGCATCCGAGGTATGCGGAGCTTTGCCGGAGATTTCTTGCGGACGAACAGGATTTTTCGGAGGAGAAGCTGCGGGAGGCCGGAATCACCCGCCGCTATGTGAACGTGGACGCAGATCGCTGCGCGGAAGAAGTATGGAAGGAGTTATGCCAAAGATTGGATTTGGACAGGTAATCGGACAGAGGCTTGCGGTATCTCATCTGCAGAATGCGGTTCGGACCGGACGGGTTTCACAGGCTTATCTGATCAGCGGAGAGAAGGGCGCCGGGAAAATGAAGCTGGCGCTTGCCTTTGCGGCTGCACTTTTGTGTGAACAGCCGAAGCAGGAAAACGGCGGACCGGAGCCCTGCGGAGAGTGCCATTCCTGCGTGCAGATTCAGGCGGGAAGTCATCCGGACGTCGTTCTTCTGACCAATGAGCGGGTGGGAGCAGTTACGAAAACGGGGACACTGGGCGTTGCACTTGCACGCTTTGTTCAGACGGATGTGTCAGTCAAGCCCTATTACGGACCTTATAAGATCTATATCATTCCAAATGCAGAGAACCTGAATCAGCAGGCTCAGAACGCCTTGCTCAAGACCCTGGAGGAGCCGCCGGCATATGCGGTTTTTCTTCTGCTGGCGCAGAACACCTCGGTTTTTCTCCCGACGGTGCTCTCCAGATGTGTCAGCATTGCTCTTCATCCTGCACCGGAGAAGGAGCTTGTGGCAGCACTTACGGCAGCAGGCGTTCCGGAAAACGAAGCAGGAATTGCAGCGAGGCTTTCACACGGAAATCCGGGAAGATGCATGGAGCTTGTCGGAGAAGAGCTTCGGAAGTTCCGGGAGGAACAGGTCTTATTTCTGGAGAAGCTTGCAGAGACGGACAGTCATAGAATTTTGCAGTATGCGGAGAAGCTTTCGGGAGGCGGCAAAGGAGATGCCCCCTCTTATATGGAAGATTTTCTGGATCTTGGCAGAAGCTGGTACCGGGATATTCTGATGCAGAAAAGCACGAAGGATCCGGAAAACTTGATTTACCGGGACCAGATACAGTATATTATAAGCGTTGCGGCGAGACTTTCCTTTGAAGATCTGGAGAACATTCAGGCGGCATTTGACGATGCGGGAAGACGCCGGAGCAGTAAGGAAAATGATACGCAGATCGCGGAGCTTCTGATGCTGAAGCTGCGGAGAATTCTGCGCGGAGACAGGAATACAGAAAGCGGTTTTCATGGAAGAATATAGGAAAACAGAAGAACTGGAAATTTCTCTGGAGAACTCGGATGCCCTGGAAGAGCAGGATTTTTCCACGGAGGATCCGGAAGAAGAGGCAGCGAGAGCTCTGGAGGAAGAGGACCTCGCGGACGAAGATCTGGAAACGGATCAGGGCCGGGCTGAAGAGGAAGAAGAGAATACGGTTCTTCCGGAAACAGCAGATCCGGATGCAGATGACAGGGATCTGACGGAGGTAGTCGGAGTCCGTTTTCGGACGGCGGGGAAAGCGTATTATTTTGCAATCGGAGCTCTTCCTGTGAAGCGGGGAACGCATGTGATTGTCGAAACGGCACGCGGGCTGGAATATGGCACGAGTGTCTGTGATCCGATGAAGATTCATCAGAAGCAGTTCAAGGCACCCCTGAAGAAGATTGTCCGGGTCGCAACAGCAGCAGATGAAAGCCGCATGCGCGAGCTGCGCGAAAGGGAGCGGGAAGCCTATCGCGTCTGCTTTGAGAAAATCCGCCGTCACAATCTGGATATGAAGCTGATTGATGCGGAGTACACTTTTGACAATAACAAGATTCTGTTCTATTTCACTTCAGACGGGAGGGTGGATTTCCGCGATCTGGTAAAGGATCTTGCAAGTGTTTTCCGTACAAGAATTGAGCTGCGTCAGATCGGCGTGAGGGATGAGACGAAGATTCTCGGAGGCTACGGAATCTGCGGGCGGCCTCTTTGCTGCCACACCTATCTGTCGGATTTTGTCCCGGTGTCGATCAAAATGGCGAAGGAGCAGAATCTGTCGCTGAATCCGACGAAGATTTCGGGTTCCTGCGGAAGACTGATGTGCTGCCTGAAAAACGAAGAGGAAACGTACGAGGCACTGAACAAGAACCTGCCAAGGCTCGGAGACGAGGTGCAGACTTCGGATGGACTGACCGGAGAGGTGGCCGGTGTGAATATCCTGAAGCAGACGGTGCGGATTCTTGTTGAGGTGGATGACGAGAAGGAACTGCACGAATGTGCAGCAGACAATATTACCATTCTGCGCCGCAGAAAGCGCGGGCAGGCGAAGCCGAAAATCAACCGGAATGAGCTGAAGAACGGCGGCTCCGGAAGACCCAGAAAGGAGCAGCGTCCAGCGCGGGATCAGGAGCAGAAGGAGCAGCGCCCTGCCAGAGATCAGGGGCAGAAGGAACAGCGTCCTGCCAGAAATCAGGAACAGAAGGAAAACGGAGCGCAGCCGGCTTCCGGAAACGAGAGAAGAAGACGGGACAACCGTCCGGCACAGGAGAACGGCTCAGCACCGGGAACAAATGCGGGCGGAAACCGGAGACGTCACAGAAACAGAAGAAGAAATGGCGGCAATGACAGAAGAAGAGAAGAAAAGCCTTCTGAAACCGAATGAACGAATTGATGATCTCCAGAGAAATCATCTGGAGATCATTCAGAATCCGCAGCGATTTTCTTTCGGAATGGACGCGGTTCTGTTATCCGGCTTTGCGCATGCTGCTCCGGGCGATCTGGTTCTGGATCTTGGAACCGGAACGGGAATCATCCCGATTCTGATGAGTGCGAAGACGAAGGCGGCTCATTTCACGGCACTGGAGATCCAGCCGGAAAGTGCGGACATGGCGAGGAGAAGTGTCTGCCTGAATGGTCTGGAACAGCGGATCGAGATTGTGACAGGAGACATCAGAGAAGCAGGCGCTTTATTTGCGGCTGCTTCTTTTGACGTGGTCACATCCAATCCGCCCTATATGACGAATAGCCATGGTCTGGTAAATCCCGGGGATGCAAAAGCGATTGCAAGACATGAAATCTGCTGCAGCCTGGAGGATCTCCTGTCTGCCGCAGAGAAGATGCTTCGTCCCGGCGGACATTTTTATATGGTGCATCGTCCGTTCCGCCTGGCTGAAATCATGACGTCTCTGCAACGCCATCACCTGGAACCGAAGAGAATGCGGCTGGTGTATCCATATGTTGACCGTGAGCCGAATATGGTCCTCCTGGACTGTGTGCGCGGAGGAAAGCCAAGAATCACGGTGGAAAAGCCTCTCATTGTATACCGGGAGCCAGGAAAGTATATGGATGAGATCTACGATATTTACGGATACTGACGGAAAGATTCTGAACACCGTCGGCAAAGGATGCGGGGGATGAACTATGATGAATGAGAACGATAAGAATACAGGCCAGGGGACGCTGTACCTTTGTGCGACGCCGATCGGGAATCTGGAGGATATTACGCTTCGGGTGCTGCAGACATTGAAGGATGTCGATCTGATTGCGGCGGAGGATACACGCAACACGCTGAAGCTCCTGAACCATTTTGACATTCACAAGCCGATGACGAGCTACCATGAGCACAACAAGTTCGAGAAGGCGGATGAGCTGATTGCGCGTCTTCTGAGAGGCGAGAATATCGCGGTGGTGACGGATGCCGGAACGCCGGCGATTTCGGATCCGGGCGAGGTCCTTGCGGCAAAGTGCCTGGAGCAGGGAATCCGTGTGGCCTCCCTTCCCGGCGCGTGTGCCCTGATTACGGGGCTTACCATGTCCGGAATGCCTGCCAGAAGATTTTGCTTCGAGGGATTCCTTCCGACGGATAAAAAGGAGCGAAGCCGCGTACTGGAGCAGCTCCGGGAGGAGGAGAGAACGACCATTCTGTATGAAGCGCCTCATCATCTGAAGGGGACCATCCGGGAACTGCTTGAGGCTCTTGGTGACCGGAAGATTGTTTTCTGCCGCGAGCTCACCAAGAAATTCGAGGAGGCAAGGCCGTTCACGCTTTCGGAGGCTGCGGAGTATTATGCGGATCATGAGCCGAGAGGGGAATATGTTCTGGTGCTTGCAGGTACAGACCCGGAGGAGAAGAAAAAGAAAGAAGAGGCCGTCTGGAAGCAGATGAGCATCGAGGAACACATGGCTTATTACGAATCACAGGGGACGGATCACAAGGAGGCCATGAAGCTGGTTGCAAAGGATCGCGGCGTTCCGAAACGTGAAATATACCGGGCCCTGATTAAAGCCTGACAGAAGCCGGGGAAAAGCATAAAAAACAAATGAAATTTGCAGGATTCCCGTTGTTCCCCAAAATCTTTTGTGGTATAACCGTAGCAGTGTTAATTTATTAACAGTTAAACATTCTTAATGGAGGTTCAAGATACTATGGCAAAAGTCGATTTAAGCAAGTATGGCATTACCGGAACACCTGAGATCGTCTACAATCCTTCCTATGAGCAGCTGTTCGAGGAAGAGACCAAGGCTGATCTGGAAGGCTATGAGGTTGGTAAGGAGACTGAGCTCGGCGCAGTTGATGTTTTCACCGGAGTATATACCGGACGTTCCCCCAAGGATAAGTTCATCGTAATGGATGAGAATTCCAAGGACACCGTATGGTGGACCACCGATGAGTACAAGAACGACAACCATCCTGCTTCTGAAGAAGCATGGGCTACCGTAAAGGAAATTGCCAAGAAGGAGCTCTCCAATAAGAAGCTTTATGTAGTAGATGGCTTCTGCGGTGCCAACAAGGATACCCGCATGGCAGTTCGTTTCATTATGGAAGTTGCATGGCAGGCACACTTTGTCCGCAACATGTTCATTAAGCCCACTGCAGAAGAGGAAGAGAACTTCGAGCCTGATTTCGTTGTTTACAATGCTTCCAAGGCAAAGGTAGAGAACTACAAGGAGCTCGGCCTTAACTCTGAGACCGCAGTTGTCTTCAATATCACCTCCAGAGAGCAGGTTATCCTGAACACCTGGTACGGCGGTGAGATGAAGAAGGGTATGTTCTCCATGATGAACTACTACCTGCCGCTGAAGGGCGTTGCTGCTATGCACTGCTCTGCAAACACCGATCTGAACGGTGAGCACACTGCAATCTTCTTCGGTCTGTCCGGAACCGGAAAGACCACTCTTTCCACAGATCCCAAGCGTCTGCTGATCGGCGATGACGAGCACGGCTGGGATGACAACGGCGTCTTCAACTTCGAGG